>PJTZ01000046.1_pt1 | contig 163777 bp, 149 predicted proteins | sample 1512131 | NCBI WGS metagenome assembly PJTZ01 (sample SAMN08177679, study PRJNA422409) | Soil metagenome, whole genome shotgun sequencing project. | reverse complement strand
TGATGTATGCGCTATAACCTAAGTCGTGTTCGATGTGATCAAAACCTCCTCTGTTGAAGCCGAAGATATTGGACTGGTTCAATACACCGGCATTCAGACCTACAGACCATGTTCTGTATTGCACTTCAGGACCAAGAGGAGTAGTGCCTTCGATACTTCCTTCTTTCTGTGCTTGGGCAACAGAGATGCTGCCTAATAAGCTGACCATACTGGCGATCGCTACATTTTTTAAGTTAAAATTTTTCATATAAGAAACCTCAATAATTATTTGTGTATTAACAGATGTCGCTATGCAATTGTTTTGCCAAAAGTAGGATGGGAGAAAGATTATTGTGCCGGAAATGGGCAGAAAAAAAACTCTTGTAGCATAGACACTACAAGAGAAAGTAAAATAACGTAAAATGAGCCGTGTTTTTATTTGCTTCGTACAGGAGCGAACAAGGTAGGTATGGTCATATTGTAGGCCATTTTACGCACAATATTTTCCTCTACCAATCGTCGGAAAATACTTTTGCGGCTACGGGTAATGAGTAAGAAATCTATCTGTTCGTCAATTAAAACGTTAGAAATTGCATGCGATACATTTTCTGCGGCCCGATTATAAAGTACTTGGGGTTTTATCGTATAAGAAATATTCTGAATGCCAGTCCGGTTAATGATTTCTTCGATCCAACCTTTAAACTGTACATCTATATCACTGATACGACGGTCGTCTTTGTTTACGTATATCAATACCAGTTCGAATTCGTTGCCAATAAGCTTAATAGCGTGCTGGAGTACTTCTATTTCGCCCTCTTTAAAATTACAGAGCAAGCCAACTCGATCTTTTTGGAGTCCTTTCGTATTTTGCGGGACGCCAAGAACGGGCGTTTTGGTGTTGAGTATAACATCATAGGTATTGCTGCCTAGAAAGATCGCTTCTAATCCGGAGGAACCTTTCGTGCCCATAACAACGGCATCGTAGTCAAATCCGGCTGTTATCTTGCTGATTTCTTCAAAGAGATTACCTTCTTTAAATATGCTGTTGAATGTGATGTCTGGATGTTCATTTCGGACATTTGTTAAAAGTTTCGCCATATGCTTTTCCGATATTTTCACCTGCGGATCTTCAATAGGATAGGCTTGCCGGTTTACATACGAATTAGAATGATGCGTGAAAACATGGACGAAGTCTACTTCTTGTTTTCGTTCATTTTGCGAAATAAGCTGACAAGCATATTGAATAGCAGTTAGCGAATCCTCGGAAAAGTCAACGGGTATTAATATTTTGCTCATGGGTATATTGTTTATATAGTTTTTCCAAAAAAAGCCGGCTTTTGCAGCTTCAATGTCATGGCTTTGGATACCGATGACGTAAACAATCTTTCAAAAAATGTTTTTCGGGTTTTTGAAACTAAAATAATGTCGATGTCCTGGGTATCAATCAAGGTGCTAAGAACTTCCGGTATCGTATCTTGGTTCTTATCCTCTTTTAAAGTAGGCGCTATGAGTTTATCGGTTTGCCGCACCGCTGAAAACTCGTCTACATTAAAAGCCCATGAATCTATCCGGTTGTTGACCGAAGCAACCTTTTCACTTTCTTTGTATACATGGATAAGAGCAACGTCGATCTCTTGTTTGAAAATATGGACAAACTCTTGAAGCGTTGCCAATTCCTCTTGTTTAAAGTTCGTTAATAACCCTGCCTTTTTTATTACCGTCGGAATGTATTCGATATTGGGGATGGCAATAACCGGAATAGGAGATTTTGCGACAATCAGTGCTGTATTACTTCCCCAGAATATATTTTTGTTTGCTGATGCTCCTGTTGTTCCCATGGCAATAGCAACATAATCTTCCTTTTTTGCTTCTTTAGGAAGTGCCTCCTCCAAAAGTCCACGATCATTGTGATATGATATAGGTGTGTCAGGGTATTGGGCTTGAAGCCGATGTACCCATTCTTTCATAGTCAGGTCGGCCTTTAATACGTCAGATTGCACACGTTCTCCTTCCAATTCGTTTTCGTCAAAACCGGATGAGACTGCGGTGTAGAAATGAATAATATGCAAACTGTATTGATGCTTTTTAGCCATTTCCGCGGCATATCGGGCAGCCAAAAATGCATTTTCCGAAAAGTCTGTCGGTACTAAGATCTTCTTCATTATAAGTCGATGATTACTGTATAAAAGTACAAATAATAAGTGGTTTTAAGAATTTAAAAGTTGGTTACAGTATACGCTATATGCTAAGCGTTGTGAGAGCAAGCATTTTTAGCTATTTTTGTACCTCGAAAATAAGTATATATAGGATTCCATGACCAGCAAAGAAATACGCAAAGCTTTTTTAAGTTTTTTCAAGAACAAATCACACGATATCGTGCCTTCTGCTCCAGTTGTTGTGAAAGATGATCCCACGTTGATGTTTACCAATGCAGGGATGAACCAGTTTAAGGATATTTTTTTGGGAGAGACGCTTCCGAAGCATACCCGTGTGACCGACACGCAACGATGCCTACGCGTATCAGGAAAGCACAATGATTTGGAAGAAGTAGGTATTGATACTTATCACCATACGTTGTTTGAAATGTTGGGCAATTGGTCATTTGGCGATTACTTTAAGAAGGAGGCGATTGCTTGGGCTTGGGAATTGCTCACAGAAGTATACCAACTGGATAAAGATCGGTTGTATGTGACCATTTTTGAAGGAGATGAAAAAGAAGGGCTGGAACGGGACAGTGACGCCTACGATCTCTGGAAGAGCCACGTAGCGGAGGATAGGATTTTATTGGGTAACAAAAAAGATAACTTTTGGGAAATGGGGGAAACTGGACCTTGCGGCCCCTGTTCAGAAATCCATTATGATATGCGTTCGGATGAGGAACGTGAAGCCATAAGAGGGCAAGAACTGGTCAACGCCGATGATCCACAGGTTATCGAGATCTGGAACCTGGTATTTATGCAGTTCAACCGATTGAAGAATGGAAAATTGGAGCCCCTGCCGGCAAAACATGTGGATACGGGCATGGGATTCGAACGCTTGGTACGTGCTATCCAGGGGAAGACTTCGAATTATGATACGGATGTTTTTCAGCCTATTATCCAATTTATTGCGGAGAGGGCTGGAATAATGTATGGTGCTGATGAGAAGACCGATATCGCTATGCGTGTATTGTCCGATCATATACGCGCCGTGAGTTTTGCAATTGCTGACGGGCAGCTGCCTTCCAACAATAAAGCAGGTTATGTTATACGGCGTATATTGCGTAGAGCGGTGCGTTATGCCTACACTTTTCTTGGTTTCAAAACACCGTTTATTAATGAGCTGGTCCCGCTTTTGGCAAAGCAATTTGAAGGTGTGTTCGATGAACTTATACAACAGCAGAGTTTTGTACAGAAGGTGGTATTGGAAGAAGAGGTTTCTTTTTTACGTACGCTAACAACAGGTATACAACGTTTTGAGAACTACATTGCTGAACATAGGGCAATCGAGGGTGATTTTGCTTTTGAATTGTTTGATACCTACGGTTTTCCGATAGACCTTACGGGGTTATTGGCACGGGAAAAAGGACTACGTGTAGATATGGAGGGGTTCCAGCGTGCCCTGCAACAACAGAAAGAACGTTCGCGTGCTGCTACAGCAATTGATACTGGCGATTGGGTTACGGTATCGAATGGTGATGAAACAGAATTTGTCGGATATGACTGCCTGGAAGCAACTACACAGCTATTAAAATACAGAAAGGTCACTTCAAAAGGGAAGCAACAATATCAGCTTATCTTATCCGTTACGCCATTTTATGCGGAAGGTGGCGGGCAGGTCGGAGATTCTGGATGGTTGATCTCTGACGCCAACGAAAAGGTCTATATTACCGATACCAAAAAAGAAAATGCACTTATTGTACATTTTGTAAACGAACTTCCGCCCGTATTAGAAGGTAATTTCAAAGCGGTCGTGGATAAGCATAAACGGCTTGATACGGAAAGCAATCACTCAGCTACACATTTATTGCATGCTGCCTTAAGACAGGTGCTGGGAGATCATGTCGATCAGAAAGGCTCATTGGTCTCTCCGGATATATTACGTTTTGACGTTTCGCATTTTGCGAAGATTACGCCGGAAGAACAAAAACAGGTGGAAGATATCGTCAACGCTAAAATAAGGGAGAATATTGTGCTGAAAGAAGAACGGCAAGTGCCCTACCAGGAAGCAATAGCGACTGGTGTACGGGCATTATTCGGTGAAAAATATGGCGATTATGTGCGTGTGATTACGTTTGACGACGTCTTTTCGAAGGAGCTTTGTGGCGGTACACATGTGCGAAGCACCGGCCAGATTGGTTTTTTCAAGATTATATCGGAATCTGCGGTAGCTGCCGGTGTACGACGTATCGAAGCGATAACAGGCTCGAAAGCAGCTGCGGTAATCCGCGAACAGTTTGAATTGGTAGACAAAATGCGGGAGCTGATGAACAATCCGCAAGATTTTGTTTCGACGGTGGAAAAAGTGTTGAATGAGAACCATGAACTGAAAAAAGCGATGGAGAACCATATCCGCGAAAAATCCTTGCAGATGAAAAAGGAATTGGAAGCAAAAGTGGAACAGGTGGATGGTGTCAATTTTTTGTCGCTGATAGTTGATCTCCCTAGTGCTGACGCGGTAAAAACATTGGCTTATGCTTTGAAAGGCGCTTTGGACAACGCATTTGTGGTTCTGGGAGCAAATATTGACGGAAAACCCAACTTAACCGTAATGATTTCTGATGACTTGGCAAAAGCACGTGGATGGAATGCCGGAACTATTGTTAAGGATTTGGCGAAAGATATTCAAGGTGGGGGAGGCGGACAGCCGTTTTTTGCGACGGCTGGCGGAAAGTTAGTCGAAGGACTTTCGAAAGCAATTGCTCGGGCAAGGGATTTTGTGAGATAAAGAGATAAAGTCGTAAGCATAGGTTGTAGGCAGTAAGCTCATAGCCGATAGCTTGCTGTTTATAGCTAAATATTGGAAATGAGAAAAATAGGTTTATTTGTGGTGTTGGCGACCAGCATACTGAGCGCCTGTACAAAGAAGAATACAATTCATGTGTCAGGGCATATCGATAACCCGGGGAATGTGAAGGTCATTGCTTTTCACGAAGGTGATAGAAAGTTAGATTCTGTCTACCTTGCAGATGGAAATAAATTTAAATTTGAGCGGCAGGCTACACAGCCTCGCTTGCTTTCTGTGGTGGTAGGGAACAATAAGTATCCTGTTATTTTGACCCCTGGTGAGCCCTTGAAATTTGTTGCCGATATGCATCATCCAGAGGATTATCAGGTAGAAGGATCTGCGTTGACGACAGCGTTAAAAGAGTTTGCCCCTTACCAACGTCGTAAAGAATTGGTGCAGGACTCATTACAAGGTGCGTTTGCGAAAGCAACCTTAAATAAGTCGTCCGAAGAGATCGAAAGTTTACGCTTTGATTACTTAACGGAGTTTAAATCGAAATTAGCGGCGTATACGCAGCAAGCCGTAACATTTGCGGAACAACATAAAAATCTTGCGGGGTTTTATGCTATGAGTACATTAGACCCCGAGATTGCTGAAGCAGAGATTATCGCTTATGCAGATGAAATTGAAGATACATTCACAGATAACCGTTACGTGTCTCAATTTAAAGAGGAAGCAAAGAAACTAAAGCGATTGGCTGTGGGCCAGCTGGCGCCGGAAATCGAATCATTTACACCGAATAACAAAGCTGTAAAACTTTCTGATTTTAAGGGACAATATGTACTGGTTGATTTTTGGGCTTCGTGGTGTGCGCCGTGTAGACAGGAAAATCCTAATATCGTGAAGCTTTACCATGCATATAAGGATAAAGGATTTACGGTGTTGGGTGTATCGTTGGATAATAATCCGGGTAGCTGGATACGGGCGATCGAAGCGGATGATTTAGATTGGACGCAAGTTTCCGATTTGCAGGCTTGGAGTTCTGATTTGGTTGTAAACTATCGTATTAAAGCGATTCCGTCATCGTATTTACTGGATCCTGAGGGGAAGATACTAGCTAAAAATTTAAGAGGTAAGGCGCTAGCTGAATTTTTGCAGCAAACTTTAAATTAAGAAGATATTTAACAACTGTTAAGCAGTTAACAATTTGATAACACATCCTTAACGTTGTTTTACCATTTAGTACATAATTTAGCAAAAAAACAACAATGAATGCCAATCAAAAAATACTAGTGGTAGATGATGAACGAGATATCGTTGATTTAATATCATACTGTCTGACGAAAGAAGGTTATCAAGTTTATCAAGCGTACAACGGTAAGGAAGGAATAGAAGTTGCTAAGCAGGTTAATCCAGATTTAATTATTTTAGACGTCATGATGCCGGAAATGGATGGTATAGAAGCATGTCGGCTGATGCGCTCTATGCCGGAATTTAAGCAAACATTCATGGTGTTTCTTACGGCCCGAAGTGAAGAATACTCTGAAATAGCCGGTTTTAATGTAGGTGCTGACGATTACATTGCGAAACCTATTAAACCACGTGCTTTAATGAGCCGCATCAATGCGATATTACGGCGTAATAATACAGAATCGGGCGTGGATCAAACAGATAAATTAGAAATTTTGGATTTGGTTATAGATCGGGATTCTTTTCTAGTATATCGTGACGGTGAGAAGATTGTCCTGGCCAAGAAAGAATTTGAATTGCTCTATCTTTTGGCCTCCAAACCAAATAAGGTGTTTACCAGAGAACAGATCCTAAAAGCCATTTGGGAAGACTCCGTGGTGGTTACGAACCGAACTATTGACGTGCATATTCGTAAACTTCGGGAAAAAATCGGCGATCATTACGTCTCTACTGTGAAGGGAGTGGGATATAAGTTTGAGGTGGCTTAAGCCACCTCTTATTCATATAAACTATCAAAGAAAGTAGGCTTATCCAATTTTACAGCAATACGATAGGCGGCATTTATTAATCCTACATGGCTATAGGCTTGTGGAAAATTACCCCATTGTGAACCATCGTCTTCATGGACGTCCTCACTAAAAAGCATAAGATGATTCGCAAAAGACAAAAGCTGTTTAAACACATCCTGGGCTTCTTCTAGCCGGCCGACACATGCTAAAGCTTCTACGTACCAAAACGCACACACGAGAAATGTCGATTTTGGTTTTCCAAAGTCGTCCTTGTGCAAATAGCGGTAAAATAAGCCATGTTTGCCTTTGAGCTCCTTTTCCAGTTGTTGAAGATGTTTCTTCGCTTTTTCTGATGAGGGATCTAGATAACCCATCATAATGAGCTGTAGCGTAGATGCATCAAGACTTTGGCTTTCACTAGCATTGGTGTATACCTGTTTTTCCGAATCATAACAGCTCTCTATATGCTTTTCGGCCTGTATACGAATCGTATTGGCTTGTTCCTCGATGTCTTCGAAACCATATTGTTTAGCGATTTTAAGAGCTGCTGTAGCTCCTGCCCATTGGAACAAGTTCGAATAGCAATGACGGTTCTGAAAATTCCTGAACTCCCATATTCCCGCATCTTTCTCATCGATGGTCTGCGTCATTTTCTGAAGAATAAGATGTGTCCATGATTTTGCGGCGTGTAGGTTCTGGTGCCGAAAACGGTGGTCAGAAAAAAGTGGAAGCAACGCAATCAGTGCTTGTCCATATACGTCATTCTGGATGTGTTCGGAAGCTTGATTGCCTACGCGGATAGGTTTATTTCCTAAATAGCCATCCAGATACGGGATAGTATACTCTTCCAGATCTGATTGTCCCATGATACCATAGAGCGGTTGTAACCTGCCGGTATCATTTTGTGTAATATTGGCGATATAGGAGGCGTACTTTTCCATTTCTTCAAATTGCCCTAAGTGGCTGAGCGCCGTTAGTACATAATAGCTATCGCGTAACCAACAAAACCTATAGTCCCAATTCCTTCCAGATCCTGGGTATTCGGGTAAACTTGTCGTACTGGCTGCGATGATCGCTCCGGTATCTTCGTATTGGTGCATTTTAAGTGTTAACGCAGAGCGGATGACTTCCTTTTGATAAAACGCGGGTACCGATGCATTCTTCACCCACTTATACCAATATTCTTTTGTTCGAAGGAGAAAATCCTCTGCTGTGCGAGCGATAGGAGCTTCAAATGGACTTCCGTAAGTTAGTATCAAATAAATGGGTTGACTGAGGACGTGGGTATTGTCATCAAAAAAATGACTGATCGGCATATTGGTCGCAAGACGAATCTTGATGTGTTCCATTTCAAATTGAACGTGGTTACTGCCTCGGTATTTATGGAACGACTTCCCACCGTATTCATAAGTAGGTTCACATATTACCCGGATTTTAGGGTTTCCGCGCATGGGCTCAATTTTACGGATAAGTGTAAGGGGTTTGTAGTAACGTTCATATTGCTCAAAACGAGGTGCAAAATCCGTAACTTGATAAACACCATCTTTCGTTTCTATTTCGGTGCATAAAATATTGGTGTTCTCCAAATAGAACTGTTTGCTATTTATCGTTTCTTCATGGGGTAGAATACGGAATGTTCCGCCAAGTTTTTTATCCAATAAACCACCAAACACAAAGGAGTCTTGAAAGGAGGGCCAACATAACCAATTTACATTGGTGTCGTTTTCAATATGTGCGATATAAGCGCAATTACCTATAATCCCAGCGTTATATTTGTGTCTTGTTGTTTCGTTCATATGTTTATCGTTTAATGATTTGTATCGCTGCTTTGCGGCTGCGATTCAATCTGTTCTACAAAATAATTAATGAGTTTCACGGCGTCCGTCTGACTTTCAACATAAAATTGTGCTTCGGATTTTTTATTTCCGACTTTCACGGTGAAAGCATCGGGGGGGAGTTCAATGAACATATCTTCGTCGGTCACGTCGTCACCAATAGCGAAGATAAAATCAGGTTCGTAGTCGTTAACGATCTCAAGGGCCGCCATACCTTTATTCACTTCGCCATTTTTTACTTCAATTACTTTGTCTCCTTGAAGCAATTGAAGTCCATGATGCGGAATGAGATAGCGTAACGCATCGACAAGTTCTTGCGAACGTAATTGACCTAGTCCTTGTTGTGCTTTTCGGTAATGCCACGCTAGAGAATATGTTTTTTCCTCAATAAAAGCCCCAGCCGTAAGGTTCGCAAATTTCGACATAATGTGTTTTACGGGGATTTTCCATCGTGTGGAAAGCTGGGATCGGGGTATCCACTTATAAGCTGGATAATTTGTCCATGCGCCGTGTTCGGCTATTAAATAATAATCTTTATCGCCAAACCAGCGTTCTAACGTTTCTCGAGGACGCCCGCTAATAATGACAATTTGATTCGCGCTATCGGATTGTAATTTTTCCAAAATGCTATACAATCCAGTTGTCGGAACAGCTGCATCGGCATCTTTATGAAAACCGATTAATGTACCGTCGTAATCTAGAAAGAATAATCGCTTTTGGCTATTGTGGTATGTATTGAAAATCGTTTCTCTGACTTCGTCACGGACCTTACGAGACATTTCATTCCGCTGGATAATTTTAATTTCCCGTAAGCGGTTAAAGAATAATTTGACCCAATGATTGATGTTAAATTTCTCGACAATTTCAATGCTGTCGTCCATCCGCTTTCGTTGTTCTTCTTTGGGCATCTGCAAGGCTTGTGCAATGGCATTACTAATTTCGTTGATGGCATTGGGATTAACTTGAATCGCATCTAACAGTTCTTTGGATGCGCCTGCTAATTCGCTTAAGATTAATACCCCCAAACTATTTTCTTTACTGGCGATATATTCTTTGCATACTAGATTCATGCCATCCCGGAGAGAAGTGACCAAACATATATCAGCAGCGGTATAAAGAGCAGAAAGCTCTTCTACTGGATAGGTATTGTAATAATAGGCGATGGGTGTCCATGCGTTTGTGCCGTATACGGCATTGATATGTCCGGCCATCCGGTCTATTTCGTCACGAAGTCGTTTATATTGGGGGACGGTGTCTCTGGATGGTACGACTAACATATATAGCACGACCTGGCTGTGATATTCTGGCCAGTTGATCAGGAAGTTTTCAAAGGCGTGCAATCGCTCTAATATACCCTTACTATAATCCAATCGGTCGATAGAAAGAATGATTTTGCGGTTTTGGTATTGTTCTTTTATGGCTCGTGCGCGGTTTTGAACTTCGGGGCTCTCCGCAAGAGAACTAAACTTATTATAGTCAATACCCATGGGAAAAACTTCTGCATAAACGCTGCGATCACCCACTTGCAATGAATTATTCTTTATAGTGAGTCCTATAATGTGCGTACACGCATTTAAGAAATGTTGTGTATCATTATACGTGTGAAAGGCGATAAGGTCAGCACCTAGCAAACCTTCCAGCAATTCATTCCGCCAGGGAATACATCGAAATATTTCGTCCGGGGGGAAGGGGATATGCTGAAAATAGCCGATGGATATTTTTTCGTCGTCTTGGCGGATCAGTTTGGGGAGTAACATCAACTGGTAATCATGAATCCATATTTCATCTTTCGCATCCAGCTGCTGTGCCCAGATCGTATCACAAAATGCCTGATTTACTTCCTTGTAATACTGCCAATTTTCTTGTTTGTATACGGCGTATGACAATCGATGGTGGAAGATAGGCCACAACACTTCGTTTGAAAACCCTTCATAGTATCCTTCTATCTGTTCTATTGTTAGAAAAACGGGAATAAGGTTTAATTCTTTTAATTCTTCTTTGATGATTTCCTTTTCTTCTTCGGAATCAGGTATGTATCCTGGCCATCCAATCCATATATTGTTGTCTTTTTTATAAATAGAGCCTAGCCCCGTCGCTAGACCTCCTTCGCTTGGAATAAATTTAAGTACGCCTTTGTGTTTTTCAATGCGTACTGGTAATCGATTTGATATAATTATTGTTCTTTTTTTATACATGATCGTGTTTTGGGTGCATTTTCTTAGATAAGAAAATAAATCTTAAATAGCCGGTGAATAGCTGTAATATTAACCTCTTAGATAGGAAATTGTTTTAAGTTATTGGTGTATATATTCGTAACTTAGCTATCGAAGTAATCATTGAAGACAATTGCAAACAGGAAAAACAACGCTAGCTTGAATACAAAAATACAAATTGAACATTTCAAGGATCCTATATTTTTGCAAGAACTGAAGGAAGCCTACTACTTTATTATATTGTTTGATGGAGACTTTTCGTTTTCCGTGGACTTCAATGAATATCGATGTTCGGGAAAAAATTTGCTATTTATGTCTCCGCATCAACTTTTAAAGTGGAATTCTGGTGATAAACCAATTACAGGTGCACTTAAGTTTCATGGTGATTTTTATTGTATCGAATATCATAAGAAGGAAGTTGCATGTAACGGCATTCTTTTCAATAACATATATGAAAGTCCGTTTGTTTTGGTTCCTGATGCCGTTTTTGAAGAAATCAAAGGTATTTTCAAAAAACTGGCCGAATTCAATATTTCAGATGAAAGTTACGATCTGTCTATCGCAAAATCGTATCTGCAATTGATCTTGGCTTTAAGCAGCAGAGAAAAGCAAATGCAGATATCGAAGAGTGTGATCTCTTTACAAAAAGAGCAGGTTTCCGATTTTCAGACTGTTCTTGACGCTAATTTTATTCATTCGAGATCGGTTTCATTTTATGCAGCACATTACGGACTATCTGTTGATGCATTTAGCAAAAAAATAAAAAATTATTATAATAAGTCCCCCTCTGGGCTCATTCAGGAGAGATTGATATTGGAGGCGAAAAAGCAGCTGCATCTTACACCTAAAAGCATTAAAGAAATTGCGGCCGATCTTCGTTTTGAAGATCAATTTTATTTTAGCAGATATTTCAAAAAACAGGTTGGTGTATCGCCTAAAGTATTTCGGGAGCAGGTTGGTATCTCTATTGTTGCAAAATAGTCTATGGATTACCCTGATTTATCCATTCCTTTGGCGGTTTATTTCCATTAATTTTGTTTCTAAAATAGAAACTTTGAAGGTAAATATATGGAAAAGATTTTAACGTTGTTCGCATCTGCTCAATCCAACTTTATTCATTTTATGCGGGTAGCCATATTTATCGTAATGGCTTGGATCGGAGGCCTAAAAGCATATCAATATGAGGCAGATGGAATTGTGCCTTTTGTTATTAATAGCCCGCTGATGAGCTTCTTTTATCAAAAAGCTGATGGGATTGCGATAAATGATGAGGGGCAACAGGTAGCGGAATATACACTTCATAAAAACCCTGAAGGTAAGGTGGTTGAAAAAAATATTCAATGGCATAAAGAAAACGGTACCTATATTTTCGCCTATGGATTAGGAACAGTTATCTTATGCATCGGCATATTGGTTCTGCTGGGTATATGGTTCCCTAAAATAGGTTTTTGGGGTGGAATTTTAACATTTGGCATGTCTATCGTGACCTTATCTTTTCTGATTACTACTCCGGAGGTGTATGTGCCGAATTTAGGAGGTGATTTTTCGACACCTGCCTATGGGTTTCCTTATTTATCAGGAGCCGGTAGGTTAGTGCTGAAAGATATTATTATGATGGCGGGAGGGCTTATTGTTGCATCTGACAGTGCAAGGGCATTGAGTGACAAAATTTCGGATATCTAACGTCGTTTCCATTATGATGTGTCTTAAATAAGATATATAAAGATGAAATACGCGTGTTGCTCCAAAAAAACGTGTAAACCAAGATGTCAAAGAACGGTGTGGTGAATCACGTTTATATTTGCAGAATAAGATTTGTATTTCCGGAATAAGATGCGTTTTATGGTGAAAAGAGTTTCTGTTTGTGGAATAAGACTTCTGTTTGCAGAATAAGATGCGTTTTATGGTGAAAAGAGTTTCTATTTGTGGAATAACATTTCTATTTGTGGAATAAGATGCGTTTGCCAAACTTTAAAAAGGGTGTTATTGGGGCTTTAAATATCGAAAAAAGCCCTTTTTACGTAAAAAAGGATGGGGTAAAATTTCGCCAATATTTTTATTGATATACGCTATATTGTTATTAATCTTTAAAAACATATGTTTCCAGTTTCTGGTTTCTAGTACAGTACTCAGTGACCTGTCATCCTGACGACAGGAAGGATCTTAAGAGGGTTATTCATTCGTATTAATTAAGCTGAATTGGCTGGTCAATGAAGTTTGTTTGTTGAGGTGTGTTTATTTCATTTTTTGAAATAATATTATAAAATTTAGAACAATGTTGCGTGCAAACACATCCCACGCATTATACCTCACTGCAAAGATGGCACGATACCACCGAATGTGCAGACTGGAGCAACTTTGCAGAAACGAAGAAAGATTTCAACAGTGTCGACAACGTGGGAGACAGCTTATTTATCTTCAACATCAAAGGCAACGACTGTAGATTGGTTGCCCGTATCTTTTTCAATGTGAGAACCGTTTTTATCCGATTTATCGGCACGCATGCCGAATATGATAAGTTGAACTTAAAAGATTTGTAAGATGGATATAGCAAACGAAAAACAATACATTGATACGATTAATCGCATCAATGACATTATGAAAAAAGGAGAAGACAACGTCTCCTTAGAAGAATTGCAGGCCTTGCAAAGCATGACTGCACAAGTACAGGAGTACGAAAGCAAATACTATTCGTTTCCGGTACCGAAAACCATTATCGACATGGTCAAGGTGAAGATGTTTGAAAGGGATATGAGCCAGACCGACCTGGCGAGAGAAACGAATATACCGCTTCCTAAGATCAACCAGATATTAAAAGGGAAACGAAAGCCCGATCTTGATTTTCTGAAAGGCATATACGACAAACTCCATATACCCGCCGACTTCATATTTAGCAGGATATAAAGAAAAGGATCAGTAAACTTCTTAGCGTCCAATTTTTATTTGAGCTTTAAGAAGAGGGATGGTCACCAATTTCATTGTTAACCACGATCTTTATAAAGAGCTGAAGCAATATAAAGACAAGGGTAAAATTCTCGGAGAACATAAGGTTTTCGCACAATTGAAAAAGAACCTGAAGCGAAACTGTTAACTATTAACCGAATTTTTTTTGAGGTTAATATGAGTTTAGATTCTTACTATGCAATTAATTGGAGCCCAAATCTAACATCCGATATTGAGTTGCCGCCATACCTCAAATTTCTAGGCTATCTCAATTATAAAAACTTTGTAATAGAGATATGTAAACTCGTGCATCGTTCTAGTTCAGAACAATATAACTTGTTTGATTTACTAGATGAGCTAAAAAGTAGTCTTGTTTTTGCTATAAATCCCGAAATCGTTAATGGATTCTTATATTACTCCAGTAACCGAAGGAAGCAATTTTGTGAAGAGCTTCACCTTGGATGACATTATCGTCCGGACACCAAAATTAATTTAACAGCAAAAAAATGAACTGGGTAAGCGTAAAGAATAGGAACGGAGAGTCAGGCCATGTGTTGGTCTGGTCGCTCGAGTATGGAGCATTGATAGGTAGCTATTTGACAGACGACGCATATCTTGACAACGGTGTGCCCAAATGGATTGTATCAGCCCCCGGCGACACTCCGTTGCCGAGCGGCGTTGAAGTGACCCACTGGTGTGAGGTGACGCCCCCAGACGAAAATAATTAGGATATGGCCTGGTTTAAAGATTTTATGGTTTCTTTAATCGTGTTAATTATCGGCGGAATAATTGTATTTTTATACCAAAAAAGGGGCAGGTTGAATGTGAAAATCCAATGCGGACTTATACCAAGCTTAAGCGGTAGCGACTCAATACCAAGCAATCACCTCTCAGCCTAAACAATAACATAATCGTAAAACAACATGACAGACCACGAAAGAGATATGAATGCCGCTCGTTATGCCGCCCAGAAAGGTCTTAACTTTTGGAGTGAGGACCATCGAGCAAATGATGAGTTTATTCGGCAATCACGCCTTGAGAAAGAAAGCAACCAAATGCAAGACGACCTTCATAAAGGAACCGGACTTTTTGCATCGCCTACATTCACATCAACGAGTGAACCGGCCTATGTAGATACGTCGTACGTGAGTGCGGATCGGACGGCAGGTGAGAATTTCGGATATTTAATCAGTGTATTAGGGTTAATCTTTGGTGGATTTCCATGCTTGTTGTGGGGTATTTCCCTTATGTTCAATAATTTTTACCGGAGCCAGGCCGAGCGTAATGAAACGATCTCACAGTTCTTCATGCTTTTAGCTGTTACGGTATTTTCGTATTGGTTACTGCATCTAACCAATAAAAGAGTAAAAAAAAGAAGAGAAAAACGGGATTCAAACGGTACGAAAGAGCAGCCCCGTAAAGTGATCCATCCGTACACACCTACACGCAGAGGAACAGCTATTATCATACTGGTTGCAGGATCTTTGATAGTATACTACCAGCTTGCGACCTATATTCCGCAAGTCAACGGAAACATGTTCCGCGGCATATCACTGGTGGCCGGGCTGCTCGCCGCCTTAATCGCGTTCGCTACATTAGCTCACGGCTATTACAGACAAATACGGTACTGGCTCTACATGAGAAGCATCAACAAAACAGAGAATAAAAAATGACCCTCAATACCCGTATCCAGTACCTAAACAACATCCTGAAGGGCGTCGTCGGACTTACCGTTGTGAAGCACATTCTGAACATATTCAAAGATGTGGACGCGCGGTGGCTGGTCACAGGTGAAGGTTCCCCCATCGAGCCGATGACGGACATCCGGCGGGAATGCATGATCGATCTTTCTCGAAAAATGGGTTTTTCAGGATGGAAAACATTGAACCGGAAAAGCCAACCGTGCAACGGAGCTTATCTATCAGATTAATAGTGGTTTAGGTAACGAAAAAACCGGATCGAAAATTGCTAAAAATTTTCAATCCGGCTTTGTACCCAGCGCCGGAGTCGAACCGGCACATCCGAAGATATTGGTGTTTGAGACCAACGCGTCTACCAATTCCGCCAGCTGGGCATGCTGTGTCCTTGTTTGACGTTGCAAATATAGGAGATGTTTTAGGTTTTGCAAAAAATATTTTTGTTGTTTTTACAAACTGGCTGATTTTAACTTATTTATTTTTTCAATAGAACTTTTCCTGTTAACATTATTTAACGGCTTCGTATTAAACGTTTATTCCGTTTCGGAATCTACTACTATATAAGAAACGGAAAATAATTAAATAACTAAAAAGATGAAAAAGGCACTATCATTAGCAGTATTGTTTGCTGGAATCAGTTTAGCAACGTTTGCGCAGGAACAAAAAGAGACAGACCATACCTTTAAGAGAGAGCGTAAGCATCCCCGCATGGAGAAAAAGATAACAAATCGTACACCTGAAGAGATGGCAAAAGTAAAAACAGAGCATTTAGATAAACGTTTGAAATTTACGGATGCACAGCGTGCTGAAGTATATGCTGTTCAACTGGAACAAGCGAAACGGGTAGTAGTTCATCGGGATGAAATGAAAAAAATGCAAAGCAAATGGCGCGAAGAGATGAAAGGTTCGCAGGAAAAGATGGAGAAAATACTGACGCCAGAGCAAAAAGAGCAACTTAAAGAGAGTTATGCGCAACGTCGTAAAGGCAAAGCTAAAGGACCAAGAGGGGAGTTTAGAAAAAAAGGAACGATAGAAAGGCAAGTGCCAGCGACAGAAAGTACGGAAGGTTAAGATTGTAGATGTTTATATGTAGTTTAGTTTGTGGTAGCGAACAAAGGGGGCAACGGCCCCCTTTGTTTTATTCGTATTTTTGAGGATAAGTTACAGGATATTTGTTAATTTGCTGCAAACAACTGCTTAAACAACCATGTATTTAAAACCAAACATAAAAATACCGCTATTATTTGTATTTATGGGTGTTTTGGTGCTTTCATGTACCGCCCAAAAGTCTAACGAGTTGACACTGCGTTATAATTCTCCGGCTAATATGTGGGAGGAAACGCTGCCTTTAGGAAACGGCCGCATTGGTATGATGCCTGATGGAGCCGTTGATACGGAACTTGTGGTATTGAATGATATCAGTATGTGGTCCGGAAGTGAAGACCCTGATGCACTTAACCCGACAGCATTTGACCATCTGGAAGAAATTCGTAAGCTATTACTTTCGGGAAAGAATATGGATGCGCAAAACTTGATGTATGCGCATTTCCGCAGTGGCGGACTGGGATCAGCTTTTGGCAAGGGGAAAGACGCCCCTTACGGTTGTTTTCAAATGTTGGGTAATATGCATATTCGTTATATGTATCCCCAAAGCGAGGAAACTGTTAACTATCAGCGTAAACTTTCATTAAACGATGCGGTCGCCTCCACGCAATTTACGAAAGGTAATACGACTTATTCGCGTGAATATTTTGCTTCTCATGCCCATGATATATTGGGTGTCCGTATCCTAGCGGATAAGAAAAAATCAATTTCATTTGAAGTACGTCTGAGTAGGCCAGAACGGGCAACAATACGGGTAAGCGGCAACACTATCTTTATGGAAGGACAATTAAATGACGGATACAACACCGACAAAGGCATACGCTATCTGACCAAATTGCAGATCGTAAATAAGGGTGGTGAGTTGATCGCAGGTGCCAGCTCTTTACAGATCAATAATGCCGATGAAGCTGTGGTGCTGATCTCTACTTCTACCGATATGCTTGATGAAAACTATAAGGGGACGGTTGACAATCTATTAACAACAGCAAAAAATATATCGTTCAACAAGTTGAAGCAGGAACATATTGCCACGTACAAGAATAAATTTAATCGTGTCGAGTTAGATCTAGGCGTTCAAGATAATGTTACGCCGACAAACGAACGTCTTATTAACTTTCAATCAAACGATGATCCTGCCTTTGCCGCATTGTACTTTCAGTTCGGACGTTATCTAATGATCAGTGGGACAAATGAAAACTCGCTTCCGCTTAATCTGCAAGGTTTGTGGGCAAACCAGATACAGACACCGTGGAATGGTGATTATCATTTGAATATCAATGTACAAATGAATTATTGGCCAGTGGAAGTGTGTAATCTTTCGGAATTGCACCGGCCACTGATCGATTTTACAACGTCATTGGTACCATCGGGCGAAGCTACGGCTCGAAATTTTTACGATGCTGATGGGTGGGTGGCACACATGATGAGCAATCCCTGGAAATTTACGGCTCCAGGTGAGCATGCCTCGTGGGGCGCTACCAATACGGGTGGGGCTTGGCTATGTGCACATCTTTGGGAACACTATAGCTTTACGGAAGATAAGTCGTACTTGCGTTCCATTTATCCGGTGTTGACGGGCGCTGCACAGTTTTTTCTTAGTAGTATGATTGCTGAACCCGAACATGGTTGGCTCGTGACGGCACCCTCGTCTTCCCCAGAAAACGCTTTTTACCTCTCCGGAGACTCCGTACCCATATTTGTGTGCATGGGACCTACTATGGATGTGCAGATTATCAGTGAGTTGTTTTCGAACATTCTTTCAGCAGCCGAAATCCTGGATATAGAAGATGGAAATACAGCTAAAATACGAGAAGTTTTAGCGAAGTTACCACCTATGCAAATCAGTGAGGAAGGGTATTTACAGGAGTGGCTTCAGGATTATCGGGAAGTCGATCCAAATCATCGCCATGTTTCGCATTTATATGGGCTATATCCATCAAACCAGATTTCTCCGGAAACCACGCCCGAATTGGCTGCTGCTGCCCGTGAAACACTTAATCGACGTGGTGACGATGGTACGGGTTGGTCTCGTGCATGGAAAGTGAATTTTTGGTCGCGGCTACAAGACGGCAACCGTGCCTATAAGTTGTTGAAAAGCTTGCTTGAGCCAACCGTAGGCAGTGAGATAAAAATGAGTAGTGGGGGCGGAACATATAATAACTTGTTTTGCAGTCACCCACCGTTTCAAATTGACGGGAATTTTGGCGGTACCGCTGGTATTGCAGAAATGCTCCTTCAAAGTCATAATGGGTATATAGAGCTATTACCGGCACTGCCTGATGCATGGCTCCATGGAAATGTAAAAGGATTGCGGGCGCGTGGCGGAGCAGAAGTGAGCATACAATGGAAAGACAAAAAAATCACATCGTTAATGCTGAAAGCATCCGTTGCCAATACGTTTAAATTAAAAGTTCCCGCCTATATCTCCTCCATTAAACAAAACGGCAAGAGTTTAACCATTGAAAATGGATTTATAACATTAGAATTGGACGAGGGTAAGGAAACGAGATTAACTATATATCCTTCATAATTTGTGAAATTAATGGATAAGTGTTTTCCAAAACCATATCAAAATCGTCTTTATCAATCCAGCGCGCATCGGTAATGTCTTCTTCTGTTTGTGGAATCAATTTTGGTGATTTATTCACCCCCATCTCATACCAATTTGTCTGCTTGAGAACGAACTTCCCGCGCATCATATACGTATGATAGGTAGTTTGGAGCTTGGACCCCATGTAATTTATACGGATACCACACTCTTCTTCTACTTCACGGATAGCCGCTTCTTTCATCTTTTCGTTGTTTTCTACTTTGCCTTTGGGCAAATCCCATTTTCCCAACCGGTGTATAAATAGATATTCACCCTCTCCATTTTTAACCAATCCACCAGCGGCTTTTATAATTTCGGGCTTTTGCAAGACGGATTTGAAAACTTTCGTTACATCAGGATGTATATAGAGATAAGTTATGCCTTTTGTTGTTTTCTGTTTAGAAGCCTGAAAAAGTTTTTCAAGATCAATGTCTTGTAAACCAATTGTTTGAACATTAGACAGTTTCTTTGGTAGAAAATCAGCCAAAATAAGCTGAGATTCGTTCATATAAATTTTATAAATTTGTGCCATGAATAAGTTAAATGAGGTTGAACAAAAAATTGCTGAATCCTTATTGCAAATTAAAGCAATAAAATTACAACCTAAAAACCCTTTTGTTTGGGCATCGGGTTGGAAATCTCCAATTTATTGTGATAATCGTATTGCATTATCACATCCGGCAATCCGAACTTATATTCGCCAACAGCTGTCACAGCTGATTCAGGAGGAGTTTGGAACTGTTGAAATGATATCAGGTGTAGCAACAGCGGGAATACCTCAAGGCGTATTGGTCGCGCAAGATCTAGGTTTACCATTTACGTATGTTCGCAGCAGTGCGAAAGACCATGGTCGTCAAAATCTTATTGAAGGAGAGGTTGTTAGTGGACAGCGTGTAGTTGTCGTGGAAGATTTGATATCTACCGGAAAGAGTAGCTTACAAGCTGTAGAAGCATTGCGTGAAGCAGGGTGCAATGTGGTTGGATTAGTTTCGATCTTTACCTACGGCTTTGATCAGGCAGTCAAAAATTTTGCAGATGCTAAATGTCCATTCTTTAGCTTGTGCAACTATGATGCGCTTATCAATGTAGCGGTTAACAACGGCTACATTTTGGAATCTGATGTGGCGCTGTTGGAGCAATGGCGTAAAGATCCGTCGACGTGGACTGGGAAATAATGTATTAAAAATAAAGTATATGACCATTATTCAAAACAGTGTTGATATTGAGAAGCCTATAGAAGCGGTATACGCGTTTTTAGCGGATATGAATAACCACGAACAGCTTATGCCCAACAACATTGAAAACTGGTCGTCGACCGAAGACGAAGCTCGTTTTGCCATCAAGAATATGGCAAAACTAGCGTTGAAAATAAGTCAGCGAATAGTGAATAAAGAAATCGTGTGTGTGCCAATAGAAGACGCCCCGTTTGCGCTTACCTTACGATGGAAGCTGGAAGATAAAGGTATAAATACCACCAACGCCACATTTGTGATGGAAGCTGAACTTAATATGATGATGAAAATGATGGCTTCTGGTCCGCTTCAAAAACTAGTCGACTATCAGGTAAATACATTGAAAAGTATCTTAGGATAAGAGATCCTTTAGCATACGAAAAGCAAATCCTCGATGAAAATCGGGGATTTTTATTTTACCGTGATAATTGTGTCATTAATCCGTGATGTGTTTAACAAGACCGAAGAGTTTCGTACATTTGTTGTACGAGAGTTTATAATCAATCGCTATTAGATGGAATTACAATTAAAACGCCCGCTGGCTTTTTTTGATTTGGAAACTACGGGGGTAAATATTGCCGTAGATCGTATCGTTGAATTATCTATATTAAAGATATCTTCTGGAGGCAAAGAAGAGGTATTGACGATGAAGATTAATCCCGAAATGCCAATACCTGCTGAATCTTCTATGTTTCATGGGATTTATGATGAAGATGTGAAAGATCTTCCTCCCTTTAGAGAACGAGCCGAAGAAATCAAAAACTTTATAGAAGACGCCGATTTAGCTGGTTATAACTCGAATAAATTTGATGTACCCATGTTGATGGAAGAGTTTTTACGTGCCGGAGTCGATTTTTCATTAGAGGGAAGAGCTTTCGTTGACGTACAAAATATTTTTCACCAAATGGAACAACGGACTTTGAAAGCGGCCTATAAGTTCTATTGTGATGCATCATTGGAAAATGCGCATACTGCAGAGGCTGACGTACGAGCAACATATGAAGTATTAAAGGCACAATTGTCAAAATATGAAGGAATAGCCTTTGAAGATAAACATGGGAATGTAACGACTCCCGTCGTAAACGACGTCGAAGCTTTGCATCGGTTTACCAATCTGAGCAACCCGGTTGATTTTGCCGGCCGCTTGGTGTACGACGAGGAAGGCGATCCATGTATCAATTTTGGCAAACACAAAGGTAGAAAGGTAGTCGATGTATTTGATGTAGAACCTAGCTATTATGCCTGGATGCAGCAAGGGGATTTTCCACGATATACTAAAAAGGTGTTAGAGAAACTGTGGAATGCACATCGAAATAAAAAGAAAGAGCAGCAACAAAATAGTCGGGTAGAGGTACATAAGCCTCGTCCGACGAGGGAACAGACTCCTGCTAAACCTATTACGGACGATATGCTTAAACAGCTTCAGGGAAAATTTGGGAAATAAGTTTTAAGTGATAAGTTACGAACAATGAATTAAAAAATGACAAATACAACAGAAATAGAACACGTACAATGCTTGATTATTGGATCAGGGCCTGCGGGGTATACAGCGGCAATTTATGCAGCTCGAGCCGATTTAAATCCCGTAGTATATACAGGGATTGTACCAGGAGGACAATTGACGCAAACGACTGAAGTAGATAATTTCCCGGGTTATCCCCAAGGTATTACGGGGCCCGTTTTAATGGAAGATCTAAAGGCACAAGCCGAACGTTTCGGAACGGAAGTGCGTTTTGGTTACGCTACGAAAGTAGAATTTTCGGGAGATGGCGGTACACACAAAGTAGAGATAGACGGTTCGACATGGGTTTCTGCAGAAACAGTTATTATTGCGACGGGTGCTACCGCAAAATGGTTGGGATTGCCTTCGGAGGAAAAATATAATGGATTTGGTGTATCTGCTTGTGCGGTTTGCGACGGTTTTTTCTTCAAAGGCCAAGATGTGGCGATTGTAGGTGCGGGGGATACAGCAGCGGAAGAAGCAACTTATTTAGCCAAGTTGTGTCGGAAAGTGTATATGCTGGTGCGTCGTGACGAATTCCGGGCTTCTAAAGCCATGGTGCATCGCGTGATGAATACACCGAATATTGAAGTGTTGTACAACTCGGAAACAGAAGAAATAGTAGGTGATGAATCAGGGGTTACAGGCGTGCGGGTTGTGAACAACCAGACACAGGAAATAAAGCATTTAAATGTTACAGGGTTCTTTGTAGCTATTGGGCATAAACCTAATACAGAGCTATTTAAAGGAATTCTTGATATGGATGAGACAGGCTATTTGATTACGAAGCCGGATAGTACGGCTACTAATATACCTGGTGTTTTTGCAAGCGGTGATGTACAAGACCATATATATCGCCAAGCCATTACAGCAGCAGGTACCGGCTGCATGGCCGCATTAGAAGCTGAACGCTATTTGGCGGCCAAAGAAAGTTTTGTTGAAGAATAAATTTGTATGGGCGCAAAGTTTTGCGCCTATGCTTTTCTATATGACTTTAAAGTGGTGTAGGGCATTCCAAATGCCATCGTTGTCTACATCTGTTGTAATGTAATCCGCGATTTCTTTTACTTCGGGGTTAGCATTCCCCATCGCTACGCCAATAGCCACATGCTTTAGCATCGTAATGTCATTTCCGCCATCTCCAAATGCCATCGTTTGGGTGATATCTAATCCGAAGTGCTTGCAGAAAATATCTATTCCGACTTGTTTGCTCTGTCCTTTGGGATTCACATCGGCAAAAAGAGGTGTCCATCTGGATGCAATCGAGTTCGGCATGACATTTTTCATAAAAACGTCCTCTTCTTCCGGCCCTAGGAATATATTAGTTTGTAAAATACTCGAGGGATCAACTTTGTTTATATCCACTAAAGGAGGGACAGGAAGATTTAAATGTGCATACATCCCTGCTATTTCTGGTGTCACATCATAAATAGTGATTTCTTTCTCGGACATAAGAGAAAAGCTTAGCGGATGTTCTTCCGTATACTTCAAAACTGCTTTTATATCATTTGGATGGATAGCTTGTTTAAACAGTACATCACTTTCTTGTGTTACACAATAGCCGCCGTTAAAGGTGATAAACCCATCAAAATCCAAAAATTTAACATGATCAATGCTATTAATGGAACGACCGGTAGACAAAATGACTTTAATCCCCTGTCTTTGCAATTGTTCGATTGCCTTTTGGGTAGAGGAAGGAACTTGATGTGTCTTGAAACTTAAAAGCGTACCGTCTATATCGAAAAAGACAGCTTTGATTTTAGGGTTTTGCATAATACAAAGATACGATTTCTTTATAATCCCTATCTTTGTGCTATGGATAATTACGCTGCCTTCTTTGACAAAATTCGAACATCTATTCAACAGCAGGAATTTATTAAAATTTCTTTAGGAGATTACAATGGAACAGAGTTGTATCTAAAGAACGTATATATCAAACCGGTCATTATAAAACGAGAAAAGAAATTATCTTTTGTTTTTCGTTATAAAACACAAGACATTACCAAGAACTTTGAATTACAGACGGGCATTATGGAGATACAGGGGCTTTTGAAAGTAGAAGGTTTCCGAGTGGCAACCTTGTTTACGGAGACGGAAAATCTAATATGTCAATGCACGAAAAAAGGCGTGTGGTCTCTAAAGAAAGAGAATCCGACTGCGAAGAAGCCTGTTGTTTTTACACATGATAAACAAAAAGAACGGAAGTTGGATAGTGCAGATAAAGTTTATTTGCAAGCGTTAAAACTGACGGATGCGACAGGAAACGTATATAAAAATGCGCAAGATAAATGGAGGCAAATTAATCATTACATAGAGATATTAAGTTCTATATTACAGCGCCTCTCAGTGAAAGACACATTAAATGTTGTCGATATGGGCGCAGGAAAAGGTTATTTAACATTTGCTTTGTATGATTATTTAGTATATACGCTCCGAAAAAGGGTTTCGTTAGTGGGCGTTGAATACCGCAAAGATTTAGTGGAGTTATGTAATCAGATTGCTGCCAAATCGGATTTTAAAGATTTGCTTTTCATACAGGGTGCCATAGAAGACTATGAACCCCACGATGATTTAGACATTTTGATTGCCTTGCATGCTTGTGATACAGCAACTGACGATGCTATTGCTAAAGGTATTAAGCATGATGCAGACCTTATTGTGGTCGCACCCTGTTGTCATAAACAGATTCGCCGGGAAATAGAAAAGAATAAAACGAAGAATGAATTGGATTTCCTGCTTAAACATGGCATTTTTATGGAGCGTCAGGCTGAAATGGTGACCGATGGCATACGTGCATTAATTATGGAGTATTTTGGTTACCAAACCAAAGTCTTTCAATTTGTATCGGATGCCCATACACCTAAAAATGTGCTGGTGGTAGGCGAAAAGAAATCGATTAATATCCGAAGACAAGAAGAAATTTTAGCGAAAATAGCATCTACAAAAGCATATTTTGGTATAACCTATCATCATTTAGAACGGCTAATGGAATTGGATAAGACGATTTTATAAAATAACCTTCATTCCGCCATAATAATTTCGGGTAGGAGCAGGGTTGAAAAAGCGATCGCCAAACGCGTTGATGTCATTGCCTAAACTATAGCGTTCATCTAGGAGATTGTCTACACCGGCGAAGAACTGTAATTGTTGCCGCTTTTTTAGTCGCCATGTCCATGTTGCTTTTGCTTGTACCAAATGGAATTTTTCAGAGAATACCGTGTTGGCATCGTTCAACGGCATGACCGATGTGAAGTTATGCGAAAGGTTCAATCCGAATTGCTTTGGTAAACTGATCAAGAGTGTGTTGCTCCATACCCAATCTGGTACTGCTGTGACCTTATTGCGAGAGAAATCATTATTATCTACCTGATAGTCGCCGAAACGATAATAATTATAAGAAGCGGCGGAATGTAAGCTTAATGATTGTATAATCCTTTTATGGCGCGGCGTCAATATATAAGTCCAAATAGACGCTTCGATACCTTTTTGTTTTATTTCTCCAGCATTCACATAATATTCAGCACCGTTTGCACGCAGCTGCCGAACAATACCGTTCTCCATGTGATAACGATAAAAGCTAAGGTCTGCTATAAATCGTCGGCTTTTTGTTTCCAGGCGTGCACCTATTTCATAATTGGTGCCTGTTTCCGCCTTCAGTTCGGTGTTGATGATGTTGTCAGAAGATCTAACTTCTGCAATGGTCGGTGGAGAATACCCCTTGGAAATTGAACCGCGAAAAGCTAATCCATCTGTTACGAGATAGGATGTTGCTATCCGGGGCATCCATATACTGCCAAAATCAATCTGACCTGTAGGATTCTCTACCTCTGGAAAGCGCTGGCGATATTTTATTTTCGATTGGTTGAGTCCTAATGAGCCTTCAATCGTCCAGCGGCGGTATAATTTTGCCATGGCACGGTAGAAGAAGCTGCTTTGTATATTATCTAAATCATCCTTTGCCTGCGGGGCGGTGGATAATCCCTCATCGTTGTCGTAGTTGTCAATTTTATTCCATCCCTTTTGTCCCTCCAAACCTAGCTGCATTTGCCATTGAAAGTGCTGCATATCCTCGTTCTTATATGAAAAGTAGGTGCGTAGACCGAGGTTTTTCTCTGTTCGATATTCGTAGTTGGTGATAAACGGATTTTCGAAATCGGTGTTTGAACCAAAAACGCTAATCACATGAGAAAGTCTATCCGATAGCTGAGCGTGGTGTGCTATACCTCCATAAAACGTTTTGTTGTATATGCCTGCTTGCTGCTCTTTAGCACTGGGGTTTGGACCAGCTGCTGGTCGTGACATGCGCGGATTTTCGTCCATCTGCGCTTGCGTCAACCCTCCAGGTGTACGATAACCCAAATCACTATACAGAGCCAAAAAACGGATTTCGTTTTTTGGCGTGTATTTCCAGCGATGTGCCGTTTGGAGCGTTTTCTTATTCAATGCCGTATTGTCACGGTATCCATCCGATCGTGTAAACGACTGATCGAAAGAAAAGCTGTAGTTATCGTTTACTTTCTGTTGTATAGAAAGTTGTTCTTGAAACAAACCGAATGATCCACCACTTAATAAGACAGAACTACTATTTTTGCGCACGTCAAAACCGTTTGGAGCTATATGAATAATACCACCGGAATTAGCACCATACAAAGAACCATCGGGGCCTTTAATGATATGTATCGCATCTATAGCCGCTGGATCGAGAAGGTTTAAATAAGTATTCCCTCCGGCGTCGGTCAGTGGGAAATCATCTATATATATCTTGGCGTTTCGAATCCCAAAAGCAGATCGGATAAGACTTCCGCGCATCGCTAATCGGTAGCTTCCGGGCGAACGTTCTTCCATGCGCACCCCTGCTACAGTGTTAATAGCGGGAAGTAAAGAGTTGGTTTGTTGTACGTCTACCAGACGCGAGCTTATCGTGTGCGCTGCCGATGTTAGTTCCAGAATGGGCTGTTGGCTGAAATAAGCGTTGATATGAATAGGATTAATTTCTTGTTCGGTGGATATGCTATCCGTCGTTTGGCTCCAAACAACACAAGGCGTAAATAATATTGTAATGATAGTAGAGAGAAAAAAAAATTTAGAAAGCATGTGCGTCTGATTTAAAAAGCTTCGTTTAATCCCAGGAATAAACCACGTTGCCCGAATCGACCAAAAGCATAATCAATACATAGGTTTGTCCGTGTTGCCTTATTGAATAGCACACGTAGTCCTGTACCGCCCGCTGGTTGCCATTGTTGGAAAAGTTTGGTGCCCAAACGATCATTTGCCGTCTGCACATTAGCGAAGATCACGCCGCTTAAGAATTGATTGCGCAAAATTGGAAACCGGTACTCTACTTCTGAATAGAAAAAGGAATTTCCCTTGAAATAGCCATTGGTATAGCCACGTCCGGTACGTGCAAATGGATCTTTTCCGGTGCCCGGAAGGTCGAGATAAGCCTGCCTGCCGCCAACGTTATACGATCCCCAATGCCAAAATGCCAATACATGATTTGGACGGCTGCTTGATAGTTGCCAGTACTTTCTGAAATCGGTTTGCAGCTGGTAAGCATTTTGGGCACTTGCCATCCATTTTTGGCTCATTCGCAAAACTACATCTGCGTAAATGCCCTTATAGGCGCTGTTCGGATTATCACGCGTCATATACTGCCAGTTGAACATTAAACCGTTATTATTGTATTTCTCTGCGTTGTACCCTGTTAAGTTGCTATATACTTCTAAAGGAGTAACTTCATGATTGCCTAGCGTATATATATTACGTTTTAGTTCAAAAAACACGCCTGTGCCGATAAACATGTTTGGTGACAACCTTTTATATATCCGTTCATTAAGACCGTATACTATAAATTGGTTGACAAAGCGTGTACGATCTGGGTTATTGAGCGTTTTTTCTTCTGGAATATCCGTTTGGACCACATTCCCCATGCCCATACCATAATCTAATCCTACACTTTTAGCAATAATAATCCCCCCTTTTAAATTCCATTTATTTCTAGGTGTATAAATATCATGCATCACATAACCGTAGATAATACCTCGTGTAGTATAGCTTAACGCTGTGGCAAACGTAGACATGGTGGTGTGCTGCGGGTCACCGGTATAGACACCGCCGACAACTTTTGCGCCAATTTGAAATCCAATGCTAGGGTTATAATTGATATTCGGAAGAATGGAAATTCCAGAACGTTTTTTCGAAACCCGGGTTGTTGTATCGTGGCGGACAAACCTTACCATATCCTTTATACCATCACTAATATCATAAAGGTGATCAAAATTTTGTGTAACGGTATCCTTTGTTTCTGCTGTAGTAATGGTGTCTTTCAGGAGAACTTGTTGTGCAAATAGCCCTGAGTTGCAAATGATAAGGTAGAATAGGAGGCCCCACTGTTTATACATCTCACAAAAATAAAAATATTTGCTATACTTTGTGATATAGATTTTATTCAGCCTCTAATAGTTGCTTTTCATGTAGTTCAAAATAAGCACCTTCCTGTGCTAACAACGCCTCGTGTGTGCCTTGTTCGATGATTCGACCTTCATCTAGTACGATAATATGATCTGCATTTTTTATGGTAGATATACGATGCGCAATGAAAATAGTCGTTTTATTCCGCATAATACGAGTAAGATTGTGGAGTATTTCTTCTTCCGTTTTCGTATCGACAGCCGAAAGACAGTCATCGAAAATAAGTATCTGTGGATCTTTAACAAGTGCACGCGCGATAGATACCCTTTGTTTCTGGCCACCCGATAACGTAAGGCCTCTTTCGCCGATCGAGGTTTGAAAGCCGTTATCGAAATTCATAACGTTATCATAGACCGCCGCGTCTTTGGCTGCTTGCTCTACCTTATCCATTTCTAGGGTATCCAGACCAAAAGCAATATTATTGGCTATCGTGTCTGAAAAGAGGAATACCTGTTGAGGTACAAATCCAATCTGGGAACGTAAAGCATTTGTCTTGATATCTTGTAACGACAATCCGTCATAATAAATATGCCCCTGATCCGCATCATATGTACGCAACAGAAGATTTGCCAATGTCGACTTTCCAGATCCCGTTTTCCCGATAATGGCAAGCGTTTGCCCACGTTTTATGGTGAATGATAAATTTTCAATGGCTTTGATTCCTGTTTCGGGATAGGTGAAGGAAAGATTCTTTACCGTTATATTTCCCTGAAGTATAGGTTCTGTGTCACCGTCTTTTATGTCTGATCTTGTTTTTAGAAACTCATTGATTCGCTTTTGCGATGCCGCGGCACGTTGGAATAGGGAAGTTACCCATGCCAATGACATGGCAGGGAAGGTAAGCTGGTTGACATACAGGATAAACTCGGCAATGTTTCCCGCAGTAATGGTTCCGTTTTTTACCTCGATACCACCGACATACACTGTGATGATGGTACTGAAGCCAATGAGGAAAATAATGAGTGGAAAGAAGATAGCCTGTACACGAACAAGGTCGAGCGAGACCTTATTGTATTGATTACTTTCGTTCTTAAATACCTCCATTTTCTGCTTTTCACGTGTATAGGTTTTAATAACGCGGATTCCTGAAAAGGTTTCTTGCACAAAGGAAGAAAGTACGGATAATTGTCGCTGTATCCTTTCGCTCCGCTGATTGATAACTTTATTGATAAAAAGGATGAGTGCGGATAGGATGGGGATGGGTAATAAGGAATAGGTGGCAAGCTTTGGATTGACATTGTACATGGCGTAAATGATCATGATCGAAAGTACCACCGTGTTAATGGCATACATAATCGCAGGTCCCAGATAGTTTCTTACCTGATTGACGTCTTCCGTGGCGCGGTTCATCATATCGCCCGTATTATTTTTTCTGAAAAAAGAAAAATCCAGCTCTTGGTAATGATTGTAAATCTCATTTTTGAGGTCATATTCAATATGGCGTGATGTGAGAATAATCGTTTGCCGCATAAAGAATAAAAAGATGCCTCGTAATAGGGAAAGTGCTAAGACCACAAAGCCGAAAAAAAGCAAACTGCTACCGAATACTTGATATACCAGCTCTTGTCGATCAAAGCCATCATAAAGTCTATAGAGATCAATATTTTCCTTAACAAGGTCAAATGCTTCTCGGATAACGACGGCCGGTAGGATACCAAAGTAGTTGGATATAATGACAAATATAACGCCCGGTATGAGTTTCCAACGGTATTTGTAAAAATATTTATGGAGATAAGCCAACTCTTTCATCGGAGACAAACCTAAACAAAATGCTTAGCATTCACGAATACCTATTTAAAGAAATTTATCATGAGTAAATCAGTTTTATATGCAATATAATTGAATCTGCATATAAAATGAGTTTGTTTCGCTCTCCTCGGCCATGGAAAACATTCTATAGAGGAAATGTAAGGCTAAAATTTTAAAATAAATATTTCCTATTTTTGCAGAAGCAAAAAGAATATACAGGCATTTAAGCAATGTTATGGAAGTAAATAATTCTTCTGTTTTCGACAAGATGGCAATTTCTGGTCATCAAAATTTATTTTTCTGTCAAGATAAGGCGGTAGGGTTGCAAGCTATCGTGGCTATTCACGATACCACATTGGGGCCTGCGATTGGAGGTGTCCGTATGTTGCCCTACGAGTCGTTATCGGACGCGATCGATGACGCCTTACGTCTATCGGAAGCAATTACACATAAAGCTTCGTTAGCAGGTCTTAATCTGGGAGGGGGAAGTGCTATTATTATGGGCAATCACCGAACAGATAAAACAGAAGTTTTAATGCGCCGGTTTGGGAAATTCATAGAAGGGCTCAATGGAAATTTTATCGCTTCTACCGATGTTGGTACGACGCAGAAGGATTTAGAATATATGCTGTCGGAGACTGGCTACGTAGCCGGATTACCGGCATCCTTAAATGGAGGAGGAGATCCGACAATTTTTGCAGCACGAGGTGTATTTTATGGTATTAAAGCGGCTATCAAAGAATTATACGGCGATGATGGGTTGGCTGGGCGTAAAATTGCTGTACAAGGTGTTGGCAGTGTCGGCGAGCAATTGGTAGGTATGTTGCGCGCGGAAAATGCACGGGTGTATGTATCCGACATGACCGAGGAGCGTAAGATGAAAATTGCGGCTAAATATAAAGCAGAGCCGATTACTTACTCGACAAGTTTTGAACTGGATGCGGATGTGTATGCACCATGTGCATTGGGTGGAACGGTGAACCCGGAAACGGTACCGCGTATGCGTTGTCGGATTATTGCGGGATCAGCAAATAACCAACTGAAAGAGGAAGAGGAAACGAACAAACTGCTGAAAGAGCGGAATATCCTGTATACACCGGATTTTTTAATCAACGCAGGAGCATTAATTAGTTGTTATTCCGAGATAGAGGGATACGGTAATGATCGTACAGAAGCATTAATTAAAAATATCTATAACGCGACTCGTCATGTCATTCAAAAATCCGTCGAAGATGACATTACTACGTATGAAGCTGCTAAACAATTGGCAGAAAAGCGTATATTTGACATCAAGAAAATTAAATAGGTGGGTTTGGAAAGTATAATACGTTCTTATTTATATACAATCGTTCTTTAAATTAAATTATGCTTAATAGAAGGCACCTTCGGGTGAAAGTTATGCAGACGCTGTATGCGTTTAGTTTGTCACAGGATAAACAGGTAAAAGATTTTGAAAAAGCACTATTAACAAGTGTTGATGAAGTTAACCAAATGTATATTTGGACATTGAATCTACTAGATGAAGTTGCCGAATATGTACTGATTGATGCAGAAGGGAGAGCCAATAAATTCTTGCCGACCGAAGCCGATAAAATCTATACAACGAAATTGAACAGCAATAGTTTTATCGAGTCATTACGGCAGAATCGAACCTATTTGGAAAATGTGAAGAAATATAAAGTTTCTTGGACGTTCGACCCCGAAATAGTACGTTCTATTTTTGCGCAATTGAAGGGGTCGCCCGAATATATGGCTTATTTGCAGCAGGAAGATAGATCCATTGGAGCAGAAAAAGATATTATCAAGTTTATCTTTAAAAAGATCATATTGAAAACGCCGGAGATCGAGCAAGCTTTCGATGCAAAATTTATCAATTGGGCGGTAGATAAAGAGGTCTTACAGGCTATGGTCGCCAAGACGTTCAAAAACTTCAGTAGTGAAAATCCGGTACAAAACCAATTGGCGGATTTAACCCCCAATTGGGAAGAGGATCGGGAGTTTATTGTGGAGCTCTTAAAACAAACGATCCGTTATGGCAACGAATATCAACAGTTGATATCAGTGAAGACGAAGAACTGGGAAGCTGATCGTATAGCGTTGGTCGATACATTGCTGATGCGTATGGCAATCTGTGAGCTTGTTAACTTTCGGACGATTCCGGTGAAAGTTACCATTAACGAATACATAGAGCTTTCAAAAGCATTTAGTACGTCAAAAAGTAATACATTTATCAATGGTGTCTTAGATAAGATACTTTCAGAGTTGACAGAACAAGGGCGTATTCAAAAAACAGGTAGAGGACTTAAAGATTAACACCATGAATATATTGAAATCATTTTTTGTTTGCATGGCATTGGCTACATTGGTTTCTTGTGGAAATTCAGGAAGCAACGAAGAGCAAGCAACAGATACCATAGGGAATGAACTTACACAAGGCGGTAAGATCGAGTTCGGAGAATCGGTTTATGATTTTGGCGAAGTAAAAGAAGGCGAAGTGGTAGAACATGTATATGCTTACACCAATACAGGCACGGAACCTGTAATCTTGTCGCAGGTTTCTGCGTCATGTGGTTGTACTACACCGTCCTATACACAAACTCCTGTTCTACCGGGCAAATCTGGTGAGGTGAAAGTAAGTTTTGATAGCAATGGCCAAGTAGGAAAACAACAAAAAATTGTGACAATTGTCTCCAACGCGGAAAATCGTGTGATGACGGTACAATTGAAAGGAGAAGTTCTACCGAAATAAGCTTGTATTTAGTTTTTTGATAGATAATCGAATATTGTAACTCTGTAACTTTTAATTTATATATAATATGATAACTACGTTATTACAAGCTGCTCCAGGAGGCAGTGGATTGATGAGCTTCCTACCCATGATTCTGATTGTTGTGGTATTCTATTTCTTCATGATCAGACCGCAAATGAAGAAACAAAAAGAACATAAAAAATATATTGAGGAATTAGGTGTAAACTCTAAAATTGTGACAACAGCCGGAATCCACGGACGTATTGTAGAGGTTAGCGAAACGACTTTCCTTGTAGATGTAGGCTCAGGCGTGAAAATGCGTTTCGACAAATCTGCCGTGGCATTGGATGCTTCCAAAGCCGCCAATGGCGATACCGTAAAGAAGTAAAATCCGTTTGTACAACATTAAAAAAAGAGAGTGTTTCGCTGAAACGCTCTCTTTTTTATAGTATTAATCTAATATGGTTTGTACAAGCCCATCCTCAACTTTTTAATGTCGCATCCGAATGTTTTACAACTGTACAAATTCATCCTTCGTACTACTCCAAATGTAAAATATTCGAAGCGACGAGGTTTATGAACATGTGTCTATTTTGGTGTTCATGAGCTCCCGTTGGTCGGTTTGGTTTTTTTCACGGGGAAAAGAACAACAAAAAACACTATTTTTGTAATTATGGCGCAACCCCGCATCACAAAGACAAGACGACGAAAAATTGCAATATTTTTGCGATGTCTGGGACTTTCTTTTATTGCCTGGTTATTGTTTGCGGTTTCTACAGAACAAATATTTCGTATCGACGCCGGCATCTCCTATGTGAATATTCCAGAAAGCAAAGCATTTCATCCGTTACAGTCGGATACGGTCAGCATTCGGATGAGAATGAGCGGATGGAAGATGTTCATGAAGAGATTGCGACCCGATACACCGCACATTCAAGTGGATTTAAATGGGTTGAGGACGAGAAATTATATTGTTTTTACGAATCAATTAGGATATATCAATCGACAATTTCCTGCCGATAATCAAGTGATTGGCGTGTCACCAGATACCTTGTATTTTGACTTTTCTAAACAGACACAACGGAAAGTACCCGTTCGGGCCCTATATGATATACAATTTAAAAAACAATATGGCATTATAGGTGATACGCGGGCAAATCCCGAATATGTTACGGTGACAGGACCGTTGGAAGATGTCGCCAATATAGATTATTTGGAAACGGATACGATTCGGGGTATAGACGTGGCAACGGATATTCGTACGATTGCCTATCTAAATAAACATCAAAAAAACAACATTACCATTTATCCTACGTTCTCTGAAATTACTATTCCGGTAGGGGAGATTACCGAAAAAGTGGTCGAGCTGCCCTTGAAAATGGAAAATGCTTCGCGGTATACTTCTGTTCGAACGTTGCCAAGCAAGATTAAACTCACGTTTCTTGTCTCGTTAAAGGATTATAATAAGTGGTCTTCACGGGATTTTGAGGCGGTTGTAGATATGGAAAATTGGGAGAAGAATAAAGTACAAAATCTACCGGTTATCTTGACGAAAGTTCCGGAACATTGCCATGTAATCAGTATGGAGCCGCAAAATGTTGATTTTTTTGTAAGAAGATAATTTATGGGATTGAAAATTGGTATTACGGGAGGTATAGGTTCCGGAAAGAGCTATGTTGCAAAAGTTTTCAAAGCATTAGGCGTACCGTTTTATGATGCAGATAAAGAAGCGAAAGAATTGATGAATACGAATCCAGCTATCAAGAATGCATTAATACGGGAATTTGGAAAAGAGGTTTATGATATCGAAGGGCGTCTGAATCGTGCTTATCTAGCTTCACAAGTGTTTCGAGATCAGGAACAACTGGATAAACTGAATGCTATTGTACATCCTATCGTGATTCAACATGGAGAGGATTGGTCCGCTTCGCAAATTTTTCCCTACACCCTAAAAGAGGCAGCATTGCTTTTTGAAAGTGGTTCGTATAAAAAACTAGATTATACCATTTTGGTGACCGCACCGCTAGATGTTCGCGTTGCACGTGTTATACAACGGGATAAAGTCACAAAACAAGAAGTCTTAGACCGTGTAAACAAGCAACTGTCAGACGAAGAAAAGCAAAAACTTGCTGATTTTACTATTGTAAATGACGAATTAACGCCTTTACTTCCTCAAATATTACCCTTACATAAACAATTTTTAGAAGGGCGAAAACCATGAATGAGATTCTGGAAGATTTTTTGGTAAAAGATGATATAGGCTATTATTGTCGATATGGCGATTTTTATATTGACGCTATGTGTCCCGTCGAAAAAAATATCATATCGCATGCCCATGGCGATCATGCTACCAATGGGCACCAAAAAATGTATGCCACGGCAGCAACATTTGCCTTTATGAAAAATAAGTTTCCGAAAATGGTAGAAAATACTGTCGAGGTGATAACATTCGAACAGCCGTTTACTTTACGTAATGTGCATATTACATTTTTTCCGGCAGGACATATATTAGGATCTGCACAGGTGTTGATGGAATATCAAGGCGTGAAGTATTTGTACACGGGCGACTATAAATTGCAGGAAGACGCCACCTGTGAACCGATTATATTGACGCGCGCTGATGTTCTTATCACCGAATCTACCTTTGCTAATCCAGTGGTATCACATCCAGCTGTCGAAAAAGAGATTTTAAAGCTGAAGGACAACTCAAGTAATATTATGTTAGGGTGTTATACCTTAGGTAAAGCACAGCGACTAACTGCCTTGATAAACGACTTGATGCCCGAAAAAGAAGTGTTAGTACATCATAAGATGTACGCTGTTCATAAGTTATACAATGCGTTGGGAAACAAACAACTTCGTTATACTTTATACAATCGTAAAGCGATGAAAGACGGGAATACCAATAAAATTTACTTGGTGCCTCCGCTTACGTTCAACAGTTATTTTAAAGCAAAAAATGTATTGAGAGCATTTGCTTCGGGTTGGGAACGGTTACAAAGGCAAAACGATATTGAAATCTATATTTCTGATCATGTAGATTGGAAAGATATTCTGTATTTTATTGATAAAGTACAGCCTAAGCAAGTATGGACAATCCATGGAGACGGCAGACATCTAAAAAAACATTTCGACGGTATACTTATTGTCCGTGATATATTATCAAATTAATAAAATCGGCATTTTTCTTGTAGAGGTTTAGAAATAGAAAAATTGCATGAAGGTATGAATCGATTTTTTAAGACAATAATCGCAGGCTGGGGAGCTAAGAAATTAGGACTTGGCTGTTTTGGGACCATTATAGCCTTTATTATTATTTATTGGCTTTTGGGATATTTATAAAAGGGCAGTGCAATAACGGAGGCACCGCCCTTCTTTTATATTTTAGTGTTTAAAGTGTCTTACACCCGTGATGACCATGGCTACTCCTTTTTCGTTTGCCATATCAATCGATAACTGATCCTTAATCGATCCACCCGGTTGTAACACAGCCGCTACACCTGCATCGCCCGCTATTTCTACGCAGTCTGGAAACGGAAAAAAAGCATCGGACGCCATTACACTTCCTTTAATATCGAAACCGAAAGATTGTGCCTTTTCGATAGCCTGTTTCAAAGCATCTACACGTGATGTTTGCCCAACACCCGAGGCAATCAAGGTATTGTTCTTCGCAAAAACAATCGTATTCGATTTGGTATGTTTTACAATTTTATTCGCAAAATAAAGATCATTTAATTGCGTTGCAGTTGGTTGATTTTCGGTGACCGTCGTCATCGCTTCAGGTCCTTCTACCGTGTGATCTTTATCCTGTACGATAACGCCGTTCAATAACGTTTTGAACAGCTCTTTAGGTAACTGAACATCCTTACGTTTTAAAATGATACGGTTTTTCTTTGTCGTCAATACATTCAACGCGTCCTCCGTATAGGAAGGGGCGATAAGTACTTCAAAGAAAAGATTATTGATTTCGTTGGCGGTTTCCTGATCAATCTCTCCGTTGGTGATCAATACACCTCCAAATGCCGATACGGGATCACATGCCAATGCATCGGTCCACGCTTGTTTGATGGTAGGACGCGAAGCCACACCGCAAGCGTTTGTATGCTTTAAAATGGCAAATGTTGGATCGTTAAACTCATCAATAATAGCAACGGCTGCGTCCACATCCACTAAATTGTTGTAAGAAAGTTCTTTTCCATTTAACTTGTCGAACATAGCGTCCAAATCGCCGAAGAAAGTTCCTTTTTGATGTGGATTTTCGCCGTATCGCAGTGTCTGTGCCGGTTGAACCGATTGCTTGAAAACGGAAAGCGGATTTTCTTGGTTAAAATAATTAAAAATCGCTGTATCGTAGTGAGAAGAAGTATGGAATGCACGTTTGGCAAACTCTTTACGTTGCGTCAATGTCGTTTGCCCTTCTTGTGCCGCCAAAATAGTTTCAAGCTCTTGGTAATCGCTTTTAGATGAGATAATAACGACATCGTTAAAATTTTTCGCGGCAGCACGGATCAAAGAGATGCCGCCGATATCAATCTTTTCGATAATATCCTGTTCTGAAGCGCCAGAAGCTACTGTTTCTTCGAATGGGTAGAGGTCTACAATAACGAGGTCGATTTCCGGAATTTCGTATTGCGCCAATTGTTGTTGATCACCTGCTAACGGGCGACGTGCTAATATGCCACCAAATACTTTCGGATGTAGCGTTTTGACACGGCCACCTAAGATAGAAGGATAGCTGGTCAGATCTTCGACCGCAATAACGTCGATTCCTTGTTCACGGATGAACGCTTCCGTACCGCCTGTAGAGTAGAAAGTAACTCCGAATTTATGTAGTAGTTTAATGAGGGGGGCTAAGTTATCTTTGTAATATACAGACACCAAAGCATTTTTAATCTTAACAGGATGATTCATATGTGTAAACATTGTTTTTTAAAGACCATATGGAATACCCAGATCATACTCATTTGCATTTGTGTTGTGACAAACATGGATATTTCATTGCTCAATTTTTGGAGTGACAAAGATAAGAATTTAAGCGTTGGAAAAAACATTGCCTTTTAAATTTCAGTGATATTTTATACATTTATGCTGTAGGTCGATAAAGAATAGATTATAACGAAGCCGAATCGTGAAGAATCGGATCTTCCTATGAATGCACAATCTTATCTATATGCATATTAATAATATAAATGTAATTAAACTCTTCTGCCTTTCGATTTTATTATCTTTTTCAGCGTGCGGCGATTCGATGGATACAGCGCCAAATACACTAAGTGACGATGAAAAACAAGCGGGATGGGAATTGCTTTTTGATGGAAAGTCCTTGTCCAATTGGCATGTTTATAACCGCGGTAATACGTCATCTGCTTGGGTCGTACGGGGAGGTGTTCTTTATTGTGATTCCAACAGTGATCTCAAAAAAGGAGATTTGGTCACAGATAAAGAATTTGAAAATTATGAGTTGACATTTGATTGGCAATTGGAGAGAGCTGGAAATAGTGGTGTTTTTGTGAACGTTCAGGAACGACCGGATATTGATGCAACCTACCATTCCGGCCCAGAATATCAGCTTTTGGAAGATTCACATGCCGATTTTGAAAAGCCGTTGAAACGATCAGGCTGCTTATATACATTTTTCCCGCAGAAGAACTTCGTCAACACGAAAAAAGTAGGTCAATGGAACCATTCTCGGATTATACAAAAGAATGGAAAAACGGAATTCTATCTTAATGGTAATATGACGGCTCAAGTAGATTTCAACTCCACAACATGGAAGAATTTAGTTACTAGAAGTGCATTTAAGGACTATCCAGAATTCGGAAAACATAGCAAAGGACGTATTGCTCTTCAGGACTGGTCCCGGGGAGTATCTTTCCGAAACATCAAGATAAGACAACTTTAAGGAACAAATAAGAGAAAGTACGATGGCCGACAACAAAGAACTACAAGAATTAGCTTCGCAACTACGGCAACCACAAGGTGATAAAGGTGTTAAAGTTGCTGAAATGATGAATGAAACGAATATGAACATGACACTCCATTCCATAAAGCGGCTCACCCTACAAGAAGGAGAGCGGATCTTGGAGCTCGGACATGGCAATTGTGGTCATCTTGTACAACTGCTTGAACAAAAAAGGAACTTAAGTTATTACGGTTTGGAAATGTCTGCTCTTATGCAGGAAGAAGCACAACGTTTAAATCAGCAATTTTTCGATAACGGACAAGCTAGTTTCTATTTGTATGATGGTTTACACATTCCCTTCGAAAGCAATTTCTTTGATAAGGTTTTTACAGTAAACACAATTTATTTTTGGAAGGAACCGGAAGAGTTGTTAACGGAATTGTACCGTGTGATAAAGCCGGGGGGAATATTAAATATCACCTATGCTCAAGGAGATTTTATGAAACAACTGCCCTTCGTTCAATTTGGTTTTACACTTTACAACGACGAAAAAATCAAAGAACTTTTCGATAATACTGCATTCTGTCTCGTGGAGGCAGAAACACAGACGGAAACCGTTAAAAGTAAAATAGGAGAGACCGTGGACAGACCGTTCACTACAATTACGGTAAAGAAATAAACATATGAGCGGGATTAAAAATCCCGTTAATTATATTTTTTCAATAAATTCTCGATAATTTTTGGGAAATATTGATGTTCCAGTTGCTGTCCTTTGAATTTAATGACGTCCAACGTATCGTTTGGTTCGATCTTGAATTTTGCTTGGTGGATAATCTCTCCTTCATCGAAGTTTTCATTTACGAAATGGATCGTGATGCCATGCTCTTCGTCTCCGGCTTCAAGAACAGTTTTATGTACTCTATCGCCATACATTCCTTTACCGCCGTACTTAGGAAGTAAAGCAGGGTGGATATTGATGATTTTATTGGGAAATGCTTTTAACAGATTTTCAGGAACTAACCATAAAAAGCCAGCTAAAACAACGAGGTCTATTTCTAAGCGTTTTAAAATATCAATGAGTTCATCCGTCTCATAAAATGTTTTCTTGTCAAAAACATGAGATGGGATTTCGAAATTATCGGCACGTTGTAGAACATAGGCTTCAGGATTATTACTCAACACCAAAGCTACTTCGGCCAGATTGGAATACTTAAAATGCTCCATAATTTTCTGTGCATTCGAACCTGAGCCGGAAGCAAAAATAGCAATGCGTTTTTTCACGATAATATATCTTTTATGTTATAAAGTTGATTTCTATCCAAACTTAGGTAATTTTTTTATTCCGATAACAATTTCTCCATAATTTCCGTACTGATGAGATTCACACTTTCAGCAGCATTAGATAAAATAACGACTACTGTTTTGGTGTCTGGAGAGAGGCCGATAAAGGAACTGCTGCCAGCTGTTTCTCCCGTGTGATGAAAATAGATAATACCGTCGAGCATATTCATATGCCAAGCCAAACCAATATCCATATTATCGGGCGTGAAAAACGTAAATTGTCTTGTCAAGGCCATCGCATTCTGTAATTCGTTTTCCGGCATTTTAAATTGTTCGACAGCAAATAGCATAAGATCTTTTATATTGGATTTTAGACCGCCTGCACCCATCATCGCTTTCCAACGCCACAACGGCGTTATGTTTCCTTGTTTATCTAATCCGGGAAGCACTGCCTGTTGTTTTTGGTCATTTGGCGTATCTACCGTGTTATGAAGCTGTAAAGGTGTGAGAATGGTTTCCTGTAAATACTGTATGTACGGTTTCTTATTTATAATTGCGATTAGTTCACCCAGTAGGCCATAGCCGAGATTGCTGTATTCATATTCATCTCCTGGTTCGCGGGAAGCCTTGTAATGCTGGAGAAAATTGAAAAGGGCTTTTTGATCATAAGCCGCAAATGGATCTTTTTCGTCAAATCCTGCAATGCGATCCCAGTTGCCTGCCATGCGGGGAAGACCTGAAGTATGGTTAGCTAAGCTTTTAAACGTAATCCCTTTAAGCGCCGGATTGGAAGCCACGGAATCTGGTAGAAATGTTGTTATAGGATCATCTAGCTGAATAACGTCTTTTGTAACGAGATCAGCAAGCAATGTCGCTGTGAATACTTTGGTAATTGATCCAATTTCGTACAGTGTATTTTCAGCGGGAAGTGTGTTATTTCCTTTCTCCGTTTCTCCATACAGAAATGTTTTGTATTTATTTCGATGGAAAATCGCTATCGCTAAAGACTGCGTATTGCCCTTTTTAATATAGCTGTTGGCGACAGAGTCTATATAGAAATCTAGCGGTGTTTCTGTTTCTACCTGACTGATTACTTCTTCCTTTTCTGGCTTTTCAACTTCTTTGCTGTTGTTGTCGGCAGCGGTAAAAGCCAAAGTGGTATAGCGATAGGTACTGTCTACGGCCAGTTTAGCGAGCAATTGTCGCTCATCGGCAAAATATACGCGATAAGTAGCGGTCTGGCCTTGAAAATCTTCTACTTCTACGTCTGTTATTCTACCCAGCTGGTAAAGGTTTTGCAAGACAAAGGAAAGCTGATCTTTAGATACATGCTCTTTAAAGCCCTCAGAAGCTAAATTGTATATAGAATCGGTCATCTGTGTGTTGATGAAAAATTCTATTTTATTGAAAACAGCTCGATTGACCTCTTCTGTTTTCGTTTGTCCAAATCCCGTCAGCGCAACGCACATCAACAGTAAGAAAAATAACTTGCGAATCATACCGCAAAACTACGCAAACAAATGTTTATAAGCCAATTATTTGTTTTAAACGCGCGTATCCCGATTTACTGATATTGATTTTTTCGCCTGTCAGCAAAGTGGCGATGTAACTTTCTTTTTCCATGGGTTCAATTTTGGCAAGTTGATCTACTTTAGCGATAAACGAACGATGTACCCGAACAAATTGCTTCGGATCTAGTTGTTTCTCGAACGAACTCATCGTTTTGTTTTTCAGGAACATACCATCTTTTGTGTGGATTTTTACATAGTCATCATACGCTTCCAAAAAAAGAACTTGCTGCACGGGAATAATCTTAATCTGCGAGCCATTTTTAACCACAATACGTTCTAATGTTTCTTCCTCTCGAACGGCTTCCAGTTTTGCTGAAGTTTCCTTGGTTATGTTGCCCTGATGGTTGTTTCTGAATTTCGTTAATGCTTGTTCAAACCGGTTCTTGCTGATGGGTTTGAGGAGATAATCTATTGCGTTTTTCTCAAAAGCTTTGATCGCAAATTCATCAAAAGCAGTCGTAAAGATGACGTTCGGCATCTCGTCGAGGATTTCTAACATTTCAAACCCAGTCAGTTTTGGCATTTGGATATCTAGAAAAATGAGGTCAGGACGCATCTGTTGAATCATTTTTGCTCCCTCGAAACCATCTCCACATTCAGCAACTAATTCAATGTCCTCTTGTGGTTGTAAATATTCAGCGATAACCATCCGTGCTAAGGGCTCGTCGTCTATAATAATAGTCTTAATCATATTGTGGGATTTTTAAGGTAGAAGTAAATGTATTTTTATGAATAGAAGTTTCCAGTAAGTCTGTACGACTATATAGCAGGAACAGCCGGCGTTGAATACTGGAAAGTCCGAACCCAGTACCTTTTCGGCTTTCGAACTGATCAGCATCAAATGGATTGGTAATCGCGATATACAGCATGTAATCTTCTACACGGATATCGATGGTGATTTCAACTTCACCAATCACATTGTACAGGCCAAACTTAATGGCATTTTCCAGTAGCGGTTGGATAATCATGGAAGGAACCTTGGCTTGATTTGCCTCCTCCTGTAAATGAAAAGTCGTCGTTAAGCGATGTCCGAACCGAACTTTTTCTATATCGAGATAGAGTCTTAAGTGCGCGATTTCATCCGTGAGTGGAATCAACTGTTTATCATCTTTCCGCATTGTTCCGCGTAAGAAATCGGAAAGTTGGAATGTCATATTGCGTGCTTCATCTGGCTTGATGCCGATGAGGGCAATGATAGAATTAAGACTGTTGAATAAAAAATGAGGCTGAAGCTGTTGGCGTAAATTATACAATTCTGCGTCTCGCAAAATACGTTCAGATTCCTCCTTTCGCTTTTTATTTTCTTCATATTCTTCCTGAATATTCCAAAAAACATTGATGATAGTTATGCACAGCAACAATAAGAAGTTGATGATAAAGCGGTAAGGCAAGATTTCGTAGAAATGGGTAAGCGAAATGTCGTCAAAAAATTGGTTTAGAAAGAATATGGACAACCCTATGCTAACGACCGTCAACGCCAGGCAAATCACGATAATTTTTACATATTGGTTTTTGCGTGGTAAATAGAATTGAAGTGTGCTATATATAAGATAACAACAAATCGTTATGGACAGTGCACCAACTAAAGGCTCATAAGGTGAGATTAGTTTCGGACTGAGGTCCCACCACAGTAAAAAATAAGAAACGGCAAAGTACAAGATGCAGATCGTCCATGCACTAACATGTATCAAACGGTTTTTTGTAGTTAGTTTGAAGGTCATCTTACATTAACTATTTTTTATCGTGATACTGCCAAATATGGATGTGCCCGTAATGTATAAGCACTTGTTCTGATCCTTTACATTCGTGAGTATAGCGCGGCGGTCGTCATTTTCACTCAAAATTGACGATGCTGTAGTTGCTACTATCCAGTGCGGCGGTACAATAATCTTTGTGCTGCCAAATAATTGAAATACATCTAGTGCAACAGGTTGTTTGATATCAGCTTGTAGCAAGTTGATTTCGGTACTGCCAAAAAGATTGGTCATGTTGCCGCCGAGAAAATTTTTGGAAAAAACAATTTTCTTGGCGTAGCCAAATATCGATTCTACCTTAATATAATTCTCACCTTCGTAGACATACCCCTTTTTCTCGCGTTGACGGTCTCCGTTATCTCCTTGGTTATCGGGCTGCTGAAACGGCGGAGCATAGGTCGTGGTCTCTGGTTCTGTATAGATGTCCACACGTTTATCCCAGTCAAATTCATCGACTTCCCAACTTCTGGACGGCTGAGGAGGAATGGGTGGAACAGGGGGAGTGGTAGATTGGTTACGGTTCCGCACAATAAAATAGATACCTATGGTAATAGCTACGATGGGGAAGACAACCCCCCAAAAAGGAAGATCAATTAATCTTTTGATGACAAATAGTCCCCCTATGGCAATTAATATGACGGAGGATTTGTTTTCAAACTTAGAGTTGATTCCGATCACGATCCCGATGATAATCAAAATCATCTCCCAACCAAAGACTTCTCTTACAAACGGCAAGCCTAGATCCAGATTGCGCATCAAGAGCGCCGCGCCCAGGAATACAATCGCAAACCCAACGATATTTGCGCTTTTATTGTTACCGCGAGGGGGAATAGGAGGTGGTGTTTTATGATCTCTTTCTCTTTCCATTACTACTACTGTTATATGTTTGATTCAAAAGTAATGCAATACTTAATAATACGTTAGCCAAAATAGGCAATACGATGCACTTTTTCGGTAAACACCGTACTTTTTTCGGCGAAACCTGCATGGATTACCAGAAGACGTATATAAAAATAAACGAACATTTTTTAATTAAATTTGGAAACATGAAATTAATTATTATATATTTATAGCGAAAAAGGATTTAAACTTAAATACTTACAATACTAATGGGAGATTTTGAAAACAAAGAGCGTGAAGAGGTATTTTCAAAAAAGGTGAGAGCGGGAAAGCGTACTTATTTTTTTGATGTAAAGGCAACTCGTTCTAACGATTACTATGTAACCATCACGGAAAGCAAAAAACGTTTTGAAGATGGACAATTTATTAAGCACAAGATTTTCTTGTACAAAGAAGATTTTGAAAAATTTGCTGAAGGATTGACAGACGTGGTGGACTATATTAAGGCTAACCAAGAAGTTGTTGAAAAACGCTATGAGCCAAATCAAGAGGACTCCGCCGAATATGCGCAGAAGGACGATTATTCGTTCTAACATATTTGAACTTAGAAAACATATGGAGCCACTATGAAGTGGCTTTTTTTATGATATTATTGTTAATTTCGTCGCTTATTAATGTCGATTATGCATAAAATTATCATTAATTCGCTCGTTGTAGTTGGGCTATTATTCACAGCTCCAGTGTGTGCCCAAAAGAAAGCATTGAATTTTGCGCAAGCGTGGGGTCAGGAAACATCGGTCACCAAACGGATCAACCAATATACCGGATGGGCAGACAACGATCATTATATCGAGCGTGATAGTAAAGATGGGCGGCTTTATCAAATACATGTGACAACGGGTAAGCGTACACCCTATACACCGCCTGTTAAATCGGATACGGAAGTGTTTGTTAAGAATAATGATGTTTATATCCGTTACGGAAATAGTCCGGATAGACGCTTGACACATTCCCCCGACGCGGAAGAAAAGAATCCCACGTTATCGCCAGATGGAGAATATGTAGCGTTTACACGCAATAACGATCTATATAGTGTGAAAGTAGACGATGGAAATGAAGTTCGTTATACGTCAGATGGTACAGATGTTATCTACAACGGTTGGTCTTCTTGGGTATATTATGAAGAAATTTTAGGACGTGCGACAAATTATAAAGCATTTTGGTGGTCACCAGATAGTAAACAATTAGCTTTTATGCGCTTTGATGACACGCAAGTGCCGATGTTTCCCATTTACGTTTCCGAAGGACAGCACGGTTATTTGGAAGAGACACGTTACCCCAAAGCAGGAGATCCGAATCCAGAAGTAAAAATAGGCTTTGTGAAAGTGGAAGGATCGCCGGTTGTTTGGGCAGACTTCAACGAGCAAGACGACCAATATTTTGGAGAGCCTTATTGGAGTTTTGATAGTCAATCCATTATGGTCCAGTGGATGAATCGGGACCAGACAAATCTGAAATTCTATTCGGTGAATCCAACTGATGGTCTGAAAGACGAGATATATAATGAAGAACAGCCGACTTGGATTAACCTGGATCACAGTGAGCGTATAACCTATTTGGCGGATAATAAACACTACATTCTGAAATCAGATCGTACAGGATGGGCACATTATTATCTCTATACATTGGATGGTAAGTTGGTTAATCCATTGACGTCAGGCGACTGGCAGGTGACATCATTAGCGCGCATAGACGAGAAACACAAAGTGGTGTACTTTACAGCTCGTAAGGAAAATTCTGCTACCGAAGACCTTTATCGCGTGGACTATTCCGGAAGAAGATTAAAACGCTTAACGTTTGGTGACTATACACATCAGGTAAAAGTTTCTCCGGATGGGAGGTATTTTATAACGGACTATTCCAATGTATCTACCCCCAATAAAATTGTATTGTTAGATAACAAGGGTAAGCTGGTAAAAGAATTGGCGGACAGTAAGTCAATTGACTTTGATCAGTACAATGTGGGCAAAACCGAATATTTTACGATCCCTTCGGACGACGGGAAATTTGATTTACCAGTTATTATAACCTATCCTGTAGATTTTGACGAAACGAAGAGGTATCCGGTAGTTATGAGTATCTATGGTGGGCCAGATGCTGGAACGGTGAAAAATACATGGAAAGGTACTTCGAGCCAATATTGGGCAAAAGAAGGCATTGTTCAGATTACCTGTGATCACCGTGCTTCCGGACATTTTGGTAAGCAAGGTGTTGCGTGGATGCATAGAAACTTGGGTAAATGGGAAATGGTAGACTATATTACCATAGCAAAATGGTTAAAAGCAAAGCCATGGGTAGCAGACGATAAGCTACTGATTACGGGACATAGTTACGGCGGTTATATGACCTGTCTAGCATTGACAAAAGGAGCAGCTTATTTTGATTATGGTATTGCAGGTGCACCTGTTATCAGTTGGGAGTTATACGATACCCACTACACCGAGCGATGGATGGATACACCGCAAGATAATCCGCAGGGATATCATGAGGGCTCGGTATTGAGCTATGTTAATCAATATAAAGGGAGACTTCGGATTATGCATGGCGATATCGATGATAATGTACATATGCAGAATACAATGCAGTTAGTGGACGCTTTGACAGATGGGGATGTTCCATTTGAACTAATGATTTACCCTGGTAGCCGTCATGGGTTTGCGCGTTCTAAAGCAGCGTATGATTTTAAAGAACGGGTTCGCTTTTATTATCAGTACCTGTTAGAGAAAACGGTGCCGGAAGATTTTAAATGAATGAAGCATCCTAGTTTTTTCTTTTAGTTATTATGCATTTATGTTTATTTCAAGAAGTATGCATGAACTCATTTAAAATTCGGTTCGTGAATGCAGGGCATTTTATTTAGGTTTGCATAATTATTTGTCAGCATGTTACAATATTTAAAGCAAAGCACATTTAAGGCAAACGAGGTTTTTATGAAAGCAATAGGTCTCTTGAAAAGCCATTACTTTTCAATTGCAGGACTTTGCTTTTTATTATTTATTACATCCAGCTTATCATCCTATTTGGCCTTTACATTGGCAGAGGCCAGTGGAGGTGTCGTGAAAGGATTGTTATGTTTTGTTTTTGTGACGTTGTTTTTCGGGACGCAATTGGTACTGATAAAAAGAGCTTTATTGCTTGCCCAAGGTGTTGAACACGCAGATTTCAAAGATTATATTCCATCGGCAAAACAGTTTGTGAATTTTCTGATGGGCTTTATACTCTATTCTTTTTTATTAGGGATCGTCTATCTGCTATCCTCCTTGTTGAGTTTTCCGTTACTGTATTTGGGAGCGGATATGGAAACATTGAGTATGGAAGTTAATCCGTTTCTAACGGGTTTGATTATGATGTTTGTATTGCTTCGCATTACTTTTTTTCCCTATTTTATCGTGGATAAAAAATATAATCTTTTTCGGGCCTGTCGTTTAAGTATAGCGCTGACCAAGGGTAATGTTCTGAACTTGTTGTTACTCCTGTTTGTGGTCGGAACAGCTTATATGCTTCAGGTCTCATTTGAGTATTTAGGTTACTTTATTATCGCGAAAATCTTTAGTGTGATCAATACGTTCGTGATTATACCGTCGGTTAGTCTGGTGATGGCAACGGCTTATCATAATATGATGAAAGATTACAAAGGAGGAGATGATCCACAATTATTAAAGAATATAATTTAAACAGGTATTTTGAAGAAGAAAAATATTGCCATATTAGGTTCTACGGGGAGTGTAGGTACGCAAGCTTTGGACGTAATAAGGGCATTACCGGAGGTGTTGGAGGTTTCGGTGTTGACTGCGAGTGCAAATGCTGATCTGTTGATTGCTCAAGCACAGGAGTTTAGACCAAAGGCGGTCGTGATTGTCTGCGAAGAAAAATATACACAGGTGAAAAGTGCGCTGGAAGGTTTCGGAATAACCGTGCTGTCCGGTGAAAAGGGTTTGGAAGAAGTCGTGCAGTTCGAGGAAATTGATATGGTCCTAAACGCCATTGTGGGGTCGGCGGGCCTACGTCCGACCGTTAAAGCGATAGAGCGGAGAAAAGATATTGCACTGGCAAATAAAGAAACTTTAGTAGTGGCAGGTGCTTTGATGATGGATTTGGTTCATCAATATGGCGTTGCCATGTTACCGGTAGATTCCGAACATTCGGCTATATTTCAATGTTTGGTAGGTGAGCAGGATAATCCGATAGAAAAAATATACCTGACTGCTTCCGGGGGGCCGTTTAGAGGAAAAGATCGTGATTTTTTGGCGACTGTTACGAAACAGCAGGCATTGAAACATCCTAACTGGGTGATGGGTGCTAAAATAACCATAGATTCTGCGTCTCTCATGAATAAAGGATTAGAGGTGATTGAAGCAAAGTGGCTTTTTAATCTGGCTGTAGAGCAGATTGATGTGATTGTTCATCCACAGTCGATCATCCATTCGGCGGTGCAGTTTCAGGACGGCTCCATGAAAGCGCAGATGGGGGTGCCAGATATGAAACTGCCGATTCAGCATGCATTGACCTATCCGTATCGTCGATCAAATTCATTCGAACGATTTGATTTCATGAAGTATACTTCTTTGACTTTCGAGGAGGCGGATAAAGATACTTTTCGTAATTTGGAACTCGCATATCAATCCCTGAGAGATGGTGGAGATCGGCCTTGTGTATTGAATGCCGCGAATGAAGTTGCAGTGGCTGCGTTCTTGGCAGATGAAATCTCTTTTTTAGGGATGAGTGATTTGATTGAAGCGACAATGTGTCAGCAAAAAATGGTCAAAAACCCTTCTTTGGAGGATTTGTTAGCCATAGATAAGGAGACAAGGATTGTGGCACGAAGTTTAGCAAAATAAGAAATAAGAAGATTAATTTAATAAATGGGAACATTGATAATGATTGGACAGGTGATTTTAGGCCTGTCGATTTTGATAATATTGCACGAGCTGGGACACTTTCTGGCTGCGAGAGCATTCGGTATTAAAGTAGAAAAATTTTACCTTTTCTTTGATGCATGGGGTGCCAAACTTTTTAAGTTTAATTATAAAGGCTGTGAGTACGGGATTGGTTGGCTACCGTTGGGTGGATACGTGAAGATTGCGGGTATGATTGACGAATCCATGGATACCGAGCAGCTGAAACAAGAACCCCAACCCTGGGAGTTTCGTTCTAAACCTGCGTGGCAACGTCTTATTGTGATGTTGGGCGGGATCATTGTTAACGTCATTGTGGGAATCGTTGTTTTTTGGATGTTAGCGTTTAGTTATGGAGAGAGCGATATTGATAACAGCAAATTAGCTTATGGCGTGGTTCCGGGTATTATCGGTAAGGAAGTAGGCATTGAGCCTGGAGATAAGGTTTTAATGGTCAATGGCAAACCTGCAGTAGCCTTCAATACCGATGTATTGGGAGCAGATGTCATGATGGGCGGAGCCGTTCTTACAATAGAGAGACAGGGTGAACAGCAAGAAATAAACGTGCCTACTGATATTTTGAATAAGGTCGCTGATCATAAAGCATTTGAATTTGCACAGCCTCGCCGTAAAATGAGAAGTGTAGGCGAAGTCCAGAAAGGTTCGGAGGCCGAGCGTATGCAGTTTCAGGTAGGGGATAGTATTCTGGCTGTCAATGGCATCCCAACGGTGTTTTTTGATCAGTTTTCGGACGAAATTAAAAAGAATGTCGATAAGCCGATAAACGTCAGCGTTATGCGAGATGGTCAGGAATTGAGTTTGGCCGGTCGGGTAGATTCTACTGCCACGGTTGGTGTCTCCTTAACGATGGAAGATCTACCCGTTACTGCACATACATACGGTTTCTTAGAGTCTTTGCCGATTGGCACAAAGCGAGCTTTTGAAGTGATTACGGTTAATATCAAGGGATTCGGTAAGATTTTTAAAGGCGATGTACGTGCGGATAAAGCCTTGTCAGGGCCTGTGGGCATCGCAAAGATGTTTGGGACGGAAGTCAATTGGCTACGCTTTTGGAGCTTAGTGGGGATGCTTTCCATGGCATTGGCATTTATGAACCTTCTCCCGATACCTGCATTGGATGGTGGACATGTATTGTTTTTGTTGGTAGAGATGATCCAAGGTAAACCACTAAGTGACAATTTCCTCGAGAAAGCCCAAATGGTTGGTTTCTTCATCTTAATTGCACTGATGCTATTTACCCTTGGGAATGATATTATAAAATGGTAGTCTCGTTAAGCTATGGATGGAAAAACAAGAGCGAATATCAAGCCGGGTATGCTGGTGAATATTGTGTTGAAAAAAGATCAACGTACGGGTAGATTGACAGAAGGTATTGTAAAGGATTTGCTTACTTCGGCACCTTTTCATCATCGAGGTATTAAGGTACGATTGGATGATGGTCAGATTGGCCGGGTACAAGAGATATTGGAAGAGTTATAATTTATATCTCATCATTTGTGAAAGAACGTTTTATTTGTTACCTTTGTCTCCCGTGAAAAATCAGGTAACATGTCTCGTCGCAATATCGCAAAGTTTCAATGTTTACATTGATTCACTACATATTTGATTTATTTTTAGCCCGTTTGGGCTTTTTTTATGTCTATAGCTACAAGAAAAAGATTACAGGAAATATTTAAATAGAGGAATAAGCGAATGACCAACTACAGTAAACTACCAGCCATTTTGGTGCTTGAAGATGGAACGGTTTATCACGGTAAGGCAGCCGGAAAAATCGGTACAACGACAGGCGAGATCTGTTTTAATACAGGTACGACCGGTTACCAGGAAATCTTTACAGATCCATCCTACTACGGGCAGATCATGGTAACGACCAATGCGCATATTGGTAATTACGGAATCGACGAGGACGATACAGAATCTGAAAAAATTCAAATTGCCGGTTTGGTCTGCAAAAACTATAATATCAATTATAGCCGTCAGATGGCAGACAGATCTATTCAAACCTATTTTGAAGAAGAAAATTTAGTTGGCATATCGGATATTGATACCCGTTCATTAGTGCGTCACATACGAAACAAAGGTGCGATGAATGCCATTATATCATCGGAAACGTTGGATGTCGCCGAATTGAAGGCCAAGCTCGCACAAGTGCCGTCTATGGAGGGTTTAGAGTTATCTTCTGTCGTATCGACTAAAGAACCTTATTTTTACGGAGAAGAAGGTGCTCCTACCCGTATAGCCGTATTAGATTTAGGAATCAAAAAGAATATTTTACGCAACTTTGATGCACGCCAAGTCTATGCTAAAGTATTTCCAGCCAAGACTACCTTTAAAGAAATGGAGGAATGGAATCCCGACGGATATTTTATATCCAACGGTCCTGGTGATCCGGCAGCAATAGATTATGCGATAGAGACGATCAAAGAGATTGTAGCCGCAGACAAGCCGATGTTTGGTATATGTTTGGGGCATCAGATGCTAGCCTTGGCACACGGAATCCGTACAGAAAAAATGCATAATGGACATCGCGGTATAAATCATCCGGTAAAAAATATAATTGCAAATCGGTGTGAGATTACCTCACAAAACCACGGATTTAGTGTCGTAGCGGAAGATCTGGAGAAGTCAGATAAAGTAGAGGTGACGCACATCAACTTAAATGATAATTCGATTGAGGGAATCCGATTAAAAGGAAAGAAAGCCTTCTCCGTACAGTATCACCCGGAATCATCGCCAGGTCCTCACGACTCACGCTACCTGTTTGATGATTTCATTGCTATGGTGAAAGCATGATACAAATAGAGATACATACAATTTGGCTATGCTAATTATAAATAGTATTTTAGTGTGTTTTATACACTAAGATTGAAAACGAAACTAATATAAGACAATAAAAAAATGAGTTTAATAATTGATGTTCATGCGCGTCAGATTCTGGATTCGCGCGGAAACCCGACAGTTGAAGTAGATGTAACTACACAAAATGGTTTTGTTGGTCGTGCAGCTGTACCTTCTGGTGCTTCTACAGGTGTGCACGAAGCCGTTGAATTGCGTGATGGAGATAAAACAAGATATCTAGGTAAAGGTGTTTTGAAAGCGGTAGAAAATGTAAATACAAAAATCGCCGATGCACTTAAAGGTGTTGATGTGTTCGAGCAGAATACTATTGACAAGATCATGATCGACTTAGATGGGTTAGAGAATAAAGGTAATTTGGGTGCTAACGCTATACTCGGTGTGTCGTTGGCGGTTGCTAAAGCAGCTGCACAAGAATCTCACCAACCATTATATCGTTATATTGGAGGTGTAAACGCGAATACATTGCCTATTCCGATGATGAATATAGTTAACGGTGGCTCTCATTCGGATGCACCCATCGCTTTTCAAGAATTTATGGTGATGCCTGTTGGTGCACCTTCCTTCTCCGAAGCGCTACGTTGGGGAACAGAGGTTTTTCATAGCTTAAAGAAGATTTTACATGATCGTAATCTTTCTACAGCGGTCGGAGATGAAGGTGGATTCGCACCGACATTTGATGGTACGGAAGATGCTATTGAAACGATCTTAAAAGCAATCGAAACAGCGGGTTATAAACCTGGTACTGATATTTGCTTAGCGTTAGACTGTGCTTCTTCAGAGTTTTATGTAGATGGAAAATACGACTACACGAAATTTGAAGGCGCAAACGGTGCCGTTCGGACTTCAGAAGAACAAGCCGCTTATTTAGAAGAATTAACACAAAAATACCCGATCATCTCTATCGAAGATGGTATGCAGGAAGACGACTGGGCAGGCTGGAAATTGTTAACCGATAAAATTGGTAGCCGCGTACAACTAGTTGGTGACGATTTATTTGTAACGAATACCAAACGTCTGCAACAAGGTATTGATAACCATACCGCAAATTCTATTTTGGTAAAAGTTAATCAAATTGGTTCGTTAACGGAAACCATCAATGCTGTTTCGTTGGCACAAAACTCTGATTACACTTCGGTGATGTCTCACCGTTCAGGAGAAACAGAAGATTCTACTATTGCCGATCTAGCTGTCGCATTGAATTGTGGACAGATTAAAACGGGTTCAGCATCGCGTTCTGACCGTATGGCGAAATACAATCAGTTATTGCGCATTGAAGAAGAATTAGGCGATAACGCACGTTTTATCGGTAAGAGCTTTAGATACGCAATCAAATAATAAAAACAAGGGGAAGTAAAAGCTTCCCCTTGTTTTTATTACCTAATTTGTGTTATCTTTATGGCAGGATTTTTAAACTTTGCCTTTATGGAGCGGTTCCTTGCTTTGATTCAGAATAAATACCTTATCGCAGGTGTAGCGTTTTTTATTTGGATGTGTTTTTTTGATCGATACGATTTCAGCACACAATTTGCCTATCAACAAGAAAAAAATAAATTAGAACGCGAAAGAGAATTCTACGAATCTGAAATTACCCGGATAGAGCAAGCCATAGAAGATGTACAGTACAGTCCTCGTGAAATTCAACGTATTGCCAGAGAACGTTACAAAATGAAAAAGGATAACGAAGATATTTACGTCATCCAGCATGTTGAACCGAAACAATAAACTTAAACCTAAAACTTCAAATGTTTAACGGTTAACCCATTATTGATGAGCTGCTTTAAAGCGTCTATTCCGATTTTTAAATGGGTTTCCACATATTTCTCCGTTACCGTTAGATCACTTTCCGCCGTTTTTACACCATCCGGTACCATAGGCTGATCGGAAACTAGTAGGAGAGCCCCGGTTGGAATTTTATTGGCGAACCCCACACTAAATATGGTAGCTGTTTCCATGTCAACGGCCATTGCCCGTATGCTCTTCAGGTATTTTTTAAATGCTTTATCGTGTTCCCACACGCGCCTATTGGTCGTATAAACCGTACCTGTCCAATAATCCAACGAGTAATCCCGGATTGTTGTCGAAATTGCTTTCTGTAAAGCAAAGGCGGGGAGTGACGGAACTTCAGGCGGGAAATAGTCATTGGATGTACCTTCACCTCTCACCGCGGCAATAGGTAAAATAAGTTCTCCTACAGGAATTTTCTTTTTTAATCCACCTGTTTTGCCCAAGAACAAAACGGCTTGCGGAGCAATGGCAGATAGAAGATCCATCGCTGTCGCTGCCATCGGGCTTCCCATGCCGAAATTGATCATGGTTATGCCACCTGCCGTACAGGCTTGCATGGCTTTATCCTCGCCGTAGATAGGCGCATTGTCGTGCATCTCGGAAAACATTTTGACGTATTTTGAAAAATTCGTCAACAATACGTACGGCTCAAATTCTTCCAGTGGGCATCCCGTATAGCGGGGCAACCAATTCGTCACAATATCCTCTTTCGTACTTAATCCGGGTGTAACCGGCGTCTCTACTGTTTTCTTCTTCTTCGTCATAAGCACTTTTTGATTAGTAAAACAATGGTTTCAAAATACAAAAATCCCCCAACATTGTTGAGGGATTTTTCATTAAAATAAATGCTGGACGCGCCTGCATGCAGATTGTGTTTTAAGCGACATGCAATTTTTTTATGTCTGATTTTGCAAACTTCTGCTTCGCATAATCTAGCGTTATGTGCAAGACTTTTGCATTATCCTCCTCTTTACTTGTCGGTAGTTCAAACATGGCATCAAGCATGATGGCCTCACAAATACTACGTAAGCCCCGGGCACCTAATTTGAATTCCCATGCTTTGTCTACAATAAAATCATAAACATCTTTATCAAACACCAATTCAATATCTTCGTACTGGAATAACTTTACATATTGCTTGATCAAGGAATTTTTGGGCTCTGTTAGGATACTTAATAAGGTCTCTTTATCCAACGGATTCAAATACGTTAATACGGGCAAACGACCAATTAGTTCCGGAATAAGTCCGAAGTTCTTTAAGTCTAGTGGCGTAATATATTTATACAGGTTGTTAAGGTCCACATCCTGTTCTTCCTCCTTCATTTTATAGCCAACTGTTTGTGTGCGCAAGCGATTGGCTATCTTCTTTTGAATGCCGTCGAATGCTCCTCCACACAGGAAGAGAATATTGCTGGTATTCACGGAAATCATTTTCTGGTCGGGGTGTTTACGACCCCCTTGTGGTGGTACATTTACGTTTGTACCCTCTAGAATTTTCAATAACGCTTGTTGTACACCCTCGCCTGATACATCTCTTGTAATGGAAGGATTGTCACTCTTCCGGGCGATTTTATCGATCTCATCGATATAGATGATACCTCTTTCAGCCGCCGCAACATCGTAATCCGCAGCTTGCAATAAGCGGGTTAAAATACTTTCCACATCCTCCCCTACGTAACCCGCTTCTGTCAAAACAGTAGCATCCACAATACAGAAAGGAACGTTTAATATCTTTGCAACAGTTTTTGCCAACAAGGTTTTTCCTGTTCCAGTTTCTCCCACGATAATAAGATTTGATTTTTCGATTTCAATCTCATCTTTATCTACCTTTTGGTTCAACCGTTTATAATGGTTATATACCGCTACGGAAATCACTTTTTTAGCATCGTCCTGACCGATTACATATTGGTCAAGATGTTGCTTTATCTCTGTTGGACGGACTAATTTTAAGGTTGTTTGCAACGATTTGCTTTTTCGTTGTTTCAGCTCTTCGGCCAAAATCTCACCGGCCTGTGTCACGCAGCGATCACAAATATGAGCACCATCACCCGCAATAAGCATCTGGGCATCATTTTTACTGATGCCGCAAAAGGAGCAACGGACGTCTCTATTATTAATCTTACTCATTGATTAATTGTTATTTAACTTCTTTTTTGGGTAATAATACCTCATCAATCATACCAAACTCTTTCGCTTCCAATGCTTTCATCCAATAATCACGATCGGATGACTTTTCTACCCATTCGTAGGATTGACCTGAATGTTCGGAAATGATGGTGTATAATTCTTCTTTTAATTTCAACATTTCGCGCAGATTGATCTCCATATCGGACGCCACACCCTGTGCACCACCAGATGGTTGGTGAATCATGACACGTGCGTGTTTTAAAGCCGCACGTTTACCTTTCGCGCCGGCAACTAGCAATACAGCGCCCATGGAAGCCGCCATTCCGGTACAGATCGTAGCAACATCCGGTGCAATATATTGCATGGTGTCATAAATACCTAATCCAGCGTATACGCTTCCGCCAGGCGAGTTAATATAGATTTGAATATCGCGTTGGGCATCGGTAGACTGTAAAAACAACAACTGTGCTTGTACGATATTCGCCACTTGGTCATTGATTGCATCCCCTAGAAAAATAATACGGTCCATCATCAAGCGTGAAAATACATCCATCTGTGCAACATTTAACTGGCGCTCCTCAATGATGTAAGGGGTGAGGTTTGTTGGCATGTTTTGTTGTACACGAGAAATAAAACCATCTACATGTTGACTTCCGATACGATGATGCTTGATAGCATATTTTCTAAATTCGTTTTTATCTATATTCATGCTGTTCTGTTTTTTTCTATTTTCCAAAGACTAATATAAAATTATAATTTCAATATGTGTTACAAATTTAGAACCGAATTGTAATTTGGCAGTTCGGATAAAAACTCGAACCGATTTTCTTCGAAATGTATACGGCAATAATAGTGGTTTAAGCCATTGCTAACCACGAGTAACGGTATTTTATGGACACTGTTGTAGTTGGCAATTTGCTGGAACACTTTTTCGGTAATTTTGACAGTAGGCGATTTAAACTCTGCCAAAAGTATTTTTTTTCCGCTGTTGTTAAACACCAGCAAATCACTTCGTTTTCGCAACGTATTCAATTTCAGTCCTCCTTCGATATGCATCAACGATTTTGGGTAGCCTTTGTGTTTATGGAGATAATGTACCCAATGCTGCCTTACCCATTCCTCCGGTGTGAGTACCAAATCCTTTTTTCGCAGCTCGTCAAAAATAAACAGCTTGTCTAGCTTTTGTGTTATTTTAGAAGAATATGGGGGTAAATTCAACGGAATCGGCTCAAACATACACAAAAGTAAAAATTTAAAACCGTATTTTCGCAAGGTATGAATGCAAATACAATCCTCTCCGATATAAAAAAAAGAAAATACAGTCCCGTATACCTCCTTCATGGAGACGAATCTTATTATATTGATTTGATAAGCGATGCGTTGGAAGAACAGGTACTGAATGATGCCCAAAAAGGTTTCGATCAAACCATCTTGTATGGAAAAGATACCAGCATGGTGAATGTCGTCAATGCGGCAAAGCGTTATCCGATGATGAGTGATCATCAGTTGATTATTATTAAAGAGGCGCAGGACCTAAAATGGAAAACCGAAGAAGAATTATTACTCAAATACCTTGAAAATCTAACACCTACTACCATATTGGTATTTGCATACAAGTATAGTAAATTCGATAAACGGAAGAAAATCTACAAGGCTTTTGAAAAAAGCGGCATCGTCCTCGAATCCGCTAAGCTTTATGAGAACAAGATAGGGGAGTGGGTTACAGCGCAATTTCACAGCTTTCAACGGCAAATTCATCCGCAAGCAGCTGCTATGATGACCGAATACCTGGGGACGGATTTGTCTAAAATCGCCAATGAAATCAATAAGCTGATTTTAAACGTTCCGCAAGAGCAAGAGATCCAACCCTTACATATCGAACAGAATATAGGCATCAGTAAAGATTTTAATGTCTTCGAACTGCAATCCGCTCTAGCTAGGCGCAATGTGGTGAAAGCGATGCAAATTGTCGACTATTTCGCGGCAAATCCGAAATCGAATCCATTACCGGTCGTTATCGGTAATTTGGGTAATTATTTTACAAAGATTCTAAAATATCACTATCTACCCGACAAATCTCCGCAGGTTGCTGCAAAACAACTTGGTGTACATACCTTCTTTTTAAAGGAATATGAGATGGCTGCACGAAACTTCAATCGGAAAAAGACGTTTGAAGTCATCCATTATTTAAGTACGTATGACTTAAAAACAAAAGGTCTCGATATAGGGCCTTTTACCGAAAATGGAGAAATTATCCGCGAGCTGGTATTTAAGATTTTGCATTAGCGTCAACATCGTCGTCATCTTTCGGTAGCTCTTCCGATTCATGGATTTCTTTGTATTTCATCGTAATAGTCTCCGGGACGGTCTCGGTGTCAACTTCCATTTCGACCGCTACCTTTTTCGAACTCTTAGGTTTTCTGACAACTCCCCATTTCATGAGTAAAATCTGTGTCGAGTTTCTTTTGAGGTGTTCTTTTTCGGGTTCGCCAATGAGGAAGCCAAAGGCTTCCATAGACGGAATAGCGTCGAAAAGGACTTTAATAGTGGCCGTTAACGGCAGCGCGAGTATTAAACCGGAGAGTCCGAATAACATACCCCCTAAAAGGATAGCGATAATCGCCATGAGCGGATTGATGCTAACTTTACTACCTACAATATTAGGTGTGATAATGTTTCCTTCCAAAAACTGTACAACTTGAAACCAGGCGACAACCCCGATAGCATACCAAGCACTGTCTTTTACAGCTAAAGCAAACAAGGCTGGTAAAATAGAGCCGATGGCAATTCCGATATAAGGAAGAAGCATCAACAATGAGGCTAGCGTGCCAAAAAACCAAGCGTACTCGATTCCCATAACCATCAACCCAACGGTATTCAGCACAGCCACAATACCCATCACCGTTATCAACCCTAACAGGTAACTTTGTACGACATCATATATTTTGTTCAGTGTAGTGTCCACCTTAGTGTGCGGAACACTTTTGAATGCCCTAAAAAAGAATTCTCGAAAAAAAACGCGATAATACAATAGAAAAAAGCTAAACAACGGTACCAAAACAACGCCCGCAACCATGTTACCAATTGACCCGAAGGTCGCCGTAACTACGCTGCCCGCGTTGGAAGCCATCTTATTCCCTTGGTCCCGCAGTTGATTCATAATCTCGCTGCGCTCAATGCCGAAACTTTGTTCAACCCAAGCTTGTGCACGTTCTAGTACCGAGACGACCTTCGCGGTTATAGCAGAGGCATCTTTACCGATAATAATACTTTGATGGACGATAAACCAACCAATTGCCCAAATGATCGCGATAGCGATAAGTACGGAAAGTATAGCGGCAAACGCTTTGCCCAAGCGAAGACGTTCAAAGAAACGGGCTAGTGGGAACAAGGAAATCGATATCAGAATAGAAAACAGCAAAGGCACGAGGACACTTTGCGTCACGTACATGAAAGCCAGCAAAAGTGCCATAGCGATCAGGCTCGATGCTAAGTCGAGCGAATAGGGGTATTTTTTTGAATTATTGTCCATGTTACGGCTTCTTAATTGTAAGTGAAAACGATTAAGTTCTTCTTTTGTTTTTTATATCCCAATGCAGCACATAAAAAAAAGCTAAAAATATAATAACACTATTGAGTATAAATATAATGGGAATTTTGCTAATCTCATCATGATAAATATATCCGGCTAGCAGTGCGCCTCCACCGATACCTATTTCTAAAGCAATGTACATCGTAGCCATCGCTTTTCCCCGGTGTTGCGGCAAGCTGAGGTCTATGGTCCAGGCATTGACAGCTGGTGAGAGAATACCGCCCCCTATGCCATACACAATAGCACCTAGAATTAAACCATTTACAGAGCTGCCTAAGCCGAGGAGCAACAATGAAATAGAAATAATGACAATCCCGACATACATCACACGTATTCGGCCATAACGATCCGACACTTTGCCGGAGATAAAGCGAATACCAATAGAGGCTAAGGTGTAGGCCGTAAAAAATAATCCTTTGTTGCTGATACCTAAGTGGTCGCTCCAATCTGGTATCAATGTGAGAATAACACCGTATCCGGAATAAGAGAGCAGTGTCACGACACCGGCGGGAATGGCTCGCCATTCAATGATTTCCCGTCGATTGATCCGAAGCATGCTCCAAGAGAATTTTCGTTTGTCAGGCAATGTTTCTCCCATACGTATGACGATGAGAATGGACAATAGTGCAAAAGCGGATGAGCAATAAAACATCGCATCGATACCCTGATCTTTAGCGATGTAGCTGCCGATAGCAGGACCAATGGCACTGCCAATTGCGAACGCAAGTCCATGCATGCCCAAGGCTTCGCCCCACCGGTTTTGTGGAATGATGTCTGCGATGTAGGCCGCCGTTGCAGTAGGCTTGAAGCCTGTCGAAAAACCGTGGATAAGCCGGAGAAAGAAAAAGCCGGCTACCGAACTGAGAATAGGATAGAGGAAGCCACAGACAAAACACACCATAGAACCGATGGCCATTACCGGTACGCGTCCCCAACGGTCTGTCAGTTTACCACTGAAAGGACGTGATATGCCGGCTGTTAACGTAAAAAGCGCAATAATCAATCCCTTGTGTTCTGCACCGCCCATCTGGCTAAGATAGTTCGGCAATTCGGGGATAATCATGTTGAAGCTTGCACAAAACAGAAGCGAGCTCAGACACAATAAAATAAAAGGTAACGTATATATCGACCTGGTGTTGTCCGCCTGCTTATCCATGCTCCAATTTTTGTCTTGCGATTTCAGAACAGAAAATCGTGGAGGCAACGGCTACATTTAGTGATTCTGCCTGTCCAATACGTGGAATGGTAATCGGATGATCTATTTTCTCTACAATTTCATCGCTGATGCCATTTCCTTCATTTCCCATGATGATCAGTCCGGCATTTCCAAAGTCGGTTTTATAGATGGATTTTCCTTCAAGCAACGCGCCAAAAGTAGGCATTTCGGATTGATCGATGAAACCTGCCAAAGGTGTATAAGAAATTTTAACACGAGCCAACGAACCCATTGTTGCTTGTACAACTTTAGGATTGAAAGCATCAACAGTACCCATAGAACAAACAATATGGTTAATGCCGAACCACTCCGCTGTTCGAATGATGGTTCCTAAATTTCCCGGATCTTGTATGTCATCCAGCAATAAATTGTGCTGTTGTCTTAAAAGAGCCCAGTCAAAGCTTTCTACTGTCGGAAGATGAACGAGCGCCAGTACCCCTTGTGGATTGGTCAAAACGGAAATTTTTTGAATTTCCGCGGTGGTAATCGTTATACATTTTAATTTTTGCGGTAAATTACCCATTTTTGTTCGAGCTTCCGCCGTGGTGTATAAGCTGTGAACTTGGTAATCAGAAGAGAGAAATTCGAGTACTGACTTCACACCCTCGACAATAAAGAGTCCATGCTGTTTGCGAAACTTTTTATGTTGCAATGACGTAATTAAACTAATTTGCGCTTTTGATAACATTGCTTAATGATTAAGAAGTACCGTTTTTTTGTTTGTGCAAGTATAATGCTTTTGTTGCTATTTTTTGCATCCTGTCGTTCGGCAAGATACTTAGAAGAGGGGCAGGCATTGGTGACGGATGTGGATGTCACGGGCGTTCCCCCGGAGATAAAAGAAAGTGCAACAGCGTATATATCGAATGAAATTAAGCCGAATTCGAGACTAAATCTCACCATATACAATTTGTTCAATACCCGAGGAGGACGATATAAATTGGAAAATAGGCGGAATGTGGGCGAACCGCCCCATGTGCTTGATTCGTCCTTGGTGGAGCTTTCTGCACAACAGATTAATCGCTATCTCCAAACGAAAGGCTATTTTAGTGCATTCGTGATACCGCAAGTGCATGTGAAAAAAAAGAAAGCCCATATTGATTTTAACGTTGCGTTAGGACAGCCATTTCGGTTTGGTGCCATCCACTATCGTGCTGACGATCCGGTGATTGAGGAGATATATGCACGGGAGGTAAGATCGAAGTCACTGGCTAAAACAGGAAAGCAGTTTGATAGTGCGGATTTGCTTCAGGAACGGGAACAACTTTATGAAAAGCTGAAAGAACGCGGATACTACGATTATCTTCGACAATATATGCGTGTAGGTATTGACACGAATGTGGTGGCGAAACAGGCTGATCTCCACGTAGAAATCCAGGATCCAACGGATAGCACAGGGCATACCGTTTATCACATCGACAGTGTGTTTGTACGCATTATATTGCCATACGGACAGGTCGGGACTCGGATGCCACATTCGGCAGTAGATACCAATCTACATATTTCCTATAATGACGAAACCGGGCGCTTTCGGCTAAAGCCTTTGTCCCGATATATGTATTTAAGACCGGGCATGCGTTATAATCTCAAAAAAGAGAATCAGTCTTATGACCGCCTTTATGAAATGAATGGTTTTAGAAATGTGAAGATCAACCATCAAAAAACGGGGAGCGACCGTTTGAATACGTTTTATGAACTGACGCCTCGTCCGGTTATGGCTAACCAAGTGGAAGGAGAGTTTACGTTTAGTTCCGGGATGAGTGGTTTTAATGTGGGAAATACATTTTCGCATCGCAATGTATTTGGCGGCGCGGAACAACTGGAAGTAAAGATGCGATACGGGGTGTTATTTGATCCCCGTTTGGAAGGGAACTTAGCGAATAAGATTTTTAATAACGATTTTCAGGTAGGTGTCAACCTTATTATTCCACGTTTGATGACGCCTTTTGAAAATTCCAGCACGGGAACCTACGGGCTGCCACGAACGACCTTTTCCAGTACATTGCAATTTTTTCAACAGGATCAAACTTATTCCAATAGATATTTTACCAACTCGTTAAATTATATATGGTATACGAGCCCCCGTTCGCAACATAGTTTAACCCCCGTGTCTGTGGAGTATCGGGTGGGAAGATTAGACGATGCCTTTCAACGGCAATTGGAAGATGAAGGGTATTTATTATACGTTAGAAGCAATAATCGGGAGTATTTTGGTTTAAGTGCGCAATATAACTATACTTACAATGCTGCGAAACTGTTGACTAGAGAAAATTTCAACTATTTCCGTATCGGATTGGAAAGCAGCGGAAACGTATTAGACTTGTTAAGTGATGTATTGAAGTTGGAAAGGTCACCGGAAGGGGAGCGTTTGTTGTTTGGGGTACCTTATCTGCAGTTTGCGAAAACAGAAGTTGACTACCGATGGTATCGTCATTTGGGGGGAAACAAACAATTTGTACTACGATTTAATGGCGGAGTTGCTGTTCCTTATGGCAACAATTCTCGTTTATTGATCTTTGAAAAAAGTTTCTTTGGAGGAGGCATGAACGGAATCCGGGCTTGGCAAGCACGTACATTAGGGCCGGGTAGCTATAATCGGGCAGGCTTACCAGAAGCGTTAAGGCTAAATTTGCGAAACCTCGATCAACTGGGTGAACTTAAACTAGAAGCGAATGCAGAGTATAGATTCCGGATATTGAATAATTTTATGGGCGCAAAGCTGAACGGTGCAACGTTTCTTGATGCCGGAAATATCTGGTTGCTCAGAGATAACGAGATTACGACCAATGGTACCTTCAAAGCTAATGAATTTCTTTCGCAGATAGCGCTCGGTACAGGATTTGGGCTGCGGTTGGATATGGATTACTTCATGATCCGACTGGATGCCGGGTTGAAAGTAAAGGATCCGCAATTTGCCAAAGGCGAGCAGTGGGTCATTAAGGAGTTCTTTAATAGCCGGGAGTTTAAACGGAATTTTTATGAAACCCATCGCCCCGATCGTTATAATTTTATCCAATATAATTTTAGTGTGGGGTTGCCATTCTAGATCAAGCTTTTCAGCGCATCCAGTATACTTTCCATAATTGTAGAAAGATCAAGTCCTTTAGCAAAGTGGAAATAGGCGTATACGATGGCTATGATGACAAAGGTCACGAGAAACCGTCTAAATAGGTAAGCTATCAGTAGGATGGCCAGTGGAATAAGTAATAGTAGCAAACCGTTAATTTTAAATGGCTTCAGTTCCTTATCTTTCTTATGGATGTAGTATAGCTTGCTGACTGTATTTTCCTGATTTTTGTGTTTGAAGAAAACAAATGTAGAGGATTCTACCGGCTGTTGTACAACTGCAACTCCATCGTGAAATTGGAGGTTTTGTTGGAAACCATTTAGATTAAAAACAAACGTCCCGTTGATTCTTTCTAAAGGCTGCTCCGCACTATCCAATGCGATGATGGCAAGCTTGCTATTTTGCGTAAGATTTTCCTTAACGATAAAATTATCGATGCGTTGCGGTTGCGCCTGCGCTGATGCAACGGAAAAAAAAATAAAAGCCAGTATGCAGGTGATGTACTTCACGTTAGATTAAAATCTCCGCTGCAATAATAAGAAAAAAGTGATATATTTGTCAAAATAAAAAAGATTAAGACTGATATGGAAAATACAGTGTCTACAAGACCCGCAAAAAAGACAGACAACAACGCAAATCGCACGGAATATTATGTGCAACTAACGGTCGCTATTGTTATTGGCCTGGCAGGTGTATTCATCCGGTTTGTTCCCGATGTTTTACCTTCCTTGGATCAGATGACCTTTCTGTTTTCTTTGATAGCAAACATATTGATGATTGTTGCATCTATCATTGCATTTAAAGTGGTATTCGATATTTTAGGATTTGGTAAAAACAAAAACTAAGTTTTCTTTTTCAATAATGAATAAACAAAAGCCCGGACATTTTCGTCCGGGCTTTTGTTTTATTATGCTAAAAGCGACCAGGTACTCCAGGGAATACGGGATAAAAATACAATTAAGCCAATAGTGTACATAATGAACACCGTCCTATTGGCGGCATAATCCTCGGTTGCTCTTTTTGCTTTTGAATAACCGATAGTAACCAGTACAATCCCAATAAGCATCATCAGCGGATGCTCTAAAAAATATAATCTGGATAAGCTGTTGCTCATGTTTTCTCCGGAGAAACTCTGTATCCCGAGAGGGGAAACGAAATAGATAACTAACCCGACAATAAGCTGAAGGTGTGCACTGATTAGTCCAATCAATGCTATTTTGCGGTTGTATGGGTTTGCCTTGAAATAATTGACTGCTGTAATTACAATGGCAATTACCAATGCCAGCAATAGTACAATAGCCAGCGTCGAATGTAGATGTTTCATTCCTGTTAACATGTTTGTTTGTATTTAAATTATTCTCTCTCTTAATTTCTTCTCACTTATAACCCCTTTAGACGTTTATCGCCCAATTCCTTAAATTCCGACTTTGCTTTAAAATTCGGGAACGTACTTTCCATGCTCATCGTATACCCAATGTCGAAGAATAGACGTATATCCGCTATGATACCGCTGAAATCCCAGTTTTCATCTACCTCGTCCGTTACCGTATGGTATCTTCCGGCCAGGGCTTCTCTCCGGCGTTCAATATCCACCGTGTCGGTAGATAGAAGTTCGCTTCCCGCACCCATAAAAAGACCCGGAACACCAGCTTTTACAAAATTGAAATGGTCAGATCGATAGAAACCGCCTGACGTTGGATCACTTTCTCCTTTCATCACACGACCAAATTTGGCGGCTGATTTTTCTACATAATCCTCAATCTCTGTTTGTCCGATACCCACCACGGAAACATCTTTGGTCGTGCCTAATGCGCTGAAAGCATCCATATTGAGATTAGCGACAGTTTTATTCAACGGATAGATAGGGTGTTGAGCATAATAAGCTGATCCAAGTAGGCCTTCTTCTTCCGATGTTACAGCCAGGAATATAATCGAACGTTCCGGTTGTGCTTTTGCCGCTTGGAAAGCCTTTGCGATTTCAAACAAGGCGGCTACACCAGCGGCGTTATCAATGGCGCCATTATAAATAGTGTCTCCATCAACAGGCTCACCTACACCCAAGTGATCCCAATGTGCCGTATAAATAATAACTTCATCTGGTCTCTTTGCGCCTTTCAATTTCGCAATAACATTATTAGAGGTTGATTTTCGGAACGTATTGTGAATACCTACGGACGTGCTGACATGTAACGGTATAGCCTTAAATCCCGGTTTCTTAGCTTCTTCCATTACATTCGGCGATATATCCGCTAGTTGAAAGAGCTTCTTCGCGGTTTCATTGGAAATCCACCCTTCAAATTCGGAAAATGAAGTGCCGTTATCTTCCGATATTAAGTCTAGTTGTGGTCCCGACCATCCCGATCGTACCACGTTCCAGCCGTAACTCGCGGCCTCGGTTTCATGTATCAACAGAATACCGGTCGCACCTTGTCGGGCAGCTTCTTCATACTTGTATTTCCAACGGCCATAATAAGTCATGGTATCCGCTTTAAATAGGCTTTTATCATATCGACCCGGATCGCTCACCATGGCTACGACTGTTTTGCCTTTTACATCCAGCCCTTCGTAATCGTTCCAGTCAAACTCTGGAGCAACGATACCAAACCCGACGAAGACCAATTCCGATTCGGCTACGTCGATATCGTTTTGTAGACGTCGGCTTCCAATAACATAATCATCAAGATAATTTGCAGACAGCGTACCTGTTTCACTTTTGAACGTCAATACTTTATTCTTAGGCTCGGAAGCGATCTCAACCAAAGGCACTTCCTGAAAGTAAGAATCGCCGTTGCCCGGTTGTAACCCTAAATTTTTGAATTGCTGTTCAATATATTGTACGGTCAATGTATCGCCTTTTGTGAAAGGCTTCCGACCGAGAAACTCATCCGAGGAAAGTTTCGTAACATGTGTTCGATATGTATCTTCCGTAATTGCTGCTAACGCGATGGAATCAAGCCCATCCGTATGGTGACTATCTGTTCCACCCGGTTGGCAGGATAAAAACAACGTAGTGGTAGCCGAAATCAATAGTAGATTTTTCGTCATGATCATATGTGAAACGTTTTGCGCACTAAAGTTACAAGATTATTTTGGAATATCTCCGGTATCCGTTAGTAATACTACCTCTGCAATAGGGTGGATGAGGTACGTTCGGTTAGTGCTCAGCTCTATACACTTATATCGTTTTCGGAGTTTTTCCCCCTTTTTGAAGACACGCCCATTTTGGAGGGTAAATATGCTGTTTGCAGGTATGGATTCTATGGTTTGCTGCTCGACGTTGTTGACATCATATCTTCTTAGCACTCGGTATAAATGTATATCTGTACAGCTGGAAGCTGCTGGGTTTTCCATGTAGCGGATAATAGCCTCCAAGATATCTGGCGGGAAGATGCTCAGATGAAGAAACGGTTGCATGAGTTCTTTATAATGCTGCTTCCACTCTCTACCATGTGGTTTTACACGCTGTTTGTACTGTTGCCAGGTTTGTAGATGTGCGAATTCGTGTATTGTCGTGATCAGAAAAGCATATGGGTTTAGATCGTGATTGACCGAGATTTTATGTGGACCGCCACGGAAAGGAGCCATATAATCGCCCAACTTTGTCGTCCGGCTTCGTGAAATACGGAATCGACAGCCGGTATCATTAATCCACGCAGAAATAATCGGGGTTGCGGCTTCCGGCATATATTGACTAAGCTGTTTGGAAAAATCGGGCATGTGTGACAAACATATTGATTTTTTTTGAGACGGATGTTTTATTTTTTTCATGCCCACGGAAATCATTATCTTTGATAGCACGAACGAGAAGCCATGCTGAATAGACTTTTTATCAAGAATTATGCATTGATTGAGAACCTGGATATCCAATTTGATAAGGGGCTGAATATTATTACCGGAGAAACTGGAGCGGGTAAATCCATTATGATGGGGGCGCTGGGGCTTATATTAGGTAACCGTGCGGAGGGAAAGCATTTCTTTCGGGAAGACCAAAAGTGTGTGATAGAAGGCTTTTTCAAGATAGACGCTTACGGTCTGCGAGATTTTTTTCAGGAAAATGATTTGGAATACGACGACCAAACGATTATTCGTCGGGAAATAGCCATTGACGGGAAGTCACGCGCCTTTGTAAACGATTCTCCCGTGACCTTGAATGTCCTTCGGTTGTTAGGCGAACAGCTGATTGATATCCATTCACAGCATGCTACGCTGCAATTGAATACAGAACGTTTTCAATTGATGATATTGGATAATGTCGCAAAGAATAATGCCGTTCTACACGATTATAAACAGCATCTGTCGAAATACAAACAACAACAGGAATCCTTGAACCGCCTGCGTGAAGATATTGCAGGAGCGAATGCCGCGCTGGACTTTAACCAGTTTCAATTTGATGAATTAGATCAAGCCCATTTGGAAGAAGGAGAACAGGAAAAGCTCGAAGCCGAACTCAGCCAACTGGAAAATGCAGAAGAAATAAAAAGAGGGCTTTTACGTGCGAGTCATTTATTGAGCGAAAGTGAACAATCTATCACTTTTTCGTTAAAAGATACGTTGCAACAGCTTCAGGCTGTGCAACTTTTCATGCCTTCCGTGGAAGAATTAGCAGGGCGTCTACAAAGTGCATGGATTGAAGTTAAAGATATCGCAGACGAGGTCAGTGCTAAGGAACAAGACGTGTTTATGGATGAAGGACGGCTAGTAGAGGTTAATGAGCGATTGAGTCTATTATATAGCTTGCAAAAAAAACACCGGGTAGAGACTGTGGCGGAGCTTATTACGTTACGAGATGAACTCGAGCAGAAGATTTTGGTGGTAGCTAATCAAGGCGACCAATTGGCTGCTTTAGAGCAAGAGGTGGCCAGGTGTTTGAACCTGTTGGAAAAAGCCGCGATACGTCTTCATGAGACACGCCAGCAAGCTGTTGGCCAGGTAGAAGAATATGTCCAGACAGTATTAGCAGCGGTTGGCATGCCAAATGCCCAATTAAAAATAGAACTTTCGTTATTGGAAATTGATAAATACAAAATCACAGGTGCGGATGAGATCCGGTTTCTTTTTTCTGCGAATAAAGGGCAATCTTTACAGGCTATACATCGCGTGGCATCCGGAGGAGAGCTATCCCGTGTCATGCTTGCGGTTAAATCACTCGTGGCCCAAACATCTGCATTGCCCACCATTATCTTCGATGAAATAGACACGGGTATTTCGGGTGAAGTGGCGTTGAAAGTAGGCGAGATTATGGAACGTTTAGCCGGCAACATGCAAGTACTCGCTATTACACACTTGCCGCAGATTGCTTCAAAGGGCCAGGCCCATTTCAAGGTGTTTAAGCAAGATGAGGGCGATAAAACCAAAACGGATATTATCTTATTGGCGAAGCAAGACCGTGTCTTGGAAGTCGCGCAAATGCTCAGCGGTGCAAATCCGGGCGCATCAGCTTTGCAACATGCAAAAGAGCTGATTGAAAGGTAGGCTGTCTCTAACTCCAGCTACTTATCTTTTCTGTCATGCTGAGGTACGAAGCATCTTTAAAAACATATGCTCTCTATCATTAGATCGCATAAGATCCTTCCTGTCGTCAGGATGACAGTTTGAGTAGGAGTTTCTTTTTTGATCCCCCTACGTTAAAACAAAATAAAATACCTGTTTTTTTATTGTTAAACGAATAATTGATGTTTAAAGGGTGTGAATTCAATATTAAGTTTGTGTTAAGTGGTGGTATTGTTCATATATATACATAATTTTGCACCGTTAAGTTTCAATACAAACAACAAACTAAAAACAACAAACTGAAAGTTGATTATGAAGAAATCTTTACTAATCTTCGCCCTAGCTTTATCTAGTTATGGGGTAATCCAAGCTCAAGTAACAACAAGTAGTATGAATGGTGTCGTTACTCAAGCGACCGGACATGCTACAGTCGGGGCTACGATCAAGGCAACACACGTACCTTCGGGAACGGCTTATTCAAGTTCGTCCAATGTCGCAGGACGCTTCAATTTGGGTAACATGCGCGTAGGTGGTCCTTACCGTATCGAAATTACTTATATCGGACAAAATCCGATTGTTTATGAAGACGTCTACCTTCAACTGGGGGAACCTTTCGTGCTGAACCCTGTGTTTGGTGATGGGGTTATTTCTATTGACGAAGTAGCGATTACGGGTAGAAGCTCTGTCAACAAGGACAAAACAGGAACATCTACAAACATTTCCAGAGAGCAGATCAATACGCTCCCTTCATTTAGCAGAAGTATTGAGGATTTTACAAGATTGACACCACAGGCCAATGGAAACTCATTCGCTGGCCGTGACGGACGTTACAACAATGTACAGATCGACGGTGCGAACTTCAATAATGGATTCGGTCTGAACGATGACCCGCTACCTGGCGGTGGTGGTTTGTCCATCGACGCAATTGAGCAAATTCAGGTAAACATCGCTCCTTATGATGTGCGTCAAGGTGGTTTTACAGGCGCAGGTATCAACGCCGTCACACGTAGTGGTACGAATACATTCCAAGGTTCGGTTTACCACTTTGCCCAGAATGATCAATTCATCGGAACAAAGGTTAGAGGCGAAATACTTTCTGATCTTCAACCAAGTGCCCAGAAAACATGGGGATTCCGTTTAGGTGGCCCTATCATTAAGGATAAGTTGTTTTTCTTTGTCAATGCAGAGCATATCAACATGGAAGGACCTTCTGCCGGAGCAGTAAACCCATGGACAGCATCTGAAAATGGTATAGCAGATCCCGATAATAACGTGACGAGAGTACGTAGAAGTGATATAGAGGCCGTACAGGATCATTTGAGAAATCAATGGGGATATGATCCAGGTCGTTACGAAGGCTATGCTGATGGCAAATCAAAGACAACCTCTTTATTAGCGCGTATCGACTGGAACATCAACGACGATCATAAATTGGCCGTAAGGGTGAACAGGACAGCGAATGAGATTCCTTTCCTAACAAATGGAAACTCTGGTGCATACCCAAGGGCGGACTTCAATAGTTACCAAAGGGTTTCACAAAACGCGATGTCTTTCGAGAACTCGATGTATTTTAATGCGAACAAAGTATTTTCTACTACTTTGGAGTTGAACAGCCGTTTGAGTAACAATATCTCCAACCAGTTTTTGGCGACATACTCTAAGATAGAATCCGGTCGTTCATCCAACAGTGCTGAATTTCCGTTTATTGATATTGGTAATGGTGCCGATGGTTTGGCAGGTACCAATATATGGCAAAACTATATTTCTGCCGGTTACGAATTGTTTACCTACAACAATGCGGTCGTGAATGACAACTATATCATCACGAACAATGTGAATATCAATGTCGGAAGACATGACATCGTAGCTGGTGCCAGCTTCGAGATGCAACAGTTCAAAAACAACTACATGCGTAATGGAACATCATACTACCGTTACCAGTCCGTAGAAGATTTCTTGACGACCGGTACGGCGAATGAAGTGGCGCCGATCATGTTTGCCTTGACTTACCCTTATCCGGGACAAGAGCCTTGGGCTATTGTAAACTATGGCCTTCCTTCGGTATATGTACAGGATAAATTTTCGGTTACTGACCGTTTTACATTGACAGCGGGGGTTCGGGCTGAGATACCAATGTTCACCAATTCATTGGTGGCCAATCCATCTGTCGACCGGTTGGATCTCTTGAATGTCAATGGTGATGTGACTAACTATTCTTCAGGTAGCTGGCCGAAAACAAGATTGATGGTGTCGCCACGCGTTGGTTTCCGTTGGGATGCGCACGGTGACAGGTCTTTGATTGTTCGTGGTGGTATCGGTATTTTTGCAGGACGTGTTCCTTTCGTTTGGTTGACCAATCAGCCTTCTAATATCGGAACCATCCAAAACACGGTTGAGCCGGGTGGTTATGGGGACGTTGCGGGCTGGATCGGTGATATCCGCTTTAACCCTGATAAATTACACTGGATGAACAACGCGCCTTCTGGTGCACAAGATGTATTCGTTCCAACTCCTGATGACGGTGTGCCAAGTTCTTTGGCCTTGGTGGATCCTAACTTTAAAATGCCTCAGATATACAGAGCCAACGTTGGAGCTGACCAACGGATCCCCAACACGCCGTTTACAGTGATCGCTGATTTGATGTACACCAAAGACCTTTATGATGTATACCAGTTTGGAGCTAATAGAAAGCCTTCTGATCAAACGATGTATGATGGCAGAGCTTATTATCCTGCTCCTCTTAATCAGAATGATCCTCCTACCTTTGCCTACAACACTAACTTAGGACCTAATGCAGGTAGCGTCTTGACAAATACAACAATGGGCCACGGCTTCAATGCAAGTGTAGGTGTCAATATGGACAAATACAAAGGATTGAGTGGCGCGTTGCACTATAGCTATACATCGTCTATGACCACGACCGACAATTCGGGCTCGAACGCCTCATCCGCATGGGGTGCGACAGCACACATAGGCTCGCCAAACGATATCTTCCTTGCGCAGGCTATGGGCGCTTTGCCTCACCGTGTCGTAGGTCATTTGGCGTATGAGATCGGTGGCGAAAGATTTGGAAAAACGACACTTGCCCTATATTATTCAGGTTCGCACCAAGGCCGTTATTCCTTCACATACAATGGTGATGTCAACGGCGATGCTATCGGTGGAGACCTGTTATATATCCCCAGCAGTGCATCGGAAATCAATTTCGTAGAGGCTGGTGGGTTTACCATTGCGGAACAACGTGAGGCTTTTGATGAATTGATGAACAACTCATCTTACCTGAATAAGAACAGAGGTGGCTTTGCAGACAGAAATGCTGCATTGATGCCATGGTACCACCGCCTTGATTTCAGAATCTTGCAGGATTTGTTTACCAATGTTGGTGGGAACAAAAACACTATTCAGTTGAGTTTTGACTTTGTCAACTTTGCCAACCTACTTAGCTCTAATTGGGGGGTGCGCAAGCAAATTATCCCTAATGCAAACACACCACTATCTGTCGTAGGCAGAGGAGCTAATCCTACGTTCCGTATGAATACAACAAGTATCGATGGTGTAGATGTATTACCTACTGAAATGTTCCGGGATCAAAGAACTTTTGGAACGACTTGGAGCATGCAATTCGGTATCAGATATATCTTTAACTAAAGGAAAAACGCTTTAAGTATAGAAGGCTGTCTCAGATATACTGAGGCAGCTTTTTTTTTGTATCCCTATACAATAACCTATCTTTTAATCAAAACCGGCTCTGAAACTCCCTATCAACCTAGTGCTAAATGTAGGACGAATGCACGAGCTACATACCATAATGCCATACTTTCTTAGCGTAATTGACCAAAGTCGATTCAAATAATCCCTTCCTACAAGCAATTTGCGTTAACCTGTATCGGTTTCACGACAGAGCGCATGCAAAAATAGCGGTCACCAATACCTTTTGCGACGAAGTGCTTTCCCTTTTGATTATTATGTATGCATTAATCCGCGTCGCGTATGCACGCAGCGATAAACCCCAAACATTTTATAGTAAAATGTATTGTTAAATTTCCACTGCGCAAGTCTTTAACCGCTTCATGTATGCAGCGTGTGCAATAACGTATGCATTTTGGTAAATTATGCATGCAAAACGGTGAGTGTGTACTCATCGTTAAAACAGGTTTTAGACGCTTTAAACCCATATTTTTCGCTTATTTCTTCCGAAGGTGACTAAAAATGCAAGAAGAAAACACACTTGTGCGGAAAAGTTTGCACGCACAGACCCCAAGTTTAGTAGCCGCCTGTTCTATATTTGATGCCATAAACAATTTGTTAAACTTCTAAATTTTATATTGATGGCAAAACCCACCTTATCTTCAAAAATCGGATCAGCAGCAAAGTTGTTGACGTATGCCGAAAACGTATTTAAAAAATCTATTGAAAATGCCGTACTTTTCCCCGATGCCGCATCCACTATCGTGGAATTGGAAGCAGCTTTGAAAGCCTACAGAAATGGTCTGACAGAAGCTGCCTATCGCGATACGCGGCAGATCGTTATTAAAAACCAGCAAGCAGCTATATTAAAACAAGTGCTGTATAAGTATGCACTCTATGTGGAGGCGGTAGCCAATGGCGATCCCAATATTATTTTGGCCGCAGGGTATATTCCCAGTAAAAGTTCGACCGGCTCTATTGGATCGTCACCAAAACCGTACAATCTGCGTGTGGAAATTTATCAAGGAGGTAACAACGCGGTACAGCTTCGTGTCAATAGCTGGCGGCCGGCACGGTATTGTCAGTTTGAATTTCGTAAAGTAGGAAGCGAAAACGAATGGTCGAAAGTACTGAGTACAAAATCAAAAACCGTTATTCCCGATTTGGAGCATCTGCAAGAATACGAATTCCGGGTGACGTATCTGGGCGCTGATCCAACACCGAACTACAGCGATATTGTGCGTTGCTATGTAGTCTAGCATCAGCTGTATCAGTTTTTTTCGTTTATACCAATTGGCTTTCGTTCGTGCTGACGGTATAATGTTGCGCCATTATATTTTTCGCCCCGGTAGCTTGATTGAAAACAACGTCAAGACGTCCTAACCGTATACCTGCAAAGCCCATCTGGTTTACCCATACCTCTTTGCCATCCAGATCGGGTACGCGGGTCGGTTCATTCAAAAAGGTATGTGTATGGCCGCCTAGAATGATGTCAACATTCCGGCTAGCAGCAGCGAGTTTTAGATCATCAATCTTGTCGTCGTTATATTTGTATCCCAGATGGGAAAGACAAATGACCAAATCACATTTTTTATCTTCCTTAAGCATTTGGGCGATGCGGTTCACCACCGGAATGGGATCGAGGTAGGTCATTCCTTTGTGGTTGTTGGGATCCACTAATCCCGTCACGTCGATGCCTACACCGGTAATACCGATGCGAATACCTCCTTTTTCGATGATGATATATTCTTTTGTACGACCCGCCAGCGGCGTTCCTGAAAAATCATAATTTGCGGTCAGAAAAGGAAAATTGGCGTTATGGAGTTGTTCGGCGAGTCTTTCCATCCCGTTGTCAAATTCATGATTGCCGAATGTGCCCGCTTCATAACCTAATTTAGACATCAATTCCAACTCTAGTTTTCCATCAAACATGTTGAAGTAGGGGGTGCCTTGGAACATATCTCCGGAATCTACCAATAGTACGTTTTTTTCCTCTTGGCGAATCTTATTGATTAATGTGCTCCGTCTGGCTACTCCTCCCAGACCTTGATTCCGCGAACCATCCATCGGAAAAGGATCGATTCTGCTATGGACATCGTTGGTGTGCAAAATCGTCAGACGCTTCGTTTTAGAAGCTGTTGCTGCTTGCGTTGGAAAAGCTCCGAATGTCGCTATTGCTCCTAACGTGAGCGATTGCTTGATAAAGCTTCTTCTATTTAATGATTTGAACTCTTCCATCTAATTGCGCTTGAACGTGTTTTTCTTGTTTTGTTAAATCAGACACATATTCCATCAACGTCTCACGAAGAAGTTGGTTGTAATCTTTACGTGCATTAGGCCTATCTAGAAATGTTACATAATCACCGCCATTCGCCAGATAATCATACGTCACGATTTTGTATTGCGCATCGGGGTTAATCGGTTTACCCTGTATCAAAAACTCCTTTGCCTTTCCGTTTTCGATGACTAGCGTGATCCCACTAACCGGTTGCCCACCAGTTTTGACCATATAATCTGCCAAACGTAGCATATCTCTTCCACTTAACGTTAAAATTGATACGACATTTTCAAAAGGCATAACTTCAAATATATTGCCTACCGTTATATTTCCCGCATTAAGATCTGCCCGAATCCCATCTTTGGTAGCAAAACTTGCCTGTACCTCTTGATCTAGTTGCTTCCCTTTCCACAATAGCGCGTCTGCAAAGAAATTACCCATTAAGCTCTCCGGCGCATTACGGTTGCGTGTAACGTGATTGTCGGCATAGCCCACTATGCGGTTCATCTCCGCTTCCAGTTTTGCTTTGTAAGGCGCGTAATAGTTAACAATGCTGCTGTCAGCAACGATCGAAGCGTCAATCGGATAATATTGACCCTTATCTACTTGGTGATGAAGTTGTGTTTTACAAGAAAATAGTAATAGCGCAACAGAAAACAAAGAGCACCACCATACAGCACGTTTCATAACTTGAAATTTTGGGTAAAGCTAAAGATTAAAAACAAAAAGAAGAACATTTGTTGTTCTCCTTTTTGTTGTGTTTTCGTTAAAAAATAGTTGCTTCCGCAGCGTTAAACATGTTGTCCAGTATGTTTTCCTTCCGCGTATTCTTCTACAATTTTCCGATTGAAAGCAGGAAGGTCGTCTGGTGTACGGCTGGTTACCAACCCCTGATCTGTCACCACCTGCGTATCTTCCCAACGTGCTTTTGCATTGATCAAATCTTTTTTGATGGCTGCTACTGAAGTGAGTTTGCGTCCTTCCACAACTTCTGCATCAATCAATACTTGAGGTCCGTGACAGATGGCTGCAACAGGTTTGCCGGCAGCAAAGAAATCACGCACAAAAGAAAGTGCTCTTTCATTTGTGCGTAATTTGTCCGGATTGATTACGCCTCCCGGAATCAGCAATCCATCATAGTCATCGATTCTTGCTTGATTTAACGGTATGTCTACCGGATATTCTTTATCCCATTCGTCGCCTTTTTTCGAGCGCACAACCTTTTCTTGAGGCGAAACGATATCTACCTGTGCGCCCTCATTTTTCAAAGCCTCTTTCGGGCTGGTCAATTCGATTTGTTCAAAACCATCTTCCGTCAATATGGCGATTCTTTTTCCATTTAATTTTCCCATAGCACTTATCCTTTTAATTTTTTATATAAGACATTCTTCAATTAGAGAACAATCAACAAATTGTCTAGTTCAAAAAAAATAAAAATACTTACCTGTTACCATTCAATTGTAAAAACAGAAAATACGCGGGATGAACCTTCTGTCGCGCTGCCAAAAGTATGGCAACTGGAAAAGTAGCCCATTACTTCTTCCGCTTCCAGAATGATTTTTTAGCTTTTTTATCGCTGCCTATTAAATAACCATAAGGTTGCAATCGAGGGATGCGGTCGCATATAATCTTGATCATACCTGTAACCGGAATGGCAAGTATCATGCCCGGAATGCCCCAAACTGCTTCTGCCGCCACTAAGCTGAATATAGTAAACAATGGATTGATGTTAACCTCATTTCCTACGATAAGAGGCTCCAGCAGATACGTTTGAACAAATTGGACAAAGCCATATATCAATATAACGCCTACAATCATATTGGTATCACCACCTTGTGCCGTTACGCCCACTATCGCTATGGCCGTGCCTGTTAGGTTTCCTATGAAAGGAACGAGCTCTAATAATCCGCATATCACGGCAAAAAATAATGCGTTTTCGACACCAATGGCTGTAAACCCGAATCCATAAAGAATCCATAACACGACGATCATTTTGGCAAGCCCCGTCATATAATTCGCTGCCACCTGGCTTGCCGATTCAGCGATTTCCATGGTTTTCTTTTGATCTCCGGATGGCGCTATTTTAAGTAAAAATTTTTTTAATCGAGAGCGGTAAAAGAGCAAGAGGTAGGTATATACCATCACTAAGATGAAATCCACAAGCAAACCAAAAAAGCCCGATGCCAGCTGTTTGACTGTGGAACCGTCTGTAGGTTGGCTTTTCATCTGCTCTTCCGCTATAGCTTGCTGTTTGGCCTGATCGATATCCAATCGATCCTGTATCCAGTGTTGTATACTTGAAAGTATCTGCGACAGGTTTTGCTTCAACGAACTGATTTGTTCGGCAAAATTCTGCAGTTGCCAACTCAACAGGAAGCCAATTCCTACAAGGCATACTATGAGTATACCGACCGTGATCAACGCCGTTGCCCAGCGAGGTAGCCCTTTCTTTTCCATCCATACGGAAGGTGCGACAAACAACATGGATAAAATGCAGGCGATGGCCAGTGGAGCCAATATGCTTTTGCCATAATATAAGATAACTACTATTAAAACGAGGGTGAAGGTTATTTGTAAAACTTTAGAAATTGATTTGCCCATGTTGTTTTTGTGAAGGTCTTTTACTTTTGAGTTGGTCATGGTGTGCATTAGTATTTGTCAACGTCGCCGAGGCCTTCGACTAACGCTTTCCACTGTGGAAATGATGCGCCCATTTTTGCACCTAAACCCACCATGAAATTGCGCAAATTGTCCAGTACGGACGCATTGTCGGTATTGATGATTTCATTACGTCCAGCATAGTGCAGATAAATATGACTGCCTTTTTGTTCGACAAGAAAAGAAGAAGTCGCTAGTTGCTTGAAAAAGTGCGCTGTATCTTTACTATCCTGCGTTGGGTCGGCGGAAGGTCTTAGGGTTAAAAGGATACTGGCACCTTCCGTATCGGCGGTTTGCGTGATATCTTCTACTTGTACCCAATCGTATCCTTTGGCTGACGGGAGTCCAGGACCGGGGATATCTATTCGGATATAGTCCCTTTTTTGAACCATGCGTTCCATCGTACGACTGGAGGCATCCTTGATTGTAAATGTGGCGGAGGGCGCTTTGGTAATCTCGTTCCAACGATTAACATCCAATAACCTGCTCCTTATGCGCTCAAAAAATCTCGTAGCCTCCTCTTGGGATGAAAGATTTACAGTCTTGAAACAGTCTAGGGATTTACCCGATACCTGTTTGGGGATATTCTTTTCCATATGCTTGTTTTTATTTCCACCTAATCCCCGCCTGTGATATCCTCGTTGTCCTCAAGATTACTGATGTTTAGATTTTCCTCTTCTGAATCAGATGGGGTGTCAAATTCTTCTGTTTCTTGATTTTTGTCGGTTTGTTCATCTGTATCCGCTGTATAATTGGTGTCCTCTTGGAGAGGTTCTGCATCGACTAAATCAGAATCCCGAAGGTCATCTGTGGGATTTTCCCGATATACATCATCCGCACCTCCTATAATAGGATCTTTATTAATCTCCTGACCTTCTGCGTCTCCAAATTCTTCATCTTGCTCTCCAGGAATAATGGAAATCGTCGTTATTATAATATTTGTTGTCTTTCTAAACACTATTTTATGACATGCTTTCATCTGATTATTTTTATTTTGCATCTCCGCTTCATCGTTCATTTTATTATTGAACAATCGATTTACTTTTATGTTTAAAAAGACTAATCCCTGACCGCTAGACTATATACCTGGGGCTTCATGATATACACCGTATACATGAAAATAAGTCTGCTATTATCTTAGCTATTTTTACTAAACAAAAAGTAACAGATTAATAAGGTCACATTGACGAAAACAGAAAAGGCATTTGATAGAATAATAGGCCATTCGCCCAGCATGACCCCATAAACCACCCATAAAGATACGCCTGATAATAAAATGGTAATCATATAGGGAGAGATGTTTTCTACATCTTTTTCCTTTAGAATCTTTATCAATTGTGGCAGCATCGAAATGGAGGTTAATATTCCGGCCGCAATTCCAATTATTGTTTCCATATTGTTTTATTAAAGTACGCGAGGCAGCCAAAATTGTTTTCAAAGCTGTTTTATAAAAAATCCTGAGGCGGGGAACCTCAGGATTTTTAACTAACTAACCAATTATAAACCTAAATTATGAAGTACTACCATAACTCCAATTTCCATGCCTTTCGTATATACGTGGTGTAGATTTAACACCTCTTAACATATGTTCCGAAAAGCATAATGTAATTGACGAATCTGTGACATATCGGACTTTTACGTATGATTCTTCGTACTGTCAAGAAGGCAAAACTTACGACAAAAATGCAGCTAGTGATCTCCTTTTTGACAGGTTATGGGATTATATAAGGAAATTAAATCCATGCTCCCGTACACCGATAGTGAGAAGCCCATTCGACGTAATAACATATTTATCATCAATATGCATGTTCCTATTTGTAGATTGTATCTTCAAGTTTGCTGCTCGAAGCGTCTGAAAATCAAATGATGTTTTTTCTTGATGAATGATTCTTCTGATATGTAATGCGAAGGCCTCCCGTTCTTTTTCGGGAATCAATACGACATCTAGATAGCCATCATCTATTTGAGCAGCCGGAGCTAACATAAGATTGGGCCCGATGGAGGGAATATTCATGATTTCCAATAGCAGATACTTACCTTCATACATTTTGTCATCTGCGTGAATAGTATAATGATGTGCCTCTTCGGTTTGTATAATTTCATACAGCTTTTCCAAAGCCAATTGCAATTGCTCGTCTGTATTTTCTAGATGGCTGACATCGATCTTATCCATCGTTTGGATGAGTGTGGGGAATACACCATACCCTGCGCCTTCCAGAAAAAAATTAGAACTGTCGTCGTATTTAAGGATCCCCATGTCGAATCGCTGTTGTTTACCGTTTTTCCAAGCGTTTACATGATCCTCAAAACTTGTTTCTTTGTTTATGGAGAACGTTTTAGACAGATTGTTTGCCGTTCCCATGGGTAAAAGTGCCATGGTTATCTTGTTGTCTAAGTTATCTTTTTGAAAAAGCTCTTTGACGACTCTGCGCACGGTACCGTCGCCGCCTGCCACGACAACAAAATCTATGTCGTCTAGATGTTCCTTCCACTGTTCATCTTTTTTGATCGAAAAATAGGTGCACTGATATCCTTCTTTCTCGATAGCTTTAATAAGGTCAGTCTTAAAATGATCTTCGTCGCCCGCTTGGGGGTTATGTAATAAAGTTACTCGCTTCATATATGCTATTTAATAAGAGAACATTTTGATAGACTTAATTGTTGTTAAATTAAGAAAAATAAATACGAAGATATTATGAGGATTTTAGTGACGAATGACGATGGTATATATAGCCCGGGTATTGCGGCCTTGGCAAAAGTAGCAAAGAATTTTGGCGAGGTGCGGGTGGTTGCACCAGATGTAGAGCAGTCTTCTATGGGACATGCGGTAACACATTCAAGGCCGTTAGGCTATAAAAAATCGCCTATTGAGTTTCCGGATATAGAAGCTCACCGTGTAAATGGAACTCCTGCTGATTGTGTAGCAATGGGAATGCACCTATGGAAAAATGTAGATGTGGTTTTATCAGGGATTAATATGGGACCCAATTTGGGAAATTCGATGTGGCATTCGGGAACACTAGCGGCAGCAAAGCAAGCAGTATTGTTTGGTGTCAAGGGAGTAGCACTCAGTACGCCCGTTGGAAAAGATGAGCCTGATTTCGAACATTTAGAAACATATGTGGCAAAAACATTGGAACTGTTATTGAAAAATGACGAACTGGCCTTATATAATGTCAATTTTCCGCCTGACCCTACTGATATTGCATGGACAAGACAGTCCGTGCGATTATATGATGGTACTATCGTGCCCGGGACCGACCCGCTGGGTAGAAAGCACTATTGGTTTACGGTGACGCCACTGGATCCGGCGGAAGAAGGAACCGATCGTTGGGCGGTAGAAAATAACATGGTCTCGATTACCCCATTACGTCTGGATCTGACCGATGAAGATATATTGAGTGAGAAAAAAAAATTATTGGTTTAGCTTAATTATATATATTATTGCACCCATTCGTTCGATCTAGAAAAGAACATAAAATGGAAAACAGCAATAAACGTCCGAATTTAGGACATCAACTACCTCCCGTTGTATTCGGAACAAGTGGATTGGGAAATTTATATGTAGAGCTGCCTTTCGAAGAAAAATTGGCCATTGTGGGAGAGTGTATAAAACACGCCCCCGGAAAAGCAGTCTTTGATACGGCGGGAAAGTATGGAGCAGGTCTCTCGTTAGAATCGATAGGCGAAAGTTTAAGGCAATTAGGCGTGCCTCCATCCGACGTGTTGATCAGTAATAAACTAGGCTGGTATCAAGTGCCCCTGACGACAATGGAACCTACATTTGAACCCGGTGTATGGAAAGGATTGAAAAACGATGCGGTGCAGAAAATAAGTTATGAGGGTATTTTAGCCTGTTTTCATCAAGGCAACGCGTTATTGGGGGATTATACAGCACAGTTAGTTTCGGTCCATGATCCTGATGAATATTTAGCTACTGCCAGTAGTCCAAAAGAAGAAGAAGAACTTTATCGCGATATTTTAGACGCCTATCGCGCGCTTGCAGAGCTGAAGGCCGACGGTAAAGTCTTAGGTATTGGGGTTGGTGCAAAAAATTGGAAGATTATCCAACGGATAGCGAATGATGTTGTGTTGGACTGGGCGATGATAGCCAATAGCCTTACGGTACATAGCCATCCGAAAGCGCTTGTTGATTTTATAGAAGAACTGGGGGAAAAGGGCGTCGCTGTCATTAACTCGGCTGTATTTAATGGTGGTTTTTTGGTGGGAAGTGATTACTATAATTATCAACTTATTGATAGGAATACCGAAGAGGGGAGTGTACTATATGCCTGGCGGGATAAATTCTGGGCGTTGTGCGCCAAGTTTGACATATTACCAGCCGAGGCCTGTTTTAACTTTGGATTTAATATTACGGGTGTCCGTAGCGTTGCATTGAATACCACGAAATCGGAAAAAGTTCGTATCAACGCTGCTATGGCTATGAAAGATATTCCAGCTGATTTTTGGAGAGCGATGCGAAAAGAGGGGCTTATAGCTTAAAAAGTAAAAGGAGAATGCAATTGCATTCTCCTTCTTATTCTATTATAGTTCAGAAAACAAGTACTACTTCGCTTCAGCAGTTAATTTGTCCAAGATCTCGTTGTTCTTTGTGATTTGGCTATCTTTCGGCATTTCGCTTCTTGATCCTAATTCCACATTACGACCTAATTTCAAAAACTGTACTTCCATACGTGAAGTAGTTTTATTTCTTCTATCTTTTCTTTTTAAACGTGTAACTCCCATGGTTCAATTTTTTTTATCTGTAAAAGCGAGGTCGGAAGCGGATTCGAACCGCTGTAGGAGGTTTTGCAGACCTCAGCCTAGCCACTCGGCCATCCGACCCTTTCCCGTTCAAGGGAATGCAAAAATAAAACTTACTTTTGATATATCCAATAAAATGAAAAGTAAAAATAAAAAATCAATAGATGGTAAGGATAAGTTGTTGTCATTGAGCTATATATCGTCTTGAGGTAATTGGCTTTATTTTTTGGTCTGAATATTGTAATGAATATCCTGATAAAACAAATTTGAAGAGTATGAAAAAGATTTTACTTTCATTAGGAGCAGCATTTTTATTGGCTGCGGGAGCACAAGCCCAAACATCTTGGGGTTTGAAAGCTGGCGTTAACTTGGGTAAGTATAGTGGTATTGATAACGGACTCGAGGACTATGCTAAAATGAACCCTTCGTTCTATGTAACTGGTTTTGCTGACATGCCTGTTGCACCGAACTTCTCTATTCAACCAGGTGTATCCTTACAAGGAAAAGGTGCTAAATATAAAGCATCTGGTGATATGGGCGAGGGTACTTTTACCAGAAACGTGATGTCGGTAGAAGTTCCGGTGAATGCCGTGTATTACATTCCGGTTGGATATTCAGGTTCTGTATTTTTAGGTGCTGGTCCATACATTGGTTTCAATGTAAGTGGGAAAGATAAGACATCGGGTACGATCGACGGAATTGGCTCAGTAGACAGTGATTCCCGTGATTTGAACTTTTCGGGCGATGACAAAGATATGAACGTGATCGATGCGGGTGCAAACTTTATGTTGGGTTACAAAATGAGTAATGGTTTCTTGGTTAACGCAGGTTATAACTTGGGATTAACACAACTTGTACCAGATGCCAACAAGACGGTTTCCAACCGTGTATTATCTTTTGGAGTTGGTTTCCAGTTCTAAAAAAAGTTTATTTCAAAAAAAAGAGGCTGTCCGTGTTGGACAGCCTCTTTTTGTTTAACTGAAATCTATCACACTTTGATTTCCACTTCAACGCCTGAAGGCAATTCGAGTTTCATCAACGCATCAACAGTTTTAGAGTTGGAAGAATAGATATCCAACAATCTTTTGTACGCACACAATTGGAATTGCTCACGTGCTTTTTTGTTAACGTGTGGTGAACGTAAAACTGTATAGATTTTTTTCTCTGTAGGCAGTGGAATAGGACCACTGACAACTGCACCTGTAGGTTTTACTGTTTTTACGATTTTCTCAGCCGACTTGTCTACCAAGTTGTAATCGTAAGATTTCAATTTAATTCTGATTCTTTGGCTCATTTTTATGTATTTAAATATGACCACTGATTAGAGCTATTCACAACCAGTGATCGGTAAATTATTCTTAGTCTTCGATAGATTTGATCTTACCTTTAGATTTCGCGATTACATCGTCTTGTACGTTACGAGGTGCTTCTGCATAGTGGTCAAACTCCATGGTAGAAGTTGCACGACCAGAAGTAATCGTCCGCAATTGCGTTACATAACCAAACATCTCCGAAAGAGGTACGTGCGCCTTGATAACTTGTGCACCACCACGTGTATCCAAACCTTGCATTTGACCACGACGACGGTTCAAGTCACCCATGACATCACCCATGTTTTCTTCCGGAGTCAATACTTCAACCTTCATGATAGGCTCCATCAATACAGGAGAACATTTAGGTAAAGCATTACGGTATGCCATTTTCGCCGCCAATTCGAATGATAGCGAGTCGGAGTCGACCGCGTGGAAGGAACCATCGATCAAACGAACTTTCATGCCTGAAAGTGGATAACCTGCCAATACACCATTACTCATAGATACGTCAAATCCTTTCTGTACCGAAGGAATGTATTCTTTTGGAATAGCACCACCCACGATTTCGTTTACGAATTGAAGCGGTGATTTTGATAGATCGTAGTCCTCGTCAGCCGGAGAAACAACCACTTTGATGTCCGCGAACTTACCACGACCACCGGATTGTTTTTTGTACACTTCGCGGTGTTCTGTCGTTCCGTTGATAGACTCTTTGTAAGCCACCTGTGGAGCACCTTGGTTCACTTCAACTTTGAACTCACGTTTTAAACGGTCGATCAAAATATCCAAGTGAAGCTCACCCATACCAGAGATAACTGTTTGACCAGTTTCTTCATCTGATTTTACAACGAATGTAGGGTCTTCTTCTGCTAGTTTACCTAATGCGATACCTAATTTATCCACGTCAGCTTGTGTTTTCGGCTCAATTGCCAAACCGATTACAGGCTCAGGGAATACCATAGATTCTAGAACGATAGGGTTCTTTTCATCACAAAGCGTATCACCTGTTTTAATATCTTTAAAACCAACTACGGCACCGATATCGCCCGCACTGATACGCTCGATAGGGTTTTGTTTGTTGGCGTGCATTTGGAAGATACGGGAAATACGTTCTCTGTTACCAGAACGAGTGTTCAAAACATAAGAACCTGCTTCCAATATACCGGAGTATGCACGAATAAAGCATAGACGACCAACAAATGGGTCGGTAGCGATCTTAAATCCTAAAGCTGCGAAAGGTTCAGATTCAGATGGTTTACGCTCGATTTCGTTTTCGTTGCGCGGGTCAGTACCTTTAACCGCTTCGATATCTAATGGAGAAGGTAATAATTCCATCACCAAATCAAGCATGGTTTGTACACCTTTATTTTTGAAAGATGAACCACATACCATAGGAACGATCGCGTTATCTAATACCGCTTTACGCAAAGCATCAAGGATTTCGCGTTCAGTCAATGAATTCGGATCATCGAAGAATTTCTCCATCAATGATTCGTCGTAAGAAGCGACAGCCTCCAATAATTTCTCACGGTATTCTGCCACCTCGTCAACCATATCGTCTGGGATAGGAACTTCTGTAAAGGTCATCCCTTTATCTTCTTTGTTCCACACCATTCCGCGGTTGTTGATCAAGTCAACTACACCTTCGAAATCATCTTCCGCACCGATAGGCAATTGCAATGCAACAGCGTCAGAACCTAACATTTCTTTTACTTGTTTTACAACTTTCAAGAAATCAGCTCCTGAACGATCCATTTTATTTACGAAACCGATACGAGGTACTTTATAGCCATCAGCTAAACGCCAGTTCGTTTCTGATTGTGGTTCAACACCGTCAACTGCAGAGAACAAGAATACCAATCCATCCAATACACGCAATGAACGGTTTACCTCTACGGTAAAGTCCACGTGGCCAGGCGTGTCGATAACGTTTACTTGATATTTCTTGTTGCGATAGTTCCAGAATACAGTAACAGCAGCAGAAGTAATCGTGATACCACGCTCTTGCTCTTGTGCCATCCAGTCAGTTGTAGCAGAACCTTCGTGAGTTTCTCCTAATTTGTGGTTAACACCAGAGTAAAATAAAATACGTTCTGTTGTTGTTGTTTTACCAGCATCGATGTGTGCAGCGATACCAATATTTCTTACTAAACTTAAATCTTTTGCCATTTTGTTTTTAAATGAAATCACACAGATCAAAAAAGGATTACACAGACTTCAATAATATCCATCTGTGTAATCCCTTATAGCTGTGTAATCAATTTCATGATATTAGAATCTGAAGTGTGAAAACGCTTTGTTTGCTTCTGCCATTTTGTGCGTATCTTCTTTCTTCTTCACAGCAGCACCTTCGCCTTTAGAAGCGGAAATGATTTCTCCTGCTAGTTTTTCACGCATGGTTTTTTCACCGCGTTTGCGAGAGTAGGAAATTAACCATTTCATACCCAAAGCGATTTTACGCTCTGGACGTACCTCCATAGGAACTTGGAAGTTGGCACCACCCACACGACGAGATTTAACCTCTACAGCAGGCATTACGTTGTTCAACGCTTTTTTCCAAGTCTCTAAACCGTTCTCTTGTGTTTTTTGTTCTACTATTTCTACTGCATCGTAAAAGATGGAATAAGCGATAGATTTCTTACCGTCTACCATCATGTTGTTTACGAAACGTGTTACCTGAACGTCATTAAACTTTGGATCAGGTAAAATGATTCTCTTTTTTGGTTTTGATTTTCTCATTTTCTTTTCCTCCGTTTAATTATTTTTTACCTTTTGCCGGAGCTGCAGCTTGTCCTGGTTTAGGACGCTTAGTTCCGTATTTAGAACGACGTTGGTTACGACCGTTAACACCAGAAGTATCCAAAGCACCACGGATAATGTGGTAACGAACACCTGGTAAGTCTTTCACCCGACCGCCACGGATTAACACGATAGAGTGCTCTTGTAAGTTGTGTCCTTCACCAGGGATGTAAGCATTCACCTCTTTACCATTGGTAAGACGTACACGAGCGACTTTACGCATTGCTGAGTTTGGTTTTTTAGGGGTAGTCGTGTATACACGCGTACACACACCTCTTCGCTGTGGACATGAGTCCAACGCTGGAGACTTACTCTTGTCTTCCAGAGCTACTCTACCTTTTCTAACTAATTGCTGAATAGTAGGCATTTACCTGTTTTTGTTTTTAATTTGTTAAAATTAATTTTTTAAAGTCCGCAAAGATAATGATTCTGGTTTGAATATTAAATAATTGATACATAAAATTTTATTGCCACAAGCAAGATTGTCTTCTATTTCATCTGATGCCGAACTTTCTCCAGCACTACAGCATGATTCACCTGTTCATTCTCTGCCCCATACAGCAGGGTTAGGTTTTGTTTTTTACGAAGTTCTGCAAATTTTTTGTTTGATTCATCATACAAAAGATTTACATAGGTCGGTTTTTTTATACAGTTAAAGAGACTTCGTATAAGAATAAACTACCATTGTATATAACGATAGCTTTTTTATGCCGGCACCTCGAAAAACTAGTGATCCTTAACATAATTTTTACATAATCTATACATTAAATACAAAATAAGATAACACGGTAATATAGAGTTAACAATTTGTTAATATCTGTTATTCATTTTTGTACCGATGAAACAGATGCCAATAAAATTGTTTTCACTGGTAGGGTTCGTTGTCATAGGGCTATGTATTTCGTGCAGTAATGGCAGCAACGCTATAAAAATGAAAGGTTCAGACACGGAGGTTAATCTTGCGGTTAACCTTGCTGAGAAGTTCACGGAACAAGATCCTAATTTTAGTATTGCCATTTCCGGCGGTGGATCAGGACTGGGTATAACCTCTCTTTTAAACGGGCAGGCAGATATTGCGAATTCTTCCAGACCACTTTCCGAAGAGGAGCAGCGACAATTCAGCGAAAAAAATATTATGCTCAAGACCGTCATTTTTGCGGAAGATGCTACTGCTTTCGTCGTTCACAAAGATCTGCCAATAGAAGAAGTAACGGTAGAAGTGTTAGGCAAAATTTTAAGTGGTAATATTACAAACTGGTCCGAATTGATTGACGCAAATTATCCGATTAACATTTATGGTCGTCAGAGTAGTTCAGGTACGCACTCATTTATCAAGAAGAAGCTGGCTATCGAATTTTCGAATGCAGCTAAAGAAATGACCGGGAATGCACAAATTATCGAGGGTGTTAAAGCTGATAGGACAGGAATCGGATATGTAGGAGCAGGCTATGTCGCTGACGACCCTGTGTCTCAGGGTATCAAAGTATTAAAGATCATTGAAAAAGAAGGAGAAAAGGCTATTTCGCCATTAGATGATGAGGCGATTAATCAGCGGATCTATTTTTTTCAACGCCCGTTATACCAATTCGTATTGGCAGAATCTTGGGAGAAGGTTCGTCCGTTTATTGCATTTGAAAGGAGCGCCACAGGTAGAAAGCTCATCGAAGATCATGGATATTATATATTAAATAATCAACAGGATGAAATATAGAACCCGTTTATCCCTGGATATTCTTTTCAAGGTAGTGTTTAAAGGAACTGGACTTTTAGTTTTGGCGCTATTAGGGGGGATTTTGGCTATGTTGGTCTACAACTCCTTTTCGTTTTTTATGGATGTAAAACCGTTAGACTTCATTACTGGTATGGAATGGAGCCCGACAGCAGCAATTCCAAAGTATGGCATGTTACCTTTAGTGCTGAGTACAACGATCGTAACCTTTGGTGCAATGCTGATTGCTATTCCGCTTGGAATAGGTACGGCTGCTTATATTGCAGAATACGCCTCGCCACGTGTAAAAAATTTGTTGAAACCTGCTATTGAAATGCTGGCGGCAGTTCCTTCTGTTGTCATTGGTTTCTTAGGCATTGTTGTCGTCAGTCCGGGTATTGCAAACTTAGCTGATCTTTCTAACGGTTTGAATGCGTTAAATGGTGCTATTTTGCTGGCCGTTATGGCGCTGCCTACCATTATCACGATAGCGGAAGATGCTATACACGCTGTTCCGAAAACATACAAAGAAGCAAGTTACGCAGTAGGAGCGACCAAATGGCAAACCCTGCGTAAAGTAATTATTCCGGCAGCTGCACCGGGCATCATTGCTGCTATCATGTTGGGTGTCGGTAGAGCTATTGGGGAGACCATGACCGTTTTGATGGCAACTGGAAATGCCTCTATTTTACCGACGAGTATGTTCGACTCTGTCAAGACCATGACAGCAACCATCGCCATAGAAATGGGAGAGGTTCCTTATCAAACCACACATTATTTTGCCCTTTACGCTATCGCTACCGTATTATTTTTAATGACATTGGCCGCGAATATGTTGGGCGAATATTTTATTAACCGTTTTAGAAAATACCATGCTGTTTAAATCGTCTAAACTATCCACCGTCATAGAATGGGGGACATTATTGATAAGTACCGTCTTGGTGTGCTTCTTTTTGGTCGTTGTCATTTGGGAAATTGTTTCCAAAGGATCGGGGCAATTGTCTTGGGATTTTGTTACGAAGGTTCCTAGTGAAGGGATGACTAAAGGCGGAATTTTGACACCTATTATCGGTACGGTCATGTTAACTATTCTTACGGCGTTGTTCGCCATTCCGTTTGGTGTGTGTTGTGCTATATATCTCAACGAATATGCGGAAGATAACTGGTTAACACGGACAATCCGGGCTTCTATCCGTAATCTTTCGGGTGTTCCGTCTATCATTTATGGGTTATTTGGATTAGCCTTATTTGTGCAGGCGCTCCAATTGGGAACCTCGTTGCTTGCTGCGGGGCTTACATTGGGGTTGCTTTCCTTACCTTATATTATTACTACGACGGAGGAAGCGTTGATGCGCATCCCGAATAGTACGCGCGAAGCTGCATTGGCTGTGGGTGCAACAAAATTTGAAACGATTAAAGATGTGGTATTGCCTTCTGCTATGCCAGGCATACTGACCGGCGTCGTACTTACGCTGTCACGAGCTGCGGGAGAAACTGCACCGATCCTTTTTACGGGCGCGGCATTCTATATCAATAGCTCTAGTGGATATTTGAACCAAGAATTTATGGCATTACCCTATCATCTCTACATGCTTTCCACACAGCATCAATCCATTGAGGAGGTAAGGCCTATCGCCTATGGAACAGCACTAGTATTAATTATTGTTGTGTTTTTTATGAATTTAACAGCCTTCTATATCCGTTTTAAGTATAGAAAAAATGCAACGGAGATGTAAAATAGTATGAATATGAAAACGAAGTTATCTGCTAAAAATCTTAATATAAGTTTCGGGGCCAAAGAGGTGCTGAAAAATATCGATATTCAATTTGTAGAACATGAAATAACCGCACTAATTGGTCCTTCAGGCTGTGGAAAGAGTACTTTACTGCGTTCTTTTAACAGGATGCATGATCTCTCCCCTGATGCCAAAATAACAGGCACACTGCAGTTGGAGGATCTTGATCTATACGCCAAATCCGTTCCGGTTACACAAATCCGTAAGCGGATCGGTATGGTTTTTCAGAAAGCGAATCCTTTTCCCAAAAGTATCTATGAGAATATTGCCTATGGATTGCGTATCAATAACCTTCCGTGTGACAAATCTATTGTGGAGAAAGCCTTGCGGGAAGCTTTTCTATGGGAGGAAGTTAAAAATGATTTGAAAATGCCTGCCACGCGTCTATCCGGAGGGCAACAACAGCGTTTATGTATTGCCAGAGCTGTGGCTTTAAGACCGGAAGTGATTCTTATGGATGAACCCTGTTCAGCACTTGACCCTGTCAGTACGTTGAAAATTGAAGAATTGATTGTATACCTCAAAAAGAAATATACCATTGTGATTGTGACGCACAATATGCAGCAAGCACAGCGTATAGCAGACAAAACCGTATTCTTGTATCTAGGAGAAATCAAAGAAGAAGGGCCTACCCAGAAGATTTTTGGATCTCCGGAAAATGAAATGACGGCCAATTATATTCATGGTCAGTTTGGATAGATTAGACTCGGCTTAACATTTGTACAGAAACACCCTGAAACTATTGATTTATAATTTTGTTATAGGTTATAAATCGATAGTAATGGACTTAAAATCTAATGAGCCATTCTGGCTAATTAAAAATGGTGTGATCAAAAGTTACCCATCGTTAAAGGAAAATATTTCATGTGATGTTTTGGTTGTTGGTGGAGGAATAACGGGTAGTTTGATTGCCCATCAATGCGTACAGGATGGTTTTAGGACAGTGATGATTGATAAGCGAGAAATTGCAAATGGAAGCTCATCTGCCACAACTTCCATGCTCCAATATGAAATTGATACACCTTTGTACAAACTAATTGAAATGGTTGGCCCAAAAGGTGCTGTCGCGAGCTACAAAGCATGTTCTCGTGCTATAGACCAACTGGGCGAAATCGCGCATAAAATAAAATCCAAAGCAGGCTTTATAAAGAAGGATTCACTTTATTTTGCAGCATTAAAAAAGGATGTGGCGTGGCTAACCCAGGAATTTGAAGCCCGAAAGAAAGTGGGGTTTGACGTGCAATGGATGACGGAGAGTGACATATGCAAAAACTATAGTTTACAAAAAGCTTACGGAGGAATATTATCTAAACAAGGGGCTAGCATAGATGCCTTCTTATTTGTTCACGAGCTTCTAAGTTATAATACAAAAAAGGGCCTGGAAGTATACGATAAAACAGAGCTCGCCACGGTAAAACATCATGCCCGCCATAATGAGATAGTTCTAGCGACGGGAATCAAAATCAAATGTAAAAGGATAGTGTACTGTGTAGGGTATGAAAGTGCAACCATGATCAAGGAGAAGTTTGTTGATCTTATCAGTACGTATGCCATCGTTTCGGAGATGATGCCGAAGGAAAGTAAACGTTATCAGGATCTATTGTTATGGAATACCGCGGCGCCTTATCATTATATGCGGACGACGGATGATGACAGAATGCTTATCGGCGGTGAAGATGAGGAATTTCGGAATCCCTCAAAACGGGATGCATTAATAGCTCAAAAAGGGCAGAAACTACGCAAATCATTTGAAAAATACTTGCCTCATGTCCCTTTTTATACGGATTTTGCATGGGCAGGTACTTTTGGTCAAACCAAGGACGGGTTACCTTATATCGGTGTTCATCCAGATTTTAAAAATTCTTATTTCGTGTTAGGATTTGGTGGCAATGGTATTACTTTTTCTATTACAGGAATGGAGATGGTCTCCAATTGGCTGAAAGGGAAGAAGCATGCATTGACAGCTTATTTCGCTTTTGGGAGGTAATTACATATGATCTATTACCTCTTCTAACGGTCGTCGGAATTTTGGTTTGAGCGTAGGCTGGTTAAAATCTGCTACATCTCTATGACCTATCGCAGCCGCGAATAACGCCGTATATCCATCATATTTCAATATTTCGTTGTACTTGTCCGGTTGGATGCCTTCCATAGGTGTTGAATCAATGCCCATGCTTGCGCAGCCTGCTAGGAAAAAGCCCAACGAAAGGTAAACTTGGTGCTGCATCCAATTTCTGATGCCGGCTTCGCCTAGTGGTTTTACGAGTTGGTGATAATAATTTACCGCAGCTTCTGGTAATTGCGAGAGGTTCTCGTTCTCAAATTTTTCTACGTTGTCAATTGCACTGAATACAACCAAATGACTCGCCTGATTGATTTTTTCCAAATTGTGGTAGGATACGGCTGCTAGCTCACTTTTGACTTTTGTATCGGAGATAATCGTAAATTTCCACGGCTGACTATTGATGGAGGAAGGGCTTAACCGCAAGATTTGCGTTAATTGTTGAACGATATCTTCTGATAATTTCTCGTTTGGATTATATTTTTTTGTGCTATATCTGTTTTTGGCAATATCTAAAAAATGCATATCTTGAAATTTGCTTGTTCTTTATTTTTTACTATTGCAAAACTAAATATTCTATAGTTTAGAATCGGAGTTTCGAATGTTCGAATAATGTAATTTCTAAATTATATATAATTTACTTTGATAAAAGTTCTATATGCTTCAGCTTCTAAAATACACGGGAAAAGATTTTGACGACTATTATTCTATAGTGGCGGATGATCAGGTCATGAAATACATTACCGGAAACGGGATGTCGAAAAAACAAGCAAGAGAAAAATTCACTTCTATCATGCAGATTAACGAAGAAGAGAACTTATTGGGATATTTTAAAGTTATAGATCATGATCATGGACTGATTGGAGATTGTAAACTTGTAAGATACAAATACGACCGTTCGATGTTAGAAATAGGATATCTTTTGAAATATGCCTTTTGGAGAAAGGGCTTCGGAACAAAAATATGTAAAAAACTTTTGGGAAAATCTGCAGAAATAGCACCTAAAGATAATATTATCGGGGTTATAGACCCCGATAATGTTGCCTCGAAACGACTTTTAGAAAAATTTGGATTCAAAAGCTGTTTTATAGGAGAGGAAAACGACATTCCTACAGAAAAATTTATTCTTTGCAGATAATTGGTAGAAAATATATTATTCCGTAAATTCTTTTGTACAGCTATTATACACTTGTTTTATATCACTGACGTTGCCAAAATCATTAAAATCTACCTTTTTATTTCCGCAGGTGTAGCCGGAAGAGGGTGGAACGGTGTTGCAGTTCGGGCACATGGTCATCGTAAAATAGACTAGCTCATTTTTATATAAACCAGAATATAGATTTACTTCCATAGCATCTTTTTTTGTACATTTTAATTCTGCTTTATACAATTCTTTCATACGTACAACACATTCCGAAGTGTCGGTTGGAGCTTCATCTTTTGTACAGGCAGTAACTATCAGTAAAATAGCTGTTAAAAATAGATAGCATCTTTTCATATTATATGGGTTTCTAAACTAAACGTATAATATCTTTTTTTGCTACATCATAGTTGTGCGATTAAATGACGATTTACCTTTTGATTATAGATATAAGAAACTGCAAGTATAGCTCCGATGATAATCGGCAATAAAATGAAGCCGATGTTACCATCTACTACTAGATGGCTTAGGGCGGCAAAAATTAAATTAAAAGTCAGGCCTGCATATGCCCATTCTCTTATTTTGGGGTGTAAACTAGGAATAACCAGCGCAGTTGCTCCCAATACTTTACAGACCATAAGTGCGTATGCGAAATAGTCAGGATACCCTAACGGTTTTGTACCGACATTGAATTGATCGGGGACAAAAATGACTGAACTAAGGGGTATAACAGCTTCAAACAAGAAAATAAAAATTGTTGCCGACCAAAAGATGATTTTATCTCTTTTCATATTATTCTTTTTCTGCTAAGCTAAAAGCAATTTGGGGAATAATACTTTGCATAGGGCAAGAAATAACCGCTTCCTCTATGATACTAACGTAAAATCAATCTGTCTTTTTTCCAGATCTACCTTCTTTACTTTGATGCGTACCTCGTCACCCAATTGATACTTCTTTTTCTTCCGTTGGCCGATGATAGCATAGTTTTTTTCGTCCAGTGTATAGAAATCGTCCGTAATATCCCGTAGCCGTACCATGCCTTCGCATTTATTTTCCTGGATTTCTACATACATACCCCATTCCGTGACGCCTGATACGATCCCGGTGTATTCTACGCCAATCTGGTCTTCCAGAAACTCGGCTTGCTTGTATTTAATAGAGGCACGTTCGGCTTCAGCAGCTCTTTTTTCCATTTGCGAGGAATGCTCCGCCATTTTTTCATAATGCTCCGCGTTGATTTTCTTGCCACCGTCTAAATAGAATTGTAACAATCGGTGTACCATCACATCGGGATAACGACGGATAGGGGAGGTGAAATGGGTATAATAATCGAAAGCAAGTCCATAATGGCTCGTGCTTTTGGTGGTATAAATAGCTTTTGCCATAGAACGGATGGCCAGTGTCGTTAACAGGTTCTGCTCTCGCTCTCCCTCGATTTTTGTCAGGAGGGCGTTTAATGATTTAGCGGCCTCTTTATCGGTTTTGATCGTGAGTTTGTGTCCAAATCGCAAAGCAAATTGTGAAAAAGTCGTCAACGTTTCTGGGTTCGGGGTATCATGGAACCGATAGACGAACGTCAGCTTATTTTTGCCTTTTCCCTGCTTTCCGATATATTCGGCAACCTTTCGGTTGGCAAGCAACATAAAATCTTCTATAAGCTTATGAGCGTCCTTCCGCTCCTTGGTATAAACACCTAAGGGCTTCCCTTTTTCATCCAAGTGGAATTTTACCTCTTCACTTTCGAAGCTGATGGCCCCATTTTTAAACTTACGCTCTCGTAAGATGTGGGCGAGTTCGTTCAGTTTAAGGATTTCGGGTGCGTGGTCTCCTTGTTTTGTTTCAATAACGTCTTGCGCTTCCTCATAGCTAAAACGGCGATTGGAATTGATGACCGTACGGCCGAACCATTGGTCTAAGATAGTTGCTTTGTCGTTCATTTCGAATACAGCCGAAAAGCACAGCTTGTCCTCATGTGGTCGCAATGAACAGACACCATTTGACAAACGTTCAGGAAGCATGGGGATAACACGATCAACCAAATATACGGAAGTACCCCGTTCAAAAGCTTCCTTATCTAATAACGAATCTGGGTGTACATAATGGGAAACATCGGCAATATGTATTCCCACTTCGTAATTTCCATTATCCAGCGTTTGGAATGAAATAGCATCATCAAAATCCTTTGCGTCAAAAGGGTCTATCGTGAACGTAAGTATATCACGAAAATCACGCCTTTTCTTTATCTCGTCAGTGGGTATTTGCTCTGGAATGGCATTTGCCTCCGCTTCCACCGCGGGAGGAAAAGATAATGGAAAGCCGAAATCCGCAAGGATAGCATTCATTTCCGTATCGTTCTCTCCTTTTTTACCTAAAATGCTTTTGACCTTTCCGATCGGATTTTTAGCATTCTTCGGCCACTCGATAATAGAGACAACGACTTTTTCTCCATGTTGTGCCCCGTTTAAATTGTCTAGCGGAACGAATATATCATGAATCATCTTTCTGTCGTCGGGGAGGAAAAATGCATATGATTTAGCGATGTCTATCGTACCGGTAAAATCCGTTTTCGCGCGTTGGATAATCTCCACGACTTCCCCTTCTCGCTTCCGACCTTTTCTACGTTCGTAAACGTGTACTTTGACGATGTCATTATGGAGCGCTTGCCTCAGTTTCCGAGGAGCAATATGGATGTCATTTTCAAGTTCATCTTCTGGAACAATATAGGCCGAACCATCAGCTGTCATATCAACCTTGCCTTGGATGTAAACATTCAACTGACGTAACTTAAACTTGCCTCGTTCTACTTGCAGGAATTTGCCGGATTTGGATTCGTCAGAAAGAATCTCCGCAATCGCATTTTTTGATTCTGTATCGCTAAGGTTGAGTTTGGCGGCTACCTGTTTATAGTTAGAAGGGGTGTTGTTTGATTTTTCAAATATATCTACGATAAGGTGTGTTAGAACTTCTTTGTATGTGTTCTCTTTTTTTTGTCTCATATGTTTCAAATTATGGCTTGATACCTACTCTTCCTATTGTTGGAATTTGGCAAGAGGGAAGAAGATATCTGCCTTCCAATGGAGCGAGCGCCAATGTTTTATTTATATAAACTAAGATACATAAAAAATGTTCTTTACGTCTGCCAAAAAAATAAGTGTTTGTTTCATTTTTATAAAAGTGTTTTTATGGTTTATTTTACCTTTGTTAATATGCTGATTATGTTGTTTTTATTATTTCTTTTGATAAATAATAGTTTATATGATGACTGTTTTCTAGTAAATAGATGAGGATTGGTGTAAGAAAGTCGATTTTTTGAAGCGCTGAATAAATATATTTAGTTGTATTTTTAATTTCATTTATCTGTTGTAAATACTTTTCAATGAGTGTTTTATATGTTTTTTGTTAAAATTTATGTAAATTATTTTTAGGGTTTTAATTGCTGTTTTTTGATAAAAAAATGCTTTCTGAATGCAGAAAGCATTTTGCTTAAAAAATGTATTTCGGAAGAATATTTAGTTCTCTTTTTGGCAATTTGCACACAATCCGACCGCATTTATCGCAAGAGAATGCAATGCAAAATGAGGCGGTAAAGTAATCTTCGGAAGGCTTACTTCGTTAAGGCAATATACACTGTTGCAGATAGAACAAATGAAGTGAACATGTTGGTCGTGATGATGGTTTTCGGTACAGTTGGAACTACACATTGCATAGGTGGCTGTCCCATTTAAATCAAAGATTTTATGTACAATTCCCTTTTCTTCGAAGCTCGATAAAATGCGATATAGGGTTACTCGATCAATGTCCTTTCCCACTATTTTTTCTAAGTCCGGTTGGGATATGGCTGCTTCTTTGTGCGTTATTTCTTCTAAAACACGCAATCTTGGGGAGGTTACTTTTAACCCATTTTCCCGTAGAAGTTCCGTGAAGTCTTTGTTTTTTTCTGTTTTTTCATTCGTCATGATAGGTGTAAATTTACGGATTTTTTTTAACACCTATCGTTTATCCGACGGGAGATAGGATATCCGATTTCTACCGTTATGTTGTACGGATTTCGACTTTAATCTTCTCGGTGGACAATCGAATAGGATCGAGACGGCTGTTTGTGTATGGAAGTGGAGATAGTGTTTTAACACCATTCCTAAAATATTGAATGAAGTATTTTCCTTCATATCCTTGTTGTTCTAGATAGGTCATCATAGTATCCATATCTTCAACAGATAGCAGATTGGCATGCCAGGTGGTCCGCACTTCAAAAGGAATAGCTTTTTTTTGTAAAACTGTCAAGCTGTTTGCAAAGGAGGCAAACGTATCGGATAAGGTAATATTACGATGCTTTTGGCCAATTCCTTTGAAGTCTAGCGCGACATAATCAAGCAAACCCTCTTGCCACAATTGTTCTAGAATATAGGGTTGGCTACCATTGGTGTCCACTTTTATCCGATAGCCCAGTTCTTTAGCTATGCGGGCAAGTGGTATTAAGCTGGGATGTAGGGTACATTCGCCACCGCTGAAGACGACTCCTTGTAATAACGATTTACGAGATTGCAGAAAATCCCGGGCATTTTCAACAGAGAGTTTACCCTTTCCCAAGACGATATCCGGATTATAGCAGTACAGGCAACGCATATTGCAGCCTGCAAACCAAAGAATGCAGGCTGGATGATCTGGATAATCCAGTAATGTGAAAGGTGTAATACTGTAAATTGGTTTAATCATGCTGCTCTTTAAAATGCGTGCGCTGACGATGCTCTCCTTTTTTACCAATGTTAAAACTTTCAACTGGTCTGTGATATCCCATAACGCGGGTATAGACTAGGCATTTACTGCGTTTTTGTTGGTTTTGCTGCAAAATCAACAATTCTTTTTCGGTGTTGTGTGTCATGTGTATTATATATGTTGATAGTTAGAAATAATCATGTCATCGCATTGTGGACAATATTCGTGTTCACCTGTAAGGTAGCCGTGTACCGGACAGATGCTGAATACTGGTGTAACCGTGATGTACGGAAGTTTGAAGTTAGAAATTACGGTATGTACAAACGCTCGACACGCTTCCGGCGAGCTGATGCGTTCGTTCATGTAGAGGTGGAGTACCGTACCCCCCGTGTATTTACATTGGAGCTGATCCTGTAGTAGAAGGGCTTCAAAGGGATCTTCTGTATAGTCAACTGGAATTTGGGAGCTGTTCGTATAATAGATATGTTTACCTGCTCCGGCTTGAAGAATCGCTGGAAATCTTTTTTTATCTTCCTTTGCGAAGCGATAGGTTGTCCCTTCAGCAGGAGTGGCTTCCAAGTTATAAAGATTTCCGGTCTCTTCTTGAAATAAGCGAAGGCGCCGACGTATATGTTCCAGGAGATCGGAAGCAAAAGCTATTCCCCAATCGCTCACGATATTCTCGCCGTCGCCACTAAAATTACGGATCATTTCGTTCATACCATTGACACCAATGGTCGAAAAATGGTTACGAAAATGGCTTAGATAGCGTTTGGTATAAGGAAATAAACCGTTATCATATAGCTCTTGGATAAACTTTCGCTTTTTTTCTAAGGTAGACTTTGCTACCAATAATAGTTGATCAAGACGTTCATATAATTTCTCTTTCTGGTGAGCATAGAGATAACCTAACCTTGCCATGTTGATGGTAACTACGCCAATGCTTCCCGTCATCTCCGCACTTCCGAATAGCCCGTTTCCTCGTCTGAGGAGTTCGCGTAGGTCTAATTGTAAACGACAGCACATGCTGCGCACGGCGTTCGGCTTATAGGCTTCGGGGTTCTCGACTTTCTGTCCATTGGCATCAATAATATATTGGCTACCCATAAAATTTTGGAAATAGGAGGATCCGATCTTTGCTGTATTTTCGAAAAGCAAATAGGCGTTCTCGCTATGCCAATCAAAATCTTCCGTGATGTTAACGGTAGGGATAGGGAAGGTGAAAGGTTGTCCATTGGCATCTCCTTCGGTCATCACAGTATAGTACGCTTTATTGATCATGTCCATTTCTGTCTGAAAATGCCGGTAACAAAGATCTTCCAGACGTGTCACACCACGTTTTTGGGCAAGATTGGTGAGTTGTTGGCTCCGAACATTCGCAAAAAGATGTTGTCCTGCTCTAGTGGGGATCTGCTCTCTTAAATCTTCCGGCACATTCCAATCCAACGTGATGTTAGTAAATGGCGATTGTCCCCACCGTGCGGGTACGTTGAGGTTATACACAAAGCTGCGTACCGCTTTTAGTACATCACGGTAAGCCAGTTGATCTTTAAAAACATAAGGAGCGAGGTAGGTGTCAAAAGAACTAAAGGCCTGTGCTCCCGCCCATTCACTTTGGAGGATGCCGAGAAAATTCGCCATCTGCCCCAATGCTTCACGAAAATGAGAGGGAGGTCGGCTCTCCACACGTCCCCGCACACCGTTAAACCCTTCATCAAGTAGTGCCCGCAGGCTCCAGCCTGCACAATAGCCGGTTAGGCAATCTAGATCATGAATATGGATGTCACCATTGCGGTGTGCATAGCCTTCCTCTTTATTGTAAATTTTATCTAGCCAATAGTTCGCAATAATTTTTCCCGCAGTATTGTTAATCAAACCTGCACTGGAATAGGAGGTGTTCGCGTTTGCGTTAATGCGCCAATCTCTTTGTCGGATGTATTCTTCTACAGTTTGACTGCTGTCTACATAAGTCGTATCCTCATTAAAATGGTCAACGTGTTCCCGCTGCAACTTGCGTGTATGCCTATAGAGCATGAAGGATTTCATGACATCAAAATAGCCGAGCTCATAAAACTGCCTTTCAATGATATTCTGTATATCTTCGACGGCCCATACTTCTTGTTCGCGCAAGTTCGTTAATACCCGCTCGAATACGCGATCATCGATAGGATAAGATACGCTTTGAAAACCTTTCTGGATAGCGTCCTGTATTTTATAGATTTCCAAGAGCGCATAAACTCCATTTCGCTTGATCACATATTTTTCCATAACTGTTGTTTTGTCTAAGAATGCGGAGCTCCTCTATTTAGTCGGCGCTTCTAAACAAATTTAAGATGGAAATTAGGGTTGTTTTATGACCGGAAACATAAAGCGTTAAAAAAATAAAAAAGCCTCTCCAAATGATATCTGAAGAGGCTTTTTCTGCGGAAATAAATCCTTCTTATTTTCCTGCCGCTTTCGCGTGGTCGGCTAAAAATTGTGCCAATCCACTATCGGTTAATGGATGCTTTAATAGAGAAAGGATAACAGATAATGGCCCTGTCATCACATCCGCTCCAATCTTGGCGCATCCCAATAAATGTGCACTATGGCGTACGGAAGCCGCTAAGATTTCGGTTTTAAAACCGTAATTGTCATAAATAAGGCGGATTTCTTCGATCAATCCTAAACCATCTACAGAAATATCGTCCAATCGTCCAACAAATGGAGATACGTATGTTGCCCCTGCTTTTGCCGCTAATAAGGCCTGACCTGCAGAGAAAACAAGCGTACAATTGGTTTTGATGCCTTTTTGGCTGAAATATTTGATAGCTTTAACGCCATCTTTAATCATGGGAACTTTCACCACAATTTTAGGGTTTAGAGCAGCCAGTGCCTCACCTTCTTTGATGATATTGTCATAGTCGGTAGAGATAACTTCTGCACTTACATCGCCATCTACAATATCGCAGATAGCTTTATAGTGATTAATTACATTCTCTTCGCCACTGATGCCCTCTTTCGCCATAAGGCTGGGATTCGTAGTTACGCCGTCCAATACACCGAGATCCTGTGCTTCTTTGATCTGTGCTAAGTTCGCGGTATCGATAAAAAATTTCATGTTTTATTAGATTGTTTATAGTGATTTAAAATATTTTAAAACATAATATACCTAAGTATGTTACAAAAGTAATTATATTATTCTCAATCTGGGAAGGTTTAGTCAAAACATTTTTTTGCCGTTCATGGATATATTCAGATCGCTTTCTTATCCTAATTTTCGATTACACGTCATAGGTCAGGCGATATCGCTTTTAGGTACTTGGATGCAGCGGATTGCTATTAGTTGGATGGTTTATGAAATGACGAACTCTGTTTTTTGGTTAGGTTTCGTACAATTTATCGCCTTGTTGCCTTCCTTGATTCTTTCTCCCTTTGTCGGTTCGTTTGTCGATAAACATCAGAAATACAAATTGGTTTTTCTCACGCAGATCGGGTTAATGATACAAGCTGGTGTGTTGACTTTGGTCGTAGGACTGCAGTTGCAGACCGTTTTTATCCTGTCTATGTTGGGATTTATACAGGGTGTCATCAACGCTTTCGATGTACTTAGCCGTCAATCCTTAATGATATCACTCGTAGATAATAAACGAGATTTACCCAATGCCATAGCATTAAATTCTTCCATCTTCAATGCCGCGAGGATGGTGGGGCCTGCTATTGGTGGTATTTTATTAACCAAATATGGCGAGTTTGTATGTTTTGGCATCAACTTTATCAGTTTTGTACCTGTTATTATATGTTTGCTTCTGATGCGTGTGAAAGAAGATCCATCAAAGCTTATCAAGGAAAGCAATTGGCGAGCACTTATAGAGGGGTTCAGCTATTTGCGACGTTCACCACATATTGCATCATTGATTATTGTATTGGTGTTTTCGAGTTTGTTGGTTATCCCTTACACATCTCTATTGCCCGCAGTGGCTAAGGATCTTTTTAGAGGGGATGAATCTACGTTCTCTTGGTTTGAAAGTGCCGCTGGTTTTGGTGCGATGATCGGAGCCATCAATATGGCAAGGTTAAAAACCGGTGAAAATCTGCGATATCGCGTGTTATTTTCTGCTTTTTTAATGGGGGCAGCGCTTTGTTTATTAGCATTTGCTCGTATTCTACCTCTTGCTTTACTATTTACTATGATAGTTGCGTTTGCTATGATGATGCAAAATTCTTCTATTAATACGTATATCCAGACACATGCAGTTCCCAGCTATCGCGCTAGGGTAATAGGCTATTATGTGATGGCTTTTCAGGGTGTTGCGCCGATTGGAACCCTCTTGGTAGGAGCAATGGCCGAATATATTGGAATCAAGAGTACGCTCTATGTGATGGGAACAGCCGGTATTATTATTGCGTTAGGTTTTTATACCTATTTGCGGTTACACATTCACCGGCGATTGTTCAAGAAAATATAACAGGTCTCCATCAATACAGCAACGATGGTGCTTTATTTTTAAATCGATAACCTAGACCTAACATCAAATAGTTAGGTTCGTGAAAGTCTTTTAGATTGTAGCCAATATGTAAGAATGAATTTTTGGTAGTTGCAATCTTCAGTGCAAATGTTTGATAAGTACCCCGAAGATCTCCACCTTTGTGCATTATATTGCCGCCCAAACCGACACCGATGGTAAAAATCGGCATGATATATTCAGCCCTCGCGGATAGGCCCACGGCCAGCTGTTTATCTAAAGATGGTTTAAAGAACTTTTCTTCCATGGTAGCCGAGAAATAATTCTTGGTGTAAACATTGGCACTGCCATCGTATACCGCGTCGAGTGAAATGCCTGCTCGAAACCTATAGCTTATATTGTACATTGGGCCAAAATACATGCCTAAAACAGGATATTGATGTGGTGAAGCGACAGGTTGCCCCATAACGTCGACTCCTTTCCGACGCCATGAGCCGAAAAGAACTAAATCATAGTTAATATGTTTGGGATACGATGTGCGTAAAGAGTCAGGGATTTTGGTATGTTTTGTGACGGGTTCTCGTTTTTTAAAATCATATAAAATACCCATTTTTAACCCTAGCATATTGAGCCCTGCATTTGGAAAATTTGTATTGCCATTTGAGAAATGCGTAAAGTCTAAACCAGTTGCCAGATCGGTATGTGGTGTTAATCTCCATCGCACATATAGGCCTGCATTCAGATAGGCATTGGCTTTGGAACCAATTGCGATATTATAAGGGTTGTGTACAAAATGATGTGGTTTCCAACCAGTAGATAAGCCAAAATTCCATTCATAATCTAGGGCTGTGTTTAGGCTTAGTTGCGTGATATTGGAACGTTGGAAAAAATATACCGTTTTAGGATTACCTAATTCCCGTCGGTTACCAAAGTTATAAAATGACACGCCTATTCCTTGATAGGTATGTGCATAAATTCTATCTCCTAATGATCCATTTGGGAATCGAAAGGCGTATTTTATGTGTCCAGATAACGCATTTCGAATAGGTTTTCGTTGATTGTTAAATCCGGAATAAAAAGGAACATTCGGTAATATATAGCCTGGGCGAAGTTCGAGTCCCAAATGGTGGACAAATCGTCCTGCACCATTAAGCTGATACACGGTATCAACCGAGAGTGTATCTAGTCCGAACGCTAATGTGCCTATTGGAACAGCAAGGAGAAGGCTGCACGAACATAATGCTTGGAGGAACGCCGATTTTATACCAATAAACATACACTAGCTCAACTTACTTTTCGATCTCGTAAGATCAAAAGTTGTTTCCGATAGTCAATTCGAGCAGCATAGGAAAATAGAATATCTCCTCCCAATACACCGATAACGGGGGGGAGATTCATTTGCTGATAGGCATAATTCACTGCGCTCAGGTCGAGTACTGCCGTTATAAATTTTTTTATTTTCCAGTTGCCTATTGCGAAAGTAGGCAATTCGAGAATAAAACTTTCCATAGAATTTGTGCCTAAGCCGGTCGAGATAATATTAGTGTTCTCTATTTTTTCTTCCGGAATACCGGATTGCAGGAGTGTGGTTTTATCGAGAACGGTTTTTGATGCCCCAGTATCCAACACCATTTTAAAAGGTTGGTCAAATAAACAAACATCAATCAATATATGGTAACCATCACCTTGTAGCTCCAATATTTCTAACGGAATTTTTTGCATGGGCTAAACTTAGGAAATATAAAAATAAAACCCATGCAAAAAAGCGTGTTATATGATATTACTATCTTTCAATACTTGGTTCATATTTCTTACGGCATTTGCGCTATTTTTAAACAAGGCTTTCTCCTCTTCCGATAGTTCCAATGGAACGATACGATCCCAACCCTTTTTATTGACAATGACCGGCACGCCAATATTAATGTCTTCCTCGCCATATTCACCCTCTAAGAATACAGACGCCGTAAATAACCTGTTTTGATCACGTACGATACTTTCTACCATGGCAGCTGTTGCCGCTCCGGGCGCGTACCAGGCCGAAGTACCGATTAAAGCAGTAAGTGTCGCTCCGCCCACCATTGTTTTTTTTACGATATCGTCTTGCTCTTCTGGTGTAAGGAAGCTATTTACAGGAATACTGTTCCACGTAGCTTGATGTATCAAAGGAATCATTGTCGTATCGCCGTGTCCACCTATAACAATGGCATTTAGATCGTTTGCAGAAGCTTGTAGCTTTTGGGAAATCTGGTATTTGAAGCGTGCGGAATCCAAGGCTCCGCCCATCCCTATAATTCGGTTTTTAGGCAATCCGCTCGATTTTAATGCGAGATAAGTCATTGTATCCATGGGGTTGGACACGATAAGAATAATGATATCGGGTGAATGTTTTACCAAGTTATCGACAACAGACTTGACAATATCGGCATTCGTTCCGATAAGTTCCTCACGTGTCATTCCCGGTTTTCTGGGAATACCGGAAGTAATAACAGCCACTGTTGAACCTGCCGTTTGTGTATAATCGTTGGTGACTCCTTTTATGGTAGAATCAAATCCGAGAAGAGCGGCTGTCTGCATCATATCTTGTGCTTTGCCTTCTGCTACACCTTCTTTGATATCCAAGAGCACAATTTCTTCTGCAATATTTCTTCGTACAAGGTTGTCGGCTGTGGTAGCACCCACAGCTCCAGCTCCAATAACCGTGATTTTAGTCTGCATATTTTTCTCCTTTGTGTTGGTATAGAATGACATGTAGATAAATGTACGAAACTTTTCTTTATTCCCCTAGAACGGATAACCGATAGCTAAATTAAATACGAGGTTTTCGCGTCTCCATTGCGAATCACGGAAATCGATGTATTTGAATACCCAACGATCACCCGGATTCCGATAGGGCACACGTACAGGTATCGCAAAATCCGTCCGGATAATTAAAAAGTCCAAATCAAGACGTAATCCCAATCCTGTACCTACTGCCAGTTCTTTATAAAAATTTTTCGACAACTTCCCACCCGGCTTGTTTTCATCCTCTCGTTGCAACCATATATTCCCGGCGTCTATAAAAGCTGCCCAATGCAGCATACCCGCTATCTGTGCCCGGTATTCCGTATTAAGCTCTAGTTTGAAATCCCCCGTTTGGTCAGCAAAGAAATTATTTTCACCTAAGTTTTCGGGAAGGGCAGACCCCGGACCGACGGCTCTAGCACGATAAGCACGTAATCCGTTGGGACCGCCGGTGAAATATTGCTTTAAATAGGGAAGTGATCGAGAATTTCCGTAAGAATGGCTCAAACCAACCATTACTCTTGAGGCAAGTTGGGAGCTGGAAGACAATTTCATGTAATGACGAAAGTCTGCTTCCGCTTTGACAAACTGTGCATAAGGTGTTCCGAAAATCTTTTTAGCGCCTTCATCGTAGTTGGCTCCTTGAATCAATCCCAATACATTTCCAGAAGTATTTAAGCCTGTTTTTACATAAAAGGTGTGCTTACGAGCTGCTTCCATCGAATTGGTAAAGGTATAGGAATAATTGGGGCCAAAAGAAAACTGAGGATCCACAATATGACGTAGGGTCGGAACAGTATCCATTTGTGCACGATAATCATCGGTAATATTACGTGGTTGTACATAGATGATTTCCGCAACCGCCAAGTCGTGTTGCTTTTGGTCATCTTCTTTCCAATTATAACCATAATTCATCGTAAGCGAATTAAGTGTATAGGCATTGCGACGATTCAGAAACTCATAACCGACTTTTGCATACGTTTTCGGAATATAACGTCTAGACGGAGCCCATTTGTAGGGTGATAGCAAACGTGGCCATACAATTCCAACCTCAGTCCCATAACGTATATAGGCTGAGTTTAGATTTACACTACCCCCTGTCTGGGTCTCATAGCCACCAAAAACACTAACCGTAAGTGTTTCAAAACCTTTAAATGCATTGCGAAGTGTCCAATGCGCATTAGCTTCCGTTCCGTTATACACAGACGCCGTTTTTCCAATCACTTCGAAACGGATCGATTTACGTTGCATGGGGGTGAGATGGTAATAAACATCCATGGTGTTGGCCGAATCGGGACTATCAACAAATGTATTTTTAACAAATTTAAACGCATTGAGATTGACCAGATGGCTAATAGTTCGATTGTGTTCCCACCGTGTATACGTGTCTCCTTTGTTGAAAAAGATATGGTTGGCCAACACTTTTTTACGATAGGTATCCTGCGGGTCTATAATATAATACTGGTCGTTAAACAATTGCTGTTGCCGAGGACGTGTTGTTTGGAAGCCCTCAGATGTTTGCCGATAGTTGGGGTAAATAAAAATGTTCCCTATTTTCTGAGGTTGTTTCGCTCTCTCAGGTGTTTCGGGCTTTACCGTGACATACATATCTACTTGGTGATTTCCCCGGCTGCTGTCCACTTCCATTAATAAATGGTCAGGTGAAAAATAATAATATCCTTTATTTTTTAAATCATTGTCAATGCGGTCTCGCTCATTTAGGATAACATCTAAATTATAATTGCTCTTCACATGCAATAAGGATTGGGATTTTGTGCTTAAAATATCCTTTCCGAGCTTTGTAGCCGAGTCTACTTCAAAATCAACTTTGGCGATTCGGTAAATCTTTCCGGGGAATGCGTTATATATAACCTCCGCCAACTTCCCATCTATGGTTGTGTCCGATGTAACATAAGCATTAAAAAAGCCAAAGTTCTCCATCCGGTTGCGCAAGAGATTTTCGTTGTACTCCCGATTTACATCACTAAGTAAAACGGGTTCTTCTCCTTGCTTTCTCAACCATCTATTGATTGCACCTGATGATGAGTCTGGTCCTCCTCCCATATTATACAGACCCAGTTTGAAACGCATACCCAAAATCTTTTTATTCGGTTTGGGGCGGAGCATTTCTTCCAGATGTGTTTCAAATGCTTCTTTTCGTTCTTTCGGAATGCTATCTTCGGAATGGATGACAACATGTCCTTTGTTATAGAGCTTTTCATCTTCCGCAAGATATTTGGTTGAATTACAGCTAGCCACCATAGCCATGGCGATCATGCCTATGGCGATATCATGCAACTTAGTCTTCATACGACCTCCTTTCCTCTTCATCGTCTCGGATAGCATTTGTTGTAGTATCTATTTGTGTATTCGTTGAATCTTTTTTTTCCTGTTCTGCTTCTTGCTCTTCCTGCTCTTCCATTTCTTCTTTTCGGATAGTGCGATGGGTAGAATCCGTTGGTCTGTCTGTCTCTGAACTGTCGGCATCATTTTCTTGCCGTTCCAGTTGTTCTTGTTTCTGACGTTCTTCCACCCGTTTGCGGAACTCCGGGCTGTTTTTCATGAGGCTATCCCGAATAACGTAGCGTACACTATCCCGATAAACAGAATCTGTTTCCATCCGCTCCACATCGAAACGACGCCGAAAACTCCGACTATCCGTATTGTAATATTGCTCTAAGGCTTTGGAGCTCATAAACAGTTCTTTGAATTTGTCGTAGCTCATCGTGATAATGAACCCTATACCAGTTTCGACAAATTGCCCTTGTAGCGTAGCTTGATATTGATTTTTTCGGTATACACGGGCAAAGTAGCGTCCGTCTTTTGAAAGTTGATAATCCAGCGAAATATCTCCTGCGATATTCGATGCTTTTTCTCCCGGACGCGTGTTCCCTTCGACTTCGAAATTGGAGCCAATAGTAACTTTTAAGCGATCATCAAATAACATCTTAGATACGCCCACGTTTAAATCTGTTCTCGTTTGTGCATTCCCGGTTAGATAATCCTCTTCTGATTGTAGATTGAAATCAAGTTCTACTCCTTTTATAAGGTCAGAGGCTAGATTGTTCAACTGGCTGCTTAAGAACGAACTTACGGTGTTCCGGGCCATCGCTTCGGCTCCGCCACCGCCCGAAAGACTTTCAAAGGGATTAGCAGACATAAAACGACCAAGCGCTATTAATGAAAATACCTGTTTATTTAATTCTGCCGGATCTTCACGTATGTTTGCTAATGCAATATTAACTTTACTTACAACGTCTTGGGAAACGATTGCGTTATTCTCGTCCAGATCAATATCAAAGTTAATTTCCGGTTTGAATAACTCACCCGTGAGGATTAATTTAACATCGAAAGGAATCCGCTGTTTATAGAGATTTTGACTTTCGCCGCCGATTTGTGACTGCACGAGTTCCAATGTTGGAAAGCGACTTCGGTATATGGCGGTGATATCCATACGAGCATCCAATGGGTCACCATTCCAAGTGATGGTGCTTCCTTTCTGGAAAAGGAACGGCTTCGAAATCGGTCCTAATGAGAATGTATAATCTCCTTTTTCTACCGTGTAAGTTCCCGACATGGTGATTTTGTCACTTGCATCGATGGTTGCGTTCAGCTCGGCAATACCTTGTATGTTGAGCGCATCTTGCGTGCCCTCATCTAGTATAACTTTGAATTTTGCCTCCGGATCGGTGGATAGATTGAGGGCAATGTCCATGCCAGACAGTTGCGTAGCTGTCGTCATCGAATCCAGTCGGGCAAACACATTCGCGCGGGCCGTATCCGAACGATTCACAAATTTAACAACACCATCCCGTTGCGCAATGCCCGGATCATCGTTGGGTACAATAAGTGCAAAGTCCGTATTCTCGTTGACCTTAATATCTCCCTCTACCCGGGGTTGATCCAAATTGCCGCGTATACGAAGATTTGAGGTTAAATATAGTTTCCCAAAAAATAAATCGTTGTCTTCTCTTGTTGAATTGACCGCGGCGAAATCGTCCATGGTCAAGTTTAGATTGAAATTGAAATCCGTATAGGTGGTGGTAGCTATAGAGCCGTTTAATAAAGTCGAATTACCGCGCATATCCTTGATTTCAAATTTTTTGAACTGTATGCCTTGGTTGTTGAAATGTATAGTTTGGTTATCCATGAGGAAGTCCGCATTTAACATCGCGACGTTCAATTTACTGTTTTGGAATGTCAACCCGCCATTGATTTTCGGTGCATCGACAGTTCCCGTGATTTTCAAATCACCTACCAAATCGCCTTCGCAGTCTTCCAGATAACCCAAGCTAAATGCTTGTATCGTCGTCATCTTCATAGGCTTCAAGGATAGTGTAGCGTTTAGGGTGGCCGGTCCTTCCGGTGGACTGATAAAATCACCTGCGAGCTGTACGTCATTTCCATTTCCTTCGATTTTAACATCAGCAGAAAATGTGTTTTCTTTAATGTTGTCTACTTTAACCAATACGTTACCCACGGTGTCTTTTCCGAAGTAAAACCTGTCGATCGTCAAGTCAGAAACAAATACAGGGCTGCTCTCCAGGCGAGATACGGTCGCTGTACCGTTGATGCCCCCACCTACATTGAACATTTCCGAGGCCAACATTTGCGCGAAGGTCTCTATTCTGAAATTGTTAAACGTCACATCAATGGGTGCGTTCGCTATTGAATCTTGTGATTGGACAAGGAGCTCCTGTCCATTATTCGTTAAACGGAAATTGTTTGCATGTATACCGCGTTCCCCAAAGCTAATTGTATTCGTCGTGTCGATACTCCAGTCTTCATAGTTTAATTTCAACCCGTCTTCATGAAGACTGAACATAAAGTTGCTTTCAACAGCCTGTAGTTTTGCCCCTAAATGATACTGTTCTTTATCCTCTTTGTCTTTTATCCAAAGACCAAAATCGATGTTATTCTCTACTACACTACCACTTGCCACAGTATTATTCAATTCAATATTCCCCATTTTGATCTTATGGATGAGTGCAGAATAATATAATGTACTATCAAATGTCGTTAAATCGATACCTACATTTTCTATAGACGTTCCCCCATATACAATCTTTGGTGCAATGAGTTTGGCCATAAAATTTTGTGTAGTGCTGTTAAACGTACCATCCAAGGTTATATCACGCATTTCTTCTAAATCTGGTAGAAAGTTGCGTATAAAGCGAGAGTGATTGAGCGTTGCACTAAATTCGAAGCTCTGCGGATCATACGAGGTCGTATCTTTCGGTGCATTATTTGGATTATAGTATATCCGAACGATATCCTGTAAAGCAGGTGCCAGTGCCGTGAGCTGGTATTTTCCAACCATATGTGCCCGGAGAAATTCTGATCGTAAAAGAAGCATATTTCTACTGGTATCTGCAAATGCCTTTAAGGAAATGCTATCTAACGTATAACGAGCGTCGTTGTATGCGATTGCGGTATTGACAATGTCTAAAGAACCGTTTAAGAAATCGGGGTCGGCTGTTTCAAAATCGGCGACAATTTTTCCATGATACCGAAAATCATCGTCCATAAGTTTCAAGTTTTGCAAATTCACGCTGTCAATCATGAGTGTGGCGTTTACCTTCGGATAGGTATTGCGCATGTCTGCTGCAAAATCCATGTTGAACTGTATGTTGGGATCAGGACTGTTTAGCGTACCTGCGATATCACCATCTTTAGCATCCACGTGCAGTTGGATATCGCGATAGGCATATCCCATCGCATCCAAATGATTCAAGCGTCCGTCTATAGATGCGTCCATGTTTTTGGGATCCAATCCGGTTCCCACCACGGTGGCTTCCGCAGATATTATACCCAAAACAGAATCTTGATTTAGGATATTTCCAATATTCAAATCGTCGATGGATACATAGGCGTTGTATGTTGTATCTGTCCCCATTTGCATATTACCGTTCACTGTAGCATTGCCTTTCTCGGTTACCAGGCTCATGTTGGCATCGAAGCCAGACATGCCTCCTTTGAATGTTCCCGATAGGCTGATGGCGTTGGGGAGTTGTAAGCTGTCGGGCATCATGGACTTCGCCACCAAGCGTTCGATATCCGCTCTGCCGGTTGTGAATTTTTTCAAATTCAAATCGATATAGAGTTTTTCGGTATCCGGCAACCCGCGAATGACGGCACTGGCTATCAGATGTGTACGATCTAATGTCTTAAACTCTATGTTGGGAATAGTCAAGTTATCCATCCGCCCTTTTACGGCACCATTGATATAAAAAGAACGTGCCAAAAGTGGCTTCATAATCTCCATCGTATCCAGATCTGGTACGAAGTAACGGATATCACGCATGTCCAGTGTTGACCTGTTGATGTTAGCTTCTACAAGTACTTTGCTTGGATTTTCTGTTAAGGCGTCTAGTGATGGATAAGATAGTTTGATATAATCCCGGATGGTGGTTTGGGGCGTTTGTGCAAGGAAATTCCGAATTTCCACACCCGTATTATGATATACGAAGTCCGCTTGCAACTTTTTGATGGAAAAACCGGAATGATCGGCCATCGCTAGATTTTTCAACGAGCCCGAAATAGAGTCGCTGGAAAAATAAAGGTCGTCGAGTTCTGCCAGAAAATCGCTGATTTTAATGTTGAAATAGTCGAAACCCTTCATACGCGGTTCGTTATCATCCCTAAACCATATATTGGTTTTGTCGATGTCTAATTTATCGGCCGAAACAATCCAGTTCATGGAACTACTATCTGAGGTGGTGTCAGATACTGTAGTAGCCGTTGGTGTTGATGCTGTTTTTCTCATAAATATTTGAGAATCAGATTCATCTAGCGTAACCTTGCCTAAACGTACGATTTCCTTATTGAGATCCATTTCTTTGATCTCTGCCGCTAACTTCCGAATATCAAATCGGGTGTCCATAGCAGCTGACGAATCTTGATATTCCACCAGAATATTGCTCAAGTCTAGGTTTTTTATCTCCAGATCCGGTAGTAGGGAAGACTCCTCGACGGAAGTATCCGTAATACCAAAATCTTCCGCGGATGGAGCCTCTCCATCAGATACTGGTGCCCACTGTTTAACTAAAGCCGTTAGTCCGTCCAATTTAATGTTGGGCATCGAAAAGGCCATATTGTTGGTTAGGTCAAACTTCTTTACTTTCGTGTCGAAATGTGTTAACCTAATGTCCGCATTTGTTCCAATGACCTCGTCGCGATAAACGAAATGTATACGTTCAAAAAGTACGTCGTTGATATCGAAAACAAGGGCGGAAGTCGTATCGGCATTTGCGGTACTTTCTTCTTCCGAAGCAAACGCTTCGACAATGTAATCGAAATTAAAACTGCTATCGGGCAGTGTCCGGTTTATTTTAGCCGTAATACCCTTTAATTCTAACTGCTGTATCTCAACGGTATTTTTCAACAGTTTAAACATATTGATGTCGACCAATAATTTTTCGCCGGCAATCAACGTGTCTTTGGATTGGTCCTCAAAATAGACGTTTTCCAGCACGAGTTTTTTAGGAAAAGTAATGTTTATATAACCGATGTCAACCGGTGTGCCGATCTTTTTTTCCAGATAGTTCGTAACCTTGCCCACCACGTAGTTTTGAACCGCTGGCATTCGTATAAGAAAAATTAGCAATAGCAGAAGGGCAATAATACTGCCGATAATCCATAATATTGTTTTTAAAGCTATTCGTCCGAATCGATTCAAAGTAATTTTCTGTTAAATTTTATGTGACTTTATTTTGTAATCCTCTTTAATCAACAAACGTAAAAAGAGTAGAAATGTTCATTCTTACTGTTAATTATTTGTCGATACAAATTAACAAACAAAAATAAGTTTTGTGAACTATTAATGATAAAAGAGTAATATTGTAGTTTAGTTTGACGATGAAAATACTGATTATAGAAGATGAAATAGACCTTTGCGATGTGATGAAGTCATTTCTCGAAGGTGAAAAATATATCGTGGAAACCGCTAATGATTACGCTAGTGGATTCGCCAAACTGGCTAATTATGATTACGACTGTGTGTTGCTGGATATTATGCTGCCAGGTGGTACAGGTATGCAACTGTTAGCGGAATTGAGAACACTGGGAAAAGATGACTCCATCATTATCGTTTCGGCGAAGGATTCTGTGGAGGATAAGGTCGAGGGATTAGAATTGGGGGCGGATGACTATCTAGCAAAGCCTTTTCATCTAGCGGAGCTTTTGGCCCGTATCAAGACAGTTATCCGCCGAAGAAACCATCATGGAGAACAAGCCATTCAGTTCAAAGATGTTAAATTATTTCCGGAAGAACGTAAAGTTCTTATTGGAACAGAGGAAGTTCAGCTAAACCGGAAAGAGTACGACTTGCTATACTATTTCATGATACGTCCCGAAAAGCTGATTACTAAAACATCGCTTGCAGAGGCTGTTTGGGGTGACGATGCTGATCAATCCGATAACCTTGATTTTATCTATTCACAAATAAAAAATTTACGACGAAAACTTAAAAACAATCAAGCAGAAGTTGACTTTCAGGCAGTCTATGGCATAGGCTATAAATTGGTATAATACGATGCAAGTCTCTCTTAAAAATTATACGTTACGTTATCTGAGTATCGCCTTTCTCGTTATTATCACGATTTGGGCTGCATTGTTTTACGCCTTTATTCTGGAAGAGGTATACGATAATGTAGACGATGGATTGAAAAACCAAAAGATTTTGATCCTAAGGGAGGTGTACGAGGATCCGAACCTTCTGGAAACCAATGAATATGGCATCAACCAGTTCCGAATTACACCCGTTGGTGATGATGATGATTTTTCAGAGGAGAATTATCTGGATAATGAATTTTTCTATATGCCTTATGACGATGAGATGGAGCCCTATCGGGTATTGCGTACGGGGTTCTACGCGCCGGATCAGCAGCCTTATCATCTAGAAATCCGTACGTCTACGGTCGAGGAAGACGATTTGATACTAAATCTGACTACGGCACTCATTGTTTTATACCTTGTGCTTGTTTTGGGCGTATATTTAATTAATGAATCGGTTCTTCGACGAGCTTGGCGCCCATTTCGAATTATTTTGGAGAATTTAAATCTTTATCGCTTTGGGAAAAAGGATTATTTAAAGCCTGTATCTACCAATATTATGGAATTTAATCAATTGGATGAGGAGATACATCGGATGTGGCGACGGAATGAGGAAGTGTTTAATGAGCAAAAGCGTTTTATTGAGAATGCTGCACATGAGCTGCAAACACCTTTAGCCATCACGATTAATAAATTGGAAATGTTAATGGAGGACGACTCCCTCTCCGAAAAACAGCTGACACAGTTAGCGGACTCGAAATCATCGTTACGAAGATTGGTAAATTTGAATAAAGCGTTGTTAATGCTTTCGAGAATTGAGAATAAACAATATAAAGATGTTAAACAGATTAATCTAAATCAATTGGTAAAGGAGATCAGTGCAGATTTTCAGGATTTTTTATCTTTTAAAGATATCACCTTACAGTTGACGGAAAATGGGGTGTTTGATACATCGATGAATAAGGATCTGGCGCTTGTATTGATTTCTAACCTATTCCGAAACGCCATACGATATAATATCAATGGGGGAATAATAACTGTACATATACAACATAATCAGCTTTCTATCACTAATACAGGAAATCAAGTTTCTTTAGATCAAGAAAAAATTTTTAACCGTTTTCATAAAGGTACGCAGGATAGCCAATCGAATGGTCTGGGACTTGCTATCGTGAAATCTATTGTCGATACCTATCCCGAGTTGTCGATTAATTATAGCTTTGAGGATAATAGACATGTATTTTCGCTGAAGAAATAAAATAACATTATTCCAGTTCCTAAATTTTTCCTAAATCAAATACAATTTTTGTAGTATCAAAAGAATGTATTAAAAATGAAAACGTTATTAAAAATAACCGTAATGATATGGTTGCTATTTATTGTATCGAACGCTTCTGCGCAAGATAAAGTAATATCATTTGCAAAGCTACCTTTTAAAGCCCAGACATTCGTGAAAAAGCATTTTTCAGAAAACGATGTTACGACAGTCATCATGGATACAGAATATCTTATCAAAAAAGAGTATGAAGTACGCTTGAAGAATGGCTCAAAAATTGAATTTAACTCGGATGGAGAATGGGAAAAAATAGAGATGAAAGGAGTCGCCTTGCCCATACAAGTTATTCCGCTAGCAATTTCCCAGTATATCCATAAAAGCTTTCCAAATACGTTTGTAAAAGAGGTGAAGAAACAAAAAAATGGATATGAAGTGGAGATTTCAAACGGACTTGATTTGGAATTTTCAAAAAAAGGCGAGTTTATTAGAGTTGATGATTAACAAATTTTAGATTACATATAATGAAAAAAACACTATTTGGATTGTCTTTATTGGCAATGACATCGTTCTCAACTATTTCTTGTGATGACGATAAAGTGATTTCAGAAGCAGAATTACCAAAGAAATCTCAAGATTTCATTTCGGAGTATTTTGCAGGAAAATCTTATTCGCGAGTTGAAAAGGAAGGAAAAAACTATTCTGTAAAGCTTGGTGAGCCAGGCAGTCAAATTGAAGTAGACTTCGATGCTGATGGTAATTGGATGGAAGTAGATGGAGATGACGGGATATATATTCCGATAGGTTTTATTTTACCTAAAATTGTGGATTATGTAGAGGATAATCATCCTAATGACGGTATCAATGGTATTGAAAAGATAGCTTCTGGGTTTGATGTGGATTTAGTGGTTTCGGATACTGATTTGATCTTCAACGCGAGTGGTGATTTTGTGAGACAAGATAGATAACAAATAGGGGGCGATTCTCGCCCCTTTATTTTGTCTCATAATATATCGGACGTTGCATTTGTCTCTCCAATTGTCGGATGCGATTTTTATTTTTCTCATCGATACGGGAAGCTACAGCCCATATTGCCGCAGGTAACCAACCGATTAATGTAAACTGCAAGAAAAGACAGATAAAACCAATAAATATCTTTCCTCTCAAAAAGAACGATAGCCAAGGGAACAAGACTGCAATCAATATCATCGTATTATTATTTTAATATTTTTGAATTCTGTTTTTTTAATAAGGTTCTATTTCGTTGTTTTGAATAGATGTTTCTTTTTTGTGCTCCCGCTCAAAAGTAATATTTATTCCAAAAGCCAAAGCAAAAATAATACCGATTATTAGGGCAAAAGGAACAAGCATTGCGATCACAAAAGCGATAATGAAGGGAAGTTGGATGTATAGTTTACCTGTTTTCGACGTTATGCTGACCTTTGTCTCTTGAATCCAATCCGTGATTTTCTGAAATGCGTCGGAGATGTTGTCGCTGTTTGCAGTGAATGTTTTTTTCGTTTCCATGATGTTCTTTAATGTAGTTATTTATCTCTTTTTGTATACTCCAAAGATAGTCTAGTTACAAATACAACCGTAGGTAGAATAGGTGTGCTTAACGCATTTCTCGGTAAAAACAGTGTAGCACTCGGTGAAAAGATGTGAATTTGATTCTTTGATGGTCGGATGGTAACATTTCCAGTTACTAGCGGATATATCTACGAGTTTAACAAATTTATTCACTAAAAAAATTAACGTTATGGAAAAACTTTTATCGAGGATGATTGTTCTAGAAAAGGACATCAAGCGCTACAAAAGAAAAAGAGGTATAAAATATCAAATGATTTAAATTATGGAAAAGAATTTTGACGTGCCTCATGGAAGCCACGAAAGCATACAGCAGGGTATGATACCAAATGAATCATTTCTGATGTTTATGGTGGGGTTTATAATGTTTGTTTTTAAACTTTGTAAACCGTAATATGCCATAGAGGCAGATACCTAGCACAAGGAAAGCAATTAAGATTTTCCATGCAAATTGGTGTAGACTTGTATATTTATGCAAGTCTACTTTTATATCTATTCCGGTATAGGCAATATTGGCCCAATACCAAGGATTTGCACCTAACGCGGATTGTTCGGAAAGATACCTTCTTTTTGCTTCCGCTAAAGCATGAATGGGCTTTTTATGTATCGTCAACTCCTCATAGAATTTTGCCATGATACCTAGCATAGCGTCATCACTAGCAAACCAATGCGTTGCCATTACTCCCGGAATTCCTTTGCTTAAGAATGCTCTATTGATGCTTTCCAAGCCTTCAGAAGGAAGAAGATTACCTGAAGCGGTATTGCAGGCTGAAAGAACCACAAGCGGTGAATTGATATGATAATAGCGAAGTTGATCGGCAGAAATAGCTTGATGGAGAAGTAGTCTGGCTTCCTGTTGCGGTGTAACAACTGTATGGGCAGCAATATGGATAATAGCGGGTGTAGGTAAATCTTGATAAGAGAAAATTCTCGTCTTATAATGTAATTGAAGGTTTTCCACCTCTTTTCTCACAAAATGAAGGTCAGCTAGTGGAGGGGTGTATTTATCCCGATATAGTATACTGATTTGAAGATCATGAAATGATGTATTGGGATACAAGTCGTTAATTAAAAGGGAATTAACATATTGAATATCGAAGTCTTCCACTAAAAATCTGTCAACGTCTCGAAGTGCATCAAAAGGGAGGATGTATAACTCGTTATGGAGGGAAAGTCGCAACGTTGAAGATTGGGAGGGGAGAGACGGCAATAGCTGGTTCTTCAAGTATTGTGCGCTAGCAAAATAACGTTTTGGATTGTTGTTGAAACGATGGGGAGATGTCGAGAAATAATCTGTCTTAAATTGGATGATGGAATCCAGTAAACCTACACTCTTCTGTCGTACATAGGATATCTTACCCTTATCTATTTTGAAGATGGATAGCGTGCTATCGGGGTGGATAAAATAGGAATACGTTAAGGATAAGCTATCATGTAGCTGTCGCTGAAAAGTATCAAAGTTTGGTAACGCCACTTTTCTGGTGAAATACCGCTCTTCTAATTGAAAATCAGTTAGCATGGATTGAATCGAGTGATTTATCTCGGTAAGGTCGCTGCTATCGGTTAAGTTATCACGTATCAGATAGAGCTGTTGGAGCTCTTTCATTCGTTGACTTATTAGCGTTGTCGTATCGCTTTCCCAAAATGTTGTCCGATTAATGTCATTCCAGAGCATACGACCTTTTGCTAGTTCAGTCAACCACAGGAGCTTGATTAGCTTCGCTTGACTAAAATTTTCTGGATTTCCGATGTGGTTAAAAACGAGACTTAAAAGTTGTTGATTCCATTTGTTTCCGGTAATATGACTGGTTTTGCTCGTAATATTTTGTTGGAAAGCAAAATCTTCCTCGATCGCTTGTTCAAAATGATAAAATGCGGAATCTATATGCTGTTTCGCATAAACTAAACCTAAGTTTTTTAATACGGAAATTTTGGTGTAACTTGATATGGAAGGTGAAGCAACATGCTCGTCCAACAGTTTCTTTGCCTCCTCAAAACAGGCTTTAGCTTGTATGAATTCCTCTTTTATTAAAAAGTTCTCTCCAAGGGTGTTATAAAGATTTGCTTTTTCTCGAAAACGGGTATGCGGAAAAACCTTTTTTTCTACCGATAAGGCTTCTACGAGATATCTTCGACTTAAATCTGTTTGATTTTCTTGTAATAGAAATATGGATTTTCGTTCCAATACCGGGATTTTGCTTAATGCCAAATTTTCATCTAAGGGCAATGTATTCGCTATTTCAAGAGCAAAATTAGTATGCCATTTGGCTGAATCGATATTGTTCAGGGTAACATACGCAGAGGATAAGGAGTAATGCAAAAGAACATTCAAATAATCGTTTTTTGCATGGTGTTTTAATCCCGAAAGTGCGGCATTTTTTGATTTTTCATGTTCACCCTTGTATACATACAGGAGTGCAAGATTGTTGTAAAGCGACGCTTTTGTTGTGTTGTTTTGTGTTTCATCTATAGCCTTTAACTGTAGATTTTCCGCCTTTTCGTAATCCGCAATTACCGTGTAATTATTAGCAAGAGGTTTGTATAAATACGTTAGCCTGTCTTCCCGATTTAACACGCTGTTTTCGTTATCGTACAGTAGCGCTTTTTCGTAATATTTGATAGATGCTAAAAAACGGCTGTGCTCCCGAAAGCTATAGGCCATGTTGATCAGAATCCAAGTATATGTTTCTTTCTGTGCTTCGCTGAGCATTTTGTTTTCTATCGGTTGGAGAAAGAGATCCGGCTGTTTCTCAAAGGAAGCATACTGATCGTATGCCAACTCTCCGAGCGAATCGATGAAAGAGGTCGCGATAGAATCTAATCGTTTATTGTCCGGCACATGTACCTCTGTTTGATTCCTACAGGCTAGGCAACTAAAAATGAACCCGATTAGGAATACTCTTACAATCGCCACATCAAATAGAAATTAAGGTTGCTCTTATACGTTTTGTCAAAATGATAACGTATGCCGAATGCAGGACCCAAGTACGCACGTCCTATATTTAGATCCATCAAAGGTGCGAGTAGCAAGGGCGATATTTTTTCTTTTTCAACATTTCTATTTACCGTGTGTTCCGTTCGTTCTCCTCCAGCATTAATCAGGTGATAGGTTGCTTGTTGATCATTCTGCAAATTAATGTTCGTTTTGACGAGTGCGCCTATACCTGCCGATATATATCGACTGATATTGTAACGAATCTGCACGGGTACTTGCAGGCTAAGATATTTTTTTGTGGCTAAGCTGTCTAAACCACTGTATCCGTAGTACATAAGATCTCCTCGCTCATTGGGTAACTGTATTTCCCCTTTTCGGTCAAGAAATGAAGCCGCATAATCCACTCCAAAGGTACTCGCATAAAGTTCTACTTGCCAATAAGGTTTCTTATAAGGAGCGATAGGGGCTAATCCTACGCCAATGGTCAGCCCTTTTGTTAATTTGCCGATTTCGTCATTAGGATGTTTAGCAGGAGCGTTTAGCCCCAACGTAATTATCGGGGATAGTCCCGGACGGAAACGAGCCGTTGACGTATTGGTGCGAATGGGGTCATTTTTGTCAAAATAGATATTGGTGTAGCTCGGAAGTGATTTGTTTTGCAATTTCTTGTGTGATTTCAATGTAAAGCGAATAAATCCCTTGGTGCTATCTTGATCTGTAATCGTTGGAGAAGCGGTTCCGGGTAGTGCGATTCCACGAAAATGGAAAATGATTTTATCGTCATCCTTGATTTGGTATGTATAGCACCCCAAATCTTGATTAGTTAAACAGGTATCGCATTGCGGATAGAGGTTGAGTAGCCTAAAGGTGTTTACATCCACTTGATTGGGGAAAAACATCTCCAGACGGATGTTTTTCGCATCACCCTCGCCATCGTTCTGAAATTGTACTTTATAGGTCAGTGTTTTCTTTTTAAACTGTAAACGATAATCCATGAGAGCAGGTCTTACGGACATTTTATTAGGATCATGTGATTTGATGATCGGCACGTCGAGTTTATGGATAACAGGATTACCGCCTTCCGCAAGATATATTCCGGTAACCGTGACTATAGCATTTGTATCCGCAAGCATTTCTGGTGTAATATCTAGATTGATAATGGAAAATTGGCTATCACCTACATCACCCTCAATTTCATATTGCGTCACGGTATTGTATTCATCCAACAGATTGTTAAAAAAACGCGCGGCTTCATCACCCCTAAAATCTAGCTCCTCCCGGATCCCATAATCTGGGCTGCCACTTTGTGTGATGGAGGTATGCGTTACATTGGCCCATAGGGATTCCAATTCTTTTTTACGCTCCATAGGAAGAATATTTTCATTATGATAGCGACTTTGATCAGCGACAATGAAACCATTGGGATTAATAAGCTTTTCATTGGTTAATAACAGAATTTTTCCCTTAGGGGCACTGGGTTTTACGCCGACGATCAACGACATATCTTCGCCGGGCACTGCGTTGGCATTTTTGAACAGTTGAAAGACTTCATTCGATTTGAAGAAATTACGTTCGAATATATTTGGAAGTTTATCTGTACCTGCTAATTTAGATTCTACTTTCACTTTCGTTTTAGGTTTCTTCGGCCGAGGGCCATTGTCGTAATTGTTGACAATATATAAGGAAACATCGTATTCTCCAGGCTCTTCATATTGGTGTTCCGGTGATTCCTGCGTACTGAATTGCCCGTCTCCAAAATCCCATAAATAAGTGTAGTAGGCTTGGCGACCTCCCGGAATGGGCACTAAAGGCCGTATAACCGGGGTAAACTTAACACTATTTGTTAGGTATTCCGTTTGGATAGACGATGGAAACGTGTCTTGCCGAACCACTAAAGTATCCTGCCCCAAAGCAATATGGCTATAAAAGGCAACAAGTAGGTAGTAGAGTGCTCTTTTCATAACTTACCAATTGGTAAAATTCTTTTGTACTATTTCCAAAAATAGCGTAATTTGTTATAAACTTAAGAAACCGAGCGATAAATATTATTAATACACAGCGATTACGTGAAAATACTGACCAAGTTACATGCATAGCGATCAAAAATATATTCAATTTCTGCTTCAGAATAATGGAGAGGGGATACAGCATATCTATCGGAAATTTGCCGACAAAGTAGTTGCATTGATCCGTCACAACAGTGGAACTGATGACGATGGATTTGACATACTACAAGAATCCTTGGTCGATATTTACCACATGGCAAAATATAAAGATTTTCAATTGACAACCTCTTTTGAATCGTTTTTATTATTGGTCAGCAAAAGAAAATGGCTGAACGAATTAAAAAAAAGAAAAAACAAAGAGGTAACAAATGTGGAGAATTATGTATTTGATATAGAAGATGATTCACAAGCAGCGTATAGGGATCACATGACACTGGTTGAAAAAGAAAAAATATTAATGGAACTTGTCGATACGTTAGGTGAGCGGTGTCAGGAAATTATTAAGCGCTGTATGGTGTCAAAGAATCAGGAAAAGATTGCGATATCTCTTGGGTTGACGTATGCATATCTCCGAAAGAAAAAAAGTGAATGTATGGCGAAATTGGGTGAAAGAGTGAAAGCGCATCCTTTTTTTAAAGGGAATAGAGAAAAAACAAATAGATGAAAACGAGAGAAGAACTTATTCAGGATTATATCGATCAAGTCTTATCACCAGCGGATAAGCAACTATTCGATACACTTTACGAAAGTGATACTGAATTTCGGGCAGAATTGAAGTTGCAGGAAGAAATGACTAATCTACTTAGTCGTAGGCTTTCGTCCGAAGAGGAAACTTTGCGTATCAATCTTAAAAAGGTAGAAACAACATATCGGAAAGGAAAAGTGATCCTTTGGAAACAATGGCTTATACCTTTGGCGGCAGCAGCCTGTCTTTTAATTGTTGCGAAGTTTGTTTTCTTTCCGTCAGATACTGCACTATATGAGTTGCCAGAAATGCGTTCAGAAATTGTACGTGGAAACCAAAATAACGAAGCGGATAGCTATGAACGTGCTGTAGAAGCTTTTAATGCAAAAGATTATCAAGAGAGTACACCGATTCTGTTGGAGTTACACTATGCTGATAAGGCAATTCTACAATATCAATTTTATCTCGGACTTAGCTTAATAGGCGAGAAAAAATTTGATGACGCACAGAAATATCTACTGTTTTTGGCAGATGGTGAATCTGTTTTCCAACAAGAGGCTAGTTATTATTTGGGCATTGCTTTGATGGAGTCAGGACAAACGGAACAAGCAAAACAGAGGCTATCTAACATTGATCCATCGTCCAAAATTTACGAAAGGGCGAAGAAGTTGTTGGATAGTATAAAATAAAACAGGAGGTCCTACACCTCCTGTTTTATCGTTTGACCATGATGCTCTTACGATTTCGGAAGCCTAGGGTCATTTACAAAATATTGAAATACATCTATATTCTTCTCCACTAACCATTCATAGATTTTTGCTCCATGACTTAACCGCTTTACACCCCATTGATGCAACGTGGTTAAGTCGGGTAGGGTGTCTGTTAAGAAAACATTGAGTGGAAGCTGGGTAGAAGAAACAATTTTCTGAATATCTTCTTTTGTTTCCACGAGGGGAATAAAGAGCCCGTCGGCACCAGCGTTTTCATATAGGGACGCTCGGGTGATGGATTCTTCCAATGGCTGTGTATGTTCGGTTGTGTACGTATCAGCGCGAGCATTGATAAAAATTTGGGGTGTATTGGTTTTGATCGCTTTGATTTTATTTGCCAACAATAGCGCATCCTGTAGCTTTCGTTCGCCGTCAATGACCTTACCATCTTCCAAATTAATCCCTACTACACCGAGGTCGGCCAGTTGCTGAACATGCTTGGCAACGGTATCGGGGTCATCGGAATACCCCGCTTCGAAGTCTACCGATACTGGAATGTCAACGGCTTTCACAATGCGTTCCACCATAAACAAGATTTCGTCTACCGATATCTGTTCGCCGTCTTCATATCCTAAGAGATTTGCAATCGCATGGCTGGAACTTCCCAGCGCTTTAAAACCGGCGTCTTCTGCAACTTTTGCACTTTGTGCATCCCATACGTTTCCTAATACCAATATTTGATTTTCCTGATGAAGCTGTTTAAATGTAGTATATGACATAATCCTATGTTTTTACTAAAAGAACAGCAGAAAATGGGTTTGGTTTTTATTTACTGGATTTCATTGCTTTGACAAGTTTTAAATGCTTGTTGGTAATAAACTTTTCATATTCGGGTGTTTCCATACCATAAATAGCTATTTTGCCCTGCTCATCGTAATGGATACCAAAACCATATGCTTTGGTGAGGGGAGAGGCCCGGAAACAAGGCTGTCCTTTAGAAAAGAATTGTTTCCGGGCGTGTTCGTATTCTGCTTCCGTCAAATCGTTCCGAACTGCAAATACTTGGAATAGTACATCATCGGATGTGAATTTGTAAGGGTTGTTTGTCAACAGTTCATATTGCATTTCCGCAATCGTCTTTTTATCTCCTCTGGATCGCGGTATCGTTCCACAAGCTACTTTAGTATCATCCGCTACCGTAATGAATGTATCCATGTAGTTTGTTGTGTGGGCTTTCATAGTGATAAATATAAGTAATGTTCCTATCCTAATGCAACTAAGCTTTCCTCCAGAATCTTAATCTTTGTTTCGGCATCTGCTTTTTTATTGCGTTCGTTCTCCACGATGTCCGGTTTGGCATTCTGTACAAAACGCTCGTTGGATAACTTTTTGTCTACGGAGACTAGGAATCCTTGGAGATAGACGATTTCTTTTGTAATACGTTCCCGCTCCGCTACCACATCAATATTTCCCGTGTCCAGCTTTACATAGCATTCACTCTTTCCGGCAAGAAAACTTAAAGCTCCAGTTACTTTGTCTTGCACGAAGGTTAAATCCGAAATATTAGCTAACTTGATAATACCATCTTGGTATTTTGCGAAATCAATCTCGGTGCTGTTAATCGCTAACGGAAGAGGTGTTTTAGGCGATATCCCTTTTGAGTTTCGTACACTACGCACCTCCGAAATGATTTGCTGTACCGTAGTAAATTCCTTAATGATTTGCTCATCATAAGCTTGTACAGCCGGATATTGGGCCACGATAACACAATCTTTGGTGTCGCGTGAACCAAATAATTCATCATGCCATAGCTCTTCGGTCAGAAACGGCATGAACGGATGAGCCAATGTTAAAACTTTCTGGAAAAATTCTTTGACTGTTTCCAGTGTCTCTTTCTCAATAGGTGCTTGATAAGCCGGCTTTACTAACTCCAGATACCAAGCACAAAAATCGTCCCAAATCAACTTATAGGTTGTCATTAAGGCATCAGAAAGACGATAATTGGAAAAATGTTCATCTATTTCAGCCACGGCTTGGTTAAATCGGTTTTGAAACCATTGTGCGGCTGTTTTTTGCGCTGCGGTTGCTGGAGTATTAGTGCTTTCCCAACCTTTTACCAAACGGAAGGCATTCCAGATTTTATTGGCAAAATTTCGACCTTGTTCGCAGTAAGCCACGTCAAACATGAGGTCATTTCCGGCAGGAGAGGAGAGAAGCATTCCTACACGTACCCCATCGGTGCCATATTGTTCCATGAGTTCGATAGGGTCGGGTGAATTGCCCAGTGATTTAGACATTTTTCTTCCTAATTTATCACGGACAATCCCTGTAAGATATACATTGCGGAACGGTGGTTTCTGTGTGTAGTCATGTCCCATAATGATCATACGCGCCACCCAGAAAAATAGAATCTCAGGTGCAGTTACCAAATCATTGGTTGGGTAATAATAGTTGAAATCTTCGTTTTTCGGATGGCGTACACCATCAAATACAGACATTGGCCACAAGCCTGATGAAAACCAGGTATCTAAAACATCAGCCTCTTGACGGATACCGTTTACGGACTTGCCTTGTGCTTCCAATTCTTGCAGCGCTTCTGTCTCTGTTTTCGCAACTACCCATTCATTATTTTCATTGTACCAAGCAGGGATACGTTGACCCCACCACAGTTGACGGGAAATACACCAGTCTTTTACATTTTCCATCCAGTGCTTGTATGAAGCAAAGAATTTTTCCGGAATCAGCTTTATTGTTCCATTTTCAACGTATTCCAAAGCCGGCTTCGCTAACGTATCCATTTTGCAGAACCATTGCATAGAGAGTTTTGGTTCTATAGCAGCGTCCGTGCGCTCCGAAAAACCAACCTGTGATTTGTAGTCTTCGATTTTCTCTATCTGATCGGCTTCTTCGAGCATTTTAACGACTTTCTTGCGGGCGATAAAGCGATCTTCGCCAACGAGGATTTGCGCTTTTTCATTCAGTGTTCCGTCATCGTTCAAAATATCGATAACCGGCAGATTATGCTTTTGTCCTAACTCATAGTCGTTCAAATCGTGGGCGGGCGTAACTTTTAGACAGCCTGTGCCAAATTCCATCTCCACGTATTCGTCTTGGATAACGGGAATTTCACGATTTACTAAAGGAACAAGGATTGTTTTTCCCTGAAGATGCTGGTAGCGTTCGTCGTTAGGGTTGATACAAATAGCGGTATCCGCCATGATCGTTTCGGGACGGGTGGTCGCAATAATGATATGGTCTTCGCTATCTTGGATTTTATAACGAATATAATACAATTTCTGATTGACTTCTTTGCGAATTACCTCTTCGTCCGAAAGTGCAGTTTTTCCCTGCGGATCCCAATTGACCATCCGCACCCCACGATAGATATAACCGTCTTTGTAAAATTTAATAAACGTATCGATAACCGCTTCGGATAAATCTGGATCCATTGTAAATTTAGTGCGTTCCCAATCACAAGACGCCCCCAACTTTTCCAATTGCTTCAAAATGATACCACCGTATTTGTCCTTCCACTGCCAAGCGTGTTTTAAAAAATCCTCACGTGTCAACGATTTTTTATCGATACCTTGTTCTTTAAGCATAGCAACCACTTTTGCTTCCGTAGCAATCGAAGCGTGATCTGTCCCTGGTATCCAACAGGCATTTTTGCCTTGCATACGTGCACGACGAATTAGTACATCTTGAATAGTGTTATTCAGCATGTGTCCCATATGCAGCACACCGGTAACATTCGGTGGCGGCATCACAATGGTATAGGGTTCACGTTCATCAGGTGTCGAACGGAAAAAGTTATTCTCCATCCAATAAGAGTACCATTTTTCTTCCGCTTCTTTTGGGTTATAAGTTTTTGCTATGCTCATTATCGTAAATCGTTCAAAAATCGAAATGCAAAAATACAGAATTAGCTGCAATTGTGCGAATGCGTTGATTTGCATTATTATTGTGTAAATTTGTAGTTAATTTTATATTAATTTACGGCTGCAGTAAGTTTTCTTTTTTATTTACGAATGAAATATAGGTCTTATAATTTAGTGAATACCTTTTGGTTATTAACTATTCAATTTCTCCTGTTGTTACTTTTATACGCCCTATTGCGTATAGGGTTTTACGCTTATAATAGCTCGTTATTTCCCAATGTGGCTACAGATGATTTTCTTTTGATGCTGTGGGGTGGGATAAAATTTGATGTGGTTGCTTTACTATATTTAAATATTCTCTATATTTTAATGCAGACCATACCGTTCGCATTCAAATACGCACGTCTTTATCAAAGAATAGCACATTGGATCTTTATCGTTACCAATAGTTTCGGCGTTGCACTCAATGTGATTGATTATGCGTATTATCCGTTTACCTTAAAAAGAACAACAGGAACAGTATTTCGTCAATTTGCGAATGAAGAGAATCTTAGTAAATTGGCTTTTGATTTCGTGTGGGGATATTGGTGGCTGGTGTTGTTTTTTATTGTTTTGGTTTTTGTAGTGAGGGCCATAGCCCGTATAGTTATCGTATACCGTCCTCAGAAACTTTCATTCCCATTTTATACAGCTCATACTGTGTTATTTCTATTAATCGCTTTTCTATTTATCGGGGGAGTACGTGGGGGATGGGCACACAGCACCCGTCCGATCACATTGAGCAATGCGGGCGACTATGTACACAATCCCGAAGAAATGAATATTGTGCTAAATACGCCTTTTAGTATCTTAAAGACGTTAAAAGCTGTTCAGTTTAAAGAAGTTCATTTTTATACCGAAGACGAACTGCAGAAAGTTTATCCTGTTATTCATCAACCCAATGATACCGCCGATTTTAAGAAAATGAATGTGGTGGTTTTGATTTTAGAGAGTTTTGCAAAAGAACATATTGGTGCATTGAATAAAGATATACAAGGAGGGAGTTACAAAGGATACACTCCTTTTTTGGATTCCTTGATTGGAGAATCCTATACGTTTTCCAGATCCTTTGCGAATGGTAGAAAATCCATTGATGCGTTGCCATCGGTTATTACAGGCATCCCATCGATAGGTGAACCTTTTGTCTTATCTATATATTCTGGAAATAAAACGACGAGCATGGCGAAGCTGCTGGGTAATGAGGGATATGAAACGGCTTTTTTTCACGGAGCTCCCAATGGGAGTATGGGTTTTTCGGCGTATATGCAACTCGCGGGAATTCAACATTATTTTGGTAAGAATGAGTATAATAATGACAAGGATTTCGATGGGATATGGGGTATTTGGGATGAACCTTTCATGCAGTTTATGGCGAAAGAGCTGAACAATCTACAACAGCCTTTTTTTGCTGGATTTTTTTCTTTATCGTCTCACCACCCCTTTAAAGTACCTGTTCAATACGAAGGAAAATTTCCCAAAGGTCCTCTTCCGGTACAAGAACCTGTGGGGTATACGGATTACGCTTTACGACAGTTTTTTAAGACAGCCTCGCAGATGACCTGGTTTGACAATACACTATTTGTTATTTGCGCCGACCATGCGACAGTAAGCCATTTGCCTGAATACAAGACATCTGCCAATAGCGTAGCTATTCCGATTATCTTCTATCAACCGAGCGATGGTAATCTGCAGGGCATTTCCGATAAATTGGTACAGCAAATCGATATTATGCCTACGGTAATGAATTATCTCGGGTATAATAAGCCGTATTTTTCTTTTGGTTTTGATGCTTTTTCCAGTGATAGAGATAATTTCTTAGTCAATAACATTAGTGGTACCTATTGTTTCTTTCAAGATGATTATTTTATGACGCACGATGGAGAACAGTCCCTTTCCTTATTCAATTTACGAGAGGACCGCCTGGAGCAGCATGATCTGTTGTCAAAGAAGCCACAAGTTGCGGATAGCTTGGAACGGAGCTTAAAAGCTTTTATCCAGCAATACAACAACCGCATGATCCATAACGATTTGATAGCGCCATAAAGCGGTATTAAAACAATGCTTTTCCGAACCGGTACCGTAAGGTAAATGCTTGTTGGTTACTGAGTTGATCCGGTGCGAAATGGAATGAGGCCGTAAACCTCCCTTCCAGATTTCCCTTTCTGAAAGGTGTCCAGCCCAAATCAAGACGGTTGTAGGTATCCCGGTGATAAAAGGAATCGCCGTTGGGAAGATTTTGGGCATCACCAAGGTATAAGGTATTGCCTAGAAAAAACTGTTTATATCCGATGTAAATGTTGGAAATAAAACCTCTTGCTACACGGAGGTCATACTCATTGCGTACACGGTCGAAGCCAATGGCCATACCAACATCTACAGTCAGCGAGTCCAAAAATGTCTTACGGCTTAAATCAGCACCTATACGCAGAATGACGATACCATTATCCTGTATATTATCTTCAAGTTCTTCATTGTTCGTTTTTGCGTTATGGTAGAGTAGTGCATCGTCGACTACATAAAAGCTGCCGAAAGTATATTTTCCGGAAAGACCAACTACAAAACGTTCCCGCTGATGATAGCTTTGTTTACTCAGCCAATCGATATAGATCGCCTGTTTTATATATTGGTTTCGGAAAGCAAAATACATACCTTCTATATTCGGACGCTCATAGAAGAAGGTGTCGGCCAGTACTATTCTGGGCACATCCGCCAATCGCTCATTACGGGGCATGTGTCCTAATGCAAAATCAATATTTTTGTTGCTGAAATTATAGTACGCAATAGGGGAGATACGTTCCTTATTTTCACTATGTATGCCGAAGTCCTGATTGTAATGAAGCCCGCCATAAATGCGGTGATTACTGTCTAAGGCAAAATACAGTTTAGGCGATATAATGGTGCCTAGGAAAGTCTTGTCTACTGTGTAACTGGATTTATATTCTCTATTATCAACATATCCAAAGAAATCGACTTCTAAACCCATTTGTTGCTGTGCTTTCGATATCGAGGTAACGCCGAAGCACATGACGGCAATAGCTAAAACGAGTATATATTTTTTCATGAGTAATAGTTGTCCATAGCAAAAACGTATTTTCAGAAAAAAGGTCGTCTCTCTATAGAAGAAGACGACCTTTTAGAGCGTGTAGGTACCTATTTATACTTCTAATAATAACCTTGCTGGATCTTCCAGTAATTGCTTCACACGAACGAGGAAGCTTACGGATTCGCGGCCATCAATGGTTCGGTGATCATAAGATAACGCAATATACATCATCGGACGGATAACCACTTGCCCGTTTTCAGCTACTGGACGTTGCACGATGTTATGCATGCCCAAAATAGCAGATTGAGGGGCGTTTATGATCGGTGTAGACATCATGGAACCAAACACACCACCGTTAGTGATCGTAAATGTTCCACCTGTCATTTCCTCAATAGTCAATTTGTTATCACGTGCTTTTGTTGCGAGATTAATAACTTCTTTTTCAATTTGATATAAGCTCATGGATTCCGCGTTGCGGATAACCGGAACCACCAAACCTTTAGGAGCAGATACGGCGATAGAAATATCAGCGAAGTCTGAATAAACAATTTCGTTTTCTTCTATACGCGCGTTAACCGCTGGCCATTCCTTCAATGCCATGGTTACAGCTTTCGTAAAGAATGACATGAAACCTAAACCGACACCATGTTTTTCTTTAAAGGCGTCTTTGTATTTCGCACGAAGATCCATGATAGGCTGCATGTTTACCTCATTAAAAGTAGTCAACATCGCCGTTTCATTCTTCACGCTTACCAAACGTTTCGCGATTGTTTTACGGAGCGATGTCATTTTTTCCCGGCGTTCATTGCGTGAGCCGGCAACAGCAACAGGAGTAGACGCTGCTGGGGCAGCGGCAGGTTTACTTTCTGCTTTAGGTGTTGCAGGTTTTGCTTGTGCTTTCTCTGCGTCCTCTTTGGTAATACGACCATCTTTGCCGGTGCCTTTGATTGTCGACGGGTCGATTCCTTTTTCTCTTAATATTTTCGCTGCAGCCGGAGATGCTGTTCCCGCAGCATAAGAATCTGAGCTTTCAGTTTCTTCTTTTGCCGGCGCAGTTGTCTCTTCTTTTGCAGCAGGAGCCTCTTCTTTTTTATCTGCACCTCCAGCTGGAGCATCTCCATCTTCGATGGTACATACTACCGCCCCAATTTCTAAAGTGTCACCCTCTTGTGCAATAATTTTAAGGATACCTGCCTTTTCTGCAGGTAATTCAAAAGTTGCTTTGTCGGATTCCAATTCAGCGATGTTTTCGTCCATTTCAACGTAATCGCCATCTTGTTTTAGCCATTGTGCCAAGGTCACCTCTGTGATCGATTCTCCTACGGCAGGTACTTTGATTTCTAAGCTCATATTTTTGTTTTCTATTATATCAACAACAAGGATAATTGTTGATATGTTTTATATTTCGAATGCTTTATTAATTATCTCTGCTTGTTGTGCCAAATGACGTTTCATATAGCCTGTAGCCGGCGATCCGCTTTCCGGACGGGCAATAACGCGTAGATTGAGCGATGAACCACTAAGTTTGCGGCAATAGAAAGGCCATGCACCCATGTTCTCATTTTCCTCTTGTACCCATACGAATTCTGCCTTCGCATATTTTTTGCGCAGCGCTTCAAGTTGATCATATGCAATCGGGAATAATTGTTCTACACGTACCAGTGCAATATCTTTACGTTTATCAGTTTCCTGTTTTTCCAATAGATCGTAATAGATTTTACCGGAGCATAGTACGACACGTTTTACAGATTTAGCCGTTACATTGGCATCATCCAATATTTCTTGAAAACTTTTTTGCGTAAAATCAGTAAGAGAAGAAACAGCTTTCGGATGGCGTAAAAGACTTTTCGGGGTGGCCACTACCAACGGTTTACGGAAGTCGCGATGAAGCTGACGACGTAAGAGATGGAAGTAGTTTGCAGGCGTTGTACAATTCGCCACAATAATATTGTCGTTGGCGCTCAATTCCAGATAACGTTCGATACGACAGGAAGAGTGTTCTGGACCCTGTCCTTCCATTCCGTGAGGAAGAAGCATAACGAGTCCGTTCGACCTTTTCCATTTTGTTTCGCCCGAGGAGATATATTGGTCAAATACAATCTGTGCACCATTGGCGAAGTCACCAAATTGAGCTTCCCAAATCGTTAATGAATTGGGGTTAACCGATGCATAGCCGTATTCAAATGCTAATACTGCGTATTCTGAAAGCAGCGAATTATAGATGCTAAATTTATCCCCTCCCTTTAATTTGCTAAGCGGGGTGTACGTTTCGTCCGAATCCTCCAATGTAACGACCGCGTGGCGGTGCGAGAATGTACCGCGTTGCACATCTTGTCCGGAGATACGGACACGATAATCTTCGTTCAATAAGGTGGCGTAAGCCATTAGCTCACCCATCGCCCAATCGTATTTGTCCGTTTCGATCATTTTTAATCGATCCTCATATACTTTGGTAATCTTTCGGAAGAATTTCTTGCCCTTTGGTAGGGTATTCATTTCCTTTGCCAGTTCTAAAAACAACGTTTTAGTAACTTTAGTGATTACGGGTTTGCCAATATCCGATTGTTTCGCCGGACGAAGACCTTTCCATGCCCCTGCAAACATCGGACGTTCATCACTAATCTCCTCTACCGTTTTCGCCGCATCTAAACGATCCTGTAAAATCGCACGGAAATCTTTTTCTAGCGTTTTTGCGTACGCCGCATCGATAGAACCTTGTTTAATCAATTTGTCCACGTATATCGCCAAGGTGTTTGGATGCTTTTCGATGAGTTTATATAACGAAGGTTGTGTAAATTTCGGTTCATCTGCTTCGTTATGCCCATATCTTCTATAGCCTAATAAATCGATAAACACATCCGTTTTATATTTCTGACGATATTCTACTGCCAAATTAATCGCATATACTAATGCTTCTACGTCATCCCCATTGACATGGAAAACAGGAGATAACGTTACTTTCGCGATGTCTGTACAATAGGTAGAAGACCGTCCATCTTTATAGTTTGTCGTGAAACCAACCTGGTTGTTAATCACGATATGGATGGTGCCGCCAGTTTTATACCCATCCAATTTTGACATTTGTATGGTTTCAAATACAATACCCTGTGCAGCTACAGCTGCGTCGCCATGAATAAGGATAGGCGCAATTTTAGAAGAATCGCCGGCATATTTCATGTCAATTTTGGAACGAACCATACCTTCTGCCACACCATCTACGGTTTCCAGATGTGATGGATTTGGTGCGAGGCTAAGATGAATGTTTTTGCCTTCTTGGCTAGTAATATCAGAAGAAAAACCTAAGTGATATTTCACGTCGCCACCAAACTGCGTTTCTGGGTCAGCTTCATACATTTTTCCTTCAAATTCAGAAAATATAGTTTTGTAGGCTTTGCCCATAATATTGGACAATACGTTCAAGCGTCCGCGATGAGCCATGCCAATAACAAATTCTTCTATTCCGAGGGAGGATCCTTTTTGAATAACAGAGTCCAGTGCTGGAATCAAAGATTCACCACCTTCCAATGAGAACCTTTTTTGCCCTAAAAACTTGGTGCCTAAAAAACTCTCGAAAATGACGGCTTCGTTTAATTTCTTTAAAATACGTTTTTTTGTCTCTATGGGGAAGTTCGGTGTATTTCTGTCTGCCTCCATTCTATCCTGTAGAAACTTGATTTTTTCGGGATGACGAATGTAACGAAATTCTGCACCGATAGAACGGCAGTAAGTCTCCTCAATAAATTGACGAATATCGCGGAGTTTTGCAGGGCCGATACCAATTTCCACACCGGCATTGAAAACCGTATCCATGTCTGCATCCGATAAACCGAATGTTTCCAATTCTTTTCCAGGAAAGTATTTACGGCGCTCACGAACAGGATTAGTTTCCGTAAACAGGTGTCCACGATCACGGTAACCATGAATCATGTTTAAAACCTTGATTTCTTTAATGGTGTGCTCAGGAGTTTGTTCGGCGATAGTTTCTCCTCCGTAGGTTTGTCCGAAATCGAATCCTTCAAAAAACTTCTGCCAACTGGCGTCTACTGAATTTGGGTCTTCCTTGTATGCTTGATATAACGCGTCAATGTATCCTGAATCGGCGTTACTCAAATATGTTAATTTATCCATGAGGAAATCTTACGTATAAAAATTTTGCCCAAAGTTAACAAATATTACATATTATGTCATGGATAAATGCAATAAAAAACGAGTTTAAACGGTAAATGATCTTCCGTATAGAAATTATATGACAAAATGCTGTGCCTGTAGGGAGAACGGACTTTGTATTACGCTATTTTGCGACCTTTTTTGTTTGGTAATTTTTCTTCAAGAGCTCTTCCCACGATGTTTTTAAATTGTCTTTTGGGCTAGTGCCTGATCCGGCAAAATGAAGCCAATATCCGTACGTGGTCGCAGGTGCGTAATCCAGTAGGTATTCTTCAAAAAAACTTGCTCCTGCCAAATGATTAACATCCCATTCCTGTAGCATGTAGGCCGCTAATATATCCCGGTGTTCATAGGGTAAATTACCTGTTGTTTGCAGTTCTTTGATTAATTTGTCGATAATAGGATGATTACTGCCCTTTATAAATACTTTTAAATCATTTTTGGAAGCAACCCGTCCACTTTCGTCCGCATGGGTTGGTTTAAAAAATATATTGGGATATTTTTTTAACATAAATCGAAAATAATCACGCCATAAAAGACGCATCAATAGTCGATCATATTTCTTTTTGCTTGCGGGATGGTAATATTCTTTGATTTTGTGATAATAAAAAGCTGGGGAAACGGCACCGTGCGCGATATAAGGAGAGATGAGATTATAGTCATTTACATCGCTATAATCTGCAGAGAGCGTCTTTTCAATCATTTCCAATGCTTTTTCTTCTCCCCCCTCTAGAGGTATTTCTATGTTGTCTAGCGACGCGGTGGCTTCCGGTGAGAATCCTAAATCTTCTAATGTAGGGATGTGGGTGGCTTCAAGATGTGGATGTGTTGTAATGCGCGTGACAGCTGGCAAGACCGGTCGCACGAAGCTTTCTTTTTCTACCTTTTTCTTGAATGCGTTGAAAGAGTCTGGAATATCCCTAATGGGTATAGGTAAATCCTCTTTATGGTATAACGTATGGCCTATAAAATGTTTTAAATTAATCTTTTCTTTCCAAAGCGTTTCCTCCACACGTTCTGATATGCTCGTTTCTCGTTGGGCGACCTCTCGATGGTGATACACCTCTGTGACTTCGTATTTGGCACATAGTGTGCCTATTATATCTTCTGGCTTACCATGGAAAACTAGTAAATCACCGCCTATTTCTTGTAGGGAAGATTTAAAATGAGCAATAGATTCCAAAAGAAACTTAGCGCGGATGATTCCTGTATGCTGAAATCCTGCGTCGTTTGTTCTGAAATAACGGGGATCAAAGAAATATACCGGTATGATAATGTCACCTTTTTGCACGGCTTCATGCAAAATTTCATTATCATGAATACGCAAATCATTCCTGAACCATACTAAAATTACCTTTTTTGTCATACAAGAAAATGCCAAGCGGAGACGTTAACGATTGTTGCAAATATAGTGTAAAATATGATGTTGTTTAGTTGTATGAGCTCTTTTTACAAAGGGGAGACAAATGGATCGACAAATATCGAGGCCTATTTTTTTGTAACAAATGGAGTTTTTTGTGAACATTCACCGTCATATTGTGTTATGAACTCAGATGATTATATAACTGGATTTTTTATGGATATTTTGATTAGCGGACTCAATAATTATGTAGGGCGGCGGTGTGCCAGCTTGATGGCCGATGAGGATTTCCGTTTGTTCGCTATCACGAGAAACAGAAAGCTGTTTGAAGAACGGATGTCCGAACCCATTCACGCTCAAATATTTGAGATTGATTTATTGAAGGAGGATATAGTCGATGGTAAGGGGCTTCCCTATATAGATGCGTCTTTTTATTTTGCCCAAGTGCCTGCGTTGGACGATATGGTTAACGTAAGAGTGGAATTGCTGTGTTTGCGTAATTTTATTCGGTTGATGAAGTATTTAAAATGCAATAGGCTGATTTATGTAGCTAGGCTTATGGATAGACGCTCTCTGCAGCCCATCATAGAGCTGTTGAAAGAGCTACAGATAGACTATACGGTGGTACTGAAGAATATAGTGGTGGGCAAAGATTGCCTACTCTATAATATATATCGGCAGATGTCAGTCCGTAAAGTAGTGTTTTATTCTAAACAATATGGCGGAGGGTTACTTCAGCCTATTGGAATACATGACTTTGTGCGTTGGCTAAAAGCGATTTTACAGGTTCCCAATTTTCATTACAATGTGTTGGAAGTAGGGGGAGGAGATACCATATCGGCGGTTGATTTGTATCGACTTTACTTAAATCTAAAGACGAAACTGAATGTACAACGGATGATATCCTTGCCAAATTGGCTGTTTGGTTTGTTGTATCAACGAGATATAAAAGAAAATACGGGAACGACGGAGTTTTTGCAACCTGTGCAGGTAAATAAGATAATCGATAATAGCTGGGGAGCTTATTTGCCTTTTACATTTATGCCGTTAAAAGACATTCTGATGGCAGAGTAATTTTATTCGCCATTGCCCGATTTCCGGTTATTCTGTTATTTTTGTTGTTCACTATATTTCGTAAGGCATGGGGTACAGCAGTTTAGCAGCGTGTGTCGCTGATTTAGAACAACACCGGCATTTGGTGCGCATTAAAGAGGAAGTCGATCCCTATTTGGAAATGGCTGCTATCCACATGCGCGTATTCGATGCAGAAGGACCAGCGCTATTTTTTGAAAACATTAAAGGCTCGAAGTTTCCGGCGGTTTCCAACCTCTTTGGGACGCTGGACCGCTCCAGATTTATGTTTCGCGATACATTGGATCACGTGAAAAAATTGGTCGACGTGAAGATGAACCCCATCTCGGTATTGAAAAATCCCTTCGATTATATCGGCTCATCCATGGTTGCGCTGGGCGCACTCCCTTGGAAGAAGAGAGTCGGATCTCCTATTTTATATGGGCAGACACAAATTTCTGCTTTACCGCAAATCGTCAATTGGCCGATGGACGGCGGTGCGTTTGTGACCATGCCGCAAGTGTATACGGAAGATGCTTCACGTCCGGGTATTATGCAGGCTAATCTGGGGATGTATCGTATACAACTATCGGGAAATGAATATGTGCAGGACAAAGAAATCGGCCTTCATTACCAATTGCATCGTGGGATTGGTGTGCATCAAACGAAAGCAAATCAGCTTGGTGTGCCATTAAAAGTCAGTATTTTTATCGGTGGACCTCCTTCGCACCCACTCTCGGCTGTGATGCCATTACCCGAAGGGCTCTCGGAAATGATTTTTGCTGGAACTTTGGGAAATCGACGGTTTCGTTATTTTTATGATGAGGAAGGGTTTTGTATTTCCGCAGATGCAGATTTCGTTATTACCGGTACGGTATACCCTAATGAAAATAAGCCTGAAGGGCCGTTTGGGGATCATATCGGGTATTACAGCTTAACGCATCCGTTTCCTTTGATGAAGGTGCATAAAGTTTACCATCGTCAAAATCCCATCTGGTCATTTACGGTGGTCGGCAGACCGCCACAAGAAGATACCAGTTTTGGTGCGCTGATCCACGAAATCACAGGCAACGCTATTCCACAACAAATAAATGGTTTACATGCTGTCCATGCAGTGGATCCTGCAGGGGTGCATCCGTTGCTATTTGCGATCGGCAGCGAGCGGTATACGCCTTATCAAGAAGTCGACCGACCACAGGAGGTCTTGACGATTGCTAATCAGATTTTGGGAACAAACCAGCTCAGTTTGGCAAAATATCTTTTTATTGCTGCGCATGAGGATAACCCGCTATTGGATATTCATGATATCCCAGGTTTTTTAATGCATATCTTGGAGCGTATTGATTTAACCCGCGATTTACACTTTTTGACAAATACTACGATTGATACGTTAGATTATTCGGGAGATGGACTAAATGCCGGTTCAAAAGTTACGTTAGCGGCGGTAGGAAAGAAAAAGCGGGAGTTACGAAAAGAAATTCCGCTGTCCTTAAACCTTCCCCGCCCGTTCAATCAGGCAAAAATGCCCTTACCGGGTGTTATCGTGCTAGATGGAAGACCCTTTACCGCTTATAGAGAAGAAGCTGAAGCAATCGAGGCCTGGTGTAAAGAAGCGAAATCCCAAGATTGGGATGGTATTCAACTGATTGTATTGGCTGACGATGCCGCTTTTACGGCAGATACCATTAATAATTTTGTTTGGATAACGTTTACCCGCAGTAACCCCGCCTATGATATCTATGGTATCGATAGCTTTACGTCTTTTAAACATTGGGGTTGTAAAGGGCCTGTTATTATCGATGCACGTCGTAAGCCACACCATGCCCCGGATTTGATTAAGGACGAAACCGTGGAGCGAAGGGTAGATCGTCTTGGCGCTAAGGGGGGATCTTTGCATGGGATTATTTGATGAGTAAAAATGTATAGTCTGCACTGAAATGCTTGTTTTTGTGTAATTTTATTAAATAAACGATATTTGTGTTGCGTTATTTTTAATAAAAAATAAAAAACATTATGAATTTAATTTTTTAATATGTTTCTTTGTGTCATTATTCTAATGAATATTAGTAAACAGTATTAAAATTTAAATTTATGTGTGGAATTGTTGGTGCCTTTGAATTAAAGCCATTCTCCTCGGAGAAGTTGAGACCGCAGGTGTTGGAAATGTCGAAGCGTATTCGCCATCGCGGGCCAGACTGGTCAGGTATTTTTACCAGTGAAAATGCTATTTTAGCGCATGAGCGCTTGGCTATTGTAGATCCTAAATCAGGAAGTCAGCCATTGTTTAGTCCAGATGGCAACGTTGTTCTTGCTGTAAATGGTGAAATCTATAATCATCAACAACTCCGAAATACACTACCTAATTACGAATTTACCACACAGTCGGATTCGGAAGTCATTTTGGCATTGTATCTGGCAAAAGGTGCTTCGTTTATAGAAGATTTGAATGGCATATTTGGTTTTGCGCTATATGATGCACGTAACAACTCCTTTTTGATTGCGCGTGATCACATGGGGATTATCCCATTATATTACGGCAAAGATGAAAATGGACAGCTTTTTGTCGCTTCCGAATTGAAATCATTGGAGGGATTTTGTAGGGAGATAGCACAATTTCCTCCCGGACACTACCTGTACAGTAAAGATGGGAATGAACCTAAGAAATGGTATACGCGTGATTGGGAGTCCTACGATGTAGTAAAAGATAAGGAGACAGATTTAGCGAAACTACGTCAGGCGCTGGAAGATGCAGTGCAACGGCAGCTGATGTCGGATGTTCCATACGGTGTTCTCTTATCCGGTGGTCTAGATTCTTCTGTTATCGCAGCTATCACAAAGAAATTCGCATCCAAACGCATTGAAACGGGAGGCAAAGAAGAGGCTTGGTATCCCCAACTGCATTCGTTTGCGGTGGGATTAAAAGGTGCGCCTGATTTGATTGCAGCCAAAAAGGCGGCCGACCATATTGGTACGATCCATCATGAAATTAACTTTACGATCCAGGAAGGGCTAGACGCTATCCGGGATGTTATTTACCATTTAGAGACCTATGATGTGACGACTGTCCGTGCTTCAACACCTATGTATCTCTTATCGCGCGTTATTAAATCTATGGGGATCAAAATGGTATTGTCCGGTGAAGGATCTGATGAACTTTTTGGGGGGTATCTATATTTCCATAAAGCACCTAATGCCCAAGAGTTTCATGAAGAGACCGTGCGGAAACTGAAAAAATTGTATCTGTATGACTGTTTGCGTGCGAATAAGTCTTTAGCAGCTTGGGGGGTAGAGGGACGCGTGCCGTTCTTGGATAAAGAGTTTATGGATGTCGCGATGACGCTTAACCCAGCGGATAAGATGATAAAAGATGGGCGGATGGAGAAATGGGTCGTGCGAAAGGCGTTTGAGGATTATCTACCTGAAAGCATCGCTTGGCGCCAAAAAGAACAGTTTTCCGATGGGGTGGGGTATAGTTGGATTGATACGTTGAAAGAACTGGCAGAAAACAACGTGTCTGATGTCGAATTTGAAACAGCAGCGGTGCGTTTTCCTGTTAATCCGCCAAAAAATAAAGAAGAGTTTTTGTATCGTTCTATATTTGAGTCACATTTTCCATCGGAAGCAGCAGCTATGACGGTGCCGTCTGTGAAATCGGTTGCTTGTAGCACCCCAGAGGCGTTAGCTTGGGATGCTTCTTTTCAGAATATGAATGATCCTTCAGGCAGAGCTGTGGCTCATGTGCATAACGATAGCTACGAAAGAACATCGCAACCAGCTATTTAACGCACAATTTATGAAATCTTAGTTAAGGTAGAGGCGTTGGTTGGCAACGTTTCTACCTTAATTATAACGGTCTAATCCATATATTGCGGAAACTCACCGGATTGTTGTGATCCTGTAGGATAATAGGGCCAGCGCCATGTGCCTCCATCTTTGGTAAACCAATATATTCTGTCGTGCCCTCGATTTGCGTGTTGTTCTGTATCAATACACCGTTATGTAATATGGTAACGCTGCCTTTGCTGATCAGCATACCATCTTTATTAAAGCGTGGCGCTTTATAAACGATATCATAACGGTGCCATTTGTCGTCGGTTGCTCTTACCTCCACCAATGGAGGGCGCTGTTTGTAGATGCTCCCAGCTTGCCCGTTGACGTAGGTAGGATTGTCGTCATTGTCCAGTACCTGTACTTCATATCTGCCTTGCAGAAATATGCCGCTGTTTCCACGCCCTTGGCCTTCGCCTTTTATGATTTCCGGACTTTTCCATTCTACATGGAGTTGAAAATCTTCAAATACTTGTTTGGTCTGGATGTCGCCTGTTTTAGGTTTAACCTTTAAAATGTTGTTCTCTACAGTCCACGCAGCGGCCTGTTCAGGGTTATTACGGCTTACCCATTGGTCTAGGTCTGTTCCATCAAAGAGAACGATGGCATCACTGGGTACTTGGTTTTTAAGTGTTACAACAGGAGGTTTGGGAGCGTAAAATTCTGTGTCTTCTGGTTTGAATTTTGTCTGCGCCATACTGCTTAAGGATAATGTTAAAAGTAATAACGTGCTTCCGAATTGAATATGCATGGGATATATTTTTTTTGGTACTTATAGTGAAACAATAATATGTATTAATTTACAGGTTTCATCTAATTATTTTTTCTTTTATCATATTATTTACATCTCGGTTTCATTTTTTTATAAGTTTGTATATGGGTTCTATCATACAGGAAGTGGCGCTTAAAGATGTGCGTTTCTTTTCGCCGATCGGGTACTACGAAGAGGAACGTATTTTGGGAAATGAGTTTTTCGTGGATGTGTCTATCTACTTTCCCTTTGACAATACCGACGCCGAGGATCTGTCGAATACGGTTAATTATGCCGAACTTTATGATTTATTAGGTGAGGTTATGAAAAAAGAACGGAAACTTCTGGAGTCCGCGGCCCACGAAATTCTTTCCAATATACAGGCTCGTTATGCTTTTATTCATGAAGCACGTATCTCCATTCGTAAAACAACACCTCCATTCGGTCATGACTATGTACATTCAGTCGTATCTTTATGCTATAAGAAATAAAGTATATCTTATATTAATGTGTTTCTAATGACATTATGTCGTTATTTTTTATTTTTTAAAGACATTTTGTCTTGATTCTATTGTTTTAACGCTTCGGTATAAGATTTGATTCCAGTCAAGCATAAAACATAACGAAATTAAAAAATAGGAGGATATCAACATGGCATTAATCAAATTTCCAAACAAAACTGTCAATTCAGATGTAGTTAACCCTTATGTTAACAACTTTTTCGACAACATCTTCAATGATTCATTTATTTCAGACCGCTTAGTCACACGCGTTCCTGCAGTGAATATTGCGGAAACTGATAAGTCGTTCAAAATTGAATTGGCGGCTCCGGGATTACAGAAATCAGATTTTAAAATCAATGTGGATAAAAATATGATTACAATTTCCGCAGAGAAAAAAGAGGAAACGAGCGAGAACGATAAATTGTATAGCAAAAAGGAATTTAGTTACACTTCTTTCACACGTTCTTTTTCATTACCAGATTCCGTCAATTATAGCGAGATTGAAGCAGAATATGTAGACGGCGTATTGCAAGTGACAGTGGGTAAGAAAGAAGAAGCTATCGTCGCGAAAAGGCTGATCGAAGTAAAATAGTAGGATGTAGTGTGGTTTGTTTTTAAGTGAGGAGGAAGCCCCCGCAGTTTTGCGGGGGCTTTGTTTTCTTCACTATTTTATTTTAATATTTGTGAAACTTAACAGTGTTCACTATTTTTGTTTTTTAAAAAAATTAGATGGGTATACAAGAACGGAAGACCAGGCATAAAGAAGATTTGCGCAAGCGTATTTTGGAAGCAGCTAAAAAGTTGTTTCTGACAGCAGGTTATGAAGCTACTTCTATTCGGAAAATTGCCAAGGAAATCGAATTCAGTCCGACGACAATATACCTGTATTATAAAGATAAGAGTGATATTATCTACGCACTGCACCAAGAGGGTTTTCAGCTGTTACGACAGAACTTTCAGCCCTTGATGCAGGTGGAATCTCCTTTTGAACGATTGAAAGCACTAGGCAGATGTTATATTAAATTTGCATTTGAACACCCAGATTTCTATGAATTGATGTTTGTTATGAAAGACCCGATGGAGCATTTGGAAATCAATTGTGTAGAGGCATCATGGGAAGACGGAGAACGTGTTTTCGATTTTCTTTTAAAGACAGTTCGAGATGGCCAGGACCAAGGTTATTTTAAGGGACTGGATGCTACACATGTAGCGATGGAAGCTTGGGCTTCTGTACACGGTATGTGTGCATTGTACGTTTCGGGACATCTTAGAAGTATGATGCATGTCGTTTTCGGAGATGAGGATCAGGAGCGCATGATTGAAAATGCATTCCGTGTCCTTGTACATTATCTAGAATCCACTAAATAAAAAATTTTAAATGTAAACTTAACACTGTTAATAATGAGAACGGTATTCATAAGTTTGATTTTCATTTGTTTTTCCGGCATGAGCATCTTCGGACAGACATCGCCTTTGTTGGATTATATTGAAGAAGGGCTAGATCATAATTTGGTGCTTCAGCAGAAAAATCTCTCCCTGCAGCGGGCAATGAATGCATTACAGGTCGCAAGATCCATGTATCTACCTGCTATTGACTTAGACGTAGCTTATACGCATGCGAAAGGCGGACGATCCATTAATTTACCGGTGGGCGACATGCTTAATCCTGTTTACAATACGTTGAATGCGCTCACGCAGTCGCAAGCATTTCCGCAAATACAGAATGAAACGATTAATTTTCTTCCGCAGAACTATTATGATGCCAAGGTACGTACCGTCATTCCGCTTATCAACACGGATATTGCCCATAATAAACAGATTAAAACGGATGCAGTGCGTCTAGAGGAATCGGAGATAGGGATTTATAAACGTGAATTAGTCAAGGAAATTAAAGAGGCATATTATCGATATATCAGCGCCTTGGAGGTAGAAGGCATATATAAATCGTCGTTGGAATTAGCCCATGAAGGGCTTCGGGTTAACGAGAAGCTGTTAGAAGCAGGTAAGGGATTGCCCGCTTATGTTGTTCGGGCAAAAACGGAAATAGCACAAATCGAATCGCAACTTGCCGAAGCAGAAAAGAACATCAAAAACAGTTCTTTATATTTCAATGCATTACTGAACCGGGATGCCGACGCGTTTATCGAACAGGATAGTACGCTTTTCTCAGAAGAGAACTGGGGTTTAGAGAACGGAGACGAAATCGATATCTCCCAACGTGAAGAACTGCTCGCTTTGCAGACCGGGATAGCGATGCAGGAATCTGTATTGAAGATGAATAAACAGTATCTGGTTCCAAAAGTAAGCGGATTTCTTGACTTGGGATCCCAGGCAGAGGGTTTGAAATTTAACCGGGATTCGCGTTATTTTATGGTTGGGCTGACCTTGTCTGTGCCTCTTTTTCAGGGTAATAGAAACCGTCTGAAGATGGAGGAGACAAAAATCGACCTCGCCGAAACATGGAACAGAAAAGCGCAGGCAGAGCAACAGTTGACATTGGCCGCAAAAGTTGCCCGGAATGGCGTGCTGGCAGCACGTAAAAATTATGAAAAATCAAAAACGCAGCTAGAAGCTGCATCTACTTATCAGCGACTCATACAGCGGGGCTACAATGAAGGCGTTAATAGCTATATGGAAGCCATTGACGCGCGTAGTCAATATACTGCTGCGAAACTTTCTGTCAATATCAGTCAGTTACAGGTGCTGGCAGCATTGGCGAAATTGGAACGTGAATCTGCAACCTTTCAAATCCCTCAACCATGAAAATATCATTTTTAAATCTTTCAGTTTCTGCAGTTTGTTTTGTCTTCTTATTATCTTCTTGTGGCCAAGCAGATCGCTCATTGGCCATTCCAGATACCGATACCATTCCAGTGACACTGATGACCTTACATTCAAACGAAACCAATGCTACTTTTGAGGCCACAGGCACATTTACTACGGACGATGAAACCCTGTTAGGGTTTAAAAACGGAGGTGTTATTGAACAGATTTATGTCCGCGAAGGGGATCCTATTAAAACGGGACAACTACTCGCCCGGGTGCATAAGGATGAAGTGGAGACAATGGCTTCCCAGGCATCGTTGGCGTTGGAAAAAGCACAGCGTGATTACGAACGCGCTCGTAAACTGTATTACGATAGCGTTTCTACGCTGGAACAGATGCAAAATGCGAAGACAGCGCTCGACCTAGCACAGCAAGATATAAAGCGTACACGTTTCCACGAACAATACACCGAAATACGGTCGACAAGCAATGGCTACGTATTGGCTCGGTTGGCCCAGGAAGGGCAAGTGGTTGGCCCCGGTACACCCGTTTTGCAGATAAATGGAGCAAATGACGGGAACTGGCAACTGAAAGTAGGGGTGTCCGACCGGCAATGGGCAGCTGTCCAAGAAGGGGATAGTGCCCGGATTTCATCCGATGTGTTAGGGGAGGGAACCTATCGTGCGATTGTCCAGAAGAAATCTAAAGGGCTGGATCCAAAAACAGGTACTTTTAGTGTGTTTCTATCGCTAACGGCCGATGCTCCAGCCAAATTAGCGGCAGGCATGTTCGGCAAAGCCTATATGCAACTACGGTCAGCGCAACATTCGGCATGGACCATTCCATATGAATCACTTTTGGAAGGGAACGGAAAAGAAGGATACGTGTTTGTGACGGATGATAGAAAGACGGCCCGCAAAGTAAAGGTACAGATCGCATCCATCAACAAGGATGATGTGTTGATTTCCTCCGGACTGGAAGGAGCGACTGCATTGATCGTATCGGGTAGTCCGTATCTCGTTGACAGGACCCCTATAAAAGTGATAGAAAAATAAAGGAAATTCGATATGAACTTCATCAAATATCCCATTAAAAATTATCAGTTTACGCTGATTATGGTCCTCATGGTTGTAGTTGTAGCCGTTAGCACGATTTTGACTATGCCAAGGGCAGAAGATCCAGAGATGAAACCAGTGAGTTTTCCTGTCATCGTGGTATACCCCGGAACAAGTCCTAAAGATATGGAGCAACTGGTTGTAAAACCGTTGGAAAGCCGTTTTTATGCTTTGGATGGGATAAAACGTATCAAGACAACGATTACCAACGGTGTAGCTGTTATTTTTGTGGAGTATGTGTATGGAGAAGATTATGAGGCAAAATATCAAGAACTGATCCGGGAACTGAGCGCCGCTAGCGGAGAACTTCCGGAAAATATTTATCGTGCGGAGGTAAAGAAAGTCGACCCGACCACGGTTAGTGTGATCCAAACTGCTTTAATTTCTGAAAATGCATCGACATCGACGATGAAACGTTTGGCCGATGATTTGAAATCTCGCCTAGAAAAAGTAAAGTCGCTGAAAAATGTGGAGATCAGCGGTTTGCCCGACCAACTTATTCGGGTGGATGTAGACCTGTCACGGCTGGCTAGCTTAAAAATACCCATGGATCAAGTGGTGCAAGCCATGCAAAGCGAGAATCAAAATATTCCAGGTGGTGCGGTCGTTGCGGGAGGGAAATCTTTTAGTGTGATAACAAGCGGCGATTATAAAAGTATTGAACAAATTAAGAATACAGTTGTTTCGAGTGCGGAAGGGCGAAATATTTTGCTCAGCGACGTTGCGGATGTGTATCCGACATTTGGACAACCTACACATGTGACGCGATTGAATGGATATCATGCTGTATTGGTGAATGCTGCGCAAAAAGGCAGCATGAATATTAGCGATACGCAGATAGCCTATAATCAAGTATTCGAAGAGTTTCGGGAAACACTTCCTGCGAATGTTGACTTTATCGTAAACTTCGACCAAGCCGAGCAGGTCAATAGTAGATTAAGTGGTCTTGGAGTGGATTTTGTCATCGCGATTACCTTGGTGCTTTTTACATTGCTACCGTTGGGTTCACGTGCATCGCTGGTGGTCATGATTGCTATTCCGTTGTCGCTGGGTTTAGGGCTCATTACGCTGAATCTCGTCGGTTATTCGCTCAATCAGCTTAGCATTGTCGGTTTTGTCGTTGCCCTGGGGCTGGTTGTGGACGATAGTATTGTAGTCGTTGAAAACATCGAGCGTTGGATGCGGGATGGATATTCACGTTTGGAAGCTGCGATTAAAGGAACGCATCAAATCGCCTTAGCTGTTGTTGGTTGTACGGTTACACTGGTAATTGCTTTTCTTCCGTTAATGTTTATGCCAGAAATGGCGGGGGATTTTATACGCAGTATGCCGACTGCTGTTATCGCATCCGTAATTGGTTCTATGTTTATTGCTTTGCTTGTGGTTCCTTTTCTAGCAAGCAAATTGTTGAAACCCCATATTTCCGAAGATGGTAACGCTATTTTGCGCGTATTGAAGAGATTGATACATCGTACTTACGCGGTATGGTTAGACAAAGCTTTGAAACATCCGAAACGAACTGCTGTCATCGCATTAGGTATATTCTTGGCTTCCTTAGCTTTGATTCCTGTTGTCGGCTTTTCGTTATTTCCGCCATCTGAAAAACCGCAATTCATGATTCACATTGCTGCACCGTTGCAAGGCAGTTTAGCAACAACGGATAGTATTACCCGGGAAATAGAGGATGAGCTTCGCCAGATAGCGGATATTAAATATTTTACGAGCAATGTTGGTAAAGGGAATCCAACGATTTATTATAATATGAGCCAGGCGAGCGAAAACGTTGGGCATGCTGATATTTTTGTTCAGCTGCATAATGATGTGAAGGCAAAAGAGAAGGAATTGTTGATTGAAGCATTGCGCCAGAAATGGACAAATTATTTGGGAGCTAAAATCGAAGTCAAAAACTTTGAGCAAGGCGTACCCGTGATTTCACCCGTGGAAGTACGTTTGTTTGGAGACGATTTAGATACCTTACAACGTTTGGCTGCTGATGTAGAAGAGTTATTAAAAAAGACACCGGGCAATGTCTATATAAATAATCCGCTAAAAAATAAGAAAACAGATTTGCATGTCGTGGTGAATAGGGAGAAGGCCTTGGCTTTAGGCGTGCCCACGGTACGTATAGATCAAACGGTACGGATTGTGTTGGCCGGATATGAGGTAGGAATATACACCGATCCCAAGGTGGACGACAACGAATATCGTATTATGATCACCGTTCCAAGACTGAATATGCCAGATATGACGGTGTTTGACGGTATTTTTGTCAATAATGTACAAGGAACGGCTATTCCTCTTACGCAGCTGGCAACTTTGGAATTCGAATCTTCTCCTTCTAATATCTATCACCAAGACAAAAACAGGGTTGTTTCCGTAAATGCTTCCGTTGCTAAAGGTTTTTCAAATGATAATGTGATTCGGGAGGTTATCAAAAAGATGGATGCTTTTCCTTTTCCGGACGGTTATGCTTACGAAATGGGGGGTGAGGTAGAAAGTAGACAAGCCGCCTTCGGTGGATTTGGTACCATTATCATGGTGACTGTATTTTTGTTTGTCGCTGTGTTGGTATTGGAATTTAAGACGTTTAAGAGTACGTTAATTGTTTTGTCCGTGATTCCGTTAGGTATCGTAGGTGCGGTTCTGGCGTTAATGGTTACGGGAAATACCCTATCTTTTGTCGCCACGATTGGCCTGGTGGCTCTGGCGGGGATTGAGGTGAAAAACACGATCCTGTTAGTGGATTTCACGAATCAGCTAAGACGGGACGGAGTAGCATTGAACGACGCTATTGAACAGGCTGGTGAAATCCGCTTTTTGCCGATTATATTGACGTCGCTTACGGCTATTGGTGGTTTGTTACCCATTGCCTGGTCGAGTAACCCTTTGATATCCCCATTGGCCATCGTGATGATCGGTGGGCTGATCAGTTCCACGTTATTATCCCGAATAGTAACACCGGTTATCTATAAGCTTATCCCGCCAGTCATTGAAAAAAAATAATATATGAATAAATTCTTTTTCTTACTTTTGCCCGTATCATGAAGATTACTTCTCTATATAAGATATTAACTGTACGCGACAGAATAGCGTAAGTTTCGGGCATCCACTGTGCCTAGATATCTGTTAAAATAAGTTGTTTCAAGCTTATTTTATTTGTATTCCCACTTATTTTTGATGACAAGACGCTCATAAGATAGCGTTGTTTATAGAAAAGTTTATGCAAGAAAAAGAAAACTGGAAAAAGAAATTCCTCATTATATGGATCGGGCAGTTTATATCGTTGATTACAAGCTCTGCTGTCAATTTTGCTATTATTATTTGGTTAAGTATCGAACATGGCTCTGCCGAGGTGCTTGCTTATGGTGCCATTGCAGGGATGTTGCCCGCGGCGGTTATCGGTCCGTTTGCGGGGATATACATTGACCGTTGGAACCGGAAGAAAACAATGATGTTTGCCGACGGCTTTGTCGCACTATGTACATTGGTGATGTCTATTAGTTTTTACCTCGGATACGAAAGCCTTATTTTAATATACGCGATGTTGGCATTGCGCTCAGTAGGATCGGCTTTTCATATGCCTGCTATGCAGGCATCTATTCCGATGATTGCACCAGAAAGCGAATTGTTGCGCATCGCCGGTGTCAACCAGATGATACAGTCTATTTCTGCGATTGCAGGACCGGCATTAGGGACCTTAGCAATTACCTTGATGTCTATAGGTAACGTGTTATTATTGGATATTGTCGGTGCTGTAGTAGCAATTAGCGCATTGTTGTTTGTATATATTCCGAATCCGGAAGTTCCAGAAAAGGCGAAAGCCAGTTTTCAACAAGCTTGGACTGACCTGAAATGGGGATTCAAAGCGATTTTGGATAACAAAGGACTGACCTGGCTTTTTGCATATTCTACTATCGCTACCTTTTGTATTATGCCTGTTGCGGTGTTGTTTCCGCTATTGACATTGCAATATTTTGGTGGAGGCAAATGGGAAATGAGTATCGTTGAAATGGTGTGGGGACTCGGCATGCTGGTAGGGGGGAGTGTGTTGGGGATCTTTAAACCAGCTATCCGAAAAGTGGTGCTGATCAATATGACTACTATTATTTTAGGGATAAGTTTGGCGTTATCAGGAGTAATTCCACCACATACATTCTGGATTTTAGTCGGATTAACAGCGATAGGTGGCGTGGCAGCAACGATTTATAACGCAAGTTTTATGACGGTATTACAGGAGGAAGTTCGCCCCGAAGTGATGGGACGTGTTTTCTCTCTCTATTTCAGTATGGCCATTATACCCACCGTCATTGGATTGCTCGGTACGGGCTGGGCGGCTGATTTCTTTGGCGTAAATAATATATTTATTGCGTTAGGTTGTATCATTGCCCTTGTGGGCGTGTTTTCTTTCTTCAATCGTTTTATTATGGGGTTGGGGAGGCATTCTAAATAATGTTATATTTGTGCATAGGTCATTCAAATTAGTCCCCGACCAATCATATCGTAAAAAATGAATAAAAAGACTTTTCAACCTATTCAAGCACAGTTAACTGTAAGCAGAAAAGAATATCTTACGCCCCATTATATCCGGGTTTATCTCACGGGAGAAAAGGTACCGCTATTTGCCAATACGACGGTAGGTATAAATAACAAGATTTTAATTCCACCCAAAGGAGTTGACACGGTATACTTTCCCGAGTTGGATAAGGAAGCCAACACTTGGAAACTCCAATCGGAAGAAGTTCAGTCAATCCGGAGGACATATACGCATCGAGGAATTGATCTTGATAAGAATGAGATCTGGATCGATTTTGTCGCGCATGGTGACGAAGGGCCGGCTTCGGCATGGGCAATACAAGCGAAAAAAGGAGATGTGTTAGGTGTCCTGATGAAAGATGGAAAAATGGAACTCTATAGAAAAGCAGATCATTATCTGTTGGTGGGCGATGCGACAGCCATTCCTGTATTAGGCGCTATTTTAGAAGATCTACCCGCAGAGGCCAAGGGAATTTGTATTATTGAAGTATACGGAGAAGAGGACGAACAAGATCTTAAAACAAAAGCTGATATGGATATCATCTGGTTGCACAATGAGCATCCACAAAACGGTAGCCGACTTGCAGATATGGTTAGGAAGCAGCTATTACCGGAAGGATCACGATCAGGTTATGTTGCGGCAGAATATTCCTCGGTAAAGTCTATTCGTCACTATTTACGTAAAGAAAAGGGATGGAAGCAGGATGAATTATATGCCTATTCTTATTGGAAAGCGGGAGTAGCAGAAGATAAATCCACCGCCGATAGACAGCAGGAAAAGCGGGAGTCGTAATTATTTAATGGAAAGGAACCCGTTGCCGGGAACCGAACAGCAAAAAATACAAAAAAACCGTTGACATTGTAATCCGTGGCGCTTACTTTTGCATTGTGGACTCCGTAGCTCAGTTGGTAGAGCAACAGACTCTTAATCTGTGGGTCCTGAGTTCGAGCCTCAGCGGGGTCACCTCTTGGGACGAGTCTAAAAATGATAGACTTGTCCCATTTTTTTATTTCTAAAAATTTGAGGACCGAATAATTATAATTTTCAATGTATCTTTGGGTAATTGTCATGATACTTGACAGCTAAAATTAATATACGTCTAGCTTATGATAACATACGGTACCGCTGCTTTGCTCTTTCCAGCTATCAGTTTGATCATGCTTGCATACACCAATCGGTTCTTGGCTTTGGCTGCTTTGGTGCGGAGCCTGCACGCCAAATACCTTGAACATAATAAAAAAGGCGTATTGCAAGGCCAAATTGGAAATCTTCGGTACAGACTTAAATTACTACGACATATGCAGGGTATGGGCGTATTAAGTTTTATAAGTTGTATTGTGTGTATGTATGGAATTTACCTAAACAACATGCTGATTGCCGAGATTACTTTTGCGTTAAGTCTTTTGTTTTTTACGGTGTCGTTAGTGATTTCTTTTGTGGAAATTCAGTTGAGTAACAAAGCCTTGGAACTGGAGTTGAGTGATATGGAAGAACATTCCGACCCTTCTTTAGTCCAATATTTAAAGAAAAAGTTAGATTCTCGGAAAAAGTCCGATGATGGTCAGGAAGAGTAAAGTCGTTATTGGTCGGAATTTAAATCATTTAATGATGTGTGTGCTGCTTTGCAGGATGACGCCTGTCTGTGCGGGGACATGTGCGAGGCTGTCCTTTAATACGGTTGGAGAGAGACCGCCCCACATGTTATCTCCTGTATCCCACATTTTTTTCCAGATTTCATCTTCTGAAATAGCAAAGCGTTGCGTAGACGGAGAAAAATTGAATAGACAGATGAGCCGTTCTTTTGCCTGTTCAATATATAATATAAGCGAATTCTTCTGCAGATCGCTATTTACCCGTATATTTTCTCTCTTTAGATTCCGAAGTACGGTATTGGACTTTCTTAAGGCGATTAGGTTTTGATAGTAATATAGCATACGCTGATGTGCAGCTTTATCCTTTTCCGTCCAATCTAACACGCTGTCGTCAAAAGTTTTTTTGTCCTGTGGGTCGGGCACCTCTCCATTGCCATGAAAATCCGAAAACTCTTCGCGACGTCCTTTGCGGACAGCAGCGATTAAATCAGGATCACTATGACTTACAAAATAAAAGAAGGGCTTTTGTGAAGCCCATTCTTCTCCCATAAATAATAAAGGCGTAAATGGAGATACCATAACAGCCATGGCCATCAAACGCTGTAAATCGGGCGTAAACAAGATACTGCTCCGTTCGCCAAGCATGCGGTTACCGACCTGATCATGGTTTTGTGAAAAAACAACGAATTTCTCTCCTGAAATCCCCTCCGAACTACTGCCAAAAAATTGTTGACGGTGGGTAGAATATTGGCCTGTAAATACGTAAGCCTGTTCATAAGCTTTTGCTAAATGTGCGATGCCATTAAATTCTTCGTAGTATCCTTTCTTTTCTTCGCCGGCAGCGACGCGCAATGCATGATGGAATTCGTCAAGCCATTGTGCATCCATGGCGAAGCCGTTTTGCTCCAGCGGTTCTAAAAAACGTTTATCATTTAGGTCACATTCTGCTATCAGATAGTGTTTCCGGCCCGTTTTCCCCATCAGAAGATCTGTTGTACGCCTTATATCTTGAAGTATATGAGATGGACTGAAGTCCTTTATAGCATGTACGGCGTCTAGACGAAGTGCATCGATATGAAAATCCCGGAACCACATCCGTACATTTTCACAGACGAAATCCCGTACACCATAGTTCCACGCATCATCGTAATTGATGGCTTTTCCCCATGGCGTTTGATATTTATCGGTAAGGTATGGGCCATATTGGTCGACGTAATTACCTTCGGGACCAAAATGATTGTACACGACGTCTAGGATTATCGCAATACCTTCTCGATGGCAGGCATCCACCAGCCGTTGCAATCCCCGGGCACCGCCATAAGAATGTTGTACTGCAAACAAAAATGTACCATCATATCCCCAATTTCTTTCTCCGGGAAACTGTGCTACAGGCATAATTTCGATGGCTGTTATGCCCAGTTTCTGAAGATAAGGTAATCGCTCAATAATACCATTAAAATCATGCGTCGAAGAAAAAGTGCCTACATGAACCTCGTAAATAATGAAATCACGTAATGTTGAACAATGATAATCTTGATCGGTCCAATCGAATTGAAGATCAACAACGGCTGATGGTCCGTGAACACCTTCCGGTTGGGAACGGGAGGCGGGATCGGGGAGTACTTCGCCGTCGATAATAAAATGATACCGTTGTCCAGCAGTTATTTCTTCACTTTCAGCATACCAATAGCCGTAGGCTTGCAGCGACAAAATAATATCTGCATTTGGCTGATAGGTGCGGCATATAACGTTTTTAGCTTTGGGTGCCCAAACCGTAATCTGTGCTTTATTGTCGTGGAGTGTAATTCCTAACGGTTTTGTTCTTCCTGTATCCATGGGCAATTTAGCTTTGTAATTCAATAGTATAAAAATTAGGTCGACATAAGAACAATAATGGAACGCCCAGGCACGTTGATAGACGAATCAGATGCATAGGTTTCATGCGTATCAATAGTGTCCAGATTGGTATCGATAACCATCGCCCATTCTTTACCATATTTTGCACCCGGTAGTTTATAGCTGATATCTTCCCAGTACGCGTTGAACATGATATAAAAACTATTGTCTACGATTTTAGTTCCATCATCGCTCAATGAACGGATACCATTGCCATTTAAATAAACAGCTAAGGATCGGGCAAAATCATTTTGCCAATGCGATTCTTCCATTTCCCGTCCTTTAGGGTCAAACCACCCTATATCCTCTAAACCAATACCTTTTATGGGAATACCTTGAAACCATTTTCGCCGGCAGAATGTCGGATGCTCTTTCCGGAAAGCGATCAATTGTTGGCAAAACGTCAACAGGTGTTCATCCTTGCCCACCCAATCTAGCCACGATATATCGTTGTCCTGGCAATACGCATTATTGTTTCCTTGTTGGGTGCGTCCGAACTCATCTCCGGCAACGAGCATCGGGACACCTTGTGAAAGGAATAATGTAGTCAGTAGATTTCTTTTCTGCTTAGCCCGCAGTTTATTGATTTCTTCATCTTCTGTTGGACCTTCTGCACCGCAGTTCCACGAACGGTTGTGGCTGTCACCATCGTTGTTGTCCTCGCCGTTCGCCTCATTATGTTTCTCGTTATACGAAACAAGATCGTGTAAGGTGAACCCGTCATGTGCCGTAATGAAATTAATGCTGGCAGTCGGTCTGCGATAATCCCCCTGATAAAGATCTGATGATCCTGTCAATCTATCAGCGAATTCCCCAAGCATGCTATCAGCCCCTGTCCAATAATCGCGCATACAATCACGGTATTTGCCGTTCCATTCCGCCCAACCGGGAGGGAATTCTCCCACTTGGTAGCCCCCTTCTCCGATATCCCAAGGTTCGGCAATGAGTTTTACCTGCGAAATAACAGGATCCTGATGGATGACATCGAAGAATGAACTCAGTTTATTTACTTCGTAAAGTTCGCGGGCAAGGGCAGAAGCAAGGTCAAATCGAAACCCGTCAATATGCATCTCCTGTATCCAGTAGCGCAGGCTATCCATGATTAAGCGAAGAACATTCGGCAGGCGTGCGTTAAGCGTATTTCCCGTACCTGTAAAGTCCATATAGTAGCGTGGATCTTCGGTCAAACGGTAATAGGAAGCGTTGTCAATGCCTCGGAAGGAAAGGGTCGGTCCCATCTCGCTTCCCTCGCCCGTATGGTTATACACGACATCCAATATAACTTCTATTCCAGCGCGATGGAGTTCCTTCACCATATTTTTGAATTCTATGACCTGTTCACCTTGGCTACCGATAGATCCATACCGAATATCCGGGGCAAAGAATCCAATCGTATTATAACCCCAATAGTTTGTTAATCCCTTTTCTTCGAGATGTCGGTCTGTAATAAAATGATGTATCGGCAGGAGTTCTATTGCCGTTATACCAAGCGACTGTAGATAGGAAATAGTTACAGGATGCGCTAGTGCAGAATAAGTACCCCTTATTTCTTCTGGTATTTCTGGATGCTGTGCCGTAAACCCTTTAACATGGGCTTCATAGATAATACTACGGTGCATAGGGATGCGAAGAGGTTTATCCCCTTCCCAGTCAAAAGATCCATCTATTACAACACCTTTAGGGATATAGGCTGCGCTATCTTTTTCGCTAAAACTTAAATCAGCATCTGGGTGACCTACTTCATAACCAAATAAGGCGTCGTCCCAACGTAATGTACCAGCTATAGCTTTGGCATATGGGTCGATAAGAAGCTTATTTGGATTGAAACGATGTCCTTGTTTAGGTTCGTAGGGACCATGTACCCGATAACCATATAGCTGTCCGGGACCTATGTCGGGGATATAGATGTGCCACACTTGATGCGTCCGTTCTTTGATTTTGATTTTCATAGATTCCTTGTCATCTGTTTCGTTTTCGAAAAGACAGAGTTCCACGGCTTCTGCATTTTCAGCGTAAAGGGCAAAATTTACGCCGTTGCCATCAAAGGTGGCTCCTAAGGGGTAGGAGGATCCTACAAGTGCTTTTATATTCATTTTTTTACTATTTTTCTTCCCAATAAAATTCTCCTTAAAGGTGATGACGTTATCAGATTTTTCATCGGTGTTTGTTTAATATGTATTCAAGAACTCGCAAGCTCGGTTTACTTATCCCTTTGTGTATCTGAATAAATCATCATGGTTTCTTCTGCTATTCGTTATATCCGGTCGTATAATTCCATATAATGACGCAATTTGGTTTTGATGTTATCGTCGAAAGCATCTTGTGGAGCTACCCAGCTCCAATTTCCTGTGCTGCTCGCTGGATTGTTCATGCGATGCATTCCCGGAAGGGATAAGAGATCTTGCAATGGTACAATGACGGTGTCTGCTACCGAAGCGTATGCAGTTTTCAACATGATATCAGCGATATTCGTTTTATCAGCCTTGACAGATGTATACTGGGAGAGCCGTTCCTTGGCATCATCATCCAGTTCGTCAGTAAACCAACCTACGACAGTATTATTGTCGTGCGTACCCGTATACGCAAAGGAATTCCGGTCATAGTGATGTGGAATATGAGGGGAAAATGCCATATCATCGCCGAAGGCAAATTGAAGAACTTTAGTCCCCGGTAATTGGAAAACATCCCGCAATTCGTATACAGCGTCGTCTATGTCACCCAGATCTTCTACAACAAAAGGTAATTTGCCTAATTCAGCTTTAATTCGGGTGAAAAAATCTTTTCCTGGACCAAGCTTCCACTGCCCATTTTTTGCTGTCTCGTTTGGAGCAGAAACTTCCCAATAGGCCGCGAACGCTCTGAAATGATCAAGCCGAATCTTGTCAAAAAGCTTGCTGTTATGCATTAATCTTGCTATCCACCACGCATAGTCGTCCTGTTTGATTGCTTGCCAGTCGTATACAGGCATTCCCCAAAGTTGACCGTCCGCATTGAAATAATCTGGTGGTACGCCAGCGATAGATCGAAGTTTTCCGTCCGTTTCCAGCGAAAACAAGTGTGGGTGTGCCCAAACATCCGCAGAGTCGTGCCCAACGTAGATGGGAACGTCTCCTAATATGTGTACGCCGAGTTCCCCGCAATGGGTTTTCAATTTTTTCCATTGGCGGAAGAAAATATACTGTATCCATTTTTCTTCACGAAGTTGCGAGCGATGTGCAGCTTCAAATTCAGCAAGCACCTGCGGATTATGCAACTTATACGGTTCTGGCCATGCATACCATGGCGTATCCGGATAAGCGTTATGTAAACTAGCAAACAATGCGTAATCATCCAGCCAATACGCTTCTTCCGCACAAAAAATTTTAAAATTAGGATCGTTGGCAAGATCTGCCCGTTCGAATGCGATGTGTAGCCATTCTTTTTTTATGGATTCAACTCTTGCAAAATCAATTTGTGTACAGACATCAATGGTAGTCTTTTCTAACTCTTTTTGTGTCAGCAGGCCGTCATCTACTAATGCCTCCAGACTTATTAATAAAGGATTCCCAGCCATCGCGCTCCGGGTGCTGTATGGAGAATGACATTGTTCATTAGCGGTAGGTCCTAACGGTAATATTTGCCACCATCGCTGTCCACTGGATTGTAGGAACCTGGCAAAATCATACGCTCCTGGACCGAGATCGCCAATCCCAAAACGAGAAGGTAAAGAGCTAATATGCAATAATACGCCCGCGCTTCTAGGATTCGGTGGTTCGCTATAATGAACAACGGCAAGCGGAAAGTCCTGAAAAACAGATGACAGTTTTAATGCTGTACCCTCTCCTGTAATAGCGCATAATAGGTGTCGCCAGTGAACCGGCAGCCTATTTGGCAAAATAACGGTTGTATCCTTCCAATCCAGACGGTGCACTACACCGTTTTGTAATTCTGCGATGGCAGCAAGATGGAGGGGTACAATAACAGCTAACCAATCTTGTTGGTGCTTACGGGCATAAGCCAATATATGCTTACGATATTTTCCTGTCACCTCTAGTGGGATATATTCTCCTTTTGTAAATAGCAGATCGTATTTCTTGCGAAGAGCCAGCAAGGTTTTCAGCAGCCAAAGCTTAATTTTCCCGTTGTATCGTTGTTTCCAGAGAGTTGGAAGGATGCTATTATTATCTAGCGCGTCGATTTCCTGTAAATATCGCTGCCGGATAGTATAATCAACTTGACGCCTGTTATCGGGATCCACAAAGCTCAGGTCCCAAAGTTCTGTACCTTGATAGGTGTCCGGTACGCCCGGGCAGGTGAATTTTAATAGGAGCTGAGCCAACGCATCGAGGATACCAAAATCTGCCATGCGTTTTAAGTAAGCATGGAAAACGGGGAAGAAAGGTCCTTGCTTAGCTAATAGAAACTGGGCAAAATGCTGGACACGCTGTTCGTAGGATTCATTTGGTTCTGCCCAATCAGAATGTTCTTTCCCTTCTCGTAAGTATTTCGTTAGGTAATTTAAAAGCCGGTCCTCAAAGTCGTCGTCCGGACAATCGGGCATCGGATAGGATCCAAACATCGCTTGATAGATGGCATAAATGTCATTAGGATACGGTAAATCTCCTTCATAGTGTTCTTTTATAATTTTTTGCCAGATTTCAACTTGTTCCATCCAAGCTTCGGGCCAAGCGGTCAATACCTGGAGGCGAGCCCTTACATCCTCACCTCGTTTAGTATCGTGTGTAGCCGTGGCATTTAGTGCAGAAGGCCAAAGCGCTTGTCGTTTCTGCATAGCGCTATGAAAAGCAGAAACGCTGATACCAAAGTTTGCTGGATGATCACCGACTTCGTTATGGCCAACGAACCGATTATACGTATACATGAGCGTATCTTCGACACCCTTTGCCATGACGGGGCCCGTGAATTGCATACAGCGTTGAAAGAAGATTATGGCGTTTTTGCGATAGAGTTGACCAGGCTCATATTGTGCCCGTTTAATAACTCTCCGTAATCTTTCGGTTCCTTGAGCATTATCGGGCTCTTTCTGCAATATCGCATCGAAAACAGCCATGACCGTGTTATAGTCCTCTGCTTGGAAAGGGAAGTTTTCTTCGTAAAGCCGATATACGGGAAAATATATCAAGAATGCCTGTATGGCGGATCGAAGTTCTTGCAAACCAATAGGAAGCGAATGAATATCAAGGTTTAAATCAAAAAATAATTGACATAGATTGTCAACTTCTCCTTGCATGTGTTTGCATAAAATGGCTCTTTTCTTCGCGATTTGTTCTTCTTCTATCGAATGGCTTTGTCCGACGAATCCTTCGTAAAAATAGGTGAGAAGTTTTTCGCTTTTGCTGTATGTACAGACGTTATTACACAGCGCCAGAAAATCATAACCTGTTGTACCTTGGATGGGCCAATCTCGTGGAAGTTCTTCCTCTTGTTCTACTATCTTTTCAACGACGATATACGTGTCCGATCCGCACATTTTCCGCAGATCTCTTGTATATTTTGCAGGGTTATAAAGACCGTCTATGTGATCAATACGAAAGCCATCTACAATTTTTTTAGCATGGAGTTCTCCTATAAAGCGATGTACGTCTTTAAATACAGCATCATCCTGCATATTCAAACAAATCAATCCGTTGATGGTAAAGAAACGCCGATAATTTATACGCTGATCTGTTTCTGTCCAATGACACAGCTGATAATGTTGTTTGGATAGGATGTCCAATATTTTTTCTTTATTATCATTGATGTTATCCAAACATTGGTTTATTTCTTCATAAGTAGCAGGGTTAATTGGAAGCCGATGATCGAAATAGGTAACGTACAGCTGCTGCTTATCAAATATAACGTTAATTTCTCCCGATTGGACGGCTTCATGGAGATCCTTTCCCAGAATAGGAATCATCAGTTTACCGTTCTCAAAGAATATACTATGATGTGTCGTGTCGAAATAGGTGCTGTATATGGACAGATCGCCATATTCCAAAACGTCCATAAGCCAACGATTTTCATGATGAAATGCCATGTGGTTTGGAACGATGTCCTGTAACCATTTTATATTAAAGTCGGCAAGCCGCGCTTTAAGTTTTATCAGCTGATCTAATGTTCCCAGTTCTGGGTTAATCTTATTAAGTTCCGTTCCGTCGTAGCCATGCACACTACCAGGGACCGCTTGTAGGATAGGAGAAGCGTAAATGGTGTCAATACCGAGATTATGTAGATAATCTATGATCTGCTCGAAATGTTGAAAATCAAAGTTTTTATTAAACTGGATACGGTACGTGCCGCTTGGTATGTCCATTATATATAATTCCGCTAAAAATAAAGTTGTACTGAAATGATGAAGTATTGTTAATGACCTATATGTAAACTAAACGTCAAATAGGTCGTTTAGTTTAGAGAAAAGTAACGATTTAGTCATAAAATAATAAAAAGAAAAATTTTCAAAACGAGATCATCCGAATGGTGTTCTATATGTACCTATGAAGTTGAAACTAAAATAATTTACCATGAAAATAGGAATAACTTTTTCTGCTTTTGATTTATTACATGCAGGACACATTAAAATGCTGGAAGATGCCAAAGAACAGTGCGATTTTCTCATCTGTGGGGTGCAGACTGATCCGACCCTGGACCGACCGGAAAAAAATAAACCCACGCAGACGGTTTTTGAACGTTACATGCAATTGCGGGGTTGCAAACACGTAGATATGATCATCCCGTATGCGACGGAACAAGATCTGGAAGATATACTGCGTTCGTATAAAATCCATGTGCGGATTTTGGGAGACGAGTATAAGGACAAAAATTTTACGGGAAGGAAGTATTGTGAAGAAAAAGGTATCGAACTTTACTTTAATCGTAGAGAGAACCGGTTCTCCAGTTCGTCGTTACGGAAAATCATCGCAAAGAAACAGTGTGAGGAACCTGTTTCCATCGTTCATCTAAAAGAAAATATGGAGCTGCCGTTACAGCGGCTAAATGCATAAGAGATACAGCGTAAAAGAATAATAGGATTTGATAGTAAAAAATGAAAGTAGGAATTATTTTTGGAGAATTTGATCTTTTACATTTAGGTCATCTCGTCATGTTGGAAGAGGCTAAACGGTATTGTGACCATCTGATTGTTGGATTAAAAACGGATACTAAAGAACGGGATCGAAATAGTTCACATCCGGCACAAACCGTTGTCGAGCGGTTCATTAAACTGGAGGGGTGCCGGTACGTAGATGAAATTATTCCTTATGAATCTGACGAAGAATTAATGGATATGTTGCAGTCCCTGCCTATCGATATTCGGTTTGTAGAGGGGATGGTTTCGCATTTTCCGGGAAAAGATTATTGTCTGAAAGAAGGGATCGAAATTCAATATACGAAGCGGAAACATCGTTTTACGAGTGATAGGCTACGAAAGGTTGTGACAGAGAAGGAACTTACGAAAGAGCAGCTGGTTAAAACGATCAATTAGAATCTTAGCAAAAAACAAGAGCAAGGCATGAACAGGGTAACAGTAGGCATTGTAAGCAATAATAGGAGGTTGCGGGTCGCATATAGATTATTATTTGAACAGGAGACGGAAGGGAATGTGGAGGTTCTGTGGGATGCCGTTTTGGGTGACGAGGTAAAGGCTTGCCAAAAATACTGTGGACAGCCGGATGTGCTCGTGGTGGATTATGAAGGAATGTGTGATCAGGCTTCTTTCGGTCTGGAAGAGCTAAACTATATTTTTCCTGAAAGCAAATTTTTATTCGTCTGCGACGATTTTAATGCAGGTCGGACTCGGGAATTGGGAAAGAATCTGCAACAATTTCTAATTTCAAAATATTGTTCTGTTCAGACGTTATTGTCCGCTATTTCCAGTCTTATTTTGAAAACTTCTCCTTTTCTATTTCAACCCCAAAAACCAACTTCCTTTTCGATGAATAATTAGAGAAGACCTTCAATAATTCGCATCTAAATAGATATTCCGCTATGCTATTTCAAATTATGTATTACCCGGGGTAAGGCAATCTTAAACCATTGCGTATAATTTTCCGGATTTTTATTGATATCGGCTAAAATTTCATTCAGCTCCATCCATTTATAATCTTGAACTTCATCTTTGTTGATCTTCGGTTCCTCATTGGAGTAACCGATACAAACGTAATCGTATTCATTTTCTATCAAATCGTTTTCAACTTCAATTTTATAAATAAACGAATGCGAAAACTCCAAATCACATTCCAATCCCATTTCATACACTAAACGCTCTGCAGCACTTAGCAATACATCTTCTTCCCATTGGGGGTGGGAACAACAAGTATTGGTCCAAAGTCCAGCGCCATGATATTTATGGTTTGCCCTTTGCTGTAAAAGAAGTTCATCTTTATCATTAAATATAAATACCGAAAATGCCCTATGAAGGTGACCTTTTTGGTGGGCTTCCAATTTTTCCATTTCACCAAGTGCGATATCGTTATCGTCTACTAATATTACTTTATTTCTTTCCATTTTTGCAGTTCAACATGGTTCTGAATAATTCATTTTAACGCTTCTCCATATACGCGCAGCGCTCTGTCTCTTGCAAAGCTGTGTTCAACTATTGGTGGAGGGTAGGCATCGGTTCCGAACTCAGGCAACCATTTTTTTATATATTCTAAATTTTTATCGAATTTTTCTGTCTGGGTAGTAGGATTAAAGATCCGAAAATAAGGCGCGGCATCGCAACCCGATCCCGCTGCCCATTGCCAATTTCCATTGTTCGCAGATAGATCGTAATCGTTAAGTTTTTCAGCAAAGTAGGCTTCGCCCCAACGCCAGTCTACAAGCAGATGCTTGCATAAAAAACTGGCAGCAACCATCCTTACACGATTATGCATATACCCCGTTTCATTAAGTTGTCGCATACCTGCATCCACCATTGGAAATCCCGTTTTACCAGTACACCATTTCTCAAATTCAGTTTCATCATTCCGCCATTTAATACGATCATATTGCTTTTTGAACGACTCCCGCTCAACAGCCGGAAAATGATAAAGGATTTGCATAAAAAACTCCCTCCAGATCAGCTCGGATAACCAGGTTTGATTGTGCTTGATAGCAAAAGCGACACACTTTCGAATGCTTATTGTGCCAAATCGTAAAGCAATGCCTAATTGCGTTGTTTTTTGCAGAGCAGGATAATCCCGAAATTTGTCGTACTGATCAATGATGGCAGCTTCTAAAGTAGGATTTTCAAAAACTATATCTGTCTTTTTAAATCCAATGTCATGTAAAGAAAGGATTTCCGAAAAAGATAGCGGATATAGATTTTCTAATTTTATGTTATACAATTTATAGTGTTCAGCGTTTAATTTTTCCCTCCACTTTTTGGCATACGGCGTGTATATTGTATAAGGCGAGCTATCGTTTTTTACGATATCATTTTTGTCAAAAATCACCTGATCTTTGAACGCTTGAAAACGAATGTCACGTTCATTTAAAAAATTATATATTTCTGTATCGCGCCGGATAGCACTAGGTTCATAATCCCTATTGCAAAAAACAGTTTGGATTGCAAATTTGTCGACCAGCATTTTAAAGATATCAAGTGGGGCTCCATAAAAAGTTTTGAGAGCAGAACCCTGTGATTTTAAAAGCACATTGATGTGTGTAAGTACTTGATGGATATAATCTACCCGCTTATCATTTTTATTGGTCAATCTATCCAATATATTTTGATCGAAAATAAAAATAGGCAAAACAGGAAATTCTGAAGAAAGAGCCCGATATAGGCCTACGTTATCCGTTAAGCGTAAATCTCTACGAAACCAAAACAGCGAAATTTTATTTTTTGCCACCATATTGTTTACGTTGAAATAGTTTGAAAAAATAGAGAACCAACAAAAACTGTGTGTAACCATAAACAGCGTCTTCAATGGGAATCGTCAGGATTCTTATTCC
>PJTZ01000045.1_pt1 | contig 168642 bp, 182 predicted proteins | sample 1512131 | NCBI WGS metagenome assembly PJTZ01 (sample SAMN08177679, study PRJNA422409) | Soil metagenome, whole genome shotgun sequencing project. | reverse complement strand
CCTTCCACTACGCGAACCAGCGCCATCAATGTCCGGTCGTGAATACCTAATTGTTCAAGATGCCGGGCGGTATTGAGCACATAATCCATATTCGCCCCCGCGCTGCCGATGCCAGCCCGCACGATTCGCACCTGTTCATCAATACCGAGCTTGCCGGCATATTGCTCGTGGCTTTCGTCGATCATATAGGCCAAAGCCGCCACCTGCCGCCCATCATCGAGACGCACAGGCCTGACCACGTCCCGATAGACCGACGTCACCATTTCCCTTGCATGCAGATAAGCGGATACCTCGGGCCAGTCCGCGCCCGAAACCTCAAAAACCATGCCCCGGCAAGCCCCGCCTTTTGCCAGCCCGAATACCAGCCCCGGCTGTTCCGGTGTGCCGCGATAATGATGCGAAATGATCGAGAGTGATCTATGTCCACCGCGCAGCAGCCCCTTGTGGGCGCTGACGAACCGAAAGCCAGGGTTCCAGATCAACGAGCCGTAGCCAAACACCCAGTGGTTTTCGTCGCTATTCTGCGTCATGCCAATCACTTTAAATCAAGCTCCATCACCCTGCCGCAACACCCGGCAGATTCAAGCCCAATCGTCGTTTTGGGCCCTGAATAGGTCGCAATCCCATCCAAGGATGAAAACCCGCTTCTGACCGGGGAGCAGCAGCGCTAAGAGAAAGACATGAAGAAGCGAATCATCATTCTCGGCGCCATCATTCTCACAATCGTGCTTGCCTGGTGCATTGCCTGGTACGTCATATCAGGCCAGATCCGCCAGCAGGTCGACGCCCTTGCGCTAAACGATGGCGAAACGGCACCGCAATTGACCTGCGGAAACCTGGACATCAGCGGTTTCCCGTTCCGCTTTGAGCTCGACTGCAAAAACGTCGCCATTGTTTCTGGCGATCTCCTGGTCGAATTCGCCGATCTTCGCGGCGGGGTGATGGCCTATCGCCCCAATCACATTCTGGCTTCGGCCACCGGCCCGGCTCAGATTTCCGATGCGTTCACAGGTCTGCGCCAGCAGGTGTCATGGACTGATATTGAAGCCAGCTTCCGCGTCGAGAATTGGCGCATTGCGCGGGTGTCCATCATCGGCAACGACTTCACCTGGACCGATACGCTTTTCGCCGACAATCTGATCGCCAAAAGCACCCATGCCGAATTCCATCTGCTCGACATTGATGAGCTGCATGACGCTACGACTGGCCGCTCGGCTTTGGCCCTGTTCACCCGGGCTACCGATATCGAAGCGCCGGGGATCGAGTTGAGCCCCACGCAAGTCGAAATCGAAGCTGAACTGACCGGCCTGCCCGACGATATCCGCAATTGGGGCGCCGTGCCCTTCCTGCCAGATTGGCAACAGGCAGGCGGCCAACTGCGTCTCACCGGCATCCGCGCCAATGACGGCACAGCGGATATCAATGCCACCGGCCAGTTGCAGCTTGATGCGCAAGGTTATCCGACAGGAACGATCGATATCGATTCGTTTGGTGTCGCACAGCGCATTGGCGCCTTCATTGAAGAGCCATGGCGTACACTCGTTCTGGGCGTTCCTGGTGAAAACGGTCGCCACACCAACAAGCTCACTTTGGCGGGCGGAGGCATTTCGTCCGGGCTGGTGCCGTTGGCAGCATTGCCGCCATTGTTTTGAGGAGGCGCGCCGCTACATGCGGCGCGCACGTCCATTCACCGTCCGCGCATAGGCAGGGGCAGCCACCGGCAGGCGGCTGACGATCCAGCCTACCATCAGCGGGATCAGGACGAGGTCGTCCACCCAGCCGATCAGCGGGATGACATCGGGAATGATGTCAAACGGATTGACCAGATAAAAGGCGGCAAACAGCGTCGCCGCCTTCAGATAAAGCGGTGTCTCGCGCGCCCAGAAAGCCTTCCAGAGCTGCACGACTTCCTTGCGGAAAAGGATAATGCGGGGGAGGAACCTGTTCATCATGCATAATAGATGGCCCCGCCTTGGCAGCGTTCAAGATCGGGACGATCACTTTTGCCTCTTGGCTTTCCGCGCCTCGGTTTTGGCTGCATTCTCCGCCACGCGCGCTGCGACCATTCGGACAATAAGATCATCAGGGGGCAAGGCATCGGGCGGAAACTGCAACGTGCCCTTCGCTGTGCGCCAGGGCGCGATCTCGTCCGCCATGCCGACAAACACCGCATTGCCCATCGGAAAGAACGAGCAGTGCTTTTTGAACGCAAAATAGGACACCAGCGCGCCATTCAGCCCGATACCGGGCATGGCATAAGTAATGACTTCCTCCGCCTCTGGTGCGGCAGCACGGATGACCTTGCGAAATGGCTGATCGCGTCCCGAAATGGCGGTTCAAGCCCCGCGATATAGGCATCGATCCGGGCACCGGCACCGGCTGTTTCTGCCATCGCATCCTCCCTGCGCTTCAACGTCACTTTATTGTTCAGTTGCGCGCGCAAAAGGGAAGGCCTATCTCGGAAGCGATAATAAACGGGGTTTGAAATGGCCGGTCCAGCGCCGCGCAGGCAATCGATGGGTGTCAATGTCGGGGGCGTCATGGTCGGCGGCGGCGCGCCCGTCGTCGTGCAATCCATGACCAATACCGATACGGCGGACATCGACGCGACGGTAAAGCAGGTCATGCAACTGGCCCGCGCCGGCTCGGAAATCGTGCGCATCACCGTCGACCGGGACGAAAGCGCCGCGGCAGTGCCCATCATCCGCGACCGGCTGGCCTTTATGGGCTATGACGTGCCGCTTGTGGGAGACTTCCACTATATCGGCCACAAGCTGCTCACCGACCACCCCGCCTGCGCCGAGGCTTTGGCAAAATATCGTATCAATCCGGGCAATGTTGGCTTCAAAGCCAAGCGCGACACGCAATTCGCGACCCTCATCGAAATCGCCAATAAATACGACAAGCCAGTGCGCATCGGCGTCAATTGGGGCTCGCTTGACGAGGAGCTTCTCACCCGCCTCATGGATGAGAACGCAGCCTCTACCACGCCGATCTCAGCAGCAGCCGTTCAGCGCGAGGCCATCATCCAGTCTGCCCTGCTCTCCGCCGCCCGCGCCGAAGAGCTCGGCATGCGCCGCAACCAGATCCTGCTCTCCACCAAGGTCAGCGATGTCCAGCACCTAATCGCTGTCTATCAGGATCTCGCCGCACGTTGCGATTACGCGCTTCATCTCGGCCTTACCGAGGCGGGCATGGGCTCAAAGGGCATCGTTGCATCATCAGCCGCTCTTGGCATCTTGCTGCAACAGGGTATTGGCGACACGATCCGTATTTCCCTAACGCCGGAGCCCGGCGGCGACCGCACCACCGAGGTCAAGGTCGCGCAGGAACTGCTCCAGACCATGGGCTTCCGCCAGTTTCTGCCGGTTGTCGCTGCCTGTCCGGGTTGCGGACGCACCACTTCGACCACGTTCCAGACACTGGCCAAGGAAATTCAGGATCATCTCAACAGCTCCATGCCCGAATGGCGCGAGCGCTATCCGGGCGTTGAGGGTCTGTCGGTGGCGGTCATGGGCTGCATCGTCAACGGACCGGGCGAAAGCAAGCACGCCAATATCGGCATCTCCCTGCCCGGAACCGGCGAAACCCCCGCTGCCCCGGTTTTCATGGATGGGGAAAAGGTCACCACCCTGCGCGGTGCCGATGTGGCCGAGCAGTTCAAAGTCATGGTGGCCGATTATATCGAGAAGAAATTCGGCGCCGGCAAACAGAATGCGGCTGAATAGATGAACGAGCGCAACCAACGCCGCCTGTTCTGGTTGGCCATGCTGATTATTGTCTTGGGTGCACTGAAATTCACCGGCCATTTGGGATAAGCCGTGACTGGTTTGAACATCAGTGATGCTGACAAGCTCAAGGCTATACGCTTATTGCACTCAATCATCTATGTGGTGATGGCTCTCTCCACCTTTGCCCTGGTCTATGCCGGCATCAGCGGACACACAGGCTCATGGCTCATGCTACCAATCGCGCTTTTGGCCATTGAAGTCTTTGTCTTTGTCGGTAATGGCTTCAAATGCCCGCTGACGGCGCTGGCTGTTCGCTATGGCGCCGTCCGCGGTTATGCCTTCGATACCTATTTTCCCGAAAGCATTATGCGGCACACATTCTGGTTCTTCACCAGTCTTATGGTGCTAGGCCTGCTGCTGCTTGGCCTGCGCTGGAGCGGCATTCTGGCCTGAAAGGGCAGAGTTCAGGCCGAGCCGTTTTCCCATTCCGGCAGCGGAAACACCCGGTCATAGGCCCAGTTAAACACAAAGGCATAGACCATGTAGAAAACCGCTAGCGCGATATCCATGATCAGCGCGTCCAGAAGCGATATCTGCAAATACCAAGCAATGGCCGGCAGCATCAGAGTAAGCAGGCCCAGCTCGAAAAAGACGGCATGGAAGACGCGGATCAGCGCCGTCTTTTCGGTGCCGCCACGCAGCTTCACCATCAGATGATCGAAGCCCAGATTGTAGACATAGTTCCACAGCATCGCGACCGTAGCACTGGCTACGACGATAACAGCGGAATCCCCGCCCGGCAGGTGAAAGGCGAAGGCGGCAAGTGGTGTCGCCAGAACAATGCCGATGGCTTCAAAGGAAATGGCGTGACGGATACGGTCTGCAGTGTTGCGCATGGTAATCCTCAGGATCACCGGGCCGTCCCGAACGAAACCCAAAATGGGGGAGGCCGTCCTCACGCACCGGGATATAGGACAGTCCGATATTTCCAGCAACGTCTGGGCGGAATATCCGACATTCTACTCACGCAGGACAAAGACGCCCGTCCGTACCATTGCCCCGCCGCCCATATCGGGCACCTGATATTCGGCAATCTGATCGAGATGCGACAAGGGTAGGTCACGGCGAAATGGATCGCCGACAAGCACCTTTGTCCCGCGCGCCACATGATCTCTAAGAACCGGCATCGTCATAGCCGCAACGGCGGCATCATAAAAAACATCGCCAGCCAGGACGATATCGACAGGCGCATCCGCCTCGCACAAGCCTATCGCAGCAGCATTTGCCTCCGCATTGAGCTCCAGCGCCACTCTAGCGATAGGATCAGGCTCAAACGCGACGACACTCTCTGCACCCGCTTTTGCAGCCGCTATGCCGACCAGACCTGACCCTGCACCAAAATCCATCACCGACCTACTCACGACGCTCTGAGGATAGTCGCGCAGATAAAGCGCTAAAGCCGCCCCGCCAGCCCAGGAATAGGCCCAGTAAGGCGGCGTATCGGCCTGGCCTTGCTCGGCCAAAAAGCGGATCAATCCGCTCTTGGGCGTCGGTTGATAAAGAGAAATATCGGGCCGAAACGCTAGCGGTTCCAGCGCGAAGCGGCCCCGGATAAAATCCGCGGGCGAGGCGCTTAAGCCGGAAGCTGGCAAGCATCCACCCATTTGCCACCACAGAGTTCCGCCAACCGCTCGACCGTCAGTTTCACCGAGGCATGAGTATCCCCGCCCGCCGGAATGACGATGTCATAGATTTTAAGCGAGGTATCGAGATAGATCGGCAGGGGCGCAGGCAGGCCAAACGGGCAGACCCCGCCCACTTGATGGCTGGTAAGCCGCAATACATCCTCAGCCCCCAGCATGCGCGGTCGCCCACCAAAGGCATCCTTGGATTTCTGATTATCCAGCCGCGCATCACCCCGCGTCACCAGCAGAAATTCCTCATCCCTGACGCGGATGCAGAGCGTCTTGGCGATCTGGCCCGGCTCCACCCCATGGACGCCCGCCGCCAGCTGTACGGTCGCGGTCGAAGCATCAGTAACAATGACGGTAAGATCAGGTGCGCGGGTAGCGAGGTCGGCTTTGACGGAAGAAAGGCTCATGGAAACACTCAGAACAGGCTGGCAAGGCGGTTTTCATACTTGAACCGCGTTTTCTCACGGATCGGGGTGGTGACAGCGCGGCTCATAAAGTCGCGCGGAATATCGGCCACGCCATCGAACCCCATGATTTCAGCAACCGAAATGCGCTCGCCTTCATAGGGAAGGATAGTCACCGCCATGCCCGCTTCGACGGAGCCGGGGCTGATCACGCGACAATAGGCACCGGGCCGTCTCGCTTTATGAAACCGTTTGAGCCAGCGCGGATCGCCCATCTTCGCGGAAAAGGTCATGCATGGCGTGCGGTGATAGGTCACTTCCAACATGCAGTCGCCGATGACAAAACGGTCACCAATGGCGGTGCTGACACTAGCGGGGCCTTCGAGCGTAAAATTTTCTCCGAACAGTCCCGGAAATATCTCCACGCCCTCAGCCACCCAGAAATCATAATCCGTCTGGAAGTAAACATAGATGGCCTGATCGGCTCCGCCGTGATGCCGCCTGTCGGCAATGACATCGCTCGCAATACCGTCTTTGCCAATGGCAACCGGGCCTGACACGGGTTCTTTATAGATGCCCGTGACAGTGCTGGTGCCGGGAATATTGCGGGGTTGGCCAACATTGACGCTGAGCAGGCGGGCCATGCTCACTTCTCCCGCGTCGCAAAATAGCGGGCCGTCGCGCGCAGCCCATCGGCCTTTGGCCCAAAGGTGCGCAAAGCCGAAATCGCCTCATTGACGATCTTGTCTAACATAACCCGGGCGCCCTCGACGCCAAGCCGCGATACGACCGTCTGTTTGCCCGCCCCCGCATCCTTGCCTGTCGCCTTGCCCATGGCCTCGGACGACGCTGTGACATCGAGAATATCGTCGGCAAGCTGAAAGGCCCGCCCTGCCGCTTCAGCATAGGCGGTGAGCGCCGAGAAGGCCCGCGCATCCGCACCACCCAGCAAAGCGCCCATGCGCACCGAGGCGCGAATGAGTGCGCCGGTTTTCATAGCCTGCATGATCGCGATTTCGATGTCGGTAAAACCACCCCGCTCACCCTCGATGTCGCGCATCTGCCCACCAACCATGCCGCCTGCACCGGACCCAGCAGCCAGTTCAGTCACTAGTGCCACGCGCACTGCCGGATCAGGATGGCAGCTCAGATCGGCCAGCGTTGCGAACGCCTGCGTCAGCAGAGCATCGCCAGCAAGAATTGCCGTCGCCTCGTCATAGGCTTTGTGAACGGTCGGTCGTCCTCGGCGCAGATCGTCATTGTCCATGCTCGGTAGGTCGTCGTGGATCAACGAATAGCAATGCACCATTTCAACCGCGAGGCCGGCTGGAAGAGCCTTTTCAGCAGGCACAGAAAAAATTGCCGCCGCCTGTCGGACCAGCAAGGGACGAAGCCGCTTGCCGCCTTCAAGACTCCCATGGCGAATGGCCTCCACCAGTCGGTCTGCCGCCGGCCCCGGCCCGGAAAGCCGCGCGCCGGTCAGAGAGGTGGAAAGCCCGGCCTCTACGGCACGGGCACAATCGGCGCTGTCTGCGGAAAAGTCGTACATGCCATGTTGCTAGCTCTTTGGCATCAGACCGGCAAGAGCTAGCGTCTGGCCTAACCCGGCCATAGGCGCTAAACAGCCGGCATGGCCCGGCGCAAAAGCAAAATCTGGCGCTTTGTGCGCATCCCTCTCGGCATCCTGGCCCTGCTCGTCGCCATTCCGGTGATCCTGACCCCGGTTTATCTGGTCGCCCAGCCCCTCTCGGTCCCCATGCTCACCCGCATGCTGACCGGACAGACTGTCACCCGGACCTGGCGCGACATCGACGATATTTCCGACCGCCTCAAGGCCTCTGTCATTCTCTCCGAAGACGGACAATTCTGCCGCCATTGGGGCATCGACATCACCGCGCTGCGCATCGAGATCGACAATTATCTGTCAGGACGCGAAACCCGTGGCGCCTCGACCATCACCATGCAGGTCGCGCGCAATCTTTTCCTCTGGAACGGGCAAAGCGCGGTGCGAAAGGCGCTGGAAGTCCCATTGGCCGTCTATATCGATTTGGTCATGCCCAAAAAGCGGATCATGGAGATCTACCTCAACATCGCCGAATGGGGCCCTTCAGGTCAGTTCGGCGTCGTGGCAGGCAGCGAGTATGCCTTTGCCCGCGAGCCGCAAAATCTCGATTGGCGCACGGCTAGTCTGCTGGCCGTCACTTTGCCAAATCCTATCGTCCGCAACCCTGCCCGCCCCAATGCGGGATTGTCGCGCGTTGCAGGCATTGTCGAGAACAGGGCGCGCGAATATGGCGACCGCGCCGCCTGCGTTGGACAGGATGGCCGCCTCGACCTATAAGAGCGGCAAGGACTCAGGTTTCAGGCGCTTTTGCTGCATAAAAGACACTAGCCAAGCCCCAATTCTTGCTCTATAGAGCCCCCCAATCCCTTCAGAGATACGTCTCTGGGCCGCTTTCGGCGGCACAACGATTTTGAATTTCGGAGTACCGACCATGGCAGTGCCAAAACGCAAAACCTCGCCGATGAAGCGCGGTTTCCGTCGCTCGCACGACGCTATTGCCAACCCCACCTATGTCGAAGACAAGGATTCGGGTGAGCTGCGTCGCCCGCACCACGTTGATCTCAAGACCGGCATGTATCGCGGTCGCCAGATTCTGGCTGCGAAGAACTAAGCCGAAAGGCTGTTTGGCGCCCATGCGCTTTATCTGATATTTCGACGGCCGGCCCCATCAAAGGGTCGGCCGTTTTGTTTTTCCGCCGCAAGGGACGCGGCCTTCAAGGAGCAAATCATGAGCATGCGCGTCGAATCGGACACTATGGGCAAGATCGAGGTCCCCTCCGACAAGTATTACGGCGCCCAGACCGCCCGCTCGCTCATGAATTTCGACATCGGCGGTGAAAAGATGCCGGTCGAGATCGTCCGCGCCTTCGGCATCCTCAAGAAAGCCGCCGCCTTGGCCAATACCAAGCTCGGTCTGATGGACGAGAAAACCCGCGACCTCATCGTCGCCGCAGCTGACGAAGTGATCGAAGGCAAGCTCGCCGATCACTTCCCTCTGGTTGTCTGGCAGACCGGTTCGGGCACCCAGTCCAACATGAATGTGAACGAAGTAATCTCCAACCGCGCCATCGAAATGGCGGGCGGCGAGATGGGCTCCAAAAAGCCAGTTCATCCCAATGACCACGTCAATATGAGCCAGAGCTCGAACGACACCTATCCCACCGCCATGCACATCGCAGCCGTGGAGGCGGTCGAAAATTACCTCTATGAGCGCGTAGCCCTGCTGCGCGACACGCTCAATGCCAAGTCCGAAGAGTTCATGGATGTGGTCAAGATCGGCCGCACCCATCTGCAGGACGCGACCCCGCTGACGCTGGGCCAGGAAATCTCCGGCTGGGTAGCGCAGATCGATTACGCCATTGCAGCCATCAAGGCGACCATGCCGCAATTGAAGGAACTGGCTCTGGGCGGCACCGCTGTGGGCACCGGCCTCAACGCCCATCCAGATTATGCCGTCGCTGTCGCCAAGGAAATCGCCGACCTCACCGGCCACGACTTCGTCACTGGTCCGAACAAGTTCGCGCTGCTGGCCGGTCACGACGCCTTTGTCGGCACCTCGGGCGCACTCAAGCAACTGGCTGCCGCCTTTATGAAGATCGCCAATGACGTGCGCTGGCTCGCCTCCGGTCCACGCTCTGGTCTGGGCGAAATCACCATTCCGGAAAACGAGCCCGGCTCTTCGATCATGCCCGGCAAGGTCAATCCGACCCAGTCCGAAGCCATGACCATGGTTGTCACACAGGTGATGGGCAACGACGCCGCCATCGGCTTTGCCGCCAGCCAGGGCAATTTCGAACTGAACGTCTTCAAGCCTGTCATTGCCTATAATTTCCTACAAAGCGTGCGCCTCTTGGCCGATGCTGCCAAGAGCTTCAACGACAATTGCGCCGTGGGCATCGAACCCGATCACAAGCGCATCAAGCAGCTCGTCGATCAGTCTCTGATGCTGGTGACCGCACTCAACCGCAAAATCGGCTACGACAACGCCGCCAAGATCGCCAAGACCGCGCACAAGAACGGCTCAACCCTGCGCGAAACGGCCATCGAACTTGGCCTGCTCACCGGCGAAGAATTCGACGCCGAAGTGAAGCCCGAACAAATGGTCGGCCCGCTCAAGCTGAAGAAGTAAGGGCTCCTATGCTCTGATGGCACAAATACGATGCTGCCCTCGGGCTTGACCCGAGGGCCTCGTCGGAAGCCCGCAGATTAACAAGTGTGCGTGAGGGAAATGGCCCTCGGGTCAAGCCCGAGGGCAGCAAGGTGTGGGGAATAGCTGTTTCCAGCCGCTACCCCCACATCGCCGCCTCAATAGTGGCCACGTCGATCTTTTTCATCTGCATCATCGCCTCAAAAGCGCGCTTGGCTTCTGCTCCACCCTTCATCATGGCTTCCGAAAGCACACGCGGGGTGATCTGCCAGGAAATGCCCCACTTGTCCTTGCACCAGCCACACATACTTTCCTGCCCGCCATTACCGACAATGGCGTTCCAATAGCGGTCGGTTTCTGCCTGATCGTCCGTTGCGATCTGAAAGGAAAAGGCCTCCGAATGCTTGAAGGCCGGGCCCCCATTGAGCCCGATGCAGGACACGCCCATCAACGTGAAATCCACCGTCAGCACCGCCCCCGCGCTGGTCGACGGATTGTCGCTCGGGGCGCGATGAACACCTTTTATATGGGTATCGGGAAACGTCGCCGCATAAAAATTGGCAGCCTCTTCCGCGCCTGTGTCATACCAGATGCAGATCGTGTTCTTGGCAATGCTCATGTCTGTCTCCTCATGCGGCCCAATAAGGACCTGTCGCTCCCACGACGGACCAACATCGCCAGATTAGACACACAATAGACGTTGAACCGCATCACAAAAGAAAAGGCCCGGATCGCTCCGGGCCTTATTGCTATTCGAGACGGACCAGAAGGTCCTTGGCGTCGATCTGGTCGCCGGGCTTGATCAACAGCTCGGCCACCACGCCATCGACCTCTGCATGGATGGCCGTTTCCATTTTCATGGCTTCGATCGAGCACAGCACATCGCCCGCGCTGACCTTCTGGCCCTGCGCCACCGCCAATGTGGAAATCACACCGGGCATGGGTGCCCCAACCTGCTTGGCATCTCCAGCCACGGCCTTGGCGCGTACCTTGACTTCACCGGCCTTGAGACGATCCGGCACGGTAATGGTGCGTGGCTGGCCGTTGAGGTCGAAGAAGACGCGCACCTCGCCCTTTTCATTGGTCTCGGCGCGGCCCTGATAGGTCACGACCAGCGTTTTGCCCTTTTCGATATCGACAAGCAGTTCGTCACCCTCTTCCAGTCCATAGAAATAGACCGGCGTGGGCAGCACTTCGGTGGGACCGTAGCGATCCTGGGTCTTTTCGAAATCCGAATAGACCTTTGGATACATGAGGTACGAGGCCAGACGGAAATCATCGACCGGCTGCCCGACCTCTTCCGAGATTTTCTTGCGCTCGGCTTCGAGGTCGACTTCCTTGAGATAGGAGCCGGGACGCTCGCTCATCGGCGTGCGGCCTTTGAGCACCTTTTTCTGCAGCTTTTCCGGGAAACCACCGGGAGGCTGGCCCAGATCACCGGCAAAGAAGCCGACAACAGAATCGGGGAAAGCAATATCCTTATTCGGATCTTCGACGTCGCTGCGCTTGAGACCGGCCGAAACCATAGCCAAAGCCATATCACCGACCACCTTGGAGCTGGGCGTCACCTTGACGATATCGCCAAACATCTGGTTGACGTCGGCATAGGTCTGCGCGACCTCGTGCCAGCGGGTTTCAAGCCCCAGCGAACGGGCTTGTTCCTTGAGATTGGTGAACTGCCCGCCCGGCATTTCGTGCAGATACACTTCCGATGCGCCGCCCTTGAGATCGCTCTCGAAAGCGCGGTACTGCGTGCGCACGGCCTCCCAATAGAAAGAAAGCTGGCGGATCGCCTTAGCGTCCAGCCCCGGATCACGGTCACCATCGGCAAGCGCGGCGACGAGCGACCCTAGCGTTGGCTGGCTGGTGGTCGAGGACAGCGCATCCATTGCCGCATCAACTGCATCAACACCGGCTTCCACCGCGGCAAGCACCGTTGCGGCAGCAGCGCCGGACGTGTCGTGGGTGTGGAGGTGAATGGGCAGGCCCACTTCTTCCTTGAGCACCGAAACCAGCTTCTTGGCCGCAGCAGGTTTCAGCAGGCCCGCCATATCCTTGATGCCAAGCACATGAGCGCCAGCTGCCTCCAGCTCTTTGGCCAGACCAACATAATATTTGAGGTCATATTTGGATCGATCAGGATCAAAAAGATCGCCGGTATAGCAGATAGCACCTTCTGCCACCTTCCCCTCTTCGATCACCGCGTCGATGGAGACGCGCATGTTCTCGACCCAGTTGAGGCAGTCGAAAATGCGGAAAATATCGACGCCGCCCCTGGCCGCCTGTTTGACGAAGAACTTGACGACATTGTCGGCATAATTGGTGTAGCCGACGCCATTTGAGCCGCGCAGTAGCATCTGCGTCAGAATATTGGGCGCGCCTTCGCGCACCTTAGCCAAACGCTCCCAAGGATCTTCGTTGAGGAAGCGCATCGAAACGTCGAATGTTGCTCCGCCCCAGCATTCAAGACTGAAGAGATTCGGCAGGCCGCGCGAATAGGCCTCTGCGATGCGGGTAATATCGAAGCTGCGCATGCGTGTCGCCAACAGCGATTGGTGCGCATCACGCATGGTCGTGTCAGTGAACAGAACGCGGTTCTGTTCCTTCATCCAGCGTGCCAGCCCGTCGGGACCATCGCGGTCCAGAACCTGCCGGCTCCCCTCGATAAGGCTGAGCGGTTCAAATTCCGGCACGAAAGGCTCGGCGGCATCGGCCGGCGGCCGTGGACGATCACGCACTTCAGGGTGCCCGTTGACGGTCACGTCGGCGATGTAGCTCAAGAGCTTGGTCGCCCGGTCCTTGCGCGGCTTGAAATTGAACAGGTCCGGCGTCGTGTCGATGAAGCGCGTCGTATAGCGGTTCTCGACAAAGTCAGGATGAGTGATGATATTTTCGAGAAACGCCAGATTGGTCGCAACACCGCGAATGCGGAATTCGCGTAGCGCACGATGCATGCGGGCGATGGCTTCGTCGGCACTCGGTGCCCAGCAGGTGACCTTCTCCAGCAGCGGATCGTAATAGCGGGTGATGATCGCCCCGGCATAGGCCGTGCCGCCATCGAGGCGCACGCCAAAGCCCGTCGCGCCGCGATAGGCAGTGATGCGGCCATAATCGGGAATGAAATTCTGCTCTGGATCTTCCGTCGTCACACGGCACTGGATGGCATTGCCGTTGAGGCGGATGTCTTCCTGCTTGGGCACGCCGGACTCGGGCGTGCCGATCACCGCGCCATCGAGCAGATGAATCTGCGCCTTGACGATGTCGATGCCGGTCACTTCTTCGGTGACGGTGTGCTCCACCTGAATGCGCGGATTCACTTCAATGAAGTAGAATTTGTCTGTATCGGCATCCATTAGGAATTCGACCGTGCCAGCACCACGATAATTTGCGGCCTTGCCAAGACGGACTGCGGCGTCGGTCAAATCCTTACGGACATCGTCTGAGAGATAAGGCGCAGGCGCCCGCTCTACCACCTTCTGATTGCGCCGCTGCACGGAGCAATCTCGCTCATAAAGATGCACGAGATTACCGTGATCGTCGCCGATGAGCTGCACTTCGACATGGCGGGCGCGCTCGATCAGCTTTTCGAGATACATCTCGTCCTTGCCGAACGCGGCTTTGGCCTCACGCTTGCCTTCAGATACTTCCGAAAGCAGCGTCTTTTCGTCCATGATGCGGCGCATGCCGCGGCCACCGCCGCCCCAGCTGGCCTTGAGCATGAGCGGGTAGCCAATTTCGGCAGCAAGACGCTTGATTGTTTCAGGATCGTCCGGCAGCGCCTCTGTCGCGGGCACGACCGGCACGTTGGAGGCCAGCGCCATATTGCGCGCCGCAACCTTATTGCCGAGGTCGCGCATGGTCTGGGCGCGCGGACCGATAAAGGTAATGCCTGCCTCTTCGCAGGCATCTACAAATTCGGGACTTTCCGAGAGCAGGCCATAGCCGGGATGGATGGCATCGGCACCGGAAATCCGGGCGATGCGGATATATTCATCGATCTGGAGATAGGCTTCGACCGGCCCCTTGCCCTTGCCGATAAGATAGGCCTCGTCGGCCTTGAACCTGTGCAGCGCCAGCTTGTCTTCCTCGGCATAGACGGCAACCGTCTTCAGCCCAAGCTCATTGGCCGCGCGAAACACGCGGATAGCGATTTCGCTGCGATTGGCGACGAGAATTTTCTTGATTGGCATCGATTTAAATTCCGAGCAAAAGGGGGCAAGGACCGCGCACGGTCCGGCTCAGCGCAATCGACGGAAAGGGCGGTCGTTCGCCCAACCGCCGAAAAGTCCAGTCGTTAGTTCTGGCCGAGATACCCGGCCAGATGGCTCATGTCATATCCAGCCTCTGCGGCCTGGGCGATAATGTCCTCGGCTGGCTCCTCACCAGCCTGGCTAAGCGCCCATAACGTGGTCGAACGCGTGCCCGACCGGCAGAAGCAAAATACCTTGCCGTTGCTCCCCTCGAGAACGGCTTTGGTCTGCGCGACGAGATCAGGGTTAACCCCTTCTCGGCCCAGCGGAATGGCGTGATAGGCAAGTCCGGCAGCCTCGGCCGCCGCTTCAATCTCAGCGCCATTCGGCTGGTCGGGGGATTCCCCATCAGGCCGGTTGTTGACGATGGCGACGAAGCCGAGCTGTTTGAGCGTTGCCACGTCTTCCGGTCTGATTTGTCCAGAAACGCTGACGTGGTCGTTGATCCGCTTCAAATCCAAGGCCTGGCTCCTCGTGCCGAACTGAGCATTACGCCCCGTTATAGCCGCCCTGCTTACCCGGACGCAACTGCCCTGACGCAAAGCTGTCATCAGACCTTCAACCCAAGCCTGAAGTCTTGGTCACAACGTCGCATCTCAGTCACATCCGGGCGCAATTGGTGAGCAGACTGTTAACGTTCAGCCTTCGTTTGCACCGGGAGTGTAACGGGCGAGTGCCTTGATGACACGCTTGGCCGTGACGCGCCCAATCTGGACGCCTTCGTCATTGGTGACCCCTACCAATTGATGCTCGGCAAAGTAGGGCAGCACATCTTCACATCGGGCATTGGACGGCACGGTATATTCGCAGGGCTCGAATTCACCCCGCTCCATGATCGTCCGCACATGGATAGCGCGGGCCTTGTTCACCTCGCGCACAAATTCCTCGATATGCTCATTGGCGGGCTTGAGCACGATATCCTCAGGCTTGCCCTCCTGCTGCACCGCCCCATCCTTGAGCACGGCGATGCGGTCGGCAATCTTGAGCGCTTCGTCGAAATCGTGGGTGATGAAGAGGATGGTTTTGCCGAGCGACTTCTGCAAGTCCATCAACTGGTCCTGCATGCCCGAGCGGATCAGCGGATCGAGCGCCGAAAACGCCTCGTCCATCAGGATGATATCGGTATCGAGCGCCAGTGCCCTTGCCAGACCCACGCGCTGCTGCTGACCGCCGGACAATTGCCGAGGCTGGCTCTGTTCGTAGCCCGAAAGACCCACAGTCTCGATCCACTTGGCCGCACGCTCCAGCCGTTCGGCCTTGCCCACGCCCTTGACCTCAAGCCCATAGGCGACATTGTCGATCACCGAACGGTGCGGCAGAAGCCCGAATTTCTGGAACACCATGGCGACGGTATTGCGCCGATAGGTCCGCAGGTCCGAAAGGCTCATCTTGAGCACATCGCTGCCTTCGACGAAAATCTCGCCCGCTGTGGGGTCGATCAGCCTATTGACGTGGCGGATCAGGGTGGATTTGCCCGAACCCGACAGGCCCATGACCACGAAAATCTGGCCGCGGGCAATGTCGAGCGAGACATTGTGGAGCCCGACGACATGATTGGTTTCCGCCTGCACGTCCGCCTTGGACTTGCCGCTGCGCAGCATTTCGAGCGCAGTTTGGGGACTGTCGCCAAAAATCTTGGTGACACCCTTCATCCGAATGGCAAAATCTGAATCACTCATTTAGCGCGCCTCCGCCAGACCAATGCGGGCCTGAAGCTGTTTGCCGAAAGACTGGGTAATGCGGTCGAAGATGATGGCGAGCACCACGATGCCGAGACCCGCAAACAGACCACGGCTGACCTCAAGCCGACCGATACCCTGCAAGACCTGATAACCAAGGCCACCGGCGCCGATCATCGAGGCGATCACCACCATGGCCAGCGCCATCATCGTTGTCTGATTGACGCCAGCCAGAATGGTCGGCAGGGCCAAGGGAATCTGTACGCCGAACAGGCGTTGGCGCGGTGTCGTGCCGAAGGACCGGCTGGCTTCCATCACTGCCGGATCGACTGAGCGCAGACCAAGATCTGTGAGCCGGACCAGAGGAGGCGCGGCATAGACGATCGTGGCGAGCAGCGCCGGGATTTTGCCCGGCCCGAAAATCATCACCGCAGGGATGAGATAGACGAAGCTCGGCAGCGTCTGCATCAGGTCCAGAATCGGTGTGATGACCTGACGCACGCGAAGCGAGCGGCTCATCCACACACCAATGGGAATGGAGGCGACGATGACGGTGAGCGTTGCCGCGATCATCAGCGCCGTCGTCGCCATGGCATCGCGCCACAGACCCATAACGCCAAGGAACAGCAGCGACACCAGCACCAAAGCCGGCAATTTCCAGCTACGAGTAGCGAGCCAGGCGACACCCACCACGATGATGAAAATCAGCCACCAGGGCGTGGCGACCAGCAGCCGCTCGATGGAATTGAGCAGCATGAGCAGGGGATAGGCGGCGGCTTCCAGCTCACCCCCCCAATTGCGGACGACCCAATTAAGGCTGTCATCGATCGCCCGACGCAAAGGGCGCGTATCGATCAGTTCAGGAAACATGTTTCAAATTCTCGGAAAGGGCGTGCAAACCCGAATTCAGCTTCTGCTGGACTGGGGATCAGACGCGGAAAACGGCCGGATCGAAACCCGGCCGCCGTGAGGAAAGATGAACGCTGTGGATCAGCCCAGATCGGCCAGAACCTTTTCGGCGACCTCAGCCGGAACCCAATTGGTCCAGACGTCCTGCTTGGTGCGCAGGAAGTTTTCGGCTGTTGCGGCAGCGTCGGCCTGGTTCTCGTCGCCATAGACCAGCAATTCACTGATCTCGGCATTGGTGAGACCGACCTTGGAGAAATAGTCGGCAACAACAGGGGCTTCATCCAGGATCCATGCCGCAGCACCGACAACAGCGGGGCTAGACGGATAGGCGGTTACGCCAGGGGCTTCGGTGCAATCGGGATCGGTGTTGCAGGCATAGACCTCGGGGAAGGTTTCACCCAGATCGAGCTGCACGGCCGGATACTTGCCCAAAATTGCGGTCGGACCCCAATAGTAGAACAGGATTGGCTCTTCACGCGTGAAAGCACGGGCAATCGATGCGTCGAGCGCACCGCCCGAACCCGGCGAGAAGATGTTCCAGGTCTCGTCCATGTCATAGGCTTCGAAAAGAGCCGATGTGGACAATTCGCAGGCCCAGCCCGGAGGGCAGGAATAGAGACGACCCTTGGAGGAATCCTCTGGATCAGCAAACAGGTCCGGCCGAGCGATGACCGCTTCGGCGCTGGTCAGCTCGGGATATTCGGCCTGCAGATATTCAGGAATGAACCAGCCTTCGACGGTGCCATCGGTAATGGCATCGGACAGCGAGACCACCAGCCCCTCTTCAACACCATCCGCCCAGGCGTCCTCGATGGCGCTGGTCCAGAGTTCGGGCGCAACCGCCGGGGTGCCACGGCTCAGCATGGAGGACGAAGTCGGAACTGTGTCGCCGGTGACGACCTCTACCTCGCAGCCAAATCCTTTATCAAGGATCGTCGCATGGATATGCGCCAGGGCGGCGGCAGAAGGCCAGGTCATTTCGGCAATGTCGATTTTACGATCGGTGCCACACTGGGCGGCATCATCCTGGGCAAGGGCGGGAAGGCTGGTTGCAGAGAACAAGGCAACAGCTATCGCGGCGGCAATGCCACCGGATTTCAAAATCATCAGGCTAACTCCTGTTATTACGGAATGAGCCGGACCTTAAAGATGGCAGAATTGCGTGTCAAATCTGGCAATATTTGGACAATAACAGACAATCTATCCGCGTTTTTCTTGCACAGACAGACTTCAAAACTGTTCAAATACACTGATCGCGGATCAAATCTTGATTGCGCAAGATGCAGTCATGTAGAAATTCGACTGCAATCGAAGTCAAAAAATTCTCAGAAAATTTCTGGAACCAATTCTGGATTTGCTCATGGCTGCTCAGTACCGAGCCAGGATTTCCAGATATGGGCCCGCTCGCCGACAAAGCGTTCAGCGACACTTTCAGGCGTTGCGCCAGGCAGATTAAGTTCGGCAAGCAGCTGGTTCATTTCCGCCAAAGGCAGACTAGCGCGTTGAAAATAAGCGGCAATCTGGGGCATCGAGACAAAGACACGTTCAGCCAGCGCCATAACAACCAGATCGGTCGCAAAAGCCGATGGCTGAGGCGCGGCACAGTCGCGGTTGGCGAGGCATTTCATCGATGCCTCATCATATCTGCCCATATCCAGCGCGGTGAAATCGAGCTGAGCCAATACGGCATTGGGCTGCCAGTAATAGAACAGAAACGGCTCACGCCAGTTCACCGCCTCGGCAATCAGGCGGTCCATTTCAAGGCGATTGGCAGGCTCGACAATCTCCACCAACGTCTCAAGGCCATGGGCGCGGATCAGATTGCGGTTGATGATCGAACAGGCCCAATCAGGCGGACAGGAAATGAACCGCATCTTCTCGCCGGACAATAGCGACGGCAAAGCCCGAGCCAACCCCTCTGCTGCCGGAGGGGTGACAAAACTGTCTGCGGCATAGCGGGGCATAAACCAGCCTTCAAAACTGGCATCTGAAAAAGTGGGGGCAGCACTGCGGACCGTTTGTGCCTCAAGCGCACCATTCCAGACTTCGGCGACGCGGCTGACCCATAATTCCGGCGCGGCTGCCGGTTGGCCGGTGGAGGCCATCGCTGAAAGGGTGGCACCCGGATCGCCCGGAACCACGCGCATATCGCAATCGAACTCGGTGGCGAGAACCAGAGCGTGGATTTGGGCCAGAACCATCGCGGACGGCCAGTTCATCTGCGCAATGGCGAAAGGCTGGTTTCCGCAAACGGGCGGTGCTGCGTCTGGTGCGGGAGCGGGCGCACTCACAGTCGGAGCCTGCGTCGAGACGCGATCCTGCGCGCTATCGAGCACTGTAAATTGCGCCCATGCCGACCCCGTCATAAGGGCCAGAACCAGTCCCAGAATTGCCGCGCCTTTTCCAGCCATGCACGCTCCTCTCAAAGTCAGGAATTTATGCGGAAAACCGCACTGTTAAGCAACTGCACGACAACGATGATTTTACGGCGAAATGCCGGTGACTCTTGGAACAAATATATGCAACATTCTTTTCCAGCGGGGCGTGGTGCACGCCCCCGATCCGTTGTCGCGCCGCAAGAAGCGAGGCCTAAAAGGTCACCCGGCGCGCAACCGAAACAGAGGGACGTCTATGTTGAACAAAACCCTGACCCTGGCGGTCGCCGCATCCACCTTGCTCATGGCCGCTCCGGCGCTGGCACAGGAAGTCAAGATCGGCTTTCTGGCCGACGTGACAGGCCCCATTGCCGGTTTCGCACCGGGCATGGTCGATGCCGGCAATCTCGCCATCGCCAATGTCAACGACCAGGGCGGCATCCTTGATGGCCAGACCCTGACCTCGGTTCTGGCTGACTCCGCCTGTGACGGCGGCGCTGCCGGCCCGGCTGCTGACCGTCTGGTCAATGCCGAAAACGTCACCGCCATCTTCGGCGGCTATTGCTCGGGCGCCACCATTGCCGGCGCCAATGGCTCTGCCATTCCGGGCAATGTCGTCATGATCTCCCCGGCCTCGACCGCTCCAGCTGTCGCTGAGCTGGCCGACAATGACCTCGTCTTCCGTAACGTGGTTCCCGACTCCATTCAGGGCGTCAAGGCAGCTGAATTGCTGCTGGCTCAGGGCGTCACCGAAGTCGGCGTCACCTATGTGAACAATGATTACGGTTCGGGCCTGGCTGGCGCCTTTGTCGAGGCATTCGAAGCTGGTGGCGGCACCGTGCTGGCCAATGTTGCCCACGAAGACGGCAAGGCCGACTACCGTCCGGAAATCGGCCAGATCGAAGCCTCGGGCGCGACAACCCTGGTGATCTACGGCTATGAGAACGCTGGCGGCGGCGCCATCCTCAACCAGGCTGTTGAAGCCGGTTCGTTCGACCTGTTCATGGGCGGCGACGGCATGGCCGGTGACGCTCTGCTCGCCAGCCGCAATGGCGCCGATCTCGAAGGCATGATTCTCACGCAGGCCGCTCCGGCAGAAGGTCCGGCTTTCGATGCGCTGACCGCTCTCACCGAAGCTGCCGGTCAGGACGTCAACGGCACCTACGTCACCAATTCCTATGACGCCGTGTTCCTGCTCGCTCTCGCCATCGAAAAGAACGGTTCGGCTGAACGCGAAGGCGTGTCCGCAGCGCTGCGCGAAATCGCCAATGCACCGGGCGAAACCATCCTGCCGGGTGAATGGTCCAAGGCCAAGGAACTGATCGCTGCTGGCACCGACATCAATTACGAAGGCGCCTCGGGCTCCATCGAATTCGACGATGTCGGCGACGTGGCCGGCGCCATCAACTACTTCGTGGTTGAAGGCGGCGCAGTCGTGAACAAGGGCCTGATCGACTAAGCTCCATCCGGCGAAAGCCGGCAAAACCCTCCTGTGGAGGGTTTTGTGGAGATTAGGCCCAGAGCGCTATGCGCGCAGGGCACGAACACTACGATCTCTTGCGGCCCGGGAGCAATCCTGGGCCGTTTCGTTTCGGAGCAAATTTATGGCGGACGACAAGACACTCGAATTCTACAAGACCAATGCTGCAGCCTATGTCGAAGCACCGAGCGATGAGCCCATGCCCCGGCTGCTGGCCTTTATCGCGGCGCTACCACAGGGCGCGCGCGTGCTTGAACTGGGGGCTGGCAGCGGGCGGGACGCTGCGGAAATGCTTCGGCACGGCCTCGATGTCGACGCCACCGACGCCTCACCCGAACTGGCGGCGGAGGCCGAAAAACGCATTGGACGCACAGTGCGCATTCTGCGCTTTTCCGAGCTCGACGCTCGGGACGTTTATGATGGTGTCTGGGCCTGCGCCAGCCTCTTGCATGCGCCAGCCGACGAGCTGACCGACGATCTCACACGCATCCATCGGGCACTCAGACCTGACGGGCTGTTCGTTGCCAGCTTCAAGGCCGGCAATGGCGAAGGGCGCGATGGCTTGGGGCGCTACTACAATTATCCCGACCGGGATACGCTCGAAGCCCATTATCGGGATTCCGCCAGCTGGCAGGCGCTGACCATCGAATCCGTCATGGGCTCGGGATACGATAATCTGCCCACCGAATGGCTCTGGGTCACCGCGCGCCGCTAGAAACAAAAATCCCCGCCTCAGCGGGGATTTTGCAGCTTCGTGGGTGGCTAACCCCTTTTCACAACTTCGGGTATCAGCCCCTTGGGCGCATAGCGCAGGGCGATGGTGATGACGACGCCGAGCACGAAGACGCGCATTTGCAGCGCGCGGCTATCGATTTCGGGGATCGCGCCCCAACCGAGCGAGCTGGTGAGCTGGGAAAGATTGAGGAAGATCATCTGCGCCAGCGGGTCGGAAATGACCCATACGATGTAGATGAGGAAAGCGCCCAGTACCACGCCCCAATTGTTGCCCGCGCCGCCCACGATCACCATGACCCAGATCATGAATGTGTGGTTGATCGGCTGATAGCCGGAGGGGTCGAAAATCTGGGTGAAGGTAGCGAGGATCGCCCCGCCAATCCCCATCAGGATCGAGCCGAAGATAAAAAGTTCGAGTTGGCGGCCCGTAACGTCCTTGCCCATCGAACCGGCAGAAATGTGGTTGTCGCGGATGGCCCGCATCATGCGGCCCCACGGCCCGCCATAGGCGCGCTGCACAAGCACGAAGGCGACCACGAGGAACAGCACGGCGATGCCGAGGAACATCAGGCGCGCATACATGAAGCTGTCGGGGATCGACATGCCCGTCGCCTGCAATTGCTGCGGCAAAGGCGTCGGCCAGGGCATGGGCGACACGGTCATGGTGCCGCGCGTCAGCCAGTCCATGTTCTTGATCAGCGCGCGGAGAATTTCCGAAATGCCGATCGTGGCAATGGCGAGGTAATCGGTGCGGAGGCCGAGGCTGATCTTGCCGATATAAAAGGCAATCACCGCCGAAACCAGACCACCAAACAGCCAGCCAAGAACCGGATGCAGGCCGAGCCCGCCGACAAAACCAGCGGTGGACTCGATATAGGCCGCAGCCGGATCAATCTGCGTACGGTAGATGATGTAGCCCGCAAACCAGGCCAGCGCGATGACCGTGGCACGCCACTTTCCGATAATGCCGATGCGGTCGACCCGGCGCGCTGCCAACACAAGCACGACGCCAACAATAAAGGCGATCAGCGCCCGGCCCAGCATCATCGGCCCGTCGCTCTCCCAGAAGGCCATATTGACCGGATAGGAGAGGAAGACGGTCGAGGCCCCGCCCACCATGAGAAAGCCCATGATGGCGAAGTTGAAAAGCCCGCCATAGCCCCACTGGATATTCAGACCCAGCGCGATCAGCGCAAAGCCGGTGGCCTGCGTGAGGATGAGGAGGATCGAAGCGGTGCCCTGCACCATGCCCACCACCACGACGATAATGAACATGGCGGCGAAGAGCAGCAGGCCCCGGCGAAGCGGGCTGTTCCAGCCCTGTGCCAATGGCGCGGAAGCGGCGCTCATGTCGAAGCTCCCTTGAAGATACCGGTGGGCCGGACAAGGAGAGTGATCACAAGGATCACGAAGGCCACGGTGAGTTTATATTCGGTCGGCACCAACGCCAGATTGGCCGGCAAAGCCATGCCCTCGGGCAGAACGGCATTGAGAGGACGCAGCACGGCTGTCCAGTTGAACACGGCCAGCGTTTCGGCAAAGGCGATGAGGAAACCGCCGACAATGGCACCATAGGCGTGACCGAGGCCACCTACGATGGCAGCCGCGAAGATCGGCAGCACGATATTAAAGGCCAGATCCGGCATCAAAGCCACGTCGAGCGCCAGCATGGTACCAGCCACGCAGGCCAGCGAACCGGCGATCACCCAGGTGACGCGAACGACCAGCGCGGTATTGATACCCGACACCTGCGCCAGATCGGCATTGTCGGCCATGGCGCGCATGGCCTTGCCCAGCCGCGAGCGGGTGAGGAAGAAATGCAAAGCCACAACGATCAGCGCCGTCACCACAAACATGATGAGCTGCGGCTCGGTGATGTTGATCGGGCGCGAGCCCCCGGCCCAGCTCATGTCGAAGCGGAAGATGTCTTTGGATTCCCCGGCAACAAAAACCGACTTGGTGCCCGAGCCGAAGATGAGCCTGATCAGACCCTGAATCATCAGCGTGACACCGATAGAGGCGATCAGAAGGGTGACGGGCTTGGCACCGCGGGCGCGCAACGGCGCATAAAAACCCTTGTCGATCCCGAGTGCTATGAAGGCGGTCAGCACCATGGCAACGGGCATGACTACAAAGGCCATGGGCAGCGGCAGGATAATGCCCATGGCGGCGAGCGCCGTGGCCAGCACGAAAGCGATAAACGCGCCCATGGTCATCATGTCGCCATGGGCAAAATGAGCAAAGCGCAGGATGCCAAAGATGAGCGTGACGCCGATGGCGCCCAGCGCATAGATCGAGCCCAGCACCGTGCCCGAAATCAGCACGCGGTTGATGAAGAAAATCAGTTCATCCATGCGCTCAGCCCCCCAGAAAGCTCTTGGCGACCTCAGGGTCGGCGATCAGTTCCGGCCCGGTGCCGGTAAAGCGGTTTTGCCCCTGTGCGAGCACGAACCCTTTCGAGGCGAAAGCCAGCGCCTGACGCGCATTCTGCTCCACCATCAGAATGCCCACGCCTTCCTGATTGACGCGCTGGATAGTCTCGAAAATCTCGATGACATAGCGCGGCGACAGGCCCGCCGAGGGCTCGTCGAGCATCAAGAGGCTTGGACGGCTCATCAGCGCGCGGCCCATCGCCACCATCTGGCGCTGACCACCCGAAAGTTCACCCGCAGGCTGGCGGCGTTTTTCGGCCAGAACCGGGAACATTTCATAGACCCAGGTCATGGTCTCCGAATAATCGTCCTTGCGGGTAAAGGCCCCCATTTCGAGGTTTTCTTCGACCGTCATGGAGGTGAAGACGTTCTTTTCCTGCGGCACGAAGGAGAGCCCTTTGGGCACCAGCCTGTCGGGCAGCGAATTGGCGATGTCCTCACCGCCAAATTCGATCGTGCCGCCCGTGACCTTGAGCAGGCCGAAAATGGCCTTTAGCGTGGTCGATTTGCCAGCACCATTTGGGCCGACGATGACGCCGATGTCGCTCTTCTCGATGGCAATGTTAACGCCATTGAGAATGGGCGCGCCGCCATAGCCGCCAACGACGTGTTTGAGTTCGATGAGAGCCACTTACGCCACCTCTACCGGAGTGCCGAAATAGGCTTCGACGATTGCGGGATTGGCGCGGATTTCGGCCATGGGGCCTTCGGCGATTTTTTCGCCCTGGGCCATGACGATGACGGGATCGCAAAGGCGACCGATCAGGTCCATGTCGTGCTCGATGACGAAGAAGGTGTAGCCCAGCTCGCGGTTCATGCGCTCGATATTGCCCGCCAGATCGTTGAGCAGTGTCTTGTTTACGCCCGCCGCCACTTCGTCGAGCAGCACGACCTTGGCATCGACCATCATGGTGCGGCCGAGTTCGAGCAGCTTTTTCTGGCCACCGGAGAGATTGCCCGCCAACTCGTCGCGCACATGGCCGAGCTTCAAAAAGTCGATGACATCCAGCGCCTTCTTGCGCACCTCGGTTTCGCGGCTGCGGACAAGCCCGGGACGCAACCAGTTGTCCAGCAGATGCTCGCCGGGCTGGTCGCCTGGCACCATCATCAGGTTTTCGAGCGCCGTCATCTGCGAAAATTCATGCGCAATCTGGAAAGTGCGCAACATGCCGATGCGGAACAGCTCATGCGGCCTCATGCCGGTCACGTCCTGACCGTCGAAAACAACCGCACCGCTATCAGGCACGATGTTTCCAGCCACCATATTGAACAGGGTCGACTTGCCCGCACCATTCGGGCCGATCAGGCCAGTAATGGAGCCGCGTTTGACCGAAATTGAGCAATTGTTGACGGCCAAAAGACCGCCAAAGCGTTTAGAGACGTTGCGAACGTCTATGACCAAGTCGGAAGACAAGTTCCTGACAGCCCCGGGTTTCCTGATATGCCATGCCACCCGGTTGAATCCGGGCAAATTTGCGGCATCTGGTCACAACAGGGCCGAGCGGTCAACGCATTGAGACTGGGCTGATAAAGAATTTATCGGTCCGAATGCGTTTTTCTACATTTCAGAGATAAGCAAGCACCGCATCTGCGGTCGATTTGTTATTGGCGCAAGGCACATCATAAAGCGTGGCCAGCCGCGTCAGCGCCTTGACGTCCACATCATGTGGTTGGGCAGATAGCGGGTCGATGAAGAAGATGAGCATATCGAGCCGGCCTTCGCAGATCATCGCGCCCAATTGCTGATCGCCGCCCAACGGGCCGCTTTTGAGCAATTGCACCTCAAGCCCGGTGGCCGCCATGATCCGGCTGCCCGTCGTGCCGGTGCCCCACAAATCGTGCTGGCTGAGCTTGTCGCGATGCGCCTCGGCCCAGCGGCAGAGATCATCCTTCTTGTCGTCATGCGCCACAAGACCGATGCGGGCCATAGAACACTCCTCGGCAGGTCACTGAACTGAGTATAGGGTTAAGCTCAGAATTCGTCCCAGTCATCTGCCAAAGCCGTATTGCCTGCGATGCGCGGCGCCATGGCTGCCGGCCTCTGAGCGGCGATGCGTGGCGCGGGCGATACGCTGGCGGGCGCCTTTACCGGGACAGCTTTTTCACGCAGCACCGGCGCAGCCACCTCAACTCCGGTGCGGAACACGGCAATGATCTCATCGAGATCATTGGCCTGCACTTCGGTCTGCTCGATAGCAGCGTTGGTTTGCTCCACCAAAGCGGCATTGTGCTGGGTGATTTCATCCATCTGCCGAACGGCAACGCTCACCTCTTCAAGCGCCGTGGACTGGTTGCGGTTTTCCTGCGCAATGGTGTCGATCAGCGCCGCGCTTTCCCGCGCGCCCGCCAGAATGTCCAATAGCGTTTCGGCTGCATGCGCCACCAATTGGCTGCCATTGCGCACTTCGCGCGCACTGGTCTCGATCAGCGCCTTGACCTCCGATGACGCATTTGCGGCGCTTTGCGCCAGCCGCCGCACTTCCACCGCCACCACGGCAAACCCCTTGCCTGCTTCTCCGGCGCGCGCCGCCTCGACCGAGGCATTGAGGGCCAAAAGATTGGTCTGGAAGGCAATGTCGTCGATCATGCCGATGATATTGGAAATCTTGGCCGATGAGGTTTCGATAGCGTTCATCGCGTCATTAGCCTGATTCATGGTGGAGCCGCCTTCAGACGCATTGTTGGCGACGGCCTGCGCCTTATCGCTCGCGGTGACAGCGCGCTGCGCATTCTCGATGACCGCAGAAGACAATTGCTCGATGGCTGCTGCCGTTTCCTCGATTGTCGCCGCCTGCCTTGTGGTCCGCTCGGCAAGATCATTGGCACCAGCCAGAATTTCGCCCGTCGCGGTCTTGAGTGAACCGGACGTCGTTTGCAGGCTGCTGACAATGTCGGCAAGACGCTCGACCACCGAATTGGTGTCAGCCTTGATCTGATCGAATTCAGGCGCCAGCTCTGCGGTTACCCTTTTGGTCAGATCACCCATGGCGACATCGCGGAGGACCGACCCGGTCGCCGCCACCGCCGCATTGATCTTTTCGCGCGATGCCTGCTCTGCTTCGCGGGCATCGCTGCTCAGCTTGTCGAAATAGGCCGAAACGCCAATGTCGATGTCGAGCATGATAGCCTTGAGCAGCGTGACCACCGTTTCCGCCATGGCGTCGGCATCGGCCAGCACATCCTCACCCTTGCGCGGCACATGGCGCCCAAAACGGGTCTTTTGTGGCTTCGTCGCTTCCGCCATCATGTCATGGATGACGCCCTTGATCAGCGTTTCCATGATCAGGCCGTAACCGCCGATATGCCAGCGCGGCTCAAGCCCGATCAGCGCATGGCGCAGACCAATGCGCGTCGATGAGGCAAAATAATTCTCGTCAAGCGCGCCACTGGCAATGGAGCCCCAATGGCCAATCTGCTTGCCTTGCGCCCGGTTCATATGGGCCTTGCCGTCAAAGAACTGCGCAGCCGCCGGAACATGGGCGAGCATATCGTAGAAGCGGCTCAATGCCGGTTCGAGATGCGTGTCCACATGGGGCTTGGCTTCGGCCAGACGGGCGCGCGCCACCGCATCGAGACCCAGAAAATCAAGGCGGGTCTGTAGGTGGTCGGAATTGGACGAAGACATAAAAGGAAGCCCCTAGGATTGGTCTTTTTCATCCCTGCTTTTTGCAGGTTTGATCATCCTGTCAGCACTATCGCTTTTATGGTTAAGCCTGTGTGTACGGAGCAGACCGCTGGCGCCTCCCGCCTTAGCTCGCCATACGCGCCGGACGGACAGCAGAAACGCTCTGCCGCGGCTCGGAATGACCATCAATGCGGAACACATCGACAATGTCGTCCAAAGCCACGGCCTGGGTTTCGGTCTGCTCGATCGAGGCGTTGATCTGCTCAACGAGAGCCGCATTGTGCTGGGTCATCTCATCCATTTGCCGGACCGCAACGCTGACCTCTTCAAGCGCCTGCGACTGGCTCTGATTTTCCTGCGCTATTCTATCGATCAACTGTGCGCTTTCCTCGGCCCCGGCGAGTATATCGAGAAGCATTTCGGCGGCACGCGCCACCCTTTGGCTGCCATTGCGTACTTCGCTGGCGCTGGTTTCGATTAACGCCTTGACCTCGGACGAGGCATTGGCAGCGCTCTGCGCCAGCCGCCGCACTTCCACGGCCACGACGGCAAAGCCTTTACCCGCATCCCCTGCCCGCGCCGCTTCCACTGAAGCGTTGAGCGCGAGAAGATTGGTCTGGAACGCAATGTCGTCGATCAGTCCGATAATATTGGATATCTTGGCCGACGAGGCTTCAATCGCGACCATTGCAGTATTGGCATCCGTCATCGCTGCGCCGCCATCAGTGGCATTGCGCGCGAGAGACTGTGCCTTGTCGCTGGCCGTCGCCGCCCGGCGGGCATTTTCAACCACCGCCGAAGACAATTGCTCTATCGAAGCAGCCGTTTGCTCGATGGTGGCCGCCTGTTTCGTCGTGCGTTCGGACAAATCATTGGCGCCGGAAAGGATCTCTCCAGTTGCCGTGCGCAGGGTACGCGCCGTGCCTTTGAGCTGACCAACAATGCCAGCCATTTTTTCCGCGACGCCATTGGTATCGGTCTTGATCGCCTCAAATTCGGGATCAAGATCATCCTCGACACGCCCCGTCAGATCGCCCTGCGCCATCTGCCGGAGAACGACGCCCGTCGCCTGCACCGCTTTTTCGATCCGCGCCCGCGCAGCAGCCTCGGCCTCACGCGCGTCCTGACTCAATTTATCGAAATAGGCGGTAACACCGATATCGATGTCGAGAAGGATAGATTTGAACACGGCGACCAATGCCGCAGCCATCGCATCGGCCTTGTCCATTGCGGCATCGTGGTCGATGGCCTGACGCCCGAACCCGCGCCGCACCGGCGTCAGCGCCTCGTCCATCAGGTCATGAATGACACACATGACCAGCGTTTCCATGATCAGGCCATAGCCACCGATATGCCAGCGCGGCTCCAGCCCGATCTGGGCATGGCGCAGGCCGACGCGGGTGCTGGCTTCAAAATAGGTTTGATCGAGCTGGCCGCTGGCAATGGCGTTCCAGTGATCCATCTGCCGGGACTTGGCCCGGTCCATCTGCGGGCGGCCATCGAAGAATTTTTTGACCGCCGGAACAGTGCCGATCTTGTCATAAAACAGGTCCAGCGCCGGTTCGAGATGCTTGCGGATGCTCGACTGGCTCTCCGCTAGTCTGGCTCTGGCCGCATCGTCGAGACCGATGAAATCGAGGCGGGACTGTAAACTGTCGTGGGAATGCGATGTCATAGGACTAAATCCTGACGCTGCGGAGGGCGGACAAATCCATTGACCGGAACTCCCAAACCCCGACCAGGATTAGTGGAGCCAAACTAGCAAAACATGGTAAATATTTTATTATCTTGGAATGATTGCTAAATAAAACAGCCGGATTTGCTTGCCAAAAACTGCACCCCGCAGGCTTAATGCAGCACTACGGGGCTCATAGGCAGTTTCACGAAGAGCCGGGCGCTGGCCTAGTAATCGACCAGCTTTTTGTCCGGGTCATAGGGCTGGTCGGGGGCAAGCCGCGTTACCGCCTGCCCGCAGCGCATTTTCTTGCTGACCGCATCATAGGCATAAGTCGGCCCACCATGGAGTTGCCAGCCCTCGGACAGCGCCTTGGTCACCTTGTGGCAAAAGGCGCTGTCATCTTCGCCGGTGAGAAAACGGTAAATCTGCATGCATATCCCCCATGAGCTGGCGCCCTCACGCCGGTGATTGATTCTATCGCCTCTTAGCGCTAATCGAGTGCACATGCACAGCTTTCCTCAGCACCTGCTCGACGGCTACGCCAATTTCATGTCCGGTCGCTATACGCGCGAGCGTGATCGCTATCGTGAACTTGCATCGGCCGGCCAGAAACCCACCACTTTGATGATCGCCTGCTGCGATAGCCGCGCAGCGCCTGAAATGATCTTTGATTCGGGACCGGGCGAACTTTTCGTTTTGCGCAACGTCGCCAATCTCGTGCCCACCTATCAACCCGATGGTGGCCAGCACGGCACGTCCGCAGGGATCGAGTTTGCGGTCAAGGCGCTCAACATCGCCAATATCGTGGTCATGGGCCATGGGCGCTGCGGGGGCATCCACGCCGCGCTCAATCCGAGCAAGGTGCCGCTCGATGATGGCGACTTCATCGGCAAATGGCTGACCATGCTGGGCGACCTCCCGGCACAGGTGGCTCAGAGCAGCCTGATGACCGAGAGCGAGCGTCAGACCGCAATGGAGCGCATCTCCATCCGCAATTCCATCCGCAACCTGCGCACCTTCCCCTATGTGGCCGCGCTCGAAGCAGAAGGAAAGATCGCTCTGCATGGCGCATGGTTCGATATTTCGGGCGGAGAACTTTGGGTGATGGACGAAAAGGGCGATTTCACACGTCCCTGAGCGATATCATTGCAAATGCAATTCATGTGAATGGCCGCCTCCGGGCGGCCTTTTCTTTTGCGGCGCACAAGACGACACGCCAGCGCCACATAATTGCACTTGGCCTGACATGATCGTGAACAGCTCTGGCGCGAATTCATCAGCGATTAACGCTGAACATCTGTCGATCACAACTTCGAGAGCGTTGGATTCTGGCGCTTTTGACCTGCCCGCAAATTGCCCCGAGATTTGTCCGCTCACGCCAAGGTGAGGGCGTTTACGAGCCACAATGGGCAGCGATTGTCTGTCTCACGGATCGCCGGAGAGCGGTTCGTCGGTGCCGCAAGGCGCTGCCTCCTCCCAAAGTCAACATGGAGCTAACTCCCATGAAGAAGATCATCCTCACCTCGCTTTTCGCTCTTGGTCTGTCGACCGCAGCAATGGCTCAGGCCGCTACCGATTTCACGTCGGTGGACACTGATGCCAGCGGTTCCATTTCCTATGCTGAAGCCGTCGTGGCCTGGCCTGATCTGACCGAAGAGGCCTTTGCCGCTGCCGACACTGACGGCAATGGCGAACTCTCGGCTGAAGAATATGACGCCCTGGTTGCGGCTGCCGCTTCTGCCGCCCCGGCCAGCTAAGGCCACTCTATCCGGCAACGGATAGTTCAGCCGGCCACCCCGAACGTCCCCGGGGTGGCCGCGGCTTTTCTTTGAATATCTGTGGGGTGTGATCACCCCGAACCTGGAGACTTTCATGCGCAGGATTGCCCTGGGCCTTTTCGCCCTGACACTTGCCGCGTCCACCGCCATGGCGCAGACCCCGCTTACCTTTGCCGAGGTCGACCTCGATGGTAATGGCGAGCTCAGCTACGAGGAATTGATCCTCGTCTGGCCCGACTTGACCCAAGAAGAGTTTGATCGTGCTGACGTGAATATGAGTGGTGGCCTCAGCCCCGATGAGCTCAACGCGCTCCAGCCCTCGACGCTTCCAGCCCCCGAAGCCGCTCCCCCCACGCTTGATGGCGGCGACATGCTCGAACCACAGCCTCTCCCAGGCCAGTAGATTTCAAAGGGTCGCCAGTCCGGCGACCCTTTTTGCATTAGAGAAATGCTCAATCCAGCCGAATCGGCGGCTCGCTCTTTCTTGCCTTTTTGAGCGTCACCACCAGCCCCGCAATGACCAGCAATGCGCCCGCGATCTCAATTGGCGTGACGACTTCGCCTAGCACCAGATAACCCGATGCCAGCCCGGTAATCGGCACCAGCAGAGTAAACGGCGCCACCACCGAAGCGGGATGCCGACCCAGCAGCCAGCTCCAGATCGCTCCGCCCAGAAGCGTCGCGGGATAGGCGAGAAAGGCGATGAGTCCGGCATCGGACCAGGAAAAACCTGCCAAAGCCGCAAAAATCACCGGCCACCCTTCCGTAAGGAGGGACAAAGCAAAGAGCGGCAGCGGCGCGGCCAGCGAGCCCCAGACCGTGAAGGCCAGCGCATTGACCCTCCCCGCCTTCTTGGTCAACACATTGGCCAGCCCCCAGCTTACAGCGGCAAGGAGGGTGAGTGACAAGGGCAAGAGCCCCGCCCCTTCGATCCGCTCGCTGGCGATGACGGCAATGCCGCCAAAGGCCACCAGCGCGCCCATGATCTGAAACCGGCTCGGACGCTCACCCAGCAGCAGGAATGCCAGCATCATGGTGAAGAAAGCCTGCGTCTGCAGGACGATGGACGAAAGCCCCGCCGGCATGCCCCAGGCGATCGAAAGATTGAGAAGGGCATAAAGCGCGAAGCCGAAGCTGAGCCCGAACCCGACAACGATCCACCATGGCGCCTTGGGCGGACGAATGAACAGGATCGCCGGAAAGGCCGCCGCCGCAAAGCGCAGCGCCGCGGCAAGAATGGGCGGCAGCGCCTCCACGCTCAACTTGATGACAACGAAATTAAAGCCCCAGATGGAAACGACCAAAAGGGCCAAAAGAACATGGCGGACTGGCATCAGGCGCTGAACCTCTGTCTGAAGATACGAGGTCCAAATACGTTGATGGCGAGGCCCATGAAGACCAGCGCACTTCCCACGACCTCGAAGGACGTAATGGCTTCGCCGAGCAGCACGACGGCAAAACCAATGCCGAAAACCGGCACCAGCAGGGAAAAGGGCGCAATCAGCCCCGCCGGATAGCGCTTAAGCAGATAGGACCAGAGCCCAAAGCCGATAATGGTCGCCGCATAGCCATTGAACAGCACGACACCCACGCTTCGAAGACTGAAATTGTCCAGCGCCGCGCCGATGATTTGCGGTCCCTCGACCAATAGAGACAAGCCGAATAACGGCACGATGGGCACCAGGCTCCCCCAGACGACGAAGGACAGCATATCGATCTGCCCGGCCTTCTTGGAGGCGATATTGCCCACGCCCCAGAAGAAGGCCGCCACCAGCACCATGAGCAGCGGCAGCAGGGCGGTGATTTCAAACCGCTCCACGGCAATCACGGCAATACCAATAATAGCGACGCTCGCCCCGATGATCTGGGCCACACCCAGTCGCTCGCCGAGGAACAGCATCGCCAGTCCGAAGGTGAAAAACGCCTGCGTCTGAATGATGAGCGAGGCCAGCCCTGCGGGAAGACCCAGCTTAATGGCCGAGAATAACAGGCCGAACTGTGCAAAGCCGATGGCGAGCCCATAGGCGATCAGCGTTGCGGCTTTTACCTGCGGACGGCGCACGAAAAACACCATGGGCAGTGCGGCGCAGAGATAGCGCAGCCCGGTCAAAAAGAGCGGAGGAACCTCCTCCACGCCCCATTTGATCATGACGAAATTCAGACCCCAGACCAGAACGACAAGCAGCGCCAGAAAGAGGTCACGGAGCGAAAGCATTATGCGGGTCCAGATAGCCGGGGCACACTGTCCCGACCGTGAACTCAAGCCATTTCAGGATTTGCCCAGCTCTGCAAGCCGGGCGGGCAGGCTTTCGTCTCGCATAAGCGCGGGACATCGATCCTGCCCTTAACAAAGGGCAGGATCATTGCGATGACAGAATCAAGCCGCGTTGCGGGCAGCAAAACCCTTTTCGATCAGCGCTTCGGCGATCTGGATCGTGTTGAGTGCGGCGCCCTTGCGCAGATTGTCCGACACCACCCACATGGCGATACCGTTCTCGACAGTGTTGTCTTCGCGGATACGCGAGACATAGGTTTCGTAATCACCCACCGTTTCCACCGGCGTCGCGTAGCCACCGGCCTCGCGCTTGTCGAGCACGGCAATGCCATCGGCTTCACGCAGGGCATCACGCGCCTCGTCGGCACTGATCGGGTTTTCGAATTCCATATTGACCGCTTCTGAATGGCCGACAAACACCGGCACACGCACCGCCGTGCAGGTCACCTTGATCTTGGGATCGAGGATCTTCTTGGTTTCGGCCAGCACCTTCCACTCTTCCTTGGTATAGCCGTCTTCCATGAACACATCGATATGAGGGATGACGTTGAAGGCGATCTGCTTGGTGAACTTCTGCGGGGTCGGGGAATCGTTGACGAAAATGCCCTTGGTCTGGTTCCAGAGCTCATCCACCCCTTCCTTGCCGGCGCCGGAAACGGACTGATAGGTCGACACCACGACACGCTTGAGCTTGGCCAGATCATGCAGAGGCTTGAGCGCCACGACGAGCTGGGCGGTCGAGCAGTTCGGATTGGCGATGATGCCCATGCGCTTGGGATCGGCCAGCCAGCGGTCGAGCACATGCCCGTTCACTTCCGGCACCACCAGAGGAACGTCGGAATGATAGCGCCAATAGGAAGAATTATCGATCACGATAGCCCCGGCAGCGGCGATCTTGGGGCCCCACTCCTTGGAAATGGAACCACCGGCCGACATGATGGCGAAATCGACGGTCGAAAAATCGAAATGAGCCAGGTCCTTGGCCTTCAGCACCTTGTCGCCATAGGACAATTCCCTGCCGATCGAGCGCGACGAAGCCAGTGCAAAGACTTCGTCTGCCGGGAACTTGCGTTCGGCCAGAATGTTGAGAACCTCGCGGCCCACATTGCCTGTGGCCCCGACGACAGCGACGCGATAACCCATTTTGGAACTCCGGTCCCTTACCAATTTCGCCCCCGCGCGATCTGAAAATCGCGGTCTTGCTTTGAGCCTCTCCCCGTCGGGAGTGCGACCCGGGGAAAAGCGTCAGGCGGTTTTGGTGGTTTTAGTCATGAGCGCAGCGCCCCCGGCGAGGAGCCGGGTTGTGGCAAAAACGGCGATGGAGCCGATGCGGATCATGACGAACAAATGCTTCCTATGAAAGAGCAGGACTTTTCATACTCGGAAATAGGAAAGAGTCAATGCGCTTGCTCTGGTGATGACACACAGATAGGCGTGCGCAGACGAAGAGGAAAGACCATGCCCGATTTTGACGTGATCGTTCTAGGCGCCGGCGCTGCGGGCATGATGGCCGGCATTGAAGCGGCAAAGCGGGGCCGCAAGGTTCTGGTGGTCGACCACGCCCGCGATCCGGGCGAAAAGATCCGTATTTCGGGCGGCGGGCGCTGCAATTTCACCAATGTGAACGCAACCCACACGACAGGCCGCGATCGCTTTTTAAGTCAGAATCCGCGCTTCGCGCTTTCTGCCCTGTCGCGCTACACGCCACAAATGTTCATCGACAAGGTGAAAAGTCACGGCATCGACTTTCACGAAAAAACCCTTGGCCAACTCTTCTGCGACGGTCCGGCCACCCAGATCGTCGCCATGCTGACCAATGAGCTGCGCCGGGCTGGCGCGGCCATCTGGACCGGACGGCAGGTCGGCACCATAGAGCGGGTGGGCGAAGAGTTCGACGTCATGGTCGGCGATGGCCGCGTCACCGCATCAAGCCTCATCGTCGCCACCGGCGGCAAATCCATTCCCAAAATGGGTGCGACCGGGCTTGCCTATGACATAGCCCGCCAGTTCGGGCTCAATGTCACCGAAACCCGCCCGGCGCTGGTGCCGCTGATGTTCGAGCCCGGCGCATTGGAAAAGCTCAAGCCCCTGGCCGGTGTCTCCACCAATGCCGTCATCAGCCACGGCAAGACCCGGTTCGAAGAGGCGCTGCTCTTCACCCATCGCGGCCTGTCCGGCCCCTCGATCCTGCAAATCTCATCCTACTGGCGCGAAGGCGATCCGATCTCGGTCGATCTGATGCCAAATTCTGACGCGATGGAATTCCTGCGTGCAGCCCGCAAGGCCAGCCCGAAACTCCATATCCAGACCATTCTCGCCGACAAGCTGCCCAAGCGGGTTGCCCAGCTCATCGGCGAAATCATCGACCAGCCCGGCATGATCGGCGATCTCTCCGACAAGAAATTGCAGGCCGCAGCCGATGTGATCAAGAACTGGACGTTGAAGCCCGTCGGTTCGGAAGGGTATCGCACCGCCGAAGTCACCCTCGGCGGCATCGACACCAAAGACCTCGACGCCAAAACCATGGCTGCGCGCACCGTTCCGGGCCTCTACTTTGTCGGCGAAGCTGTCGACGTCACCGGCTGGCTCGGCGGCTACAATTTCCAATGGGCCTGGGCTTCAGGCTGGTCGGCGGGGCAGGTCGCCTAGAACATTTCCGATGATTAAGAACTCACCTCCCATGCTCTGGCTCTCTTTTACGCAATTGCGCACGCAAAACCGCGTCGCCCTTTTGCTGGACTTGCTCTAGAACTTCCAGCCTAGGCGCAGGCCGAAATTGGAGAGGCCGTCATTGGCGTCGCACCAGCCATTATTGGACGTGTGTTCATAGGTCAGAGTCGCGGTGGCATTCTCGCTTAAATGCGCACCGACACCCCAGCGCTCGTAGAAATTGACGCGGCAACCGAAATTTTTGCGCCCCGGATCGGCGCCCGTCAGTGCGCCATCGTGAATGGCCGCGCCGAGACCCGCTTCCAGGTAGAAGGGGGTGTCAAAAACCGGCAATTGCCAAGTCAGATTGGCGTGAACGAGATTGTCCTTACCTGCCAGATTCAGCGTTGCGCCCAGTTCGGGGCGTGGCGAGCCAATCCATCGGAAAGCGTCGATATCGGGCGACGTAAACAGCACATCAAAGCTCACATCCTCGACGCGGCCTGTGTTCCATTCATTGACCAGAAAGGGCAAGGCCGCGTGATGCACGTCATGGGCATTGAGACCAAAGCGCAATTCATCGACCATGCCGGCAAGCGGATGCGGATCGAGCATATCCATGGCCAGGCTCGGCGTAGTGCATAGCCCCGCAAGGCCAATGACGGCAAATCGAGCCAAGTTCTTCATCAATACGCTACTCCACAAGAGCCGCTTATAGGGCCATTCCCACTCCAAAGTGTCAATCAGCACCACCGCGAGGGGAACGCAAATGCGGCAAATCTGACACAGCGGCCTTGACCTTTTCACCAACCATCGTGATCTAACGATAAATAACAGTTTCGAAAGTATCTGCCATGTCCGCTCCCTTTGCCCTCTCCTTGCAGGATCTCGCCCCCATCGCTGAAGGCACATCCACGCCGCAGGCCATGGCCGAGACAATTCTGCTGGCCAAGGAGGCGGATAGGCTCGGCTATACGCGGCTCTGGTATGCCGAGCATCATGGCATGCCCTCTATCGCCTCGTCTGTGCCCGAAATTCTGATCGGTAGCGCAGCAGCGGCAACAGCGAATATTCGTGTTGGCTCTGGAGGCGTCATGTTGCTGAACCATGCGCCTTTACGCATCGCCGAAGCCTACCGCACGCTCGAAGCGCTCCATCCTGGCCGCATCGATCTGGGTATTGGCCGGGCGCCAGGTGGAGACGGCTATGCCATGCGCGCTCTGCGCAGCGGTGGTGGCGAAGAATTTTCCGCCTATCTCGCCGAACTGATGGCGTTCGATGAAGAGAGCTTTCCTGCCGATCATCCATTTTCGCGCGTCCCGGTATCGCCGGGCGGCATTACGCTTCCACCGAAATGGCTGCTTGGATCCTCGGGAGCCAGTGCGGAAGCCGCAGGACAGATCGGCTTCGGCTATGCTTTTGCCGCCCATTTCAGCCATACCCCGGCCGCTCCGGCCTTTGCAGCCTATCGGCAGGCTTTCCAGCCTTCCAAAGAGTTCCCAGAGCCGAAAACCATTCTCTGCCTCTCGGTGATCTGCGCGCCGACAGAAGAAGAAGCCAAATATCTTTCCATTTCCCAATCGGTGAACTGGGCTAAATTCCTCACTGGCGAGCAGCGTCAGTTGACCGCGCCGGAAAAGGCCAGCCAGCACGTCCTGACCCCGCAGCAGCGCCAGATCATCGACCACCAATCCAGCCTCTGGCTGATCGGCAGCCCTGAACAGATGGCCGAAACGATCACCGAAAAGGCGCGCGCCGCAGGAGCAGATGAGGTGATGATCACCACGACAATCCATTCCTATGCCCTGCGCCGCCGATCCTATGCGCTGCTGGCAGAGGCGCTGGGCATTGCATCCCGCGCATAGAACACAGGGCGGGCGTTAACCTCTCCTTGGCGCCTTGCCCCTAGCATGGCGTAATCCACAAATGGGACGCCTGTCGAAATGAGTGCCGCAGCCTTCGTGCTGGCCATCAATCTGTTCGTTGCGGCCATTTTCGCAACGGCCTTCGGCGTGATCGCCGCCTATCAGGGCGGCGCCCGCGGCCCGATGTGGCTGACTATTGGCTACGCCACCGGCATCGTCACTGCACTTCTGGAATTTGCTATACCCTATCAGCAGGACTACAGGCTGTTCAGCGTCGGTATTTTTCTGAGTTTTCTGTGCGCGGTATTTGCCTGCATTATCGGGATGGCCTACCACTACCGGCTGCAACGGCCATGGCTGGCTATGGCCGTTCTCATTGTTGGTGCAGTTATCGTCAACGTCGCCTCATTCGGCCTGCCGCGTGACGATATGATGCGTAACATCATGTATCAGGGCACCTATACGCTCGCACTGGCGTTGGGAGCGCTTGTTCTGCTGGGCAATAATCGCTGGCGCGGGCTCGACATCGCCCTTCTGGCCATTTTTGTCCTCTCCGCAGCACATTTTCTGGGCAAACCGATTCTGGCCGAAGCGCTGGGGTCCGGCACCGAACCGCAGGACTATTTAAAATCGCCCTATGCCGCCTATTCCCAGACTTTGGGCGCGGTGCTTCTCATCAGCAATGGCCTCGTCATGCTGCTGATCATCGTCCGCGACATGATTGCCGATATGACTACGCGCTCGGAAACCGACACACTCTCGAACTTGCTGAACCGGCGCGGTTTTGAGGATCATGCGCGGCAGGCGCTATCTGCCGCCGCCCGCGATGGAATGCCCGCGATCATGATCGTCGCCGACCTCGACCATTTCAAATCCATCAATGACACATTTGGCCATGCGGCTGGCGACGAGGTCATAGCCACTTTCGCCGACATCCTGCGGAACATCGCCGAACAGCGCAGCCTGATCGGCCGGCTGGGTGGCGAGGAATTTGCCATTCTCATACCCGGCGCCAATCTGATGACGGGGCGGCTTTATGCGGAAACCGCCCGTAGCGCGATGGCCAGCCAGCAAAAGCCATTCATCGGCGAAGACCATGCCATGACCGCCTCGTTTGGCGTCGCCGCCCTGCGACCGGGCGATTCTTTGTCCGATCTGCTGCGCCGCGCTGACGTCGCACTCTACCAAGCCAAAAGCGAAGGCAGAAACCGCGTTAGCATGTTCATGGATGAGGTCACGCCAACGACGTTTCAGAGGCGGGTTCTGCCTCTTTAAGGCAATGGGCGATCAGAGCCCGCCCATCTTGCAGAGCAGGTTCCACTCCGTCTCGGACACTTTGGACACCGAAAGCCGCGACAGTTTCACCAGTTCAAGCTCGCTCAGCTCCGGCGTCGCCTTGATTTCGGCAAGGGTTACAGCACGCGGAAATGGCTTTACCGATTGCACATCGACGCATTCCCAAACCACTTCGCCCTTGGCATTGAGCTCGCCCGTGCTGTCGGGATGAGCGAGGGCCACCACTTTCATGATGCCCACGATCTCCTTGCCGATATTGGAATGATAGAAAAAGGCCTCATCGCCCAGAGCCATAGCGCGCATATTGTTGCGTGCCGCGTAATTGCGCACGCCATACCATTCCTCCGCTTCGCCCTTAGCTGTCTTTGCCACCAACTCGTCGAAGGAAAAGACATCGGGCTCCGACTTCATCAGCCAATAGGCCACGATCAGAACTCCACGCCGGTCGTGTTGATGGCAATGCGCCAGCGCTTGACCTCGTAGCTGGCAAAAACGCCGGCCGCGACGAAGGGATCGGCATCGGCCATTTTCTGGGCCTCTTCGAGCGTTTCGGCTTCGAACACGACGATTGAGCCTTCGGGCTTTTCATCGGCATCGAGCAATGCCCCTGCAAAAACCAGCTTCTTGCCTAGCCCGTTAAGATGCTCCAGATGCACCGGGCGAGTATCGAGCCGGGCCTGCAAGGCACCAGGCGCATCCTTGGCGATCATGGCATAGAGCATTTTAGTGTTCCCTCTTGAGCGGACGGGACATCAGCCCCGCAACGATTGTGGCAATATCGGCCTTGCCGGCGACGAAGGCATCGACCGCATCGATCAGCGGCGCATCGACATCAAGGCTTTTGGCGAGAGCTGCAGCAACCGGAGCCGTCGCCACGCCCTCGGCCAGCTTGGCCCCGGAGGCCAGTATGTCACCAGTCTTGCGTCCAGCGCCCAAGGCCATGCCGAATTGGTAATTGCGCGACTGCACCGACGTGCAGGTCAATGTCAGATCGCCTAGCCCGGCAAGCCCGGTCAGTGTATGGGCAGAGCCGCCCATAGCCGTCACCATACGCGCCATTTCGGCATAACCGCGCGCGATCAGCGCTGCCCGCGCCGAAGCGCCAAGATGCGCGCCTTCCACGGCTCCACAGGCCAAAGCATATACATTTTTGAGCGCGCCCGCGATTTCCACCCCGATCCGGTCATCTGCCGCATAGGGCCGAAAACTTGGGCCCGCCAGAGCCGCCGCCAGATCGGATGTATCGCTGGCATCGTCACCGGCCAGCGTGACTGCGGTGGGTCGACCAGCAGCAACATCGGCTGCAAAACTGGGCCCCGAGAGCACATAGGGAATGGCCTCGGGCGCCATGTCGGCAACAATCTCACTCTGCCGCGCCAGCGTGCCGGTTTCGAGCCCCTTTGCCGACAGCACAACCGGACGGCCCGCCAGCAGCGCCGGGTCGATCTCTGACAGCAGCGCCCGCGTCGCCTGTGCCGGGACGGCGAGAATGAAAATATCGGCGCCCTCGAAACGATCCTGAGCCCGAACATTGTCGTGGAGAACCTGACCGGGCAGCGCAGCGTCATTGGTATGCGTCGTGTTGATGGCGTCCGCCTTATCGGCACCGCGTACCACCAGCGTCACGGCACGGCCCGCCATGGCGGCGGCCTGCGCCAGAGCCGTGCCCCAGGCGCCGCCGCCAATGACTGCCACGGTCTCAAGCTGCATCGTCATCAACCTTCATGCCCGGCGCGTCGAGGGGCCAGCGTGGACGCGCGGCGACATCGAGTCCATCATTAGCGCCCAGCACCAGCCGTTCAGCCCCGGCCCATGCGACCATCGCCCCATTATCGGTACAAAGCGCAATCGGCGGCACCACGAGTTGGGCCCCCGCCTTGGCGCAGAGACTTTCCAGCGCCTCGGCAATCCGGCGATTGGCCGCAACGCCGCCCGCCACGACCAGCCGCATTTCTTCATTGCGGAAGTCGCGGCTAAACCGCTCCAGCGCCTGACGCGAACGGGTTTCGACAATCGCCGCCACCGTATCCTGAAAGCTGGCGGCGATGTCGTTGACATCCTGTTCATCAAGGGGGGCCAGGGCCTCCGCCTGTAACCGCACCGCAGTCTTCAAGCCGGAGAAAGAGAAATCGAGCCGCTCTTCGCGCAGCAGCGGACGGGGAAACCTGAACCGCTTCGGATCGCCCGACTTTGCGGCCTTTTCTACTGCTGGCCCGCCGGGCGAACCTAGCGACAACAGCTTGGCGACCTTGTCGAAAGCCTCACCCAGCGCATCATCGATCGTCCCACCCCAGCGCTCATAATCGCCCACGCCGCGCACCAGAACGAACTGGCTATGCCCGCCCGAAACCAACAGCATGAGATAGGGGAATTCAACACCATTGGTCAGCCGCGCTGTCAGCGCATGACCTTCCAGATGGTTGACGGCAATCAGTTTTTTCCCAAGCGAGGCAGCCAATGCCTTGCCTGTGGTCAAGCCAACAAGCACCCCGCCGATCAGCCCCGGCCCAGCGGTAGCCGCCACGGCATCGAGGTCGAAAAGCGTGATTCCAGCCTCGTCCACGGCCTGTTTTATGATGTGATCGAGATATTCGACATGCGCCCGCGCCGCCAGCTCCGGCACGACGCCACCAAATGCCGCATGTTCATCGAACTGGCTGCGGACCACATTGGAACGAATATGACCGCGGCCGGATTCATCCCGCAGAACTACGGAAGCGGCGGTTTCGTCGCAGCTGGTCTCGATGCCAAGAATAAGCACTGGCGCTTGCCCGGTCATGCCGAAAAGTCTACTCCCATCAGCGAGCCTATCGCCTACACCAGGACCGCCCGGATATGCAATCTCCCAAGCCCTTCGCCCGGATCGGAACACGCGGCAGCCCCCTTGCCCTCGCTCAGGCGCGACTGGTACGCAGCCTGTTGTCTGCGGCCCATAGCGTTGCCGAAGACGACATTGCCATTGAGATTTTCTCGACCGGCGGCGATCGCAGTCAGGCGGAAAACACCACGCTTTCTGACATTGGCGGCAAGGGCGTTTTCACCAAGGAAATCGACGACGCCCTGCTCTCGGGCCGGATCGATATTGGTGTTCATTCCAGCAAGGACGTGGCGACCGGCATTCCGCAAGGCATGGTTCTGGCAGCCTTTCTCGAACGCGAAGACGTGCGCGATGCTTTTCTTTCGGTGAGCGTGAAAGACATCGACAGCCTGCCCGACCACGCAAAATTCGGCACCTCGTCCATCCGCCGCGCCGCCCAGGCCAAACGCCTGCGGCCCGACCTGCAGATCGTACCCTTCCGCGGCAATGTGCACACGCGGATGCAAAAACTGCTTGATGGCGTGGCCGATGCCACCTTGCTGGCTTTGGCTGGCCTCAACAGGCTTGGCGAGGCCCATCGCGCCACAGCCATTCTCGACACCGACAATTTCATGCCTGCCCCGGCGCAGGGCGCTATCGGCCTCGCCATTCGCGCTGGTGACACACAGTTTGCCGACATCGTTGCGCCTCTCGATCACGCGACAACGCATGCCGCCATTACCGCCGAGCGCACAATGCTCGCCGTTCTCGATGGCTCCTGCCGCACGCCGGTCGGCGCAATGAGCAGCCGCAATGGCGATATACTCACCCTCCAAGGCGAGATTCTCAGCCTCGATGGGCAGACCACATTCCGCGCCGAGGCCAGCGGCAGCGATCCCACCACTTTGGGCGAAAAGGTCGGCCGGGAGCTGTTGTCACAGGCCGGGGACGATTGGCAGACAAGGTTCCTGTCATGAAGCCCATGCTGGTGACACGACCCGAGCCCGATGCACAGGCCACAGCCGAGCGTCTTGCAGCTCTGGGTATCGCCACGCGCCTCGCGCCGGTCATGACCCGCCAGACGCTGGCAGCGAATCTGCCGCAGGCCAATGGTTTTGCGGCGCTCGCCATCACCAGCACCAATGCCCTGCGCGGCCTGGCCGATCTCGATGCGCTCAACCCTTTTCTGTCGACACCCGTCTTTGCCGTGGGGGATCGCACAGCCCATGAAGCGCGGTTACTCGGCTTTACCGAGGTCATCCCCGCCGAGGGCACACTTGATTCGCTGGTGACGCGGATTGCGCTGGCGCGCCTTTCCGGCCCGATTTTTTATCCAGCCGGCAAGCATTTGAGCGGCGATCTGGCTCAGGCACTGGCCCCCCATGGCCTGATGGTTGTCACATCACCGGTCTATGAAATGGTCGCCGAGACGCGGATACCGGCTGACATCGCCAATGGCCTTGCAGGCGAGCTTTTCGGCGCTGTCCTGCTTTACTCCCGCCGCACGGCGGAGATTTTTGCGCAATTGGCGTCCTCGCATCTGACCGACAGCCAGAAGCGCAGCCTGCCTATGCTTTGTCTGTCAGAAAATGTCGCATCTGCACTGATCGACAACCATTTCAGCCGCATTCTGCTGGCCGACCATCCCAGCGAAGAGGCGATGATGGCACTGGCTTTGGCTTTTGCCCGCGAGCAAACTGGGCCATGATCGGAACTGAATAAGAGGAATGTCCATGGCTGATAGTCCCGGCACCAAGACACCATCCACCGATCCCAAATCGCAGGACAAGACCGGCCCGGTCAAACCACCTGTATTGGAAGGCACTGCCCGCCCGACATCGGACCCCAAACCCTCCGCATCGGCCACTTCTGCAAAGTCAACGACGCCGCCGCCGCCGAAGCCGGAACAGCCAAAACCAAGCATGACGCCAAAGCCTGCCGAGCCGAAACCCGCATCCGGCTCACCCTGGCTTGCCGGCATCGTCGGTGGCGCATTGGGGCTTGGCGCTGCTTATGGTCTGGCATGGTTCGGGCTTTGGCCTGTTCAGCCTATGCCCCCTCAGCCCGCCGATCCACGGATCGCTCAGGTCAGCACCGTTATCCCTGAATTGCAGACGATAACCGGCACGCTACGAACCGACCTGACCGCTTTGGGCAATCGCATTTCCGGTCTTGAAACCGACATCGCGGCCCTGCCCGCGCCAGCCGCAGCACCGCCGGAAACTACTCTGGCGGACGAGCTGGCAGCGCTCACCGCGCGCGTCGAAGCTCTGGCAGCCGCCCCAGCCACACCGGCTGATACCAGCCAGGCAGACGGCAATGCAGAGGCCATTGCCGCATTGCAGTCCCAGCTTGAACAAATCCGGCAAAGCATAAGCACCACCGAGACGGCCATTGCCGAAACCCGAACCGAGGTGACGACATTGGCAGAGGCTGCAAATACTGCTGCCGAAAGCCAGTCGGCGCGCTTGCCGCTGATCTTCTCCGGCCTTGAAAGCGCCTTCGATGCCGGTCGTTCCTATGAAACCGAGTTGGGAGCCCTCAGGCAGGCGCTGCCATCCATCGCCATCCCTGAAGCGCTTTCTGCAGCCGCAGCAAATGGCCTGCCTCGCCCCGATGACGTGGCCCGACGCCTCAACGCCGCTATTCCCGATATGCTGGCTGGTCGCCCCATCGATGCCGATGCAAGCTGGCAGGATGGCGCCATGGACTGGGTGCGCGGCGTTATCGCCATGCGGCCCACAGGCGATATTGACGGCCATGGCGTCGATGCTGGTATAGCGCGGCTGGAAGCAGCCGTGGCGCGGCGCGATTTTGCCGCCGCCAGAGACGAACTCAATGCCCTGCCCGCCACCATGCAGGCTTCGGCAGGCGACGTCGCAACCGATATAGCAAGCCTCGCCGATGCACAGGCCTTTTTGGCACAATTGCGCGATGCGGCCCTGCGCGCGGAGAATGGGGCATGATCCGTCTCGCCTCCTGGATTATCGGCAGCCTGGCCATTGCCGCCCTCGCCGCCTGGGTCATCTCACTGCCCGGCACGATGACGCTTGAAATCGCGGGCCAGCGTATGCAGCCCCGGCTCGGTACAGCGGTCGTCATCCTCTTGCTGATCGCGACCCTCATCATCGCGATATGGGCTGTGCTGCGCCGGATCATCAATGCGCCAAAAACCATGGCCCGCCGCCGGGCTCTGAAACGGCGCGAACAAGGCGTCGAGGCCCTGTCAGATGCCGTCATTGCGCTACAGGCCGGTGATCCGGCCCGAGCCCGTATCATGGCGCGCGAGGCACAAGCCCGCCTGCCCGATAGTGGCGCGGCAAAACTGCTCGAAGCGCGCGCGGACCTTGCACTGGGCGACATGCCCGCCGCGCGCGAACATTATCGCGCACTGATCACCGACGAGAAGACCGCCGTGGCGGCGCTGACCGGGCTTTACGATCAAGCCCGTACCCAGAACCGCCCAGATGCGGCCCTGACCTTTGCCCGCAAAACCCTGACCCTTGCCCCCTCAACCCATTGGGCCGCCGAGGCCGTATTCGGCGATCTGGCACGGCGTGGCCAGTGGGCAGAGGCCGTTGCCATGGTCAATGCCGAAACAGCCAGCACACGCGAAGAAAAAGCCCGCAAACGCCGTCGGCAGGCGGTGATCGAAACCGCACGGGCACGGGATGCCGAAACCGGCCAGCCCAACGCCGCACTCGACCACGCGCTGACAGCGCTTAAGCTTCTGCCCGATTTCGTGCCCGCGGCATTGATCGCCGCCCGCATTTATTCCAATCGCGGCGAAGCCCGTAAGGCGCAAAGCCTGCTGCGCCGCATCTGGCGCGCCACCGGCCACCCAGACATTGCCGCGCTTTATGCTCACTCCCAGCCCGGCGCCTCCGCTGTCGAGCGGCTCAAACGCATGCGTGAAATCGTCGAATTGCCCGCGCCGCATCGCGCCGCCGCAATGGCCTTGGCCCGCGCCGCTATCGACGCCTATGACTGGCCTTTAGCGCGCGAGGCGCTGCTGCCCTATATCGGCACCGAGGCCACTCAGGGCGTCGCCAGCCTTATGGCGGAAATCGAGGAGGGCCAGAGCGGCGATCAGGGCAAAGCCCGCGAATGGCTGGCCCGTGCCGTACACGCCCCGCGCGATCCGGCCTGGACGGCAGACAATATCGTCAGCGACGAATGGGAGCCGACATCCCCCCTCACGGGCAAGCTGGACGCTTTTGAGTGGAAAGTGCCTGTGGCGACCAATTCCCGCCCAACGCCAATCGTCAGCGCCGCGACGGAGCCTGTCGCGTCTTTGCCTGCAACAGTGCCATCCTTGCCCCTTGCATCGGCTGAAAACGCCCAGTAAAAGACCCGCCATCGGTTCGGGGCCAACACCCCGCCCATTGCCGCATTAGCTCAGTTGGTAGAGCACATCATTCGTAATGATGGGGTCAGGTGTTCGAGTCACCTATGCGGCACCACACTTCTCAACCCGCCCGTTCCATACGTTCGAGCCTCTGTGCCTGCCGCGCCGTCGGCGCGATGGCGCTGAGATCGGGATTTTGCGTGCCGAACAGCGCGTCGCGCTCCTCTGGCCGTGACATGAAAAAAGGATAGCGGTCCGCCACTCGATCGCGGATTACCGGCACATCGGCGGTGTAAAGCTGCATAGGAAAAGACAAATTGGCATAGCTACGCTGCTCGCCCAGCGGCCGTGCGCCGAAAACGCGCTTGTAAAAGGCAGTATGCTCGGGCCGGACCGCCGACATGCAATAACGTACCGGGAAATATTCGCACGCCATGGCCGCGAGCCGCAGCGTCAGATAGGGCAGCGCCGGAAAAGCCAATGACAGATCGAAATCGGCGGTAAACCGGCCCGGATCGATGAAATTGCTGCCATCGTCAAGAAGCGGACGCAGCACATCGGGCCATACCGACATGCAGGGGGAATTGGCGTTGTCAGGCGTCACGACGTGGAAGCGCAGCGAAGAGGCCAGTTGCCCGTCGATATAGACGCCGAAGCAATGGCAATTAGGCAGGTCGTCAAATTCGTCTCGCGTCAGCCGCTGGGAATTGACGGGGATGAAATCTTCGCGCCGATAGGCCTCATAACGCAGCCGGTAAACCGGGTCGAACTGCTCCCGGGGATCGACCCGGCGATAACGCACGCGATCCAGCAGGTCGAGCAGCGTGCCCGCAAAACGCGAATTGGTGCTGCCCTCTTCAGGCTTTGCAATATCCATGAACATGCCCCATCGTTCGGGGCGGACTGTAATATCTTGTTAGGGATAACGGCATCGGGAAAATGGCTGCGCCCCGGTAGGGCAGTGGATAAACATTGCAAATATCGAAGTACATCAGGAGGTTAGAAGGTATTAACCATTTAAGCGTTTTCCCGAATGCCCGGTTAGCCCGCTTTTGCCGTTGAACCGCTCGATAAGCTCAGCAATGTCCCTGGCCGGCAGCGGACGACTGAACAAATAGCCCTGGACCTGTTGCACGCGCGTCTGGCTTGCCAAGGCGTTGAGCTGCTCCTCTGTCTCCACGCCCTCGGCCACGACGGTCAGGTCAAGATCCCGCCCGAGCCGGGCGACATTGTCCAGAAGCCGCAATGCCCGCTCATTGCTGGCAATATCCACCACGAAGGACCGGTCGATCTTGAGCTTGGTGAAGGGCAGCGCGTTGAGATAGCTCAGCGAAGAATAGCCGGTGCCGAAATCATCCAGCGCAATGGCGATGCCGCGCCTTGCCAGAGCCTTCAAAACGTCGCCTGCCAAATCACGCTCTTCGATCAGGGCGGTTTCGGTCACCTCGATTTCAAAACGCGCGGGATCGAGTGCCGAGCGCTCCAGTGCCCGGCTCACCAATGCAGGCAGATCGATGCCACGGAAATCGCGGCCCGACACATTCACGGCCACACCCACCGGATCGGGCCAGCAGGTACATTCATGGGCCGCATTTTCGATCGCCCAGGCGGTGATGTCGGAGATCAGCCCCATTTCCTCGGCCAGTGGGATGAAGACGGCGGGCGCGATCGGGCCAAGTTCTGGATGGGTCCAGCGCGCCAGCGCCTCGCAACTGACCACCTTGCGCGTTTCGATGTCGAGCAATGGCTGGAAGGCCAGCCCCAACTGTCCATCGGCCACCGCCTCTCGCAGATCGGCCTTTAACCGCTGACGATAATGATATTGGGTGTCCATAAGCGCGTGAAAGACCTGTCCGTGGCCCTTGCCTTCGGCCTTGGCCGAATAAAGCGCTAGATCCGCCTTGGTCATCAGCTCTTCGAGGTCAACCTGACTATTGGGGCTGAGCACAATGCCGACACTGGCACGCACCGGCAGGGACAGTCCGTTGATTATGAAGGAGGGCTGGAAGGCCTCAAGCACCTGATCGGCCACCGACTGACCGTCGCCCTCCGCCGACGGCGGGAGCAATGCGATGAATTCGTCGCCGCCCAGCCGCGCCAAGAGGGCCTGTTGAGGCAGGGCGCGTCGCACCCGCTCCGCGCTCTGGCGCAGCAATTCATCACCCACCATATGCCCGAAACTGTCATTGACATGCTTGAACTCGTCAATGTCGACGATCAGAAGTGTGCTGGGCGCGCCGGTATCGGCTCGGATGCGCAATTGTTCCATTGCCAGAGTGCTGAAATGGCTGCGATTGGGCAGACCGGTCAGCGCGTCGTGGCGGGCGATGAAATGAATGCGCTCCTCAGCCATCACCCGCTCGGTAATGTCCTCGAACAACAAGACGGTGCGCTTTTGCCCTGAGCTGACTGTCACTTCGAATGTCGGCCCTGACCGCAGCGAGAACTGCACCTTGCCCTTGCCATGCCGCTCGATGATGGCGCGCAGATGTTCGATCCCGGCCTGAGGCGCACCACCGGCATCGACCAGCGCCGCCAATACGTCGGCAAAGGGCTGGTGCGCCAGCTTGCCGATATCGAGCGCGGCGAAGATGCGGACCGCCCGGTCGTTGGCGAGCGTGATCGTGCCGTTTTCGTCCAGCATGCACAGGCCATGTTCGAGCGTGGTGATGGCGATGTCGAATTCGGCGGCAAGACGCGAAACCTCGACCCGGCCGTGAACGGCCGACAGCAACAGCGAACGGATCGAGGCGGCGTGCTTGCGATAGCTCAGCAGCAGCAGGATCATCATCGCCGCAAGGAGCTGGTGGTAGAAATTGCCACGGAAGATCATGGCGATCCAAAGCGGAACCGACAGCGAAACGATCTGGATGGTCAGCAGACGATCAAGCCCGAAATTACGGGCGACCAGCCCTACACAGGCAGCGATGGTGAGCGTGCAACTGGCAAGTTCGGCAAAGGGATCGCGAACAATGAGAATGGCTACGAGGCACCAGATGCCGTGCATAAAAGCCACCAGCGCGCCGCCCGCCAGCGCGCGGTTTTCCCAATATTCGGCGCCTTCTGCATCGTCATCGCCTATGCCCGCCCGCCAGAAGGCGCGCATGCTGGCATAGCGAAACAGCCCGACGGCCAGAAGGGCGACAGAAACGGCAAAGAGGATGGGCGCCTGCGCCTGAAAGGCGGATAGAGCCGCCATGGCAGCGCTCGCAAAGGCGCCAAGCAGCATCTCCCGTCTGTCGCTATAGACAGAGCGGATGATGGATACATAGTCCAGGGGTGGCATTGTTTTTCTGGCTGATGTCAGCACGGAAACTTCCCTCTTACCGTGCCATAAAGCCCGCAGGCCCTTAACAAGGTCTTGCATGACAACACCATTTCAGTACCAAACCCGGCCACAGGCTGAACATTGCGTTAATATGCGGCCCTATGCCTGAAGCAGCGTTTCACGGCCTTGGCGCGTTCATCTGGCAGATCGGTCAGAGCCAACAGGAGCCAGAAATGGTTGAAAAGCTTTCTCCTCAAATCCGCAGCGCCGCCCTCGCAAAGCTAGGTAATTGGTCCCACGATGCACAAAGAGATGCGATCACAAGGCAATTCGGCTTTGCCAGTTTCTCGGAAGCCTTTGCCTTCATGACACGGGTGGCCTTCCTTGCAGAAAAGGCCAATCACCATCCGGACTGGTCAAACAGCTATGATACGGTGACCATAACCCTCTCTACCCACGATGCGGGCGGTCTTAGCCAGAAAGATATCGATCTGGCTGAAAAAATTGACGCGATCACCGATTAGGCTCAATGGAAATTGCGCCCGCCCGGTAGCGCTGCATAGGCCCGGCGCCGGGCTAGTTCGATCTCCCGCAACGCATCCCTGTTGCGGCTCTCAGGCCTGTCCGGCCCGGATTTACCCTCATCGGCCCGCGCCAGAACGCGCTCGCCAAAATCCTTTCCATGAGCAAGATCGAGCAGATGCGGGGTCAGGTCCTCCATCTCTTCGGCCACGACATGGATGACCCCATGCGCAGACTGCACTTTGCCGCGTACGGCAAGCATGCGGGCGGAGAGAAGAATCTTGCGCAGCCTGTCGTCCTCGAACAATTTGGGCCAGACGACGACATTGGCCACCCCGGTTTCGTCTTCCAGCGTGGCGAAAATCACCCCGCTAGCCGTGCCCGGGCGCTGCCGGACCAGCACCAGCCCGGCCACCTCCACGATGATGTCGGGCGCAACACCGACGAGATTGCCCGCTCGCGTAGTGCCGCGTTCTATCAGCATGGGGCGCAGAAACTGCACCGGATGGCCTTTGAGCGAGAGCGAAAGCGTTGAGTAATCGTGGATGACTTCCTCGCCCGGCGCCATCGGCGGCAGGGCAGCAGGATCCTCCGGGCCGCAATCATCCCGAGGCTCAGAGACCGCAAACAGCGGTAGCGTTTCCGCCCCATGGGTGCCGACCAATCCCTTAACCGCCCACAGGGCTTCGCGTCTGTTCAGATTCATCGATGCAAAGGCATCGGCCCGCGCCAGCTTCTCAAGACTCGCAATCGGCACTCCTGTGCGCAACCAAAGATCGCGAATGGACGTATAGCCCACGCCCCGGCATGCGATGATCTGGATAATATCCCGCTCCGCCAACCCCTCTACGCGTCGCAAACCCAGCCTGACAGCATGCCTGGTCCAGATTTGTTCGGCCATGATGCGATGACGCGGCCAGATTTCAGCCTCTGAAACAGGGCCGTTTCCCTCAAGTCTGGATTCGAGATCCGCGAAATTGACATCGGGCGGACGGACCTCGACCCCATGCTCAACAGCATCGCGTACAAGCTGGCTGGGTGCATAGAACCCCATAGGCTGCGAATTGAGCAGTGCGCAGAGAAACACATCGGGATAATGGCATTTCAGCCAGCAGGACGCATAGACCAGCAGTGCGAAACTGGCCGCATGACTTTCGGGAAAGCCATATTCGGCAAAGCCTTCGATCTGGGCAAAGCATCGTTCGGCAAAAGCGAGGTCGTATGAGCGCTGGGGGTTGTTGACCATCCCGGAGATAAACCGCTCCTTGAAGACATTGATCTTGCCGGTGCGCCGCCAGGACGCCATGGCCCGGCGCAACTTGTCGGCCTCACCCTCGGTAAACCCAGCGCCCTTGATGGCCATCTGCATGGCTTGTTCCTGAAACAGGGGAATGCCGAGAGTTTTCTTGAGCACCTGATCGAGCGGATCGTCCGGGTCGGCCTCCCATTCATCGATTTTGTCACGGCGCTTGAGATAGGGATGCACCATGCCGCCCTGAATAGGCCCGGGCCTAACGATGGCCACCTCAATGACCAGATCGTAGAATTCCTTGGGCTTGAGCCGCGGCAACATCGTCATCTGTGCCCGGCTCTCGATCTGAAATACCCCAATCGTGTCAGCACGATGAGTCATTTCATAAACCGGCTTCGCGCGATCGGGGTAGTCGAACTCCTCATTCTGGAGATCGACCAGTTCGACCTTGTGGCCGTAATGACTCTCCATCAGGCCAAAGGCGCGTTTGAGGCATGTCAGCATGCCGAGCGCCAGCACATCGACCTTGAGAATACCCAAGGCATCGATATCATCTTTGTTCCATTCGATGATTGTCCGACTTTCCATAGCGGACTTGCTGATCGGCACCAGACTTTCGAGTGAATCCCGGGTAACAACGAAGCCGCCCACATGCTGCGACAAGTGCCTTGGGAAACCGCGCAACACCTTTACCACCTCGAACATCTGAACCATGACCGGATCGTCGGGATTGAGCCCAATCCCCCTGAGATCGCGCAGGTCGAGCTTGCTGCCCCAGCCCCAATGCAATTGGTTGAAGGCGGCAATAATGTCATCTGAGACACCAAAGACCTTGGCCGTTTCGCGAATGGCACTTCGTGAGCGATAGGAAATGACATTGGCTGTCAGTCCCGTGCGGCGCCCACCATATTTTTCATAGACATATTGCATCACCTCTTCGCGCCGCTCATGCTCGAAATCGACATCGATATCAGGCGGTTCGTCGCGCTCTGTGGAAATGAAGCGACCAAAGACGAGATTGGCCTTGCGGGGATCGACCGCAGTAATGCCTAGACAAAAGCAGACGGTTGAATTGGCAGCCGAGCCACGCCCTTGGCAGAGAATGCCACGCTCTTCGCGTGCGAATTTGACGATGTCATAAACCGTCAGAAAATAGGCCGCATAAAGTTTGTCCGCTATCAGCTTCAGCTCTGCGCGAATCTGATGCTCTTGCTCATCCGGGAGGCCATCGGGAAACCGCCTTGCCGCCCCCTCCCAAGTCAGCCGTTCCAGCGTCTGCTGCGCCGTCTCGCCATTGCCGATGGTTTCCTCGGGATAGTTGTATTTGAGCTGATCCAGCGAAAAGCCGATTCGCCCGATGAAAATCTGCGTCTGGGCAATGGCGTCTGGATGCTCGGCAAAAAGCCGGGCCATCTCCTCGGGCAGTTTCAGGTGCCGTTCGGCATTGGCACCAAGACGAAAACCTGCCTCTTCGAGCGTAACATGCTCACGGATACAGGTGACAACATCCAGAACGATAGACCGATCGGGCTCATGATAGCGCGCATCATTGCTGGCGATCATTCTGGCGCCATGGCGTCTGGCCAAAGCAGACACACGATTGAGGCGCGCCCTGTCCCGACCATCGAAATAGGGAACACCGGCCACCCAGACCCGACCCGGAGCCTGACGGCTGAGATGGTCGAGGGTCTTCTCGGTCAGCACCCAATCGCTTTCATCGGGCATAAGGATAAAAAGTTGGCCTTGAGAGAAATCCTCAATCGGTCCTTGTTCAGTGGCAGAAACCGGGTCACTCGCCCCGAACAGATCGCTCAGCAGCAAGAGGGGATTACCCTTCTCGCCGCGTTTATTGGCAATGGTGAGCAGCTTGCAGAGACGTCCATAAGCCGTCCGGTCAGTGGGATAGGCGATGATGTCGGGAGTGCCATCGGCAAAGGCCAGTCGCACGCCGACCAGATAGCGAAAATCCGGGCTACGCGCCTTGTTATCACGCGCCGTCACATAGCCGCGCACGACCCCGGCAAAGGAATTGCGGTCACAGACGCCCAAGGCCGTCATGCCCAGCGCCATGGCCTGCGCCACCATTTCTTCTGGATGTGAGCCGCCCCGCAGGAAAGAAAAATTGGTGGTGGTGACGAGCTCGCTGTAAAAGGGCTCAGTCAACACGATGGGCTCAGGCGGCTCCTCCTGTTCCTCTGCACTCATGCGAAAAATCCGTGCAGATACCAGATAGGGGGCACTCCGCCGGTATAAAAACCCTGCCGGAATACCCAGAAACGGTGCCCATCCTGATCTTCGACGACATAGTAATCGCGCGTGTCCGCATCGGGATCGAAGGGCTCAAGATTGGGGATGTAGGGTGTCTCCTCCGGCTCTTCGCCCGGTTCGGTTTTTTTGGGTTCTGGCGGTTCCACCAGCTTGAGCCGCATAGGTTTCCGCCACCATTCCGCCCCCAGCCGCTCCGGCCCTTCGCCCTTAATCAGCCGATAGTTTTGTCGCCGCCACACCATCGAAGCGGGCAAACCGTCAGGCACTTCCGCCATGATTTGAATGCGCTCAGGGCGGGGCAGAAGGCGCAAGGGGCGTTTCAAATCCGGTATGGCCAGAGCCATATATTGGCTTGCTTGTGCCGGCACGAAGCACTCTGCCCTCTCGGGCAAACGCGACGCAATGAGTTGGCTTTTGAGCACGGCCTTTGGCCCTAGCCGGCTGGCCAGCCGATCATTGAGCCGGTCGATATCCTCCAGCCCGCTCTCGGTTGAAAACGCCCCGGTCTGAACCGCATCGAGTTGCTCGACGCTGGAGGCCGCCAGCCGCACCATGTCGATGCCGAAACCGGCATCATATTCCCCCGCCAGCCGCTGCGCCCGATGGCGGAAGAGATCGGCGATATGGGCCGGATCACGGGTCAGTCGCGCTGCATTGAGCGAGAGCGTCATCACCTTGTGATCGACGCGATAGACAAAGAGGTGAAATGTCTGCGCCCCCATCCCTTCAGATTCGAGCCTGTGCCCGAGCTGAATGGCCAGATCATGGGTGACCAGCAGCACATCGTCCATCAGGCTGATCGGCTCGGCCAGCCGCCTTTCGGCATAAAGCTCGGCCTGCGGCAGACGCGGCGCCATGCGCTCCTCGATCCCACCAAAAGCCTGATCGATACGGATCAACAGCTGCGCACCAAACCGCGCCTGCAAAGGTTTGCGCGGGCGCTGTCGCACCTGCCCGATATGGGTGAGCCCCATTTGCAGGAACGTGGCATGCTGGCTTTCGGAAAGCCGCAGCCCGGCCACCGGCAATTGGTCCAGCACCGTTTCGAGCCTGTCCGCGCCCACCACCTGGCTGCGGGCAAAATGGCTGATGGCCCAGGCCGCACCAATCGTGGGCGCGATGGCGCCAGCCACGGTGTAACCCAGGGTCCTGAGCCGGGTGAGCAATAGCCGTAACATCGCGGCTTCGCCCCCGAACAGATGGCTCACCCCGGTAATGTCGAGCACGAGATCGCCGAAGGAAGTCATGTCATTCATCACCGACACCAAGGGACTCGCATTGGAATGCCAGTCGGCAAAGCTCCCAAAGGCGCTTTCCAGCAGGGCACGGTCGATTTCCTGCACCACCATATCGGGCCGCAGCGCACGCGCATCGGCAAGGTTCTGCCCAATGCGCAAACCGTCCCGGCTCAATTGCGGATCGAGCGCCGCCAGCCGCAATCCGCCCTTGATCCGCTCATACAGCGCCAGCGGCTTGTCTTTCAGCCGCGGGTCAGCCCGCCTGAGATAATCGGTGGCCCAGAATGGCAGGTAGAGCACCAGAAACCGGCGCTGCATTGCGGCTTGCCCGGACACCGGGCTGAGAGAGAGTTGCAAAGCCATCCTTGGTCCACTCCAGCATCCATTGCGTCCGATTGCCGGCAATACGGCCTTTTTCGAGTTTCACCTGCCAGCGCGCAGCCCCGGGCGCCCGCTCGTCATATTGTAATCTGCCGCTGCGCTGCGGCTGCACATGCCAGCGCAGATGCCCGGCGCTGCTGGCGCGGCCATGCCCATAGCGCAACAGAAACAGCGACACCTTGCTGCCCGCAGCGCGCAGGCTGAGGCGGCGGCTGGCGGTGAAATTGAGCAATTTCGGCTCGCCCCGCACCTCTGCCACCAAGGCCGCAACAGCCCGGCAAGCCAAGATCTCCTCCGCCGCCCAGAGCAACTCCGTCATGTCGGCAGCCTCAACCACCACCAGCCGGGCCGGGTCGAGCCCGAACCAGTTGAGGCCCGGGCCATAAGGCATGCCCTGTTTCTGTGCATCCTCGGCCAGATGCAGGTAAAAAACCGCTGGTCGCTTTGTGCTGACAAGGCTTTTGGCCTGCGCCAGCGCAAAGCCCAGAGAGCCACCGCCATTGCGATAGTCGTCAGCAAAAACCTCCTGCACCAACCCACCGGGGAGGAGCGGAAACTCTGAATTCTCGCCGGAATCGGGGCGTCGTGCCGCTTCCAGCAGGGCTGGCTTGCGCTCGATATCGGCAATGACATCCCGCAGCGCGGCAAGGCGCTGTTGCTGACTTTCGGCCTGCATCTGGCGATCGCTTATATGAACAAAACAAGAACATTTAGACTCCGAATCCGCCAGGAGTCGAGTCCCTTTTCGCTTTCCTTATGTGTGGCTGCTCTGCATCAACCCCGCTCAAGAGCGCGTGAGACGGCGCATAATCCATTGAGAAGCTGCCACTTATCGCTCAGTCTTGCGTTGAATTGGCCTCCGGCCCCAAACGCCATTTTTCGATGGAGACCACCCTGTTCGACGCCCTGACCCGCCTTTTTGGCAAGTCCGAAGCCCCGGCTGACCTCTCCGATCCAAAGCTGGCCGTTGCTGCCCTCTTGGTCCATCTGGCGGCCGTCGACGGGGTCATGCAGGAAACAGAGCGCCAGGCCATTCGCGGCGCACTCATGGATCATTACGATCTCAGTGATTCCAGCGTCGATAAACTGATTCAGGACGCGGCTCGGCACGACGCCGAGGCGGTTGATTTCTATAAATTTACCAGCGGCTTAACGCAGCTTGAAATGGCTGATCGCATCGAGATCATCCGCATGATGTGGATGGTGGTTTTCGCCGATCGCAGCAATCACGAGCTGGAAGACAATATGGTCTGGCGCATTGCTGAATTGATCGGCGTATCCAGCCGCGACCGCACCATTCTGCGCAATCAGGTGCGCGGAAAAGCCGAGGATGAGGCTGCCGATCAATAGGCGGTAAAGTCGCCGATCACCTCGACCTCGTCAGTCAGACAGTTGAAATCACCAGCCTTATCAGCGGCTTGCCGGGCCAGCTCATTGGCGTCTCTATTGGCCAGCGCATCCACATAGGCGATATGGCAGGTATTGCCATCCTTGATCTGGGTGACGACCAGAACCTGCCCTTTATTGACCCCGGTTTCCGGGTCCGCCGTGTGATAGCGCACGATGGTGGCAATCGGCATCCAGCGGCCAAGCGCATTGGACAACCGCCATTCGAGCTTGGGACCCAATTCATTAAATGGCGGAAGTGTTTGAAATCCCGCATCATTTTTGTCGACATTGAAACCATATTGCAGGGAAAAGCGGAGGTCGCCTTCCTGCACCATGAGGGGATAACCCTTATAGCCCGGACAGGCCCAGCTCGCCCCGAAATCGTCGGCGTCGAGCACAAGGCACTCATCAAGATTGATGTCTGTATAGGTGCTCATCGTCGCTGCATGCGCTGCGCCGGAGCCTGCGACAAGCAGTGTCATCACAGAAGATAATGTCAGCAGACTGTTAACCTTGAGCATCGCCATGCCTCCTCCTCGCCATGATGACGTTATGATCGAGATCAATGTGCCGCCATCATGACCATGGCACTCTGCGTCAAACAAGGAGGACCCCGACATGTTCAAGACCCTGCTCATCGCCATCGATGGCTCCGACCTCGGCGACAAGGCCCTCGCTGCTGGTATAGAACTGGCAAAAATCAATGGCGGCAAGATCACCGTGCTGACCGCGACCGATCCGGTCTCAACCGGCATCGGCTCGGGCGGCTTCGGCACAATCGATGCTGGCCATATCGTCGCGCGGCTGGAAGAGACCTATACCGCCGAAGCAACAAAGCTGCTTGATGCGGCAAAGAGCAAAGCAGACGCGGCGGGTATTGCGGCAGAAACCCTGCACGCCCCACGCCAACGCCCGGCTGACGCCATTCTTGCCAATGCGAAAACGCACGACACCATCGTCATGGGCTCGCATGGCCGTCGCGGGCTCGGGCGGTTGCTGCTGGGCAGTCAGGCCGCCGAAGTGCTGGCCCGTTCGGAAATTCCGGTGCTGATCATCAAATAGGACCACCGCGCATGGGTGATCGTGCCGATTTCTAGCTTGCCTTGGGCGGGACAAGTGAGGCAGAACCGGCCCATTCCGTCCCTCCCCACGGCGAGACAAGGCAAAAAATGAATATCGACGCGATCCCCACCGGCAAGAACCCGCCCGACGACCTCAACGTCATTATCGAAGTGCCGCTTGGTGGCGAGCCGATCAAGTATGAAATCGACAAGGATTCGGGCGCGCTGTTCGTCGACCGCTTCCTCTATACGCCCATGCGTTACCCGGGCAATTACGGCTTCGTGCCCCACACTTTGTGTGGCGACGGCGACCCGCTCGACGTCATCGTGATGAATTCCCGCCCGCTGGTGCCCGGCGCCGTGGTGCGCAGCCGCCCGGTCGGCGTGCTGTTCATGGAAGATGATGGCGGCCAGGACGAAAAGATCATCGCCGTGCCGGTCAGCAAGCTGACCCGCATGTATGACAATATCAAGGATATCGGGGACTTCCCCGAAATCCAGCTTGAGCGCGTCAAGCACTTCTTCACCCATTACAAGGATCTCGAACCCGGCAAATGGGCCAAGATCGACCGGATCGGCAATCTGGCCGATGCGCGCAAGGTGATCCTAGATTCCATCGCACTGGCCCAAAAAGCCTAAGACCGGGCCCAAGACTTTTTCGATCCAATTGCGGCCCTCGGCGTTGTAGGAAGGAATATTCCGCACTGCCGAGGGCTTTTTCATGAAATCTGTTGCCATCCTGACCGCCGCCGCCATTCTGGCAGCACCCGCTGTGGCACAGGAGGCCGCCATGCCTTCGGACGGCGAAATCGCCCAGATTCTCTCCGACCGTATTGGCCGCGATCAGGCCAATGTCGGCATTGCCGTCGCCGTGATTGAAAACGGGGAAACCCGCTTCGTCTCGCATGGCACACTCACGGTGGACGGCACAGAGCCGGTGAGCGAGCACACCATTTTCGAGGCTGGCTCGATCACCAAAGTTTTTACCAATCTGGCTTTGGCGCAATTGGTCAATGACGGCAAAATCGACCTCGACGCACCCATAACCAACTATCTGCCCGAGGGCTTTGTGCTGCCAGAGGCGCCTGGCCGCGCCATCACCGCCTTCGATCTGGCTACCCATAGCGCCTCGCTTTCCGGCCTGCCCCCAGAGCTTCTGGCTGGCGGGGTAGACAATCCCTATTCCGGCTATGGCGTGGAAGGGCTGCAAGCATGGCTGGCGAGCTACTCCCTGCCCCGGCCAATCGGCGAAAGCTTTGAATATAACAATGCCGGAACCACGCTGCTTGGCCTTGCCATAGCGCATGTGAGCGGTGCTGACTTCAATGATGTAATCAATGAAAACATCCTTGCGCCGCTGGGCATGACGGAAACCAGCCTCGAACTGACCGGCACGCCCCTGCCCGAGGCCATGGCTTCGGGACACAACAGCGCGCGCGAACCCACCTCAAACTGGGATTTCGATGCCTTTGCCCCGGCAGGAGCATTGCTGACCTCAAGCAGCGATCTTATCAAATTCATCGGCGCCGCCAGCGGCCAGATCGAGTCCGATCTCACGCCCGCCATCAACACCATGCTGGCGCGCACGAAGCCGGTGGAAGAAGGCACTTCAATCGGGCTTGGCTGGTTCATCACCACGACCGGTCAGGGTGAAATCGTCTGGCACAATGGCATGACCGGCGGTTATTCAAGCTTTGCCGGCTTCGACCGCAATAGCGGCAATGGCGTTGTCGTGCTGACCAATATGGCCGCGCAATTGGGGGTCAACGACATCGGCATGCACATCCTTAACCCGGCCGTTCCGCTCAACGAACAGCCCAAGCTGCGCACCGCTGTTGAAATCGACCCGGCTCTCTATGCCGATTATGTCGGTGAATATGTGCTGGCGCCCGGCGCGGTGATTACCGTCACCACACAAGACGGAAAGCTTTTCGCCGAACTAACGGGTCAGGACGCTTTTGAGATTTTCCCTGAAAGCGAAACCCAGTTTTTCTACAAGATCGTGGACGCCCAGATTACTTTCGACGTCAATAATGGCGACGTCAAATCCCTGACCCTGCATCAGAACGGTCAAAACATGCCGGCGCTGAAAGTGGTGAAGTAAGGGTCCTTGGGAAACTCAAACTATCGACTCCTGTGTACACTCCACCAGTGGGTGGGGAGTCGTTGCTTGGTGAATTCACGCAACCAGGTAGCCAACCACAGAGCTGCCCTCGGGCTTGACCCGAGGGCCTTTCGTCCCACGGAAAAACCCAAAAGACTGGGCTCGCTAGCAGGCCCTCGGGTCAAGCCCGAGGGCAGCGCGGCGTTCGTGGCGAAAGAGGGCAATCGCCACAAGAGCCCTAGCCACCAAACCGCATTCGGCCAATCAGCCCGTCTCGCTTGACGAACTGATGCCAGAGCGCGGCGCCGATATGGCCGACGACCAGAGCCAGCAGCAGTTTGCTGACCAGACCATGCGCAAGATAGGGGGGCACTTCATCAAATTCAGGCAAGACACCGCCGCCGAAAATCTGCGGCGCAGCGCCGGTCAGCGCGACCATGCCTATGCCGGAAACAACCATGACGAGGATCGCGGCATAGAGACCAAGGTGCACAGCTTTAGCCAGTCGTTCCTGCAGCACGCTCATGCCCTTTTGCGGGCGCGGCTGACGATCAAACGCGACCCACCAGAGAATGCGGAACAGGGTCAACACGCCAACGACAATCCCCAAAGCCAGATGAAATGGCAGCACGGCAGCCACCAGATCATCATTGAAATCCATGGCCTGACCACTTGCCAGCATCAGAATGATCGCCAGCGCCGATAGCCAGTGAATGGCGACCGCGACGCTGCCATAACGGTCTGTGGAAGACTTCAAAGCCATTGAAAACTCCATTGCGTAGAAGATCGGGACGCCAATATAGTTAGCGCACTATATAAATTAGTGAGTACACTATGTAAATGGCGCTTAAGCGGGACACATCTGCGGGCTATATGACCAATCTCGCAGCTCGGCTTTTCGTGCGGGCGCTGGATCGGCGGTTAGCGCCTCTGGGCCTGACACCGGCGCATATGCCGGTTCTCTTGGCGCTGGAAGCAGGTCCCCAGCCGCAAAAAATGCTGGCTGAGCGGGCCGGGGTCGAGCAGCCGACCATGACAGCGACGCTGGCCCGCATGGAGCGCGATAATCTTGTCGAGCGCCATCCCAACCCCGATGACGGGCGCAGCATGCTTGTGTCTTTGACACCGCTGGCGCGGGCAAAACTGCCCGATGTCGAAAAAGTCGTCACCGGGATCAACGATCTGGCATTGGGCAATCTCGGCAAGAAAGACCGAAAAGCCTATTTTGCCCTGCTGCACAGCGTAATCGCTGCACTCGAAGCCGACGGCTAGGCGCGATCCAGCTTTTCACGCAGCACCGTCACCTCCACGCGCAGCGCACGCAGCTCATGGAGCACCAGTGCACTATCATCCTGCATGGCTTTGCGATCAGCCGAAGCGCTGGCCTCGGTCTCCTCCTGCATGGCCGAGACGATGACACCGATGAAGAGGTTCAAGACCGCATAGGTGGAGAGCAGAAGAAACGGGACGAAAAACAGCCAGGCCAGCGGATAGGTTTCCATGATGGGCCGGACGATGCCCGAGGACCAGGAATCGAGCGTCATCATCTGGAACAATGTATAGAACGAGGCCGAGAGCGAGCCGAACCAATCGGGATGGCTGGCGCCGAACAGATTAGTGGCCATGACGGCGGCCACATAAAACAGCATCAGCATCAGCACCATGATCGAGCCCATGCCCGGCAGCGCGGCGATCAACCCACCGACCACTCGGCGCAGCGACGGCATGACCGAGACCAGCCGCAGAGCACGCAGAATGCGCAGCGAGCGCAGCACCTGAAACGGCCCGGAGGCCGGGATCAGCGCGATGACGACGATGGTCAGATCAAAAAGACTCCACGGATCACGAAAAAAGCGCGGCCCGAAGGCATAGATGCGCAGGACGATCTCCACGGTGAAGATGGCCAGGATCGCCATATCCAGCGCCATCAGCCATGGGCCGAAAGCGGCGACGCTGCCTGCATCGGTTTCGAGCCCCAGCACCAGCGCATTCAGAAGGATCACCGAAATGATGATCCGCTCCCAAAGGGAAGAGCTGAGGAAATCGGCAAGTCTCTGACGCATGGGCTTGTCTCCGTGAGCCCGAGGCAAAAGAGCAAGCAGGGCGGCGTGTCAAGTCGCGGCCATTGCCAAGGCGCTGTGGACGCTTTCATATGCCGCCATGACGCCCCTGCCCTATGACCTTTCCTCCCGCCTGTTCCAGATCGGCACCAAGCCGCTCGACCCTGCCAATTGGCTGGAGCCGGACAGCGCCATGGGCGCACAATTGGAAGAAAAAGCGCTGCTATGGCGCGAGAACTTTGGCGATGTCTTCGCCGGACACAAGGCCAGCCGCCCAGCTCAATCCGAGCTTTTGGCGCTGTTGGCCAATTACCTGCCAGACCGGTTTCCCGATCTGTGGCAACGCGAAGGGCAAGGCCTGCGCCTTGTACCCACGGGCGCGATCATAGCGCTGGACCAGCATGAAAGCCCGCTGCTGACCGCAGCAAGGCTGGTGCAGGATGATTTGCTTCTTTTGGAGCGCGACACAGACGGCTGGCGGCTTGTGGCGGGAGCGCTGGCTTTCCCCTCATCATGGCTATTGGCGGAAAAGATAGGCAGGCCGCTGGATTCTATTCATCAACCGGTTCCCGGCTTCGGTCCCGGTACGCGCCCTGCCCAGATCATGGCCCGCATGTTCGACGCTGCCCGGCCCGAAACCCCAATGATCCGCTGGAATTTCTCGCTCTATGGCGATGCGCACCTGTTCCACCCGAATGTGTCCGGTCCGGACGTCGCCCGTTTCGGAACGCGCCTGCGAGCCGATCCCGTCTTCCTGCGCGTGGAGCGCCAGACCCTGCGCAAGCTGCCTCAAACCGGCGCCATGGCCTTCACCATCCGCATTTCACTGCATGGATTGGATGATCTTGAGCGCCACTCCAAAGCGGGCCGCATTGCGGCAGCACTGATCGAGCAGATCGAAAGCCTGACGCCTGAACAGCTGGACTACAAGGGTTTGACGCGTGAGCGCGAAAGGGTATTGGCCCGCCTGTCGGAACTGGCCTGACGAAAAACCCGGAGCTTTCGCCCCGGGCCCTTCTTGCTTTCAGTCCAGACTATGGCTGGCTGGTTACATCCCCCAGTTCGCCAGCACAGCCAGCAGCAGCAGCGCCACGATATTGGTGATCTTGATCATCGGATTGACGGCGGGACCCGCCGTATCCTTGTAGGGGTCGCCGACAGTGTCACCGGTGACCGAGGCCTTGTGCGCGTCGCCGCCCTTGTGGTGGGTGACGCCATGGCTGTCGGTAAACCCGTCCTCAAAGCTCTTCTTGGCATTGTCCCAGGCACCGCCGCCTGCCGTCATTGAGATGGCGACGAAAAGGCCGGTGACGATGACGCCCATGAGCATGGCGCCGAGCGAAGAGAAGGCGTTAGCCGGGCCGGCAATCCACAAAATGACGAAATAGACCACGATCGGGCTGAGCACCGGCAAGAGCGAGGGCACGATCATTTCCTTGATCGCCGCCTTGGTCAGCATGTCCACCGCCCGCGCATAATCGGGCTTGGACGTGCCCGCCATGATGCCCGGATCAGCCTTGAACTGGCGGCGCACTTCCACCACCACCGATTGCGCGGCGCGCCCCACCGCCGTCATGCTCATGCCGCCAAAAAGAAACGGCAGGAGACCGCCGAACAGCAGACCGACCACGACATAAGGATTGGCGAGGTCGAAATTGACCGTGAGGTCCGTAAAATAGTGTTTCAGGTCCTCGGTATAGGCCGCGAACAGCACGAGAGCGCCAAGACCCGCCGAGCCGATGGCATAGCCCTTGGTGACGGCCTTGGTCGTATTGCCGACCGCATCGAGTGCATCGGTATTGTGGCGCACTTCCTTGTCGAGCCCGGCCATTTCGGCAATGCCACCGGCATTGTCGGTGACGGGGCCAAAGGCATCGAGCGCCACGATGATACCGGCCAGAGCCAGCATGGTGGCAACGGCAATCGCAATGCCGAAGAGACCGGCAAGGGAATAGGTGATGATGATACCGGCAATGATCACCAGCGCAGGCAGCGCCGTCGACTCCAGCGACACGGCCAGACCCTGGATGACATTGGTGCCATGGCCGGTGACCGAGGCTTCGGCGATGGAATTGACCGGGCGGCGATTGGTGCCGGTGTAATATTCGGTGATGACGATGATAAGCCCGGTAATGACCAGACCCGTCACCCCGCACCAGAACAGGCTCCAGGGCGTAAACACCTTGTCGGCGGTTTGGATGGCGGCATTCATGTCGCCGAACATCAGCCAGAGAACCGGTAGCAGCGCCACAAGCGACAGCACACCAGAAGCGATGACGCCCTTATAAAGCGCGCCCATGATGTTGTTGTCGGCACCCAGTTTGACGAAATAGGTGCCGATGATCGAGGTGACGACACAGGCCCCGCCAATGGCCAGCGGCAGCACCATGCCGATCAGCTTGAACTGTTCGGGCAGGATGATGGCGGCCAGAACCATGGTGGCGACGATGGTGACCACATAGGTTTCAAAGAGGTCGGCGGCCATGCCGGCACAGTCCCCGACATTGTCGCCCACATTGTCGGCAATGGTGGCTGGATTGCGCGGATCATCCTCGGGAATGCCCGCTTCGACCTTGCCCACCATGTCGCCGCCAACGTCCGCGCCCTTGGTGAATATACCGCCGCCAAGACGCGCAAAGATGGAAATCAGCGAGGCGCCGAAGCTCAGCGCCACCAGCGCATCGATTACAGTGCGGCTGGTGGGCGCAAAGCCCATTCCGGTGAGGATCATGAAATAGAGCGTGACGCCGAGCAGGCCGAGGCCCGCCACCAACATGCCGGTGACCGCGCCGGACTTGAAGGCAAGATCGAGCCCCTTGGCGAGCGAGCCGACAGCGGCCTGCGCCACACGCACATTGGCGCGCACGGAGACGTTCATGCCGATAAAACCTGCCGCGCCGGACAGCACCGCGCCGATCAGAAAGCCGATAGCGGCATAGACGCCGAGCAGCAGCCAGGCCGCGATCAGGATGACGACGCCGACAATGGCGATGGTGGTATACTGACGCTTCAAATAAGCCGACGCGCCCTCACGCACGGCTGCGGAAATTTCCTGCATGCGCGCCGACCCCGCATCGGCCTTGAGCAGGTTCTGAGTGGTCACGACGCCATAAACGATAGACAGACCGCCACAGGCGACGATCAGCCAAAGTGCCAGATCCATAGGATTTATCCCTCGATTGCTTCCTCCGAGGGGCCCACGCTGCGCCGGCCGGGTCTCCTCCCCCGATCCGCCACGGCCCTCCGACGGGCCCCTCCCGACAAAGAGATTAGCCGGATTGAGACGTTAAGCAATGGAGATTGCGCTATTTTGTCGCGGGGAGATGAGCCGCCGCCAGTACACCTCCCGGGAAGGGGGCAGTGTTGCTTTGGACGATCTTCCTCTCTTGCCGCAAGCGCCGTGCTGCCCTCGGGCTTGACCCGAGGGCCTGCAAGAGAGCCCAGCTTTCAAGATTTTTCTCTGGGGCAAACGGCCCTCGGGTCAGGCCCGAGGGCAGCTCAGTGTATTACTGATAATTTCATACAGATCTCTAGTCCCCGAGGGTGGGTGTCAGCTTGAGAGCCTGCCAAGACCGGTGGCTTTTTCGGAAAGCTGCGCACCATCGCCCGCAACCGCGAGCGTCTTCATGCGGCTGGTATCACCGCTGACCAATGAGATGGCGGATTTGCTGACGCCCAGCGCTTTGGCGATCAGCACGATGACGGCGGCATTGGCCTTGCCCTTGTCGGGCACGGCAGAAACGCGGACACGTAAAACGCATGTCCCGTCATCGCGGATTTCCGCGCCATCGATGGCGTCGCGCCCGGCATTGGGCGTGACGCGCAGATGCAGGATCAGACCAGTCTGAGTGGTCCGAAACCAGCTAGAGGCCGGCGCGGGCAACGGCAGGATAGAGATAGTAGCCGATGATCTGCTGGATGAAGAAGATCAGCAGGAAGGCGATCAGCGGCGACAGGTCGAGCCCGGAGAAATTGGGCATGAAGCGCCGGATGGGATTGAGCACAGGCTCGGTCAGTTGATTAACCACGCGCCAGACGGCGGCAACGAACTGATTGCGCGTATTGATCACGTTGAACGAGATCAGCCAGCTCATGATGATCATGATGAGCAGCACCCACCAATAGAGCTGCAACAGGATCAGGATGATATCGAGCACGGCGCGCATGGGCGTCTCCGGAAAAGCGTTCGCAAAGGCTGCAAAAACGGGTCGGCGAAATATCTAGTCACTACGGGGCGATGCGGCAAGGGCGCAGGTGCCCAGAAGCACTTCGGGGTCCTGCATCAAATACGCGATGCAGAACCCCAAATGACTGACTTTGCCCGGTACGCAGCACACTTCATCCGGGACATGCCCTTCATTGCAGGAAGCGTGCCAGTTTCAGGTGCCCGCAAAACCGGGCTCAGAGATTAAAACCGTCTGAATATTCGCATTCTGCCTCGCAAAGCGGCCTCGCATTCTGCAAGACTTTTGCATTTTGCGAAAAACTCAACGCGACGCGGCGTCCTTGGCGTAACCGGCCAGGTCCTCCACGAAATCAGTCGCGGTCAGCGCAAAGCCCCAGCTATTGGCCAGATGCAGATCGTAGACCTTGCCATCCTGAACAGCCTTGAGTCGCTTCCAGATGGGATTATCGGGCGGTGTGCCGAAATGGTTGAGCACGATCATTTCGGCCTCGTCATAGGCACCGATATTTTCCAGCGAATGCTTCTGGTAGCCATCTTCGACCGGCGCATCGCTTTTGACCAGATTAATGCCGATGTCGCGGGCCACGGCGGCGTCGAAGGTTTCGGCATGGAGGGCATAGGTGCCGTCGCCCCAGACATCGCTGATCGCGACCGGCGCATTGCCGATAGTTTCCGCAATAATCGTACGCGCCTCGGACGCCGCCGCCTCATAGGCGGCCAGCGCAGCCTCGCCCTGCTCCGCCCTGCCGATCGCCGCCAATTGGCCCAGCATCAGCTCTTTCCATTCGCCACTATTGGCGTCCTGAATGACCAGAACGTTGAAGCCAGCGCCATTGAAGGCGCCGTTTTCCTTCCAGTAATTCCACCAGCCCTGCCCGACGACGAGCAGGTCAGGGTCATAGGACAGCGCCAATTCGGCACTGGGCTCGCCGCGGAATTGAAGTTTTTCGACGGACGGATCGAGCTTGAAATGGCTGGAGGAGTCCCAGTCGGTCGCGACGATTGGGAAGCCCGCCAGCAGAGCGAATTCAAGACCGGTGCGGCTTTCCATGACGAAAACCCGCTGCGGATCGGCGGGAATCTGTGTCTCATAGCCGTCGAAAGAATAGGAGATCATCTCCTGGGCAAAAACCGGGCTGGCCGACAAAGCCAGCACGGCCAGAGCGAAACGCTGCGCGATCATGATCCGCAAATCCTCCAAAAATCGTTGGAAAGCGGATTATATTTTATGACTTAAGTAGTCAAATTATTCCGCAGGCTTGTCGGCAACCGGGCGGCTCGGTTTCCAGGTGACGACGCGGAACAGGTAGATCAGCACCACCAGCGCCAGCACGATATAGCTCAGCGGATCGAGCACCGCTTCGATGACGTGGTAATGCTCATGCAGCAGGAAACCAGCCATGGTGAGGAAGGTGTTCCAGATCAACGCGCCGATGGTGGAGGCGGTGAGGAAAATCCACAGCGGCATGCGTGACAGGCCGGCAGGAATGGAAATCAGCGTGCGGATCAGCGGGATCAACCGCCCGAACAGCACGATGATCGGGCCATAGCGCTTGAACCAGGTGACGGCCACATCGATCTCGTCGGCGTTGAAGGCCATGAAGCGCCCGAACTTGTCGGCCAGCCAGCGCACCCGCGTCAGCCCGAAAATGCGACCGGCATAATACCATGGCAACATGCCGACCACCGCGCCCACGGTGGCGGTGATGAGCACGCCGAAAAGGTTGAGATCGCCATTGGCAGCAGCGAAACCGGCAAAGGGGATGATCAGTTCCGACGGTATTGGCGGAAAGAGGCTTTCGGCAAGCATAACGAGGAAAATCCCGACATAGCCGAGTTCGGTTATGGTCTGGATGATCCAGTCAGTCATGCAGTGCTCCTAAAGCTCTTCTCAAAATAAGAACGCCCGGCCTTAGCGATAGGGCCGGGCGAAGATATGGCGGCCAGTCTAGGCATGAGAGGCTAACAGCCTCTTACCCGGAACCAGGCCTCAGAAACGACATGGCTCCCATGAAGGGAGCCATGTGAAGATGATTAGGCCGACTTGGCAGCGCGGCTCATGCGCTTTCGGTCGTTCGGATCAAGATAGATCTTGCGCAGGCGGATCGACTTGGGCGTCACTTCCACATATTCGTCATCGGCAATGTAGCCGAGGGACTGTTCGAGCGTCAGCTTCTTGGGCGTGGTCAGGCGCACCGCTTCGTCCTTGGACGTGGTGCGGATATTGGTCAGTTGCTTGCCCTTGAGGGCATTCACTTCCAGATCGTTTTCGCGGGAATGCTCGCCGATGATCATGCCTTCATAGATATCGACACCGGCATCGATCATGATCGGGCCGCGATCTTCCAGGTTCCACAGGGCATAGGCCACGGACTGGCCGGTGCCGTTCGAGATCAGCACGCCGGTGCGGCGGGTCGGCAATTCGCCCTTATAAGGGACGAAGGAGTGGAACAGGCGGTTGAAGATAGCGGTGCCACGCGTGTCGGACAGCAATTCGGCCTGGTAACCGATCAGCGAACGGGTCGGAACCACTAGCACGATGCGGGTACGGCCAACGCCCGAAGGACGCATATCGGTCAACTCGCCCTTGCGCTCGGTCAGCTTCTGCACAACCGCGCCGGTATGCTCGTCATCGACGTCGATGATAACTTCTTCGACCGGCTCCAGACGAACGCCATTCTCTTCCTTGAACAGCACCTTCGGGCGACCAATGGTCAGTTCGAAGCCTTCACGGCGCATATTTTCGATCAGAACGGCCAGCTGCAATTCGCCGCGACCGGCAACGTCGAAGCTGTCATTGTCATCGCCCGGCGTCACGCGAATGGCCACATTGCCTTCGGCTTCGCGCATCAGGCGTTCACGGATGACGCGGGACTGCACCTTGTCGCCTTCGCGGCCAGCCAGCGGGCCATCATTGATGCGGAAGGTTACCGACAGGGTCGGGGGATCGATAGGCTTGGCTGCAATCGGTGTCATCACCGATGGCAGGGTGATGGTGTCGGCCACCGTTGTGGTTTCAAGACCAGCAATCGAGACGATGTCACCCGCAACGCCCTCATCGATCGGGGTGCGTTCGAGACCACGGAACGCCAGTACCTTGGAGACACGGCCCTTTTCGACGATCTTGCCTTCGCGGTTGAGTGCGTGGATGGCCTCACCGGCTTTGACGGAGCCAGAGGTGATGCGACCGGACAGGATGCGGCCGAGGAACGGGTTGCGCTCGATGGTGGTGACCAGCATGCGGAACGGGCCTTCCTCAACGGAAGGCTCGGGCACATGCTCGATGACTTTGTTAAGCAGCGGCGCCAGACTGTCGCGCGCGCCATCAGGTGTTTCCGACATCCAGCCGAGCTTGGCCGCCCCGTAAAGAACCGGGAAATCGAGCTGTTCTGGGGTCGCGTCCAGAGCGATGAAGAGATCGAAGATTTCTTCGAGCACTTCCATATGACGTTCGTCGGACTTGTCGATCTTGTTGATGGCAACGATCGGCTTGAGGCCCTGGGCAAGCGCCTTACCCAACACGAATTTGGTCTGCGGCATCGGGCCTTCGGCTGAGTCCACCAGCAGCACCACGCCATCGACCATGGAGAGAATACGCTCCACTTCACCGCCAAAATCGGCGTGGCCGGGCGTGTCCACGATATTGATGCGGGTGTCGTTCCACATCAACGAGGTCACCTTGGCCAGAATGGTGATGCCGCGCTCGCGCTCGATATCATTGCTGTCCATGGCACGTTCTTCAACGCGCTCGTTTTCACGGAAAACGCCGGATTGCTTGAGCAACACGTCGATCAGAGTGGTCTTGCCATGGTCGACGTGTGCGATGATGGCGATATTGCGCAGGGCCATGAGGGTCCGCCTTGTTGGCACGATCCGCAAAACCGCCCCACGGGAGTGATCCTCTTGTGGGCTGTCCAGAACAAACCATGCGATATGAGTTTGCCAAGGCCGCAATGGAGGGCAGGCCCGGCAGGGTCGCGCGCTGCATAACGCAAGAGGCACGATTTAACAAGGTTTCAATGTGCAGGGCGGCTCTGCGCCCTGCCATTGGGGTTACATTTTATCGCAACGAACGGGGCAGATCGCCCGATTGCCAGAGACCAAGGCCAAAACCATCGGGGTCCAGAAAGTCGGCGCTCCAGCCGCCGGGTGCCTCGGAAACCGGGGTAACGATGGTCACACCCTTTTCGGCCAGATCGGCCACGATGTCGTCAATGCCGCCTTCGCTGACATCGAAAACAACAGCCGGGGTATTGCCGCGCTGTCCTTCCATCTCGAAGAAGATGAGATCAAGCCCACCCTCAAGATGTCCCTGCAGCCAGAAGGGTTCTGCGCCCTCCATCCGCTCAAGACCAAGATTGAACGTGTCGTTATAAAAGGCCTCGGTGCGGGCAATGTCGGACACGTAGAAAACCACGCTGGCGCTTTTTGGCTTGAAGCTCATGCTGAGCCCTCCTTGCTGATCACATCATCCAATTGCCGCGCTCCCGCCTTTTGTGAGCGCCTGACGATAAAAAGATGTCCATCGGGGTCATGGCTGGCAAATATACCGCCATGGCGCTGCAAGACCGGCAGGAGGGCGTCTCGAATACGGCCATAGGCAAGATCAAGATTGAGCCCGACCAGCTCGTTCGGCGCAGCCAGCCCCTTGGCCCGCAGATGCCGCTTGAGAGCGCTGACCCGCTGGCGCAGCGCAGTATCCGACAGGTTGAGCAGATAGGCGATTTCACGCCTGTTGTGGCCGGTCAATACAAGAGCGGCAAGACCTCTGAGTGCGGGCGTCAAATCGGCAAGAATGTACGGCATATCGGTTTTTGTCGGCTCATGGACGACATGTGTTGACTGCCAATGGCCTTCTCGGCTCTTTCTGCGCCTGGCCGTCCGCGCAGTCATCCGGGCACGATTGCGCACCACCCCGCGCAGCCATGCGGCATTGGCTGGATCGGCCAGATCGTGCCGCCCCGCTTCGATGGCGAGAACCAAAGCGTCCTGAACGACGTCCTCGGCAGTGGCGTCCTCCGCATTGCGCCGCGCAATGCCGAGAAGCTGGGCATGAAGCAGAGCTCTTGACGTCACGACGCCTTCTGCTTGGCCTGTGCCTTAGCGGCTTCGGAGTGCAACAGGTTTGCCAGCGTATTGGACTGCAATGGCGGGGAGAACAGGAAACCCTGCACTTCCGAAACACCGTAGTCGCGCACCATGGCGAGCTGCTCTTCGGTTTCGACGCCCTCAGCCGTCGTCACCATGCCCAGGGACTGACCCAGCCCGATCACCGCCTTGATAATCGCCCGGCTATCCTTCCGCGTAGTGAGATCGCCAGTAAAGGAGCGGTCGATCTTGATCTTGTCGAACGGAAAACTGCGCAGATAGGACAGCGAAGAATAGCCCGTTCCAAAATCGTCCATGCAAATGCGCACACCCATGTCGCGCAATTCATGCAAAGCTGCGATCGTGGCTTCGCTATCGGTGAGCAGCAGGCTTTCGGTAATTTCCAGCTCAAGCCGAGTTGGCTCCAGCTTTGCCTCGGCCAAGGCCGCCCGCACCTGTGCCACCAGATCCTTGTTGCGAAACTGGACCGGCGAAAGATTGACCGCCACACGCACCGTATCGGGCCAGGACGCCGCAGCGCGGCAGGCCTCCTGCAACACCCATTCCCCGATCTGCACGATAAGGCCGGTATCCTCTGCCACCGGAATAAACTCGCTCGGGGGAATTGTGCGCGCGTCGTGATCCCAGCGCAGCAGGGCTTCGACGCAGCTCACCCGGTTTTCGCCCAGCCCAAGCAAGGGCTGATACATGAGGCGCAGCTCTTGCCGCTGCATGGCCATGCGCAGCCCGGCCTCGATCGAGCGGCGTTGCTGAAGCTCGGCATCCATGCCGGTTTCAAAGAAATGGTAGGTCGAGCGGCCTTCCGACTTGGCCTTGTAAAGCGCCAGATCGGCATTCTTGACCAGTTGATCGGTACTGGTGCCATCGCCCGGCCCCACCGCGATACCGACCGAAGCGCCAATCTCGATCTGCTGGCCGCCGATATTCATCGGCGCGCGCATAGCCTTGACGATACGGTCGGCAACGCGCGCCGCGGTATCAATCCCATCAATGGGACGCAGCAAGAGCGCGAATTCATCGCCGCCCAGACGCGCCAGAAGGTCGGTCTCACGCGAAGTGCCCCAGAGGCGTACGGCAGCCTGCTTGATCACCTCGTCGCCAACCGCATGGCCCAGCGTATCATTGACGGCCTTGAAATGATCGAGGTCGATGTAAAGTACGGCGGCCATCTCGCCGCGCTTCAGCGCCGCTTCTGTCTTGGCCATCTGTTCGAGAAATTCGATACGATTGGGCAGATCGGTCAAGGCATCATGGCGGGCCAGATGCTGAATGCGCGCCTCGGCCTGGCGCTGCTCGGTAATGTCTTCATGGGTCGAGACCCAGCCGCCATCCTTCATGGGATGGTGTTGCATCAGAATGGTTCGACCATTCAGCTCATGGACATTCTTGCCATATTCGCGCTTGGCAATGACCTCGCGCCGCCAGGTGATATATTCATCCTTGCTGCCGCTGGTCGACATGCCCATGTCGAACAGGTGGCTCAGAATATCTTCGAGCTGAGTGCCGGGGCGCAAAAGAGTGACCGGCAGATTATATATGCGCGCATAGGGCTCGTTGCAGATGACCAGACGCCCCCGCGCATCCATCATGCACAGGCCAATGGAGATATTGTTCACCGCTGCGTCGAGCCGGATATTCTGCCGCTCCAGCTCCAGCTTGCGTTTCTGCTGGCTTTCCGAGCGGGCAATCTCGTCGGTAATGTCTTCGTGGGTCACCACCCAGCCAAGATTTTCCGAATAGATATGCGCCGTTTCGATGATGCGGCCACCATTGACCACTTCCTGGCTTTTGGCGCGCGCGCCATCGCGATTGGCCAGAAGATCGCTGGTATAATGCTCGTAGAAGCCTTCAGGGCTTTGTCCGGCGTGATTGCCGAGCCGCGCGGACAAATGCACCACATCTTCCAGCGTCATGCCACGATGGATCGCGTCAGGCGCAAAGCCGTAAAAATCGCGATAATGCTTGTTCCACATCACGAGGCGAAACTGCGGCGACCAGACACAGAAGCCATAAGGAATGCTTTCCAGCGCTGCATCGAGCAGCAGCGCATCGGCTACTTCCCCAACCTTACGAGCCTCTTTAGAACGCATCGAACCCCCTTGTTCCCCAACACATTAGCCGACGCAGGCGCAGACGTTAGTCAGCCGCGCTTAACGAGCAATTAAGTAGGGTCAATTCTGATCGATAACCTGGGCGCCCAGCCGTTCAGCGATGTGGCGGGCACCGTCTTCAGGCGTCAGCATAGCCATATTGACCCGCAGATCATAGGTTTTTCCGCGATGGACCGCCTCCTGCCAGCGGGCAACGGGCGGAGGAACATCCGATCCGCCGAGATAGCGCCCATTCTGTGGATCGGCATTGCGCCGCGCCATGATCGTGTCGAGGTCGCAATCGACGCCGATCAGCAGTGTGGATAGCCCGGCCAGTTCATCGGCGAGAATGGTGATGGGATCAAAGGGCACGGCGTAATCGGTATGCAGGCCCAGATCGGCGACGACATCGAAACCGGCATAGGCGAGCCGGGCCATATGAGCGAAGAAGGCACCATACAAAGCCGCGACATGGGGCTCGAGATCTGGCCTTTCGCCGCCCGGCCTCAGCCCAATGCCGGGAAAGAGCGCAACCGGCAGCGTGGCATTGAAAGCATCGACGCCCCAATTGATCCAGAAGCCGGGGATATGGCTCTGGATGGCCCGGACCAAAGTGGTCTTGCCGGAGCGCGGCGCGCCATTGAGGATCACGATACGACCGGGCATGGACAGACTCCAAAAGCAAAGGGCGGACCCAAGGCCCGCCCCTTTTTAAACTCAGCTGCGCGCCTTGGCGTTGCGGGCCGCCCAGGTCTTGAGACGTAGGCCATTGAGGCGAATAAAGCCTTCGGCATCCTTATGGTCATAAGCCACCGCGCCTTCCTCGAAGGTCACAAGGTCCATCGAGTAGAGGCTATAGGGCGAGGTGCGGGCGATGACCGAGGCCGAACCCTTATAGAGCTTGACCGTGACTTCGCCGGTGACGAATTGCTGGCTCTTGTCGATCAGGGCCTGCAGCATGTCGCGCTCGGGCGAATACCAGAAGCCGTTATAAATGAGCTCGGCATATTTCGGCATCAGCTCATCCTTGAGATGCGCCTCGCCGCGATCCAGCGTGATCGATTCGATGCCACGATGCGCGACCAGCATGATCGTGCCACCCGGCGTCTCGTAAAGACCGCGCGACTTCATGCCGACGAAACGGTTTTCGACCAGATCGAGACGGCCAATGCCATGCTTGCCGCCCAGCTCGTTGAGCTTGGTCAGCAGAGCCGCTGGCGAGAGCTTTTCGCCATTGATCGAGACCGGATCACCCTTTTCATAACCGATGCGGATGATTTCGGGCTCGTTCGGCGCCTTTTCCGGATCGGTCGTGCGCTGCGGCACGTAATCAGGATAGGGCACGGCAGGGTCTTCCAGCACCATGCCTTCGGACGACGTGTGCAGCAGATTGGCGTCAACCGAGAACGGGGCTTCGCCGCGCTTGTCCTTGGCAATCGGGATCTGGTTGGCTTCGGCATATGCCAGAAGCGCGGTGCGCGAGCGCAGATCCCATTCGCGCCAGGGCGCGATCACCTTGATCGCCGGATCGAGCGCATTGGCGGTCAATTCGAACCGCACCTGATCGTTACCCTTGCCGGTCGCGCCATGGGAAATAGCGTCGGCGCCAGTTTCATGGGCAATTTCGACAAGACGCTTGGCGATCAGCGGGCGGGCAATGGAGGTGCCGAGCAGATACTGGCCTTCATAGACCGTATTGGCGCGGAACATCGGGAACACGAAGTCGCGCACAAATTCCTCGCGCAGGTCTTCGATATAGATGTCCTTGATGCCGAACATCTCGGCCTTCTTGCGCGCTGGTTCCAGCTCCTCGCCCTGACCCAGATCGGCGGTGAAGGTCACCACTTCGCAATCATAGGTTTCCTTGAGCCATTTGAGGATGATGGAGGTGTCCAGCCCGCCCGAATAGGCCAGCACGACTTTCTTGATGGTTTTCGCCATGACGATTTCCCGATTTAGATAATGACAGGATAAGCCAACTTCAGCGCAATGAACTTGCGATCATCGCAAGATTGGCGCAGAATTTGGCACAATCTGCCAACAATAAATTGCTCAGGCGCATAACGTGTCAGAAAACCTCGACGCCATCGACCGCCGTATCCTTCGAGCATTGCAGCGCAATGGCCGCATGTCCAATGTGGAATTGGCCAATGCCGTTGGCCTGTCGCCATCGCCCTGCCTGCGGCGCGTGAAACTGCTCGAAGAAAAAGGCGTGATCGATCAATATGTAGCGGTGCTCAACGGGCCGAAACTAGGGCTGGCTTTGACAGTCTTCGCGCGCATCTGGTTCAAGACCCAGGATGCCGAGACGACGAACCAGTTTGCCGAAACCATCCGCAAATTTCCCGAAGTCGCCGAATGTTACCTGACGACAGGGGAATGCGACGCATTGCTGCGCATCGTCACCACGGACCTGCACGCCTATTGGCGGTTTCAGTCCGACCATCTGATGCGCATTCCCTCGGTGCAGTCGGTCAAGACCGATGTGCCGATGGAAACCATCAAGGCCAGCCGCGAATTGCCGGTCTAAAGCGCCTTTTGCAGATGCACGATGTCGTGCCAGCGTTCGAACTTGTAGCCGACGCTCGAATAATAACCCACGCGCTCAAAGCCGAATTTTTCGTGGATGGCGATGGAATTGGCGGTGTCGGCGGTGATCACCGCCAGCATCTGCTTAAAGCCAAACGCTTTTGACTGCGCCAATAGCTCGGTCAACATCAGCCGCCCCAACCCCCGCCCCGTTTCGGCTGGATCGAGATAGATCGAGTCCTCGCAGGTAAAGCGATAGGCGGCACGGGGCCGGTAGAAACTGGCATAGGCATAGCCCACCACTTTTTCCGCCCGCTCGGCGATGATCAGCGGATGTCCGAGCTTTTTAAGCCCCGCATATTTTTCCGCAATCGCCTCCTCACCCGGCGCTTCGGTGTCGAAAGTGATGGCGGTGTTCTCGACATAATGGCGATAAATCGCAGTAATGGCAGGGATATCTGACCAGACAAACGGGCGGAGGGAATAATCGGACATAGGGCTACACAAAGAAAAAGACCGCAGCTTTTGTAAGCTGCGGTCCGATTTGTCGTCCAACCAAATTGTTTGATCGGACTATCAAGCCTTTTGAGACTACTCGCGGTTGCCGAACAGGCGGAGCAGCATCATGAACAGGTTGATAAAGTCGAGATAGAGGCTGAGAGCACCCATGATGGCATTCTTGGCCATGACGTCAGCACCGTAATGCTCGGAATAGCTTTCCTTGATCTTCTGGGTGTCATAGGCGGTCAGGCCCGTGAAAATCAGCACGCCGACCACCGAGATGACGAATTCCATCATCGAGGACTGCATGAAGATATTGACGATCGAGGCAATGATAATGCCGATCAGACCCATGAACAGGAAATTGCCCATGCCGGTCAGGTCGCGCTTGGTGGTGTAGCCATAAAGGCTCATCGCGCCGAAGGTGGCGGCGGTGATGAAGAACACCTTGGCGATGGATGCGCCGGTATAGACGAGGAAGATCGAAGAAAGCGACAGGCCCATCACGGCGGCAAAGGCCCAGAACACGGCCTGCGCAGCGGGGACGGAGAGCTTGTTGATACCAAAGCTCAGCACCAGCACGAAGGCCAGCGGCGAGAGCATCAGAACCCAAGCCAGCGGGCTTGCATAAAGCAGCTCGGCATTGGCCTGGCTCGACATGGCCCACTGGCTGGTGAACCAGGCGACGGCGCCGGTCACGACCAGGCCAAGGCCCATATAATTGTAAACGCGCAGCATATAGCTGCGAAGACCCTCATCAATGGCCGCGGCCGAGCTGGCCCGCGCATTGAGGGTCTGACGGTCATATTCAGCCATTCTCAGGCTCCTTTTCCCAGATCAAAAGTCGCGGTCTTGTCACCGCCGGGGGCAATTGGTTTTTGCCGCTTGGCACGGAATATGGGGACAGAACCCTTGATTGACAAGGATAAATGGTTCGATGCGACACATGGACTGGCCGGATAAATTGATTGTGTTAGGCTTTGGGACAGATTCGTGCCGCCCTTGCCTTCCCTTCTGCCAGGGAGAACGCCATGCCCCGGCTCTTTACCGGCCTTGAAATTCCCCAGGACGTGGCCTTTGCCCTGTCGCTCAAGCGCGGCGGGTTGACCGGCGCGCGCTGGATCGATCCTGAAAATTATCATATTACCCTGCGCTTCATTGGCGATGTCGATCACCAGACCGCCGATGAGGTTGCGGATTCTCTGGACCGGCTGTCCAATTCGCTGCGCTTTGCCATTCGCCTCACCCATTTGGGTACATTTGGCGGTGACAAACCGAGAGCCCTGTTCGCCGGGGTCGAGCCCTCCGAAGAGTTGAGCCGACTACAGGCGGCCCACGAAAGGGTGCTGCAACGAGCCGGTTTGCCACCCGAGGGGCGCAAATTCGTGCCCCACGTCACGCTGGCGCGGCTGCGGGGCGTATCTGCCGAGGACGTCGCCCGCTTCATTGCGGAAGCCGCACGGTTTGAACCGCTGAGCTTTATTCCGGCGCGCTTCGTGCTGTTTTCCAGCCGCGATTCGGTTGGGGGCGGCCCATATCTGGTGGAACAATCCTACCCACTGGCCGCATGACCCTTTCACGATCACCCAACTGTTAGCGCCCTGTTAACCCTTCACGCGCAAACGGGACCGGACAGGACCCGTTCTGCCAAATTCCCGCCGCGATTGGCTTTCATTTGAGACAAATGCAGTCAAATACAGGCGGATTTGACACCTTGGTAACCATGTTCGGGTCATTGTTACGCGGGTAGGACATTGCCCCGAACGGCAGCAAGACAAGAGGAAGATTTGGCGATGACGATGAAAACCGGTGGCCTCACACTCGGGCTCGCGGTCGCAGCGTTCATGGCTTTGGCGCCAGCCGCGCAGGCGCAGCAGGCCACCGAGCTGGGGACGTTCAATGCCTGGTCAGCCTATACGGCCACTGATGCCAGTGGGCAGCTCTGCTTCATCATTGGTGAACCGACCAAGAGCGAACCCGCAGGCGCCAATCGCGACCCCATCAAATTCCTGATCGTGCATCGCAAGGGCATGGGCTCCAAAAACGAAGCGCAGACGCAGATCGGCTACCCCTATAATACGACCGACGCCAAGGCCTCGGTGAGCGTTGATGGCCGCTCTTATACAATGGCGGCACGCGGTTCCACGGCCTGGCTCGCCTCTTCGGGCGATGAAGCCGGTTTCGTTGCCGCCTTCAAGGCTGGCAGCCAGATGACGGTGCGCGGCACCAGCCAGCGTGGTACCGATACGGTGGACACCTATTCCCTGTCGGGCGCCACGGCGGCAATGAACGCCATCGACGCAGCCTGCCAGTAAGGGCTTGCCCCGGACGGCACAAACCCCATAACTGGGCGCCGGACCTTTTGCGTCCGTCGCCCTTTGCTTATCCAAGAGCAGACATTAATGACCCGATCCCTCAATCTCGCTCTCGCCTTTGTCATTGCCGCCATCGGCACGCTGCCAGCACAGGCACAATCGGCGCGGGTTCTGGGGGAGTTTCGTGACTGGGCCAGCTACGCTGCCGATGACGGCACCGGCACAATCTGCTTTGCGCTCTCCAAACCCAAAAGCACCGAGCCCAGCGCCCAGGCGTCCTCGGACGCCTATGTCTATGTCACCAATCGCCCCAGCGAAGATGTGAGGGCGGAGTTCAACGTGGTGGCAGGCTATACCTTTCAGACCGGTTCAGTCGCCAGCGTTGCGGTTGGCAGCCAGAGCTTCCCACTCTTCACCCAAGGCGACGCCGCCTGGCTCGACGACAGCGCCCAGGCCGCCAATCTGGCTGCAGCTATCCGCGCTGGCTCCACACTTGTGGTTACCGGCACCGCCGCCGACGGCACGCAGGTGACGCAATCCTATTCGCTGTCCGGCGCCACCGCTGCCCAGCAGGCCATCGGCGCGGAGTGCTGATCAGCACCTTAGGTTATCCTGCCTTTCGTCATTGCCCGGCTTGACCGGGCAATCCATCTTGCGGCGCCATGGACCACCCGATCAAGTCGGGTGGTGACGCGGTGGGGACGATCTCGCCCTTGCGACACCCCGCACGCATTGCAATCCCGCCTCCCACGAGCGTGACTTTGCGCTTTTCGGCTCCATATGATATTGGCCGCAGACTTTCCCGTTTTTGCCGAGCCCTGTCGCGCCATGAGTATTGCGCTGAACCTTGACCATTCCAGTGCCGTCCGCCCCGTTGCGGCGACCCGCCCATCGCTGATCGGCCTCTCCAAGGCCGGGCTTGCCGAGATGCTGGTCAATCATGAGGTCGTCTCCGAAAAGGAAGGCCGCATGCGCGCCAGCCAGCTCTGGAACTGGCTCTATGTAAACGGGGTCACCGATTTCGACCGCATGACCAATGTGGCCAAGCCGGTGCGCCAGAAGCTCAGCGACGCTTTCAATCTCGACCGCCCGGAAATCGTCACCGAACAGGTGTCCGTCGATGGCACGCGCAAATGGCTGTTCCGCTTCCGCGATCCACAGAACCCCAACATGCCACCGGTCGAAGTGGAAACCGTCTATATCCCCGAAAGCGACCGCGGGACATTGTGTGTCTCGTCCCAAGTGGGCTGCACGCTGACCTGTTCCTTCTGCCATACGGGCACGCAGAAGCTGGTGCGCAATCTGACGGCGGGCGAAATTCTTGGCCAGATCCTGATGGCCCGCGAGCGCCTTGGCGATTTCCCCGGCGGATCGCGCCCCGATGACGGCGGCCTTGTGCCCGGCGGGGACACCCGCGCCATCACCAATATCGTGATGATGGGCATGGGCGAGCCGCTCTACAATTACGACAATGTCAAACAGGCCCTGCTGATTGCCTCAGCTGGCGACGGTATGTCGATTTCCAAGCGCCGCATTACGCTTTCGACCTCGGGCGTCGTGCCCTATATCGAGCCGACCGGGCGCGAAATCGACGTCATGCTGGCCATTTCGCTCCATGCCGTACGCGACGACCTCCGCGACGTCCTGGTGCCGATCAACAAGAAATGGCCGCTCAAGGACTTGCTGGAAGCCTGCAAGAATTATCCGGGCCTGTCCAATGCCCGCCGCATCACCTTTGAATATGTGATGCTCGACGGTATCAATGACAGCGACGCCGAGGCCAAGGAACTGGTGCGGCTGCTTGCGGGCATTCCCGCCAAGATCAACCTCATCCCGTTCAATCCCTGGCCGGGCTCGAACTATGGCACCTCGCCATCGAGCCGCATCGAGCGTTTCGCCGATATCGTCAACAAGGCCGGCTATGCCTCGCCCGTCCGCACCCCACGCGGTCGCGACATTTTCGCCGCCTGCGGCCAGCTCAAGAGCGAAAGCGAACGGCTGAGCAAGAAGGACCGGGACGCGCTGTTAGTGCTTTAGATTTTTGGCGCAGTGGGGCCGAATGACGAAAGCTGCTAGGTAAAGTTGCCGATAGGCTGGTTGGGGCGATGTATGCCACTATATTTGTGACGACGAATGTCCGAGACGCATTATGCCTTCACCAACACAAACTCGACCGCCAGCCCCCAGACCGATCTCCATCAGGCCGGACAGGCCTCACGAACAGGGCTCGAACAGTCCTCCAACGACCGGTTCGGGGGTAAATCCGCCCAAGCCGCCAAAGAGATGAGAGAATGACTAGCAGGAACGGCAACTCCACTACTAGCGCGCCTAAACCAGCCACCAGACCGGGAACGGTCTATGTTCAGAATTCGTCTACCCCAACAACTGCTGGGTCAGGCGCGAAGCCGCCGCGTCCCCCAAAGCGTTAGCGAATACGCCCCACCTCAATCTGCGAAATCTTGGCTCGGGGGACATAAGTAGCAACCATATCTCCCTCGGTCCCGATAATGTAGCTTTCGGTGGGTTCGGCAGCCTTATCAGCCCCGTAAATTTTCGTGACGTACATGACGATTCCATCATCGTTGATGACAATATCCCCACCGATAGGATTCGGGGGTAGCGCCGAGAAATAGCTTTCAAGTATCCTATCATCTGATAGGTGCACCTGAATAAATGTCCATTTCGCCTTATCGTTAGTTAGGGACGCCCATGCAGTATACTCGTGATCGTCGTTATATATTCCCAACCTGTTCATCGTTCTGCTGAATAGCTTGTTACCGTGCTTCCGCCAATAGCTAGCGAGTGCGATTGACGCGCCTAGTGTGGCGAGCACAAGAATTAGGGCGTCTATTTCCGGCGGAAATTGTAGGCGTGGACCAGCAACCGCGATTGCCCAAGCTTTTAGCGCGCCTGCAACAAGGCGCCCCGCAAGTCCCAATACAACCACCTGAAGTATTACGTCTTCGGTCTTATGTATCGCGCCACGACCCGCAACATAGACCTTGTAAGCTAGGTACCCAGCAACGAGGGAAACCTGTATTTCAAACGGTAAATTAATAAGTGAGTCCATCGCTTCGCCCCCCGAGCGACCCTGCTAGAACTTAACTATTTGTTCAATTCGGAAATTACCCCTCTTTCCCCCGCCACCCATTCAACCGACCAGCGCCCACGCCCTTCATCACTGAGCAAATTCGTCAGAACTGGCATCACCGTCCGCAATTCCTGTTCCAAAACATAGGGCGGATTGACGACCACCATGCCGGTGCCATGCAGGCGGGGCGGGGTGGTGGGATTGTCGATAGTCAGCTCGATCCGCAGGATTTTGGGAATACGCGTCCCCTTGAGCGCCTTGATATAGGCATCGACCTCGCGCGGCTCCTTGATTGGATACCAATAGGCATAAATGCCGCCGGGCCAACGCGCATGCGCCTTTTCAAGGCTCTGCGCCATGCGGGTGAATTCACCCTTTTCCTCGAATGGTGGATCGACAAGCACCAGTCCGCGCTTTTCTTTGGGGGGCAGATGCGTGCCCATGGCGGCCCAGCCATCGAGCGTCGTGACGCGGACCTGAAAATCATCGGCAAAATTCTTGCGCAGCGCCCAGGCATCGGTTGGATGCAATTCAAGCGCCATCAGCCGATCCTGCGGGCGTAGCATGTGCCGGGTAATCATGGGCGAGCCCGGATAATAGCGGAGGCGTCCGTCGCCATTCTGAGCCCTGACCGCCCCGAGATAGGGCGCCAATAGTTGTGCCACCGGCGCGGGCAGTTTCGCGTCGATCAGTCGGGCAATGCCTGCCTGCCATTCTCCGGTACGCTCAGCTTCGCTGCTCAAAAGATCGTAGAGCCCGATACCCGCATGAGTATCGATGACGCGAAACGCGGCATCCTTCTTCATGAGGTAGGCGAGGATGCGCGTCAGAATGGTGTGTTTGACCACATCGGCAAAATTGCCGGCATGAAAAGCGTGGCGATAGTTCACTATTTGCGGCCTTCGGCGAGGAGAATGGTTGCGGCGAACGCCATAAACACGGCGGCAAAGCTCCAATTGAGCGCCTTGCCGACCCAGGCGTTTTCCTTGAGCGTGCGCGTCAGCCATTCGGCGAAGAGCACGATGGCGATGACTATGGGCAGCGAGACAATGACGAATTCGAGCCCGAGAAACATGAGCTTTCCTGCCGCCGCCGGATCGGATGCGGAAACGAATTGCGGCAGGAAGGTTACAAAAAACAAAGCGACTTTGGGATTGGTGAGATTGATGCCCAGCCCGGTGAGATAGGACTGACCCCAGCTCGGCTGTTTGCCCGCTGCCTTGGTGACAAGTATCCCGGCCCCATCGCGAATGGCCTGAATGGCGAGCCAGACCAGATAGAGCGCACCGACGATTTTCAGAGCCCAAAACAGGGCGGGCGCCGTGACAATCAGTATCGAAATGCCAAAGGCCACCAGCATGGTGTGAACGGCGATGCCCGTCGTCGCGCCCAATACGGTCGCAAAGCCGTGGCTGCGTCCCCAATTCATCGTCCGCGACACGAACAAAGCCATATCCGGCCCCGGTGTAACGGCAAGAACGAAAGCGGCCAATGCGAAGGCGAGAAGGACAGGCAGATCGGGAATGAAAGCGGGCATGAAAGGCGCTCAATGATGGTGCGCGCGGACCATGCCATTTTACCCGGCCCATGAACAGGGCGCGCCGCTCAGCTTTAGAAGGAGACCAACCGCTTGCGCATCGGAAAGCCATTGACCATGCGCCCACTGGCCTGCGGACCGTCGGCAATCCAGCCGCGTTTCTCGTAAAAAGCTCTGGCCGTTGCAGTCGCCTCCAGCACGCCATCAGAAAAGCCGAGCGCAATCAATTCCGCCTCAAGCCGGTTGAGCAATGCACTGCTGACACCGGAAAACCGCGCCTCAGGCGCCACATAGTTGAGCGCGATATCGCCCGCCCGCGTCACCGCGCCGACTGCCAGCACATCGCCCGATTGTTCGGCCACGAACATGACCATGTCTGGATTGGCCAGCATGGCAGCAACCCCATCCGGCGTCTTGTTGCGCGTCCATGCGGCCAGTTTTGCCGGATCACCAAGATGGTCAGCCGCGCAAAGCCCGATGATCGAGGCCAGAAGAACCCGGCTCATCGCCGGAACGTCTTCCGCCAGCGCCGGGCGAACCAGAAGACTCAACCCACCACCACCAGATCGGGATCGAGCACGCGCAGCACCTGCGCCAGATCATGACCGCGCTTGAGGATCATGCCCTGCTGATTGCTGACCATGAACTGCCCCTGTTTGTTGCGCAGCTTGGGGTTCTTTTCGACCACAAAAAGCGGCCGCTCGGACACGCGCGCATAAATGGAGAACAGGGCGCGGTCCTTAAGGAAATCCATGGCGTAATCGCGCCACTCTCCTTTACCCACTTTGCGGCCATAGATGGAGAGAATGAGCATCAATTCCCGGCGATCGAACGCGGTAACCGGGGACACGGGGTTTTTGTGTTGCGCCTGTGGTTCGCCCACATGCACCAGCGAGAGTTTACTGGAAGACTTGTCTGCCGGAGACTGCACGCCGCCTCTAAATGCTCGTCACTACCCTGTCATGATCGGCGCTTTTGTGAGTACTGGCAAGGGGGCGAAAAACCCAGATTTGGCCACGATCTGTCCCTGATCACGCCGCATTGGCCATTCATGGTTCAACCATTGCCTCCAGTGGCTGGCAGTTGGGCTGATCGAGCCCCCAAACCATGAAGCCCGGCTGCCAGCCGCCCCCAATATGAGTTGACCCAAAGTCATTCACCCGCCCCTCACTCCAGGGGGCGGGTTTTTTCATGCCTTTACAGCCTCAGAATTCAAAATTTGCTGCACCCAGAATAGGACCGGGCAGGCCGTTGCGTTCATCCTGCACCAGGATGGCCAGACCATTATTGCTCGCCGCCCCAACCTGAACGCTCGCCATGGGCAGTTTGAGACTGGCGCCATGCTCCGATTCCCATGCACCCAGAATCTGCCGATCGGTCACAACCTGGGTATAGACCATGCTCTTGCCTGCATTGTCGCCCGCCTCGATACCAACATCGGCACGCACCAGATACCGCACCAGCCAGATCGAGGCGTCGGGCAGTGTCTCATCGGCAGGTATATGCACTGTCAGCATGTCACCCTGCTTTTGGATGGATACATCCAGGGGCAATTGTGCAGATGCCAGAGCATCATTGACCGCACCACGCTTGGAGCCAACAACGCCCTCGGCACCGTTGACCACCATTTGCGGCGTATAGATGCGGGACGAACCCCAGCTTTTCGCATAAGCGCGCTGGCGATCGGAAAAGCTCTTGGCGCCGAACGTGTCTTCCCAGCCGATATAGTCCCAGTAATCGACATGATAGGCCAGCGCGACCACATCGCCGCGCTCGGCCAGGCTGGTCAGCAGCGCATCAGCGGGCGGACAGGAGGCGCAGCCCTGGCTGGTGAACAATTCCACCACCGCCTTCGGTGGTTTTTTCGCCGAATCCGCCGCAGAACCCGCAACCAGAGCGAGCGAAACAGCAGAGCCTGCGATGAGACCAAGGAGAAGGCGGGAAAACATGGGCACGGTTTTAAGCCGCAAAGAAGCCGCCTGCCTAGTCAAAAGCGGGTGAGAGGACGGAAGTTTTAAAGCAGGTGGATAATTCCGAAGGCAAGAAACGCGCTTCTGTCTTGATCTGCCGCAATGGAAAACCGCGCATACGCCCCCATATTGACCATCGAAATATGGAAACGCGTCATGCCAAACTGTCTCGTCCTCAATGGCCATCCCCTGCAACCAAGCTTTAGCGCTGCGCTGGCCGACCGCTATCAAGCCACGCTGGAAGCGAGAGGCATCACTGTAAGACGGCTTGATCTGGCCGATATGGACGTGACGGACCTGACGACGCGAAAGCCCGGTGATGCTGAAATGGCGGGCGACCTAAAACTGTTCTGGGAGGCAATGGTGTGGGCTGATCACGTGGTGATCATCCACCCGCTCTGGTGGGGCGGCATGCCGGCCAAGCTCAAGGCGCTATTCGATATCGCTCTGCAAACGGGCAAAGCCTATCGCTATGAGGGCAAGAGTCCCCTACCCCTTGGCCTGTTGAAAGGCCGCTCCGCCCGCATGATCATCACCTCGGACACGCCGGGATTCTTTATGGCCCTAGCCTATGGCAATGCGCATTTTCGGGCGATGAAAAACCAGATTTTGAAATTTGTCGGTCTCAATCCGGTAAAGCTCACTCACCTCTCGATGATGCGCAATTCGACGTCTGAGCAGCGCTCGGCCTTTCTCGACAAAGCCGCAAAGGCCGCAGACGAGGACGCGAGAATGCTTCAAAAACGTCGAGGCTAGAAAAATGGCGGCCCCAGAAGGACCGCCATTTATGAAATTTGAGATGTAAGCGCTGCTTACGCAGCCACAAGGCTCCGCAGTACATAATGCAGGATGCCGCCATTGCGGAAATAATCCAGCTCATTGGCCGTATCGATGCGACAGCGGGTTTCGATCGTCAGCACCTCGCCATTGGCGCGGGTGATTTTCACCTTCACCATGGCGCGTGGCTCGATAGTCTCGACCCCGTCAATATCTACAGTTTCCGAACCATCGAGACCCAGGCTCTGCCAGCTCTCGCCATCCTTGAACTGGAGCGGAATGACGCCCATACCTACAAGGTTGGAGCGGTGGATACGCTCAAAGCTCTGCGCGATGACCGCTTTGACGCCAAGCAGATTGGTGCCCTTGGCGGCCCAGTCACGCGATGAGCCGGTGCCATATTCCTTTCCGGCGAAGATCACCAGAGGCGTGCCCTTTGCCTGATAGGCCATGGCCGCATCATAGATCGGCATCTGCTCGCCTGATGGACCCTTAGTGAAGCCGCCCTCAACACCATCGAGCATCATGTTCTTGATGCGGATATTGGCGAAGGTGCCGCGCATCATGATCTCGTGATTGCCGCGCCGCGAGCCATAGGAATTAAAATCCTTGGGCGCGACCTGTCGCTCGGTCAGATATTTGCCCGCAGGCGTTGCCGCCTTGAACGAGCCAGCCGGGGAAATATGGTCGGTGGTGATGGAATCAAGGAACAGCGCCAGCACACGGGCCGAAACAATGTCGGTTACCGGCTTCGGCTCGATGGTCAGGTCCTCGAAATAGGGCGGGTTCTGCACATAGGTCGATGCTGAATTCCACCCATAGGTTTCACCGCCTTCAACGGCGATACCTTGCCAATGTTCGTCACCCTTGAACACATCCGAATATCGCGAGCGGAACATGTCGGCATTGACATGTTTGCGCACGATCTCTGCAATCTCGTGGTTCGACGGCCAGATGTCTTTCAGATAAACCGGCTTGCCATCCGTTCCGGTGCCGAGCGGCTGTGTGGTAATGTCGGTATTGAGCGTACCCAGAAGCGCATAGGCAACGACCAGCGGCGGCGAGGCGAGATAGTTGGCCCGCACATCGGGGTTCACACGGCCTTCGAAATTGCGATTGCCGGAGAGCACCGAGGCGGCGACCAGCTTGTTTTCGTTGATCGTATCGGAAATGGCCTGCGGCAGCGGTCCGGAATTGCCGATACAGGTGGTGCAACCATAGCCCACAAGATTGAAGCCAAGCGCATTAAGATCATCCTGAAGGCCCGAGGCGGTCAGATAATCGGTAACCACCTGCGAGCCGGGCGCGAGAGAGGTCTTAACCCATGGCTTGGACTGGAGACCCAGCGCCCGCGCCTTGCGTGCCACAAGCCCAGCGGCAACCAGCACGGACGGGTTGGACGTATTGGTGCAGGAGGTAATTGCAGCAATCACCACAGAGCCATCATTGATGGCGTAATCTGCACCCTTCACCGCAAAGGCAGCTTCTTCGGGAATATCATGCACGCCATTGGCGCCTTCGTCGACATAGCGGCTTTCCTGCTTGTCGTCAGGCAGTTTGGTGCGCTCGATGCGGCCACCGGACAGTTCGGGTAGCGCTTCGGCAAAGGCCGAGGTGACATCCTTGAGCGCCACGCGATCCTGCGGACGCTTGGGGCCCGAAAGCGATGGCACGACAGTCGACAGGTCCAGTTCAAGCGTCGCAGTGAAGACCGGATCGGGACTGTCCGAAGTGCGGAACATGCCCTGTGCCTTGGCATAGGCTTCGACCAGCGCCACACGCTCGGGATCGCGGCCCGTGGTCGAGAGATATTTGAGCGTATCGGCATCGACCGGGAAGAAACCGCAGGTCGCGCCATATTCGGGTGCCATATTGGCGATGGTCGCCTGATCTTCGAGGCTGAGATAGTCGAGCCCCGGCCCGTAGAATTCGACGAACTTGCCCACCACGCCCTGCTTGCGCAGCATCTGCGTCACTGTCAGCACCAGATCGGTGGCGGTAATGCCTTCATTGATCTTGCCAACCATCTTGAAGCCGACAACTTCGGGGATCAGCATGGAAATCGGCTGGCCGAGCATGGCCGCTTCGGCCTCGATGCCACCGACACCCCAGCCCAGAACCGCAAGACCGTTCACCATTGTCGTGTGCGAATCGGTGCCCACCAGCGTGTCCGGATAGGCCACGGTCTCGCCATTCTCGTCCTTGGTCCACACGGTCTGGGCCAGATATTCGAGGTTCACCTGATGGCAAATGCCGGTGCCCGGCGGCACGACGCGGAAATTGTCGAAGGCCGACTGACCCCAGCGCAAAAATTCATAGCGCTCACCGTTGCGCTCATATTCCAGCTCGACATTCTGCTGGAAGGCCAAAGGCGTGCCAAAACTATCCACCATCACCGAATGGTCTATGACGAGATCGACCGGCACCAGTGGATTGATCTTCTGCGGATTGGCTCCGAGCTTGGCGGTCGCGTCGCGCATTGCGGCCAGATCGACCACGGCAGGGACACCGGTGAAATCCTGCATTAAGACGCGAGCGGGGCGATACTGGATTTCGTGCTCGGATGTGCGGCTCACCAACCATTCGGCAATAGCTTTGATGTCTTCCTTCTTGACTGTGCGATTGTCTTCAAAGCGCAGCAGATTTTCGAGCACGACCTTCATCGAGGCGGGCAATTTTGACACGCCGGGCAGCCCGTTCTTTTCCGCCTCGACAATGGAATAATAGGTGTAGCTTTTGCCACCGACAGTCAGTGTCGACTTCGAATTGAAGCTATTGATCTGTGTCATGATACTCCGCCCTGTTTGCTGCTAGCTGGAGTTCCGAACAGGAAGGGCCGCCGGAAGTTCCGCGCTTTTTTGGAATGAGTCCAAACTGTTCAAGATATAGCCGGTCGTATTTGGCCTTGCCAGTGCGACCATAGGTTCAATACGAGATGGGGACATGACGACAGGGCAAACCCGTTCGCAGCTTTTCGTTGAGATTGAGCATCTTGCCTGCGGACGCGGCGAGAGCGTGCTTGTACGCGATCTCAGCCTCAGGCTCGAAGCGGGCAATGGAATGTTGCTGCGCGGCCCCAACGGCTCGGGCAAGTCCACGCTGCTTCTCACCCTTGCCGGGCTGCTGCCGCCCATCTCGGGCACAATCACCTTTCCTGGCCACGATTTCGAAACAGGGCCAGTGCTGCATTATTGCGGCCACCGCAACGGCATTCGTCCACGCCTGACCGTCACCGAAACCCTGTCCTTCTGGGCCGCCATCAATGGTGCGTTTGAACTGTCTATCGCTGATGCGCTGGACAAGGTCGGTTTGGCCAAAGCTGCAAAGCTCGATGCGGGCTATCTCTCCGCCGGTCAGCAAAGGCGGCTGGCACTAGCACGGCTTCTGGTTTCGCCCCGCCCGCTCTGGCTGCTCGATGAGCCCACCGCCGCGCTGGACACACAAGGGCACGAACTGGTTGCAGGCCTGATCACTGAACATCTGGCGCGGGGCGGTCTCGCCATCATCGCCACCCATGACGATATTGCCGTGCCCGGCCTCTCCACATTGATGCTGGGGGGCACGGCATGAAGGGCTTCGTCGCCACGCTGCACCGCGAATTGCGTCTCTCCCTGTCCGGCAGCGGCGAAATCCTCACCCTATTGTTGTTCTTCATCATCACCGGGGCTTTGGTGCCTTTCGCCGTCGGGCCAGACAAGGAATTGCTGGCGCGCATCGCCCCGGGCATCGTCTGGATCGCGGCCTTTCTCTCCATGCTGATCGGGCTGGAAAAACTGTTCCGCCCCGACCGCGACGATGGCACTCTGGCGCTGTATCGCCTCGCCAATCTGCCGCTCTCGGCCATCATTGCCGCAAAAGTGATCGCTCATTGGCTGACCAGCGCCCTGCCGCTGATCATCGCTTCGCCATTCCTTGCCCTGATCCTCGCAATGGACGTGCCAACCTTCTGGCGCACGGTTCTATCGCTCTTGCTCGGTACGCCATCTTTGGCGGCTTTCGGCACCTTTGGTGCCGCCATAACCGTGGCTATACGGCGCGGGGGATTGCTGGCGCCTATCCTCATCGCGCCGCTCTGCGTGCCGGTCCTGATCTTCGGCGTCGGCGCCATTGCCCCCATGGGCGGCCCCGACCAGGCCAGTGCCGCCCTACTCTTCCTTGCGGCACTCAGTCTCATCTCGGTGAGCCTGTCTCCCTTTGCCGCCGCACTTGCTATAGATTGGGGCGAGGAGTAGAGCGCCGAAATGACGATCGACACGACATCGAAAATGCGCTGGTGGGACCGCCTGGCCCATCCCGGTCAGTTCATGATCTGGACCGCCTATCTGATCTGGCCGCTGGCGATACTGACCGCGCTGCTGATGGTGCTCGGGCTCTATTTCGCCTTCTTCAATTCGCCCGCCGATTACCAGATGGGTGACACGGTGCGCATCATGTATGTGCATGTGCCCACCGCCTGGCTCAGCCAGTTCGTCTATGGCGCCATGGCCGTTTCGGCGCTGGGCACTCTGGTCTGGCGTCACCCCATGGCCGATGTGTCGATGAAGGCCGCTGCGCCCCTCGGCGCTGCCTTCACGGCCATGGCGCTGTTTACCGGCTCGATGTGGGGACGCCCGACCTGGGGCACGTTCTGGGAATGGGACGGGCGCATGACCTCGACGCTCATCCTGCTCTTCATCTATCTTGGCATCGTCGCGCTCTGGCGGGCATTCGATGATCAATTGCGCGCCGCCCGCGTCATCGCCATCTTCACCCTTGTTGGCGCGGTCAATGTGCCGATCATCAAGTTCTCGGTCGATTGGTGGAGCACGTTGCATCAGCCCGCCAGCGTGTTCCGCCCCGATGGCCCGACCATGCCCGGCTCGCTACTGACCCCGCTTTTCCTGATGTTCTTTGCCTTCACCTTCCTGTTCGTGACGCTGCAACTGGTTGCGATGCGCACCGAAGTGCGTCGCCGACGCATTGCCACGCTGGAGCGCAAGGCCGCGCAGGGAGCCTCGGCATGATCGAGCTCGGTCAACACGCCACCTTTATCGCCTCCGCCTATATCGGGGTTTTCGCCGGTATTGCCGGATTGATCCTCTGGACGCTTTTCCAGAGCCGCCGCGCTGTCGCCCGGCTGCATGAGCTTGGGGGCAAGCGCCACTGATGCGTTATGTTTTTTTCGCCCTGCCGCTCATTGCGCTGGTCGCGCTGATTTCGGTCTTCGCCTTATCCATCGACCGCGACTCGAGCCTTGTCCGCTCGGTGCTGATCGATAAACCAGCGCCTGAATTTACGCTGGCCGCGGTCGCGGGCCTCAACGTTCCCGGCTTCGACAGTGCATCGCTCAAGGGCGAACCCACCATCGTCAATGTCTTTGCATCCTGGTGCATTCCCTGCCGCGACGAGCATCCGCTGCTCGAAAGCCTCAAGGCCGAAACCGGCATTCGCATGTATGGCATCAACCATTCCGACGCACCGGAAAATGCGCGTGCTTTCCTGGCAGAACTGGGCAACCCCTATGATGCCGTGGGCGCGGACCGGGACCGGCGCGTTTCCATCGATTGGGGTGTCTATGGTGTGCCCGAGACCTTCCTTGTCGATGGCGATGGCGTCATCGTTTACAAGCATGTCGGCCCACTGACGCCGGGCGCTATCAAATCCGAGCTGATTCCTGCCATTGAAAAGCTGCAGATCTGATCCATTCAGAATTCGTTCAGCTTTGGTTTGGCAATTAGGTGCTGTTAGCTTTTAGCCAAGAGTTCCGGTTTTGCGTCTGATCAAAAAATTCATCCGCGACGAAAGTGGCGTTTCCGTTGTCGAATACGGCCTGATCGCCGCCATTCTGACTGTTGCCACCACCTTTGCCGTCTCCGCAGCCGGTTACAATATCACCGACATTCTGGGCTGAACTCTGCCTCCCGGACCCCGTTGATGAACGGGGTCTGGCGAAAGACGTGACCAGTTTCAGAAATCGCTGGTCAGCCCTTTGATTTCCCAATCGCCATAACGACCCGGTTCAAGCCCACCACGACCGCCCTTTTCCTTGGGCGCCATGGCCGTCGCAGCGTCGATCTCCAGCCGCCGGGCTTCCGCTTCGGCCAGAGCGCGCTGTGCCGCGGGCGTCAGCACTTTTGGTTCGACAGTTTCGATTTCGGTTTCTGGCTCGTCCATCTGGCTATCCGACATTACACTTTATCCATCCGCTTGCACGGAACCGGCAGACACACAACATAGTTGGTCGAAACAGCCAACCCAAGGGGTTTGACCCATGTTCAATGCCTTCCGCACCTTTGTCCTGCTCGCGGGGCTGACCGCGCTCTTCATGGTGGTGGGCTATTTTATCGGCGGCACTGGCGGCATGATGATCGCCCTGCTCTTTGCCGCCGGCACCAATCTCTTCGCCTATTGGAATTCCGACAAAATGGTGCTGCGCATGCAGAACGCCGTCCCGGTCGAGCGGTCCCGTGCGCCTGAACTCTATGACATGGTCGATGTTCTCTCCAAGCGCGCCGGTATTCCGACGCCAGCTGTCTATGTCATAGAAACGGACCAGCCCAACGCTTTTGCCACGGGCCGCGACCCCAATAATGCCGCCGTCGCCGTCAGTTCCGGCCTGCTGCGCCAGCTCGACACGCGCGAAGTCGCTGGCGTGGTCGCGCATGAACTGGCCCATATCAAGAACCGCGACACGCTGACCATGACCATCACCGCCACGATGGCCGGTGCCATTTCGGCACTGGCCCAGTTTGGGCTGTTCTTCGGCGGCAGCAACAATCGCGACAACCCTCTAGGCGGCATCGGCACTTTGCTGATGGTGTTTCTCGCGCCGCTGGCCGCCATGATCGTTCAGATGGCTGTGAGCCGGACCCGCGAATATGAAGCGGACAAGGACGGCGCCATGATTGCCGGTGACCCGCTGGCTCTGGCTTCGGCGCTCAACAAAATCGCGACCCTGGCTGGTCGTCAGGTCAATGTCGCAGCCGAGCGCAACCCTGCCATGGCGCATATGTACATCATCAATCCGCTCAATGGGCAGCGGATGGATAACCTCTTTTCCACCCATCCCGATACCGGAAACCGCATCGCCGCGCTGCAAAAGCTTGCAGCGGAGATGAGCGTGGACGATAAGGGACGCCGCCCACAGCCCCGTCCGCGCCCCGCTTCCAGCGGTCGCGATATCGGCGGCGGCTGGCGCGTGCCGACCGTGGGGCGCACCGAAGACGATGGCGGTGCGCGCGGTCCCTGGGGATAGAAGATAACGTGGCGTATAAACCCGATCCTGCGGGCCTCAAACTCCGTCTTATTGCCGCCCAACGGCTGAGAGCCGTATTGGGCGGCGAACATTTTTCGCCGTTGAACAGCAGCGAACTGGCCGATGGCCGCGACCGCGCATTGGCCAACCGATTGATCACCACTGCCCTGCGCCGCCATGGCCAGATCAACGTCATGATTGGCGAACTGCTGGAAAAGGGCCTGCCCGCCCGCTCTGGCACGTTTGAAGCCGTGCTGCGCCTGTCTCTGGCGCAACTTGTGTTCATGCCCGATCTCGGCGCTCATTCGGCGCTGTTTCTCGCTGTGGAAACTATCAAGCGCGACAACAAGGCTCGTCATCTCTCGGGTTTGATGAATGCCGTTCTGCGCAAGGCACAGTCCAATTCTGCTCGATATGGCATGATGGAAGACAATCTCCTGCCTGCCGAGGTCGAGCAGCGCTGGACCGACGCCTATGGTGCCGACACCGTATCGCGCTTCGCCGAAGCGCTGATTGACGGCGCCCCGCTTGATCTGACCCTGCGGGACGACGATACGGACCTGATCGACGCGCTCGGCGCGGAGAAGCTGATTGCCGATTCGGTGCGGCTCGAAACCCGTGACCGCCCGGTCGAAGCCCTGCCCGGCTATGATGAGGGCCGATTCTGGGTACAGGATGCGGCCTCCGCTATTCCGGCACGCCTCATGACGCTGCCAAAAGGCGCAGGCGTGCTCGATCTCTGTGCCGCGCCGGGCGGCAAGACGGCGCAATTGATCAAGGCCGGTTATAAGGTCACCGCGCTCGACAATGACAGCAAACGCCTTGAACGGCTGCGCAGCAATATGGATCGGCTCGGCTATTCGCCGGATGTGGTGGAAGCTGATGCCGCCAACTATGCGCCGGCAAAGCACTTTAACGGCGTATTGCTGGACGCGCCTTGTTCGGCCACCGGCACGTTCCGCCGTCACCCTGAAGTGCTCTGGCACCGCTCGGCCAAGGACATTGCCAGCCGCGTTCGCCTTCAACAGGCCCTTTTGGCCAATGCCTTCCGCTCACTTGAGCCCAATGGCGTGCTGATCTACTGCACCTGTTCGCTGGAACCCGAAGAGGGCGAAAGCCAGGTGGATTGGGCGCTCAATGCCCTTCCGGGTCTTGAATTGTTCCCGATCGCACCTGCCGAATTGCCCGGCCTGCCTGAGGCCGTGACTGCCCGTGGTTTGGTGAGAACGCATCCCGGCATGGCCCCCGGATCACGAAATCTGGGAATGGACGGGTTCTTCGTGGCGCGATTCAAGCGAACACGGTAAAGGCTTCGTGAAATCCATTGTCCCCCGGCAATGGCAAGGACGAAGACTATTGGCCGAACCAGCGCGCCAGAACGGACAAAACCCATGAGCGGGCGGTTGATCGGAACCGGCCGCCAATGGGCCTTGGGCTTGGCAGACCGGCTGGTGACACTGCCCGTCCTCCGCTGGACTTGGCGCGGGCAAAACGAAATCGCCTTTACCGGCGACCTGCCCGATTTCCGGCCCGCCGACCGTGAAGCGGTACGCGACATGATGTCGGGGCGTTATCTTCTCGCCTCCAAACTTTTCGAGACCGGCGGCGCCTCGCCATTCATGCTCGATGTCGACCACCCCGATTGGTGGAATAATCTGCATTCCTTCTCCTGGCTGCGTCATTTCCGCGATGTGCGCGACCCCGGCGAGCGCCTCTTCGCGCGTACGTTGGTGCTGGACTGGATCGGGCGTGAGGGCCAGTTCGAGCATGATAGCTGGACCCTGACGCTTACGGCCCAGCGCGTGCTCAACTGGTTGCGCCATCTCAACCTTCTGCTCGATGGCGCCACGCCCGATCAGGCCAAAACCATGCAGCGCAGCCTTGGCATTCAGGTGCAAAGCCTGCGCGTGCGTGGACCGCTGGCCACCGACCCGGCTGATACCCTGTTTGCCGCCATCGGCCTGCTCGGCGCCGAGCTCTGCAACGCATCGGATGTGCCAGACATCGATGGTAGTGTTGCCCGGCTCGATGCGGTGCTGGCGCGCCAGCTCGATCAAGATGGCTTGCACCTGTCGCGCAATCCAAAGGTTCAGCTCGCGCTGCTGACCGAGCTGACCAGCCTCAAACGCGCGCTGGGCCGTCACGGCAACCCGCAAACCGCCGAATTGTCCAACCGCATCGACCGCATGCATGAAGCGCTCGATGCCCTGACGCTGTCGAGCGGTGAGCCGGTCTTTTTCAATGGCTGCGGACAGGTGCCGCACGACATTCTGGTGGCCGTACAGGCCAATGGCCCCATCCCCTCGCGCCATTCCGGCCTACTTGGCGGCTATGGCATTGTTCGCACCGGCGAGAGTGTGGTCATCGCCGATTCAGGGCTGATGCCGCCCTCTGGCTTTGATGCCGATATTCATGCCGGTGCGCTGGCCTTTGAATTTTCTCATGCCAGCGAATTGATCGTCGGCTCCTGTGGCCCCGCCCCATCCGACATGCCGGAAAACCGCGACCTGTTCCGCCAGAGCGTTGCCCATTCCGCGCCGACAATCGATGCGGAAGATGCTGTTCTGCGCGGCCGCGCGCAGCCCAAAATCGAGCTGGATAGCGCCGAACATATGTTGGCCATGACCACATCGGGCTATGCCGGACATTTTGGTGCGGAAATCGAGCGGCGGCTGACGCTTTTGTCCGGCGGCACCACTCTGGTTGGACAGGACCGCATCGTTGCCCAAAGCGAAGCCCCAAAGGGCCGTCTTGCCGTGCGCTTCCATCTGGCGCCCGGCATTGACGTGCGGCGCAGCTCCGGCGACGGCATGGCGCGCCTGATCCTGCCCAATGGGAATGTGTGGAGCTTCCTCTGGGAAGGCGGCACCTTCCATGAAGAAGACAGCGTACGCCAATCCTCCTATCTCGGCTTCCACCGCACGCGCCAGCTTGTGCTCGAAACCGATGTGGCGCCCGGAGCAGAACTGGCATGGATTTTCACGCTGGAACAGCAATAGCGATTGGCCTTTCGGGCTCTTCGTGCTAGCGAGCCGCCAATTCCTCCTCAATTGACGGCGAGACATATCCTATGGGCAAGACGGTACAGGTCGGGCGGGCACTGCTTTCGGTATTCGACAAATCGGGCATGACCGATTTTGCTAAGGGGCTCGCAGAGGCAGGGGTGGAGCTGGTGTCCACCGGCGGTACCCACCGGCTGATCTCCGAGGCGGGTCTGCCCGTGCGCGAGATTTCCGACCTTACCGGCTTTCCCGAAATGATGGATGGCCGCGTCAAGACGCTCCATCCCAAGGTCCATGGGGGCCTCCTCTCGGTGCGCGACAATGCCGAGCACAAGGCCTCGATGGACGAACACGAAATCGGCCCCATCGATCTCGTTGCCGTCAATCTCTACCCGTTCGAAAAGACCGTTGCATCCGGCGCCAGCTACGATGAAATCATCGAAAATATCGACATTGGCGGCCCGGCAATGGTGCGCTCAGCGGCCAAGAACCATGCCTATGTAACGGTCGTCGTTGATCCCGCCGATTATCCCGCCATCATTGACGCCATCAAGGCTGGCGGCATTCCTTTCGAGCTGCGCCAGAAGCTCGCCGCCAAGGCTTATGCCCGCACCGCTGCCTATGACAGCGCCATTTCGAGCTGGTTTGCCCGCGAAATCGACTTTGCCGACGTCACCTATCGCAGCTTTGCCGGCACGCTGAGCGAAGTCATGCGTTATGGCGAAAACCCGCACCAATGGGCCGCCTTCTACAAGAATGGCGACAACCGCCCCGGCGTCGCCACCGCAACTCAGGTGCAGGGCAAGACGCTCTCCTACAACAATATCAACGACACCGACGCCGCCTTCGAACTGGTCAGCGAATTCAACCCTGCCGAAACCGCCGCCGTCGCCATCATCAAGCATGCCAATCCCTGTGGCGTCGCTGTAGCGGGTGATCTCAAGACCGCCTATTTGAAGGCGCTGCGCACCGATCCTGTCTCTGCCTTTGGCGGCATCGTTGCCACCAATCGCGAAATCGACGCCGAAACGGCGACCGAAATCGTCAAGGTCTTCACCGAAGTGATCGTTGCGCCGTCCGCTACGCAGGAAGCGCAGGACATCATCGCTGCCAAGAAAAACCTGCGCCTCCTGCTGACCGGCGGCATTGCCGACCCCAAGGCCGATGGCCTCACGGTAAAGTCGGTTGCCGGTGGCTTGCTCGTGCAGGGCCGCGACAACAAGAATGTCGACGATTGCGATCTCAAGGTCGTCACCAAGCGCCAGCCGACCGAACAAGAACTGGTTGACCTCAAGCTCGCCGCGAAAGTTGCAAAACACGTCAAGTCCAACGCCATCATCTACGTTAAGGACGGCGCGACCGCCGGGATCGGCGCCGGACAGATGAGCCGCGTCGATTCCGCCCGTGTCGCCCACCGTAAATCGATCGACGCAGCCGAGGCCGCTGGCATCGAAGGCGCGTTGACCGCGGGCTCGGTCGTCGCCTCCGATGCCTTCTTCCCCTTTGCTGACGGCCTTGAGGCGCTTGTCGCCGCTGGTGCCACCGCAGTGATTCAGCCGGGCGGCTCCATGCGCGATGATGAGGTCATTGCCGCGGCTGACGCGGCTGGCATCGCCATGGTCATGACCGGCATGCGCCACTTCCGGCATTAAGTCCAAGCGGCCATATTACAAAAATGTAATTTGGCCGCGCCCGCTCTGGTAAGGGCTTCTTGAGACAGACATGTCAAATTTATCGTCCACCCGTGCATGTGCGGGTGGGCGAGGCACATGATGCGACTGACCATTCCCAACGATCTTTCCGGCCTGCTCAAAGCAGGGCTCTGGCGTTCCATCGGGTCGCTGGGCATCAAGGTCGCAACGGCCGGTCTCACCTATCTCACCTATGTCGTGCTCTCCCGCACGCAGACGCCAGACGAATATGGTCACTTCGCTTTCGGATTGGCGCTGGCCACCGTGCTGGCCATTCTGGCCGGTGTCGGACAACCGATGGCCGTGATGCGGCTTTGGGCCGAACTGCGCGGCAAGGGCGAGGATGCAGCAGCGCGAAGCGCCATTGCCGCTGGCTCGATTCTTACCCTGGGCGGCAGCGTTGCCGTCTCGGCCTTGCTTTGCCTTGCCACAATCGCCTATCTGCCCTTCCTGCCACAGGGCGGGACGGCAAACCATTTCTTCGCCGCCGCTATAATCATCCTGCCACTGGCGCTGGCCGAATATAATTCGTCTGCCTTACGCGCTCAGGACTCGCTCTGGACCGCGCTGCTCCCCCGCGACATCTTCTGGCGACTGGCCCTGCCGGGCTCAGTCCTCTTGCTGTTCGCATTCGGAGTGGTGTTGAGCGGACCAGATGCCCTCGCCCTGTCGGCCATATTGCTCCTGGCCGTGCTTGCACTGCAAATGGCACTGGCCAATCGCCGAAACTACGCCATCCTGCCTGCTTTTGGCGCTGTCGCCCCCCATTGGCGACGCTGGCGCGGGCTGAGCCTCTGGCTATTGCTGGGCGCGCTGATCGAAACCATCGCGCTCAATGCCGACGTCATCCTGGTCGGTCTGATGCTCGATCTGGAAAGCGCCGGGCTCTATTTCAACGCCTTCCGCACCGCGGGACTGATGACGCTGTTTACCTTCGCAATCGAGCTGGTCATCGCGCCTATGGTGGCCAAGCACTACCATGAGGGCAATAGGCGCAAGGCCCAGGCCATTACAGCGCTTTGCGCATGGGCCGGTTTTGTCTTCTCGCTCTTCATCTTCCTGGGCTTCGCAATATTTGGCGACGAGCTGCTGGGCCTGTTTGGTGCCAGCTACGAGCAGGGCTGGCTGATCCTGATGCTGTTGTCCTTCGGCCTGCTCTTTGACGCCATGACCGGCCCATCCAAAATCGTGATGATGATGACCGGGCATGAACGTGCCTATGTATTTTTGTTCGGCGGCATAACCCTGATTGGCATTGCAGTTCAGATCGCCATCATTCCCAGCTTCGGCATTGTGGGCGCCGCCATCGTCAATATGGCGTCTCGCATCCTCGCCCAGATGGCCATTGCGCTCTGGTGCCGCTTGCGCATCGGGCTCGACACCAGCCTGCTTGGCATTTTTATCGTGCCACAACTCCCTGCCTGAACCGTACCCAAGAGTACGGTTGTGCTTGACCCCCGGCCCGGCTTCGCATTAGAACCAATCCAAACTTCATTCCCTTTGGAAGCACGGAAATGACCAAGGCCCGCACCCTCTACGACAAGATCTGGGACGATCATCTGGTCCAGAACAACGACGATGGCACGAGCCTGCTCTATATCGACCGCCACCTCGTCCATGAAGTGACCAGCCCACAGGCTTTCGAAGGCCTGCGCATGAACAATCGCAAAGTGCGCCACCCCGAGCGCACGCTGGCAGTGGTCGACCATAACGTACCCACGACCGACCGTTCGCTGCCCAACCCCGATCCGGAAAGCGCTATTCAGATCGCGGCTCTGGCCGAGAACACCAAGCATTTCGGCATCGAATATTACGACCCCTTCGACAAGCGTCAGGGCGTCGTTCACATCGTCGGCCCCGAACAGGGTTTCACCTTGCCCGGCATGACAATTGTCTGCGGCGACAGCCATACCTCCACCCATGGCGCTTTCGGCGCGCTGGCCCACGGTATCGGCACCTCGGAAGTCGAGCACGTTCTGGCCACCCAGACGCTGATCCAGCAGAAGGCCAAGAACATGCTGGTGCGTGTCGATGGCCAACTGCCGCCCGGCGTCACTGCCAAGGACATCATTCTCGCCATCATTGGTGAAATCGGCACCGCCGGTGGCAATGGCCACGTCATCGAATTTGCCGGCGAAGCCATCCGGTCGCTGTCCATGGAAGGCCGCATGACGGTCTGCAACATGACCATCGAGGGCGGCGCCCGCGCCGGCCTGATCGCGCCCGACGAAACCACCTTCGCCTATGTGAAGGATCGCCCACGCGCCCCCAAGGGCGAAGCCTTCGATATGGCTGTCGACTACTGGAAGACGCTCTACACCGACGAGGGCGCCCATTACGACAAGGTCGTCATTCTCGACGCCGCCAAGCTCCCGCCCATCGTGTCATGGGGCTCTTCGCCCGAGGACGTGATTTCGGTGCAGGGCGTCGTGCCCAATCCCGACGACATTGCCGACGAAACCAAGCGCGCTTCCAAGTGGCGGGCGCTCGACTATATGGGGTTGAAGCCCGGCACGCCGATCACCGACATCAAGCTCGATCGCGTCTTTGTCGGCTCCTGCACCAATGGCCGTATCGAAGACCTGCGCGCCGCCGCGGCAGTCATCAAGGATCGCAAGGTCGCCAGCCACGTCTCGGCCATGATCGTGCCGGGCTCGGGTCTGGTAAAGGCGCAGGCCGAAGAAGAAGGCCTTGATGTCATCTTCAAAAATGCCGGTTTTGAATGGCGCGAGCCCGGCTGCTCGATGTGCTTGGCCATGAACCCGGACAAACTGGCCCCCGGCGAGCGTTGCGCCTCGACCTCCAACCGCAATTTCGAAGGCCGTCAGGGTTTCAAGGGCCGCACCCATCTCGTGTCGCCCGCCATGGCTGCCGCCGCCGCCATCGCTGGTCACTTCGTCGACATTCGCGAGTGGAACTAGGCCGTCACGAATGGTGCTGTCCACCGTCGGCAGTGAAATTGCCGAGCCCCGATCTGCTCCCTCCCCCTTGAGGGGAGGTCGGGGTGGGGGTGCCAGCCTCGCCACCGCCTGGGACACTTCGATATGAGCATTCTGATGGTTCAGAACCCCCCCCTAACCCTCCCCTCAAGGGGGAGGGAATCGTACCGGGGCTCCCGAACTATGCGGTTCGGCCATGACAGATTGGGCTGACGCTTACGCCCCGACCCTCGACGATCTTGAGGCTCTGGCTCGGTCTGCGCTTGCAGAACTGCCCGAGCCTTTTGCGTCTCTGGCTGCCGACGTCACCTGCTCGGTCGCCGAATATGCCGAGGACGACATTCTCGAAGGTTTCGGCATGGAAAGCCCATTCGAGTTGATGGGCCTGTTTACCGGCATCGGCATGACCGAAGACGGCGCCGTGCCGCAGACCGGTCAATTGCCCAACACCGTCTTCCTCTATCGCCGCGCCATTCTCGATTATTGGGCCGAGCATGACGACAATACGCTTGGCGAAATTGTCACCCATGTGCTGATCCATGAGTTGGGCCACCATTTCGGTTTTTCTGACGAGGACATGGAAGCGCTGGAAGCTGCGGCGGATGCTGAAGAGACGGGCTAGAGATTAATTTCCACCGCCCGTCACCCTCGGGCCAGACCTAGGATGACGATCGAGCAGTGTCCCCTATTCCCGCTCGACGAAATTATACTCTGCCTCGTTCCCGCCAGCAGGATCATCCGACACCATCAGCGCCAGATTGCCGTTTTCGAGCGCTGTGAACCATTCTTCCCAGCTGACCAGCTCAAAGCCGCCAACCCGGTCGGGCCCTTCATTGGCGTCAGCATTGAGAATTTCCTGCCCGAAAGACAATTGCAGCACTGAGCGGCTCTTGCTGCCCTCAGGAACATCCATCAGAACGGGATTACCGCCCCGGGCAATGACCCATTGGCGGATGGCTTCGCGGTCAGTCAGAATTTGTGACATGAAAAACTCCCAATGCTCACATTGCTTGAGGAAAGCATAACGCCATGCAAAGTTCCTTGATCTGGAATAAGGGAGGCTGATCATGCGGCCCGTCTATACTCGTCTCGTCGCCGCCTGCCTTGCTTCACTCATAGCCCTGCCGGTGATTTCGCCCCTGGCCTGTGCAGTGCCGGATGGGGTCGAACTGAGCACAGAAGACAGCGCGCGCATGAGCCAGTTCGATACCGCGCGCAGTCAAGGACTGGGTGAGGCATTGCTGGGTACTGAGAGTGACGAACGGGCACTGGTCGCAGCGCTTTTTGCTCCCGGAACCGAGCCTATGGACACCATTGCCGACGGAAATTACCGCTGTCGCACGATCAAGCTGGGTGGCATCCTGCCGCTGGTGACCTATAATTACTTTGCCTGCCGGATCAGTCAGAACGGCACAGTGATCGAAAAAACCTCGGGATCGCAGCGTTTTACGGGTACACTGACCCCAAGCGGCGATGCGCTGTTTTATCAGGGCGCGCTGCACTACAACGACGATCAGGCCGGCAATTATGGCGCTGACCCGGAGATGAACCAGGTCGGATGCCTCTATAAGGTCAAGAACCAAGCCGTCTATCGCCTCGAAAACCCCTACCCGCTGTTCGAATCGACCCATGACGTCATTGAATTGATCCCCGCGAACTGACTAGGACTGGTTCGCGCGGCCTGCTATGAGCAGGCCCCGGCACAATTGGGCGCGACAATGGCAGAAAAAACCAATCTCATACTTCTGGGTACAATCGGGGCCGCGCATGGCATCAAGGGCGAAGTACGGATCGCATCCCATACCCAGGACCCCGAAGCCATTGCCTCTTACGGCCCGCTTCTGACCAACAAACCAGGCCTTACCATCACCATCGCCTCGGCGCGCCTGAGCAAAACCGTACTTGTGGCCCGCCTCAAGGGTGTAAACGATCGCAACGCTGCCGAAGCGCTGAACGGCACATCGCTGTTCATCGAGCGGGAGCGTCTGCCCGAGACCGAAGACGAGGACGACTTCTATCACACAGACCTGATCGGCCTTGACGCACGACTCGAAGAAACCGGCGTCTCCATCGGTGCTGTGCTCGCCCTGCACAATTACGGCGCGGGCGATCTCATTGAAATTCAGGACCCGCGCTCGGGTGACACCTATCTCTACCCCTTCACCAAGGCCGTTGTGCCTCACATTCGCATTGCAGAGGGCTATCTGACAATTGCGCCGCCGCTCGATGCCGATCCGGGCGAGGAAGAACCGGCCTGATGTTTTCTGCAGACATCATCACGCTGTTCCCAGAACTATTTCCCGGCCCCCTTGGAGCGTCGGTTCTGGGCCGTGGCCTCAATGACGGGCTCTGGAGCCTGCGCGCCAATCAACTGCGCGATTTCGCGACCGACAAACACCGGACCGTCGACGACACCCCATCAGGTGGCGGCGCTGGCATGGTTTTAAAGCCAGATATTCTGGCTAAGGCAATCGACATGGTCGCGCCAGCAACCGATCCACGCCCACGCATCCTGATGTCGCCACGCGGCACCCCGTTGACCCAGCAGCGCGCCCATGAACTGGCGACGGGCCCAGGCGCGGTGATCATCTGCGGACGTTTTGAAGGCGTCGACCAGCGGGCAATCGACACCCGCAAGCTCGAAGAAATTTCCATCGGCGATTACGTGCTGGCTGGCGGCGAAGTGGCCGCCATGGTGCTGCTCGAAGCTGTCGTTCGGCTTATTCCCGGCGTGTTGGGTGCGCTCGATAGCCGAGATGAAGAGAGCTTTGAAAACGGCCTCCTCGAATATCCCCACTACACACGCCCCCAGACTTTCGAGGGTCACGACATTCCCGCCGTGCTTACCTCGGGCGATCATGGAAAGATTGCAAAATGGCGCCATGAGCAATCTTTAGCGCTGACCAAAGCGCGGCGACCGGACTTGCTCAAATAGGAAAAATCCGCCTTTCCCCTAGACTCTTCGCCCGTTTTCCCCTATGAGCCGCCCATTCGCGTGTCGGGCGTTTCGGACCCATACGCTTAAAGACCAAGAAGACTGCCTCCGTGACCAACCAAGACCGGGCGACGGGGCCGAAAGGCCCGCAAAGAGTCGCTCCTTTGAAAAGATCGAACGGATCGAAAATGAACATCATCGAACAGCTCAATGCCGAGCACGTTGCGGCGCTCTCCGCCCAGCGCGAACTTCCAGAATTCACCCATGGCGATACCGTTAAGGTCTGGGTCAAGATTCGCGAAGGCGAAAAAGAGCGCCTGCAGGCCTATGAAGGCGTCGTGATCGCACTCAACGGTGGCGGCATCACCGCCAGCTTCACCGTCCGCAAGATTTCCTACGGCGAAGGCGTGGAACGCGTGTTCCCGCTGCATTCTCCCAACATCGCTTCGGTAGAAGTGATCAAGCGCGGTAAGGTTCGTCGCGCCAAGCTGTACTACCTCCGCGACCGTCGCGGTAAGTCGGCTCGTATTTTCGAATCGACCAATTCGCGCACCAAGAAGATCGAAGCCTCCGAGCGCGAAGCCGCCCAGGCTGCCAAGGATGCCCGCGAAGCTGAAAAGATCGCAGCAGCCGAGGCTTTTGCCGCCGAGCAGGCCGCCAAGGACGCGGAAGCCGCAGCCGCTGCTGCCGCCACTGAACAGGCCGCTGCCGCTGAAGGCGAAGCCAAGAGCGAATAAGCTCTCCACCACTATCGAATTGAAAAGCCCGGCCATTGCGCCGGGCTTTTTGTTGCCTGATTAAAGATTCACGTGAAACTCTTCGCCCCGGCCGCTACGCGGCAAAATCGGTCCGGTGCACCGATTTTAGGGACGAAGGCCATGAAGCCTATGGCTGAATGGCACAAACTCCCAAGCCCTTTTGAGCGCTACACACGGAAGACAAATCAACAACAGAGGCTCAAACCACCTTGGTCTTCCGAAATCCCATCGGCATACGCCGGTCAGCGATAACAGAACCTTTTCCGTAAGCACCTACAGCACCTGCAGCATTATCCCGATAGGTGCCGCGCTGCGGGCTCAGTCGCTCGCGAGTGGCGATGATCTGGCTGACGAAAGCGGCGTTCGGGGCGCTATGCACCAGCGAAGGGCGCGACACGATGCGTCCGACAAGCACCGGAACGCCACCCTCTGTCTCGCTTTCATCCAGCTTACGCATCGACTGTACCATTTCTGGCCGAGCGTCCCGATATGGGACGCTTTTGTGACCTTATAGCCCCATAGGGGCAAAGGCCATGCCAGATGATAACAGTTTGTTAACCGTTTTCGATCCGCAGATGTGATCGAACTGAATAGTGCGGACTTAGAAGTTGTCCTTACCCTTGCGGATAGCGCCAAAAACCTCGCCTGCCTCAGCCCCTTCAAGGCCATAATAGCGGGCCAGCTCCGGCGCATCGGCGCGCAGGAACGGATTGGCCTTCTTGTCTTCGCCCAGATTGAACGGGATAGTCGGGCGACCGGCAGCGCGTAGCGCCTTGACCTCAGCAGCGCGCGTCTTCAGCGCTTCATTGTCCGGATCGATAGAGAGCGCGAAACGCGCATTGCTCTCAGTATATTCGTGCCCGCAATAGACCAGCGTTTCATCCGGCAGTTCGCGCAAACGCTTGACCCCCTCCCACATCGGGCCGGGCGTACCCTCGAACATGCGGCCAACCCCCAGCGAGAAGAGAGCATCGGCGGAGAAGAGATGCCCGCCTGCCTTGTGGTAGAAGACGATATGGCCAAGGGTGTGACCCGGCGCCAGCATGACATCGAACACGCTTTCACCGAGCATGATCTGGTCGCCGTCGCTCACCAGCTCATCAAGACCATCGATTTTATCGGCCTCGCCAGCGGGTCCGACGACCCGCGTGCCGAATTCGGCCTTGAGCGCGGGAATAGCTTCCACATGGTCGATATGATGGTGGGTGATGAAGATGTCGGTCAGCGTCCAGCCGCGATGAGCCAAAGCCGTGCGAATCGCTTCCGCTTCCGGCGCATCGATGGATGCGGTGCGGCCACTGGCCTCGTCATGCACGAGATAGCCGAAATTGTCTTCGCGGGCAGGAAAAACGTCAACGATGAGGGCCATGGACAAATCCTTCTTAATATCTGGCCGCAAGCTAGGGAGAGCGACCCCGGAGCGCAACCGGCGATTGGACAAGTTCACCCAGCTTTGGCAAGTTTGCGGCATGACCAGCGATGTCCGCCGATTGATCGACTATTACAAATCCCCTTTGGGGCGGATTTCACGGGCGCTTATTCGCGACCAGGTGATCGACCTTGCGGGCGATCTCGGCAATCGTCGTGTTCTGGGTCTTGGCTTCGCGACGCCTTATCTGCGTTTCACGCTCGGTAAGGCAGAGCGTGTGCTCGCATTCATGCCGGGGCGGCAGGGCGCCTCAGCCTGGCCGCGCGAAGGCCCGTCCTGCACTGTGCAATGCGATCCGTTGGAAATGCCGCTTGCGGATGCCTCCATCGATCTCACAATGGCCATTCACGCACTTGAACATGTCTCTGACGCGGAAGAGTTGATGCGCGAACTCTGGCGCATCACTGCGCCCAATGGCCATGTCATCATCGCCGTGCCGCGCCGCAGGGGCATCTGGGCGCAGCGCGATAACACCCCCTTTGGTCAGGGCAATCCCTATTCGGGCGGACAATTGGAGCATTTGCTGCGCGATCATTCCTTTGTGCCTGAAGCCTGGCGCGACGCCTTGTTTCTCCCTCCGTTTCAGTCCGGCCTTGTCCTCAAGTACCCGCGCTTTTTTGAGCGCTTCGGACGGCTGCTCGGCCCGGCGATGAGCGGGGTGATCTGCGTACGCGCCCGCAAGGAGGCTTTTCCTGCCATTCCACGCCGAAAACGCGCCGAACGCTATGTGCGCGTGCCCGGCCTTGCCCCGGCCACAGCCCGAAACACATCCGGATAGACTGCATAGAAGTTTTGCCTTTGGGCGCTGCATTCACTATGGTCCGCGCGGCTTTTCCTGCCTGCCAGAAGTCCATTATGACCAATTCTGTTCGCCCCACGCCGCAACCCGGCATTCTCGATATTGCGCCCTATCTGCCGGGCAAATCCGGCAAGCCGGGCAGCAAGGCCATAAAGCTGTCTGCCAACGAGTCCCCGCTAGGCGCCAGCCCAAAGGCGATTGAGGCATTTGCAGCGGCAGCACAGCATCTTGAAATCTACCCTGAAGGCTCTTCGCGCCTGTTGCGCGAGGCTTTGGGTGAGGTGCATGGCATTGACCCGGACCGCATCGTCTGCGGCAATGGTTCGGATGACTTGTTGCATCTTCTGGCCCAGATTTATCTGGGTGAAGGGGATCAAGCGGTGATGAACCGCTATGGATTTTCGGTCTATCCAATCATCACCAAGGCGACTGGCGCGCAGATCGTCATGGTCGACGAGCGCGACTATCAAGCCGACGTCGATGCGCTTCTGGCCGCTGTAAACACGCAGACCAAAATCGTCTGGCTCGCCAATCCAAACAATCCGACCGGCACTTATTTAAGCGATACCGAAGTGCGACGCCTGCATGCCGGTTTGCGGCCTGATATTCTGCTGGTAATCGACAGCGCCTATGCTGAATATGTCACCGCCGCCGATTATTCTGTGGGCCTTGACCTCGTTGATGAACAGCAAAACGTCGTCATGGTTCGTACCTTTTCCAAAATGGGTCTGGCAGCAGCGCGCATCGGCTGGATGGTTGGACCCGATCACGTGATCGACGCCATCCATCGCATTCGCGGCCCCTTCAATGTCAACCTGCCGGCTCAGCTGGCCGGTGCTGCCGCTGTCCGCGACATTGACTTCACCCAGCGCCTCAAAGAGCACAATGCCCATTGGCGCGACTGGCTGAGCGCAGAGCTCACTGGCAACGCCATGCGCGTCCTGCCCAGCCAGGCCAATTTCATCATGGTGCTGTTCGATAGTCCCGAGGCTGCCGCCCATGCCTTCAATGTTCTCGCTGATGGGGGCTATATCGTGCGGGAAATTGGCGCATCTTATGGCATCGAAAATGGTCTGCGCATTTCCATCGGGTCGGAAGACGCCATGCGTGGCGTCGCCAAAGTGCTGAAATCGCTGGGGAGCAGTGAATGAGCGTCCATTTTCGAAAACTGGCCCTGATCGGTATTGGCCTGATCGGCTCGTCAATCGCGCTGGCGGCGAGGCGGCAGGGGCTGGCGGAGGTCATTTCCATCGCCACAAGACGGCAGGAAACGCTCGATGAGGCCCGTACGCTGGCTCTGGGTGATATCTATACGCTCGACGCCGCGGAGGCCGTTCGGGGCGCCGATCTCGTCATTCTCTGTGCGCCCGTCGGCACTTATGCCGACCTCGCCAAAATTATCGCACCGGCGCTCGAGCCCGGGGCGATCCTGTCCGATGTCGGCTCGGTCAAGGAACATGTCGCCAAAGTGGTTGGTCCACTGGTGCCACAGGGCGTGCATTTCATCCCCGGCCACCCACTGGCCGGCACCGAGCATTCCGGCCCCTCGGCGGGCTTTGCCGAGCTGTTTGCCGGCCGCTGGTGTGTTCTGACACCCGGCGCGGAGGTGCCACAGGCGGCGACAGATAAGCTCGTGGCCTTCTGGCAGGCGCTGGGCAGCAATGTCGAATGCATGGATGCAGCCCATCACGACATGGTTCTGGCCATTACCAGCCATGTGCCGCATCTGATTGCCTACAATATCGTGGGCACGGTGGCCGATCTCGAGGCCGATACCAAATCGGAAGTGATCAAATTCTCTGCCTCCGGTTTCCGCGATTTCACGCGTATTGCCGCTTCTGATCCGGTTATGTGGCGCGACGTGTTTTTGACCAATCGCGATGCCGTTCTGGAAATGCTCGGGCGCTTCAATGAAGACCTGTCACGCCTGCAGCGCGCTGTTCGCACCGGCGATGGGCCCGCGCTCGAAGCGCTGTTTACCCGTACCCGAGCAATTCGCCGTTCGATCATCAATGCTGGTCAGGAAACTGCCGCAGCCGATTTTGGCCGCCCGCACGAAAACCCTGCAGCACCGGAAACCAAACTGGTGCGCGATCACGGTGGCGGCGACGACGCCTGAATGCTGACAGAGCCTGACGCAGCGCCGCCATTTCCGGCTTTACCCTTATGCCGGGCTTGGCGATAACAGACCCAACCAGCCGATCTTCGATTCACCGGACGCGCAATGACCCATTCCATCGTTACCTGGAACATCAATTCTGTCCGGCTGCGCCTGCCTATGGTGCTGGATTTTCTCGAAAAATATCAGCCCGACGTGCTGATGCTGCAGGAAATCAAGTGCACCAATGATCAGTTTCCCACCAATGCCTTCATCGAAGCGGGCTATCCCCATCAGGCCGTGCATGGCCAGAAGGGCTATCACGGCGTCGCAATTGTCTCGAAATTTCCGCTGACCGATATTTCCAGCCGCGTCTTCTGCGAAATTCCCGAATCACGCCACGTCTCGGCTCTGGTCGATATGGGCCATGGTCCATTCACCCTGCACAATTTCTATATTCCCGCCGGTGGCGACGAACCTGACCCTGAGATCAATCCGAAGTTCAAGCACAAGCTGGGCTTTCTCGACGAGCTCAAGACCTGGTTCAGCGACCCACTATTTGCCCGTGGCCACCTTATTGCTGGCGACTTCAACATTGCCCCGCACGAAAACGACGTCTGGAGCCATAAGCAACTCCTCAAGATCGTCAGCCATACGCCGCAGGAAACCGAACGCCTCAATGCTCTGCTTTCGGGCGGCCATGGCTGGGTGGACCTGGTGCGAAAGCACATCCCATATGACGAAAAGCTCTATTCCTGGTGGAGCTATCGCAGTGCCAATTGGGAGCTGGCCAACAAGGGCCGCCGTCTCGACCATATCTGGTCGACAGCTGATCTTGCCGAGCGCTCCATCGGCGCGGAAATCATCAAGCCCTATCGCGGCTACACACCGCAGCCCAGCGACCATGTGCCCGTGATTGCGCGCTTTAAGGCGCCCTAATTGCCCTTCATACGGGTCCGCAGCGGCTCCAGCGCGTGCATATAGCGGCCCAGATCCTGTTCGATCCGCTTTGCTGCGCGCGCCGCCAGCTCAGGATTTTGCCGCAGTAGCTTGAGAAAGGCCGTGCGCGGCACAAACAGCATTTCGCAATCTGTGATAGCCGTAAAAGTGACTGGGCGCGGCTTGTCGAGAATAAGCGCGGTGGGCGAAATGACACTGCCAGGTTCGGACAGGGCATAGGGCTTGCCCGCTTCGGCGCCTTCGTGGCGGGCACGAATTGTGCCTTCGATCAGCACGAATGCGCCCTGAGGCACATCTCCAGCCTTATAGATGATCTCGTCGGCGGCGAAATGCTGCCGGTCGCCAGCAAAGCCGAGCATGCGCAATTGCTCGTCATCGCAGATGTCGAAGAAATCAGCCCGGGCCAGCACCCCGGCCGCATCGTCCATTCTCATCAGAACCCGACCCAATGCGCAGGCGCGCGATGAGCAAAAAGATAGAGGCTTTTTGCGACTCGACCACGCGACAAAGTAAAAGCCGCCCGCGTCATGCGAGCGGCTTCAAAAATCTATAGGTCAGTTCGCCAAGAAAATGAACAGGAAGACCCTTCTGATCAGGGGACAAGCCTGTAGCCACCATCCTCGGTCACCAGAAGCCGCGCATTGGACGGATCGCGTTCAATCTTCTGACGCAAACGGTAGATATGAGTCTCCAGCGTGTGGGTCGTTACCCGATTATTATAACCCCAGACCTCTTTGAGCAGGATGTCTCTGGTAATGGTCTTGGGACCCTGCCGATAGAGAAACTTCAAAATTGAAGTTTCCTTGTCGGTCAAGCGAACCTTGTTGCCGTCGCTGGTTTCGAGCGTCTTTGCAGCGGGCTGAAAATTATACTGCCCGATGGTGAAGACCGCATCTTCGCTCTGATCGCGCTGACGCAAGGCCGCATTGATGCGGGCCAGCAGCACCGGATACCGGAATGGCTTGGTCAGGTAATCGTTTGCGCCAGCTTCAAGACCCTTGATCTCGTCAGCATCGGTGTCGTGCCCGGTCAGCATCAGAACTGGGCTTGTATAGCCATCTTGCCGCATCTGTTTGACGGCTTCGCGGCCATCCATGTCCGGCAGACCGACATCGAGAATGGTCAATTCGATATTGGCGTCACGCACGGCCTTGAGCGCATCATTGGCCGTTGCGGCCTCAACGATCTCGAAATCCGGTTCGCCCTTGAGCTGCTCCACCAGCGTCTGGCGCAGATCCGCGTCGTCATCTACGACAAGGATGCGTCGCTTATTCATTGTTTTCTCCGGTCTTTTCCGTCCGTACCGACCAAGGTCACAATATTGCGACTGCTTTTGGGCCAGACCTTCACATCGGCGTTATTCAACGTGACGCAACGCGGAAAAGACGGGAAAGTTGCACCGGCAGAGTGTCAAACAGCGCTTAAACGGCGTCCGAACAGAGCTGAGCCAACGCGGACCTGCGTCGCACCCATGGCAATGGCCGTATCAAAATCCCCGCTCATACCCATGGAGAGATTTTCGACCCCGGCGGCACGACCAAGCTCTGCCAGATGCGCGAAATAGGGCCCCGCTGGCTGGCCCTCGGGCGGAATGCACATCAGGCCGACGACATTGAGCCCATGCACCTGCCTGCAATGGCGCACAAAATTGACGGTCTCGCCAATGGCGATACCCGCCTTCTGCTCTTCACCGCCGATATTGACCTGGACATAACAGGGCAACTGCCGTTCGGCCCTCTTCATCTCTTCGCTCAAAATGCCAGCCAGCTTGTCGCGATCGACGCTCTGAATGACGTCGAACAGCGCGACGGCGTCGCGCGCCTTGTTGGTTTGCAGCGGCCCGATGAGATGCAATTCAGTATCGGGATATTTTTCTTTAAGACCCGGCCATTTGTCCTTGGCCTCCTGCACGCGGTTCTCTCCGAAAACACGCTGCCCAGCCATAAGGAATGGCTCAATCTCTTCGGCAGAGAAGGTCTTTGAAACCGCAACCAGCTCAACTTTTTCTGGCGGTGCGCCAAAGCGGCGGCGCGCCTTTTCCATGCGAGAACGTATGTAGTCGAGTGCTGTTTGCGCGATAGCGGCGCTGTTGGCCATATCGTGGCCCCGTTGCTGTTGACCTGATGGGGGATTTCTGGTGATGGTCCGGTAGCCAAAAACCCACGAAAACGCAAGCTGCGCCGCCTTTTGAGCGGGTATCTGCGTCAATGTTGCAAGGACGATCAAAAGTGAGCGGCGAACGCTACAATCCGCGCGAAAGCGAACCGAAATGGCAGAAGATCTGGGACGAACGCCAGAGCTTCGTCACGTCCAATGACGATCCGCGCGAGCCTTACTACGTCCTTGAAATGTTTCCCTACCCCTCTGGCCGCATTCATATGGGCCATGTGCGGAACTATTCCATGGGCGACGTGGTGGCGCGCTATCACCGCGCCAAGGGCAAGAATGTGCTCCATCCCATGGGCTGGGACGCTTTCGGCCTGCCGGCGGAAAACGCCGCCATCGAGCGCAAGACTCATCCAGGCACTTGGACCTATGCCAATATCGAGGCGATGAAAAAGCAGCTCAAGTCGATGGGGCTTTCCATCGACTGGACGCGCGAAATCGCCACCTGCTCGCCCGATTATTACCGCCACCAGCAGGCCATGTTCATCGACATGCTGGCCGCTGGTCTGGTTACGCGCAAATCGTCCAAGGTCAATTGGGACCCAGTGGACATGACCGTGCTGGCCAATGAGCAGGTGATCGATGGCAAGGGCTGGCGCTCGGGGGCCGTAGTCGAACAGCGAGAGTTGACCCAATGGTTCTTCAAGATCTCCGACTTCGCCGAAGATCTACTGAGCGCGCTCGACGATCTCAAGGACTGGCCCGAAAAAGTGCGGCTGATGCAGCGCAACTGGATCGGCAAGTCAGAAGGCATGCGGCTGCTGTTCGAAGTTGTGGGCAATGAGAAGACCAATGCTAGCGCGGTCGAGGTGTTTACAACCCGCCCCGACACAATTTTCGGTGCATCCTTCCTCGCCCTTTCACCCGATCATCCGATGACAGCTGGTCTGGCCGCTGGCAATCCGGAACTGACTGAATTCATTGCTGAATTTCACCGCCAAGGCACCGCCACGGAAACACTGGAAAAGGCAGAAAAAAAGGGCATTTTCACAGGGATTCACGTGAAGCATCCGGTCCTAGAGGGCCAGACGCTGCCGGTTTATGTCGCCAATTTCGTGCTGATGGATTATGGCACCGGCGCCGTTTTTGGCTGCCCGGCCCACGATCAGCGCGACCTCGACTTCGCCCGCAAATATGACCTACCGGTCAAACCCGTCGTGCTGCCGCCGGGTGCCGACGCGACCAGCTTCACCATCGGCAACGAAGCCTATGTTGACGGTGGCAACATCTTCAATTCGGCCTTCCTCGATGGCCTGTCCATTGACGACGCAAAGGCAAAAATCGCCGAGCATTTCGGTGCCCTCACCGTGGATGGCAAAATTCAGGGTAAGGTGGAAGTCAATTACCGCCTGCGCGATTGGGGCATTTCCCGCCAGCGCTATTGGGGCTGCCCGATCCCGGTGGTGCATTGCGAGGTCTGCGGCACTATTCCTGTGCCCAAAAAGGACCTTCCAGTGGTGCTGCCGGACGATGTCAGCTTCGACAAGCCCGGTAATGCGCTCGACCATCACCCGACCTGGAAACATGTCGACTGCCCGCAATGCGGCAATGCCGCGCGGCGCGAAACCGACACGATGGACACCTTTGTCGATTCCTCGTGGTATTTCGCACGCTTCACCGCGCCGGATGCCGATACACCGACCATTCCCGAAGTTGCCAACCGCTGGCTGCCGGTGGATCAGTATATCGGCGGTATTGAGCACGCGATCCTGCATCTGCTCTATTCGCGCTACTTCACCCGCGCCATGAAGGCCACCGGCCATGTCGGGCTGGATGAGCCGTTCAAGGGTCTGTTCACGCAGGGCATGGTGACCCACGAAACCTACAAGTCCGAAAAGGGTGAGTGGGTGCCGCCCACTGAAATCATCTTCGAAGCCAATGGCGATCAGCGCAGTGCTCGCCACGCCGAGACCGGTGCGCCGATCACGATTGGCTCCGTCGAAAAGATGAGCAAATCCAAGAAAAACGTGGTCGACCCCGACGAAATCGTAGGCGGCTACGGTGCCGATACGGCACGTTGGTTCATGCTGTCGGATTCCCCACCGGAACGTGACGTGCAGTGGACGGAAGCCGGGGTTGAAGGCGCCAGCCGTTTCCAGCAGCGCGTCTGGCGTCTGGTTCATGACGCGGTCGATATTTCCAAACAATCTTCTGAGACTGTTTCTTCAGACCAAGCCGATGCGCTCGCCCTGCGCAAGATCATCCACCGGGCCGTTGCCGGCATCGGTGCGGACATCGAGGATTTGAGCTTCAATCGTGCAGTTGCACGCATCTACGAGCTGACCAACGCTCTGGCGAAGGCCAAAGACAGCGCCAAGGGCCTCGTCTTGCGCGAGGCGCTGCTCGAAGGCGTCGAAAAGCTCATTCTGCTCATCAACCCGATGATGCCGCATCTGGCGGAGAGCTGCTGGGAAGTCCTGGGCAAACAGGGTCTCGTGGCCGACGCGGATTGGCCTTCGGTCGATCCTGCCATGCTGGTCGATGACGACGTAACTCTCCCCATCCAGATTAATGGCAAGCGTCGCGGCGAAATCACCGTCGCCAAGGGCAAGCCAGCCGCCGAAGTCGAGGCTTTGGTTATGGCGCTGGAGGCCGTGAAGAAAGCCCTGGAAGGCAAAACGCCGAAGAAGATCGTTGTTGTGCCTGACCGCATCGTCAACGTTGTCGTCTAACCCATGACAGCACTCAAGGCCCATGAAGTGGCGCGTTTCCTGATGCGCCCCGATCTCGACGAGGGTATTTTCCTCGCCTATGGGCCAGATGGAGGGCTGGTGCGGGAAACCGCCCAGCGCCTTATCCGTCAATTGAGTGGTGATGATCCGGCTTCGGCCAACATCTCAATATTTGACGGGGCGGAGTTAGCGTCCGACCCGTCTCAACTGGTTCTGGAAGCCCGATCCAGCTCGCTCTTCGGGGGCAAACGCATCATCCGGGTGCGCAATGCCAGCAAAGCTCTGGTCATGCCGCTAACAGAGTTGCGGGACGATCCAGCCGGCACAGCTATTGTGCTCGAAGCCGACAACCTTGCGCCACGCGATGCACTCCGCGCGCTCGTTGAAGCGGCAAAGCTAGGCCGCGCCCTGCCCTGCTATCCGGACAGCGACGAAACGCTGATGGCGCTGATGCGTGAAACGTTCAATCAGGCCGGCATTCGCACCGATAGCGACGTCGTACCGACACTGCGCGAAATTTTGGGAAATGACCGTGAAATAACCAGACGCGAGCTGGAAAAACTCACTCTCTATGCGGCTGCCAGCAAAAACCTGACCCGCGAAGACGTACTCCTGCTCTGCGCCGATAATGGAGCCCTGGCCATTGACGCAATTCTCGACGCCACAGGCGGCGGTCATGCTGAAAAGCTGGAGCTGGCGCTCAACCGCGCACTGGCAGCCAATGTGAACCCACAGCAGTTGCTGGCCATGCTCACCAATCACTTCGCCAATCTGCGCCGCTGGCGGACCGAAGTGGATACCGGCAAGACGGCCCGCGCCGTGCTGGACGGGGTAAAGCCCAGGCCGCACTTTTCTCGCATGAACGCGCTTGAACAACAGCTGCGCATCTGGACCGATAGGGCCCTCTCTACGGCCACAGAGAGGCTGCTGCAGGCCACGTCCGACACGCGCCGCCGCCCCGCCTTGTCCGACGCCGTTCTGCGCCGCACAACGCTTTCGCTCTGCATGATGGCGGCCTCCCACTAACAAAAACCGCGCTTAGCAGCGCGGTTTCACGTGGAACAGTAAATATATCAGAGACTTAGCTGTTTCTACCGCTGAGACGGACACAGATTTCGTCCAATTGCTCCAGCGTCTTGTAACGGATTTCAACCTTTCCGCCGCGCTCCGAATGACCGATTGAAACGCTGAGACCCAGTGCATCCGACAAGCGCCGCTCCAATGCCAAAGTGTCGGCATCGCGCTGTTCAACTGCATCTGTAGCAGGTTTGCGCTTCGGCAGATCGCGCTGCTGGCTCAACGCCTCTGCTTCACGCACCGAAAGCCCCTTATCGACAATCTGGCGGGCCAATGCCGCCGGATCTTCGACAGTGATCAGCGTGCGGGCGTGGCCGGCGGTCAATGAGCCGCTGGCGACCATGCCGCGAACATCTTCCGGCAAGCGCAACAGGCGCAGCGTATTGGCGACATGCGATCGGCTTTTGCCGATCACCTGCGCCAGATCCTGCTGCGTATATTCGAACTGCTCAATAAGCTGGCCATAGCCCATGGCCTCTTCGAGCGGGTTGAGATCAGCGCGCTGAACATTTTCGATAATGGCAAGCTCAAGCGCTTCCTTATCATCGACATCACGAATGATAACCGGGACGTCGTGCAGACCCGCCATCTGAGACGCGCGCCAGCGGCGCTCACCAGCGATCAGCTCGAAAATGTTGGGGTCATCTGTCGGCCGCACCAGCAGCGGCGACATAACCCCCTTCTCACGAATCGAATTGGTTAGCTCTTCGAGCTGATCGGGGTCAAAAGTACGACGTGGGTTCGCCCGATTAGCGATGATGAAATCGACCGGCAGCCGCTTGCTGCCAGAACCGGATTCAGTGACCCGCGCCCCTTCCATCACGGCCATATCGCCGATCAACGCCGCAAGGCCCCGCCCCAATCGCGTTGGTTTATCGGTCATTTCGGGCTCCTAGGCTGCATTGAGACGCCGTTCGCGGCGGATCACTTCGGTGGCGAGGCGCAAATAGGCCTGGCTGCCGGCACATTTCAAATCATAAAGCAAAGCGGGCTTACCATAAGAAGGCGCTTCACTGAGCCGCACATTGCGAGGGATCACCGTGTCATAGACCAACTCACCCATCTCGCTGCGCACGTCGGCAAGCACCTGCTCGCTGAGATTGTTGCGCTTGTCGAACATGGTCATCACCACGCCCTGAATAGACAGGCGCGGATTAAGTGTCGACCTGATCTGTTCAATTGTCTGCAGCAGCTGGCTGAGACCTTCCAGGGCAAAGAATTCGCATTGCAGTGGCACCAAAACGGCATCTGCAGCTACCAACGAATTCACGGTCAGGAGATTTAGCGACGGCGGACAATCGATCAAAATATAGCTGACCGGCTGATCGTTGATAGTGAGGCCGCTCAGATCCTTGAATGCGTTGCGCAGCTTAAAGGCGCGGTCCGACTGACCCGCAATCGTCAGTTCTACGCCAAGCAGATCCATTGTCGAGGGAACGATGGCCACATTGGGCACGCTGGTCATAATGGCAGCGCCAGGGACATCGGCCTCGCCCACCAAAACATCATAGGCCGATACCGCACGATCAGTGCGCGAAATGCCGAGTCCGGTCGATGCATTACCCTGAGGGTCGAGGTCTACAATCAAAACACGCTCGCCAATGGCCGCCAAGGCTGTGGCAAGATTGATCGCGGTCGTCGTTTTACCGACACCGCCTTTTTGATTGGCTAAAGTCAAAATCCGGGGTGCCAAATTGGCCTCCGTATGCCGCTAACTCGGTGATTTGCGCCGCAGGTCCGTGATCGTCAGGATCACCCCGCTTGCATCGGTGTCACTTGGCTTTACTAACACATCGTAAAGCCAGTCGGCACCCGATTCCGTCAGCTCTTCAACATGTTCCCGCCCTTTATGCAGGAGAGCACGGGTTTTCGGGCCAAAAAACGGCTCCATCCACTGGCAAAGTTGTGGCAAAGCGGCAAGGGCGCGCGACGTGATGACGTCGGGAACGCCTGTTTCACGTGAATCAATCTGGTCGCTACGGCGACCGACAACGGTCACGTTCAGATCCAGCTCACGAGCGACGGTTCGTAAAAAGCTGACCTTGCGTGCCGTGGGTTCGATCAATACGAAACGCCTGTCACTTCCCTTACTAGCAATTGCCATAGGAAGGGCTGGGAAACCGCCGCCGCTACCAAAGTCAAGAAATAGCTGGTCGTCTGGTGTAGTGAGCGCAAGTGTTTGCAAGGAATCAGCAAAATGCCGCGACCAGATCTGACCCAGTGTTTCACGTGAAACAAGATTCTGCACCTGCTGCCATTTTCGCAAAAGATTGGCATAGGATTCCAGATCCCGGCCCACCTGCTCTGCGGAGCTATGGAAAAAAGCCTGATAGGGCGCAATGTCGCTAAAATCGCTCATTAGCCCGCCTTGCGCAGAGCGCCGCGACGAATAATCGCCAGCAGCAATGTGATTGCCGCGGGCGTCATTCCGTCCATAGCCTGAGCCTGGGCAATTGTCTGTGGGCGCTGCTGCGTCAACTTATGCCGGAGTTCCATGGAAAGGCCAGGGACAGCCATGTAATCCAGGTCGTCCGGAATGGAGCGCTGTTCGTCGCGGCGCATGCTTTCAATATCCGCCTTCTGACGATCAAGATAAACTGCATATTGTGCATCGATGCCCACTTGCTCCAGAACCGACACATCAATTTCCGCCACCTGCGGCCAGAGCACCTTCAGATCATCAAACGATAGATCGGGATAGGACATCAACTCAAAAGCCGTCCGGCGCTTGCCGTCTTCATTAACGGCCAGACCAGCCTTGCGTGCTTCAGACGGAGACGCAGAAAGAGTTTGCAGCAATGTACGACCGGCCTCCAGTCGTGCTGCTTTTTCACTGAAGAGCGCGCCGCGTTCCGGCCCGACAAGTCCGCTGGCAAGACCCAAAGGCGTCAAACGCTGGTCCGCGTTATCGGCGCGCAGATGCAGACGGAATTCAGCGCGCGAGGTGAACATGCGGTAGGGTTCACTAACTCCCCGCGTGACCAGATCGTCCACCATGACGCCGAGATAGCTTTCGGTGCGGGAGAGAATAATTGGATTCTCACCCTTGGCTGCCAGCGCAGCGTTGGCGCCCGCGAGCACACCTTGAGCGCCAGCCTCCTCATAACCGGTCGTACCATTGATCTGCCCAGCCAAATAAAGGCCTGGCTGGCACTTCACTTCCAGCGTTGGCCGCAATTCGCGCGGGTCGACATAGTCATATTCAATGGCATAGCCCGGCCGCACGATCTGCACATTTTCCAGGCCCGGCATGGACCGGAGAAAGGCTTCCTGCACATCCGCCGGCAATGATGTCGACAATCCGTTTGGATAGATGGTGTTGTCATCAAGCCCCTCGGGCTCAAGAAAAATCTGGTGGCTGTCACGGTGAGCGAAGCGGACCACCTTATCTTCTATAGAGGGACAGTACCGTGGCCCGCGCGACTGGATGCGGCCAGAATACATGGCCGAGCGGTGCAGATTGTCACTAATAATCCGGTGCGTTTCGGCCAGGGTGCGGGTCACGTGGCAGGACACCTGCCGATTGGTAATCGCCCGCGTGAATGCAGAAAAGGCCTCGGGCGGATTATCGCCCTCCTGCTCTTCCAGCACCGAGTAATCGATACTCCGTCCATCAAGGCGCGCCGGTGTGCCGGTCTTGAGACGGCCCAATTGCAGGCCAAGATTTTCAAGCCGTGTCGAGAGGCCGAGCACCGGCTTTTCACCGACGCGACCAGCCGGCACCGTTTCCTCGCCGCGATGAATAAGACCGCGCAAGAACGTTCCGGTGGTGAGCACCACGGCTTTGGTGCTGTACTGGCGCCCATCCAGAAGGACAACACCACTAATTGCGCCATCTGTTACGACAAGATCATCCACCTCACCCTCGATCACATCGAGATTGGGCTGAGCTGAAATCGCCGCCTGCATGGCCTCACGATATAGTTTGCGATCAGCTTGCGCGCGGGGACCGCGAACTGCCGGGCCTTTGCGGCGATTGAGTACGCGGAACTGGATGCCAGCGGCGTCTGCAACTCTGCCCATCAAACCGTCTAGAGCGTCAATTTCGCGGACGAGATGGCCTTTCCCCAATCCTCCGATCGCCGGATTGCAACTCATTTCGCCGATAGTCGCAAAGCGATGGGTCACAAGGGCCGTTGGCACGCCAAGGCGCGCCGATGCAGCTGCGGCTTCGGTGCCCGCATGTCCACCGCCGACGATGATGACAGCATAGTCAGTCATGGCTTTTCTCCAGGGCACCCGACATAGGCCAATGTTTCACGTGAATCAATTCACGCTCGCTGTTGCACTTCGCCCGATGTTTCACGTGAATCATTTGCCGATGCAAAAGCTGGAAAACAGCCGGTCCAAAATCTGCTCCGCATCCACCCTGCCGATCATACGTTCCAATGCGGCAGAGGCCAGGCGCAAGGACTCGGCCGCCAATTCCCAATCGTGCAGGGCGTTGCGTGTTTCGGCCAAAGCCATCAGCGCATCCTCAAGCCGCGTCCTGTCGCGCTCATGGCTGACCAGCGCCGGTTCACCACTGGAAAGACTTTCGCCAATTTCTCCGAGCTGTTTGATCAAACCTTCGAGGCCCGCATGCGTCAGAATGGACACATTGAGATCGGCATCGGCAATCTCACCCAGATCAACCTTAGTGCCAATGGTGATCACTTGCGCGCTGGTCGCCGGTCGCGCGACGTCATCCACATCTGGCGCACGCAACCACAGCAGAATATCGGCATCGGCAATGGCCTGTTCGGCGCGACGGACACCTTCGGCCTCAGCCTTGCTGTCGGTGGCGCGCAATCCAGCCAGATCCAGCAGAATGAATTTTTGGCCATTGATATCGAGCGGTACTTCGCGCACGTCGCGGGTGGTGCCTGCCTCGTCCGAGACAATGGCAATATCGGACTTTGCCAGCGCATTTATAAGACTGGATTTGCCGGCATTGGGTGCGCCGGCCAGAGCCACACGGATGCCCTCCCGCACGATGCGTCCGCTATTGACTGACGCGAGGGCTCCAGCAATGGCGATTTCAAGATCGGCCAGATTCAGCAGCCAGCTATGCGGCAGCTCTTCGGTCACATCGCCTTCATCGGAGAAATCAAGCCGGGCTTCAATTTCAGCACGCAGATCGAGCAGTGTTTCGCGCCACTGATCCACTTCGGCGGTCAAGCGACCATCGTAACGCGCCAGGGCCTGTTGCCGCTGCTTCTCGGTATCGGCGGAGAGCAGATCACCAAGACCTTCAACGGCTAGCAGATCAAGCTTGCCGTTTTCAAAGGCACGGCGCGTAAATTCCCCCGCTTCCGCCAGCCGCAGGCCTCGGATGCGCAGCGCTTCAAGAATGGCTTTCACACTGGCCAGCGAGCCATGCACATGCAGTTCAGCGCAATCTTCGCCGGTAAAACTGTGGGGTGCAGGAAAGAAGGCGACAAGGCCCTGATCGAGTCGACGCTCGGACCCAATATGGCGCAGGGTCATCTTGCGCGGCGCGGGCACGCCACCGGCCAAAGCATTCAGACTGTCCCGAACCAACGGTCCGGACAGTCTGATGACGGCAACACCAGCCGGCAGGGCGCCGGAGGAGAGCGCCATGATTGTGTCGCCCACCTGCATGAAAGCGCCCTACTCGCGTGATTAGGTATTCATTGAATCGAAGAAGTCGGAATTGGTCTTGGTCTGGCGTACCTTGTCCATAAGGAATTCCATCGCGTCGATCGTACCCATGGGATTGAGGATACGGCGCAGGACATACATCTTCTTGAGGATGTCGCTTTCGATAAGCAGTTCTTCCTTACGGGTGCCGGACTTGGTGATGTCCAGCGCCGGGAAGATGCGCTTGTCGGCAACCTTGCGGTCAAGGATGATTTCCGAATTGCCGGTGCCCTTGAACTCTTCAAAGATCACTTCATCCATGCGCGAACCGGTATCAATCAGCGCCGTGGAAATGATAGTCAGCGAGCCGCCATCCTCGATATTGCGTGCCGCACCAAAGAAGCGCTTGGGACGCTGCAGCGCATTGGCGTCGACACCGCCGGTCAGCACTTTGCCCGAGCTTGGTACCACGGTGTTATAGGCGCGACCGAGTCTGGTAATGGAATCGAGCAGAATGACCACGTCATGCTTGTGTTCGACCAGGCGCTTGGCCTTTTCGATCACCATTTCAGCGACCTGGACGTGACGGCTAGCCGGCTCGTCAAAGGTCGAGGAAATGACTTCGCCGCGCACTGAGCGCTGCATATCCGTGACTTCCTCGGGACGCTCATCGATCAGCAGAACAATGAGATAGCATTCCGGATGATTGGCAGCAATTGATTGTGCAATATTTTGCAACAATACCGTCTTACCAGTACGCGGAGGCGCAACAATCAAGGCACGCTGGCCCTTACCGAGTGGCGCGACGAGATCAAGGAGACGCGCCGAGCGATCCTTGACGGTCGGATCCGGCAATTCCATCCTCAATCGTTCTTCGGGGTAGAGCGGGGTCAGGTTGTCGAAATTGACCTTGTGACGGACAGCTTCGGGATCTTCGAAATTGATCGTCGAAACTTTGACCAGGGCGAAGTAGCGTTCGCCTTCCTTGGGAGAGCGGATTTCACCCTCGACCGTATCGCCTGTGCGCAGACCGAAGCGACGAATCTGGCTCGGGCTGACATAGATATCGTCAGGGCCGGGTAGGTAGTTCGCATCGGGAGAACGAAGGAAGCCAAAGCCATCAGGCAAGACCTCGACCACGCCTTCACCGACAATATCGATATCCTGAGCCGCCAATTCCTTGAGAATGGCGAACATCAATTCCTGCTTGCGCATGGTGGAGGCGTTTTCAACCTCCGATTCCTCGGCAAAGGCCAAGAGTTCGGCCGGCGATTTGGCCTTGAGCTCGCTGAGCTTGATATTCTGCATGTATGCGATGGACCCTTGAGGGAATATCGGAAGAAAAAGTCGAGAAGGGGAAGGTTCGGCACCACGCAGCAACCGGGCGGTCGCGCAAATCAGGTTATGCCTTGCCCCCCTGTAGCGTGATCGCGGGGCTTATTCAAGATTGAAGATGAAATGCCCGTGCGATGTGGCAATTTTTTTCTGCCACGTCGAGGCTGAACGGTGGATTCACGTGAAACGGTGCCCTTCCAATCACTAAAATGGCCGCACGATCACCATGATAACGATGACGATCATCAAAACCGTCGGCACCTCGTTGAGCATGCGGAAATATTTCTGCGGCTTGTCATTCCGATCCTGCGCAAAGGCCTTGAGATGCCGGGCATAAAGACCGTGCACACCGGACAGCGCAATAACGAAGGCTGCCTTGACCCAAGGCCAGATGGAACCCCAGTCCACGATGCCATGTCCAACCATGGCCAGCCCGAAAACCCAAGTCGCAATCATGGCGGGCGTGGTGATGGCGCGGAATAAACGCCGCTCCATAACCTTGAAGGTCTCGGACTGCACCGAACCAATCTCAGCCGTGCTGTGATAGACGAAAAGCCGCGGCAGATAGAGCATGCCCGCCATCCAGGCGATCACCGAAATCACATGCAGCGCCTTGAACCACTCGATCATCACCTGCTCCTAAGCGCCTTTGACCAGTTCGATCACCCGCTCGACATGGGCGATCGGGGTTTCCGGCACAATGCCATGGCCAAGATTGAAAATATGCGGTCGATCAGCCCAGGCCGCCAGAATCGCACGCACCTGACTGTCCATCGCCTCGCCGCCTACGACAAGACGGAGCGGATCGAGGTTTCCCTGAACCGGCAGGTTCGCTGGCAGAGCCGAATTGACGAAGTCGAGCGGGGTCGAATAGTCGATACCCAGCGCATTGACCTTCGTTTGAGCTGCAAAACGCGGCAGGTTGCCCGCGGCACCACGCGGAAATCCGATGATCGGGGCATTGGGGATACGCTGGCGCAGGCCTTCGACAATCCGGCGATTGGGTTCGATCACCTGGCGGACAAAAGCGGCATCATCGAGATTGAGCGCCCAGCTTTCAAAAATCTGTACCACGTCAGCGCCAGCTTCAAATTGAGCGGCGAGATAATCAATGCTGGTCTCGACCAGAATATCCATGAGTCGGTCAAACGCCGCCGGATGCTCCACCGCAAACCGACGCGCCGTCCATTGATCAGGCGAGCCTCGACCGTTGAGCATATAGGTCGCCACCGTCCAGGGCGCACCGCAGAAGCCGATCAGCGTCTTTTCAGGCGGCAGTGCTGCTCGAAGCCGCCGCACAGCCTCTAGAACGGGTGCAAGATGATCGAGAGCCCTCTTCCTCCCCAGCCCTTGTATGCCTTTGGCATCAAGAGGCTCAAGGATTGGGCCTTCCCCGGTCTCAAAACGGACAGATTGGCCGAGTGCATCAGGAATGACGAGAATGTCGGAAAACAGGATGGCTGCATCCAGATCAAAGCGGCGTAGCGGCTGTAATGTCACTTCAACCGCGAGCTCCGGCGTGTAGCAGAGGTCGAGAAAACCTCCTGCCTGTTTCCGAGTCTCGCGATATTCGGGCAGATAGCGACCTGCCTGTCGCATGATCCACATGGGAGGCGTGTTTTGGCGCTCGCCAAGCACTGTCGCCAAAAGAGGTTTGTGTGCCACCGGGCTCATGGTTTCGACCCTTCCAAATCCCTAAAAGGATTCTTTCTATCTTTGTTTCTTTATCTTTATGGCGGTGTGTAGCTGGAATTCACGCTCATTCACAATCACTGGTGTCGGTGACACTTGCGCGCAGCACTATGGTTAATGATGTGTGAACACAGACTCGACTCCCACCGATCACTAGCCTTGCCCAATTCATTAACAAAAGCTTAATCCGGCCTCTGCCGAGTCAACGATTCGATTCCGCCTGTGGATGGGCGCTCTAACAAGTCTCAGAGGCGCCAAACACTTATCCCCAGAGCTTTCCAAAGCCGGTTTTGGTGAGGCACCGCAGCCAGCCTGTTAATGTTTTATTAGCTATGTCGAACAAGTTGGCCGCATCGCCAAACTTGTGAGTCTTACCCACAGATCGGGCTTGAGCTGTGGATGGGTGTGTGGAAAACATGGGTCCATGCTGATCCTTGCTTCAAGCTCAAACACCCGAAAAACCTTGCTGAAGCAAGCGGGACTGACGTTTGCCTCTCTGCCCGCTGCTGTCGATGAGCGCAGCCTCGAAGCGCAGGCAATTACAGCCGGTGCCGATGGGCGCGACATTGCCCTAATGCTGGCAAGGAGCAAGGCAGAAGCGGTGTCTGCCACCCATCCAGGCGATCTTGTGATCGGTGCAGACCAAACGCTGTCTCTGGGCCCTGAACTTTTGCACAAGCCGCAGGATCTTGCGGCGGCTCGCATTCAGCTCGACCATCTTCGGGGCAAGACGCATCGGCTTCACGCCGCTATCGCGCTGGTAAGAGATGGTGAAACCCTTTGGTCCGATATCCAGACTGCGGAACTGACCATGCGGGATTTCTCGTCAGAGGAACGGGATGCCGTATTGCAGCTTGAAGGTGATACCGTACTGGCTTCTGTGGGCGCTTATCGGTTGGAAGGCCCTTCTATTCGCCTCTTTGAGACGGTGAGCGGCGACTATTTCACTATTCTGGGCCTGCCGCTTCTGCCCTTATTGGCGGCTCTGCGCGATCTGGCCCCGGACCTTTTGATGAACGAGACCGTGCCTTGAGTAAAAAAGCCTTCGTCATTGGCCACCCGATTGCCCATTCACGCTCGCCGCTCATTCACGGCACATGGCTAGCCGAATATGGGGTGAATGGGTCCTATGAGGCCATTGATGTTTCGCCAGACGCATTGCCTGGTTTCTTCGAGCGTCTCCGTGCTGGTGAATTTGCCGGGGGCAACGTCACCATTCCGCACAAGGAAGCCGTTTTTGTCCTTTGCGACCATGTCGACGACTTGGCGCGCAAAATAGGGGCGGTTAACACCCTGATCTTCCGGGACGGCAAGGTGCATGGCACCAATACCGACTATCTCGGTTTTCTCGGCAATCTCGATGCTGGGGCGCCTGGCTGGGATGAACGCCTTGAGAATATTGCGGTTCTGGGCGCTGGCGGTGCGGCGCGTGCCATCATTGTCGCCCTACAGAACCGAGGCGTCGGGCACATCCATCTCTTCAACAGAACGCTGGCAACGGCTGTGCGGCTTGCGGAAGAGCTGGGTGGCAATATCTCCGCGCATGAATACGGTTTTTTCAACGTGCCCGCGCCTGTCTTGCAGCTCGTGGTCAATACCAGCGCCGTAGGCATGCATGGCACGCGATTCGATGAGATCGATCTGTCTCGTCTACCCAACAGCGCTGTGGTGACCGATATCGTCTATACGCCGCTCGAAACGCCGCTTCTGGCCGATGCCAAAGCGCAAAACCTGCGCACCGTTGATGGGTTGGGCATGCTCTTGCACCAGGCCGTACCGGGCTTTGCTGCCTGGTTTGGTGTCACGCCACAGGTGACGCCGCAATTGCGGGCGCGTGTAGAAGCGACCTTGGACCACTGATAATGCGCAAGATCGGCATTACCGGTTCCATCGCTACCGGCAAATCGACCCTGCTTGCGGCCTTTGAAAAGGCTGGCGTGCCTATTATTTCCGCCGACGCGATCGTGGCCGAACTCTATACCGGAGATGCCGTTCAGCCTGTGGAGGCCCTATTTCCCGGCGTGGTCACTAATGGGAAAATCGACCGGCAGGAACTCGCGCGTCGGCTGGCGCAGGACACGTCGGGTTTTGCAAAGCTCGAAGCGGTGGTTCATCCGCTCGTGCGGCGCAAAATCGCCGATTTTCTCAAGACTGCCGAAAAAGAGGGACATTTTGCTGCCGCTGTTGAAGTCCCGCTTCTCTTCGAAAGCGGCCATGACTACGGCTTTGACATCATCGCCGTCACCCATGTTGATGAGGCCATCCAGAAACAGCGTATTTTGGCGCGTCCGGGTATGAGCGTGGAAAAGAAGCAGACTTTGCTTGCCCGTCAAATGCCACAGGCCGAAAAGATCAGGCAGGCAACATGGCTTTTCGATACGGCGCAATCGCGCGATACAATCGACGCCAAAGTGGCCGGGCTGGTTGCTGATCTCAAGGTGGAAGCAGGAAGACAATGATCCGGGAAATCGTGCTTGATACTGAAACCACTGGTCTTTCACCGCAAGGTGGTGACCGGCTGGTTGAAATCGGCTGCGTCGAGCTGATCAACCACATTCCAACCGGCAAGCATTTTCACGTCTATATCAACCCACAGCGCTCCATGCCTGAAGAGGCGTTTCGCGTGCACGGGTTGAGCGAAGAATTCCTCTCTGACAAGCCGCTCTTCACCGACATTATCGACGACTTTCTGGCTTTTATCGGTGATGCCACGCTGGTGATCCATAATGCGCCGTTCGATATGGGCTTTCTCAATGCCCAGTTGATCAATGCCGGTCGAGCCGCACTTGCCAATCCGGTGATCGATACGGTCATGGTCGCCCGGCAGAAACATCCCGGCGCCCGCGTCAGCCTTGATGCTTTGTGTAAGCATTACGGCATCGACAATTCGCGGCGCACCCTACACGGCGCGCTGCTCGATAGTGAGATTTTGGCGGAAGTCTATCTCGAACTGATCGGCGGCAAGCAGGTCAGTCTGGCACTGATGGCCGATGAGCAATTTTCCGGCGATGCTCTTGTGGCCGATCGTGTTCCAGTTCGCCCGCGTCCCACACCGTTAGCCCGTCGTATTCACGTGAGTGAAGCCGAAGCGCATAGTGCCTTCATCGAAAAAATGGGCGAAAGCGCCATTTGGGTGAAATATACCGTTCAGGACGCAGCGGAATAAAAAAAAAGCCCCAGCGAACCGGGGCTTTTCTTTGATTATTAGATCAGCTCAGTTGAGCTTTTCACCCTCGGGTGCCGGCGCTGGTGCAGCACCCGGGACACCGCCCTGAGCGGCTAGCTTGGCAAGGTTCTGCCGATATATTGCCGAGAAATCGACCGGCTCCATCATCAGCGGCGGGAAACCGCCCTGCTGGGTAACGCTGGCCAGAACCTGGCGGGCAAACGGGAAGATCAGGCGCGGGCATTCGATCATCAGAAGCGGCGAAAGCTGGGCTTCCGGCACGTTCTTGAGCCGGAAAATGCCGCCATAGACGAGTTCCACATTGAACAGAACGGTCTCTTCGCGATTGGCCTTGGCATTCAGCGTTAGCTCGACGGCGTAGATCTCGTCATTCTGCTTCTTAACGCCAACGGCGATGGAAACGTTGAAGGCCGGATTGCCGCCACCTGCGAGCAGAGCAGCCGGAGCGCCCGGGTTCTCGAAAGAAAGATCGCGGATATACTGACCCACCAGATTCATGCTGGGCGCGTTTGCAGGCTGCGGCGCAGCCGTGCCCTGAGTGTCGTCGGCCATTGATTGGTCCTTCTTAAGACGAAATTTCAAAGAAATCTGGGGCGCTGGCTAGCATTTTTGACCCGGCTGAACAAGCCAAGCGCGTTATTTCCGCTCATCTCGCCAATCATCATTGCTGGCATCGATAATGCGAGGTGGCTCACCATATGGGTCGGCCGGATCGCCATAGCTGCGATAGGTTGTAGTTGTCTCCACCACCCGAACGCGCCGCGCCAAAGAGGAGAACATCCATTCCCGCACGGGCGGGAGCAAGAGAACGAGCGCGACCAAGTCGCCAAGAAAACCGGGAATGATCAGCAGAATTCCCGCTAGTCCGATCAGCATCGTATCGAACATGGCTCGGCCCGGAATGGTGCCCGCGCTCATATTGGAGCGCAATCTATTGACCACATCGAGCCCCTGTCGGCGAAGTAGCAGCACTCCGGCAACGGCAGCCAAGACAACCAGCGCCAATGTAGGCAAAAGCCCGATGGCCCGACCGACCACAATAAAAAGGGCGATTTCAATCAGCGGCAAGGCCAGGAAACCGAAAGCTAAAAAGCGGGCCAAGAGCGGGTCCTCATCAGGTTTGGCCGGGGCGAGCGCGGCAAAATAAAACTCGCCCCATCGTGAACTGGTTTTGAGCTAAAGCTTTGACTATATATAGGTCCAGACTGGCGCGAAACGAGCGCCGCAACGCGTTTTTATCGACGCCTCCTGCCCAAGGTGCCTGATTCATGGACGAATTTCTCGACCTGCCAACCCTTATTGCCATTGTCGTGGCGGTATTTGTCGTTTTCCGCCTGCGTTCGGTTCTGGGCACGCGGACGGGCAATGAACGGCCACCGGTTGACCGCAGCCGCTCCACCCCGACAGAAAAGAATGCAGCCAATGACGAAACGGTCGTTCCGCTGCGTCCTCGGCCCGCTGAGCCCGATCTTGACGATGAACGCCGCGCCCGCAAGCTCGAAGCCGAAATCGAACAGGTCTCGGCAGGCAATGCACAATTGGCGGCTGGCCTTAAGGAAGTTGCTGAAGCTGATCCAGGCTTTACGCCAAAATCGTTCCTTGAAGGCGCAAAACAGGCCTATGAGATGATCGTCACCGCCTTTGCCGAAGGCGATCGCCAGACGCTGAAGAACCTGCTCGAAAAGGACGTCTTCGAGGGCTTCCAGCGCGCCATCGCCGACCGTGAAGCGGCTGGCCAGAAGGTCGATTTTACCTTTGTCGGCCTGCCCAAGGTCGCCATTGTCGATGCCGATTACGACAAGAAAAACATCAATGTGACGGTCGATTTCCACGCTGAAGTGGTTTCGGCAACGCGTGACAAGGATGGCAATCTCGTCGAAGGTAATGCCGATTCTGTTCAGATCATTGCCGATGAATGGACCTTTGCCCGCAATCCGAAATCGCGCGATCCCAACTGGAAGGTCGTCAGCACCTCCCAGCTTGATTAAATCTCTGCGGCAGGCCCTTCGTTCATGTCAAAGCGTGACAACAAGCGCCTGCCGCCTGACTTCCACCTCTGGACGCATGTCACGGAGAGTGTGGAGCCCTTGCGGCGTAAGGGCCTCCTGAAACTGGGCAGTGGCACCCTGCCCGTTCCCGAGCTGGAACCCGCGCCACAGATCAAAGCGCCGCCCAAAAAGCTGAAACCTGCCAAGCCATTCCTGCCGCCCTATCAGGCCCCAATGCCGATGGCGAAAATGCCCGAAAAAGCGGTGGACCCGGCCATCCATAAAAAGGTGCGACGCGGTCGCATCGACATCGATGGCACCATCGATCTGCATGGCATGACGCAGAATGAGGCGCGCGAAGTGCTGTTTCGCTACATCACTACAAGGGCGGCGCGGGGCGCCCGCACTATTTTGGTGATCACCGGCAAGGGTCTCAAAACCGACAATGACTATATTGCCGCCATGAGTGAGCGGGGGATTTTACGCACGATGCTGCCCATCTGGTTGTCCGAGCCCGGGCTCGCGCCGCTGATTTCCGGCTGGAGCATTGCCGCACGCGGTCATGGTGGTGAGGGGGCGTATTATGTGCGCCTGCGTCGCCAGTGACCCCGCTTGGCGCAAAATTTCGGGCCCTGCGTGAAGCGCGCGGTATATCCCTCAAGGAAATGGCGGCGGCACTCAACGTTTCGTCCGCTTATCTGTCAGCCCTCGAACACGGCAAGCGTGGCCAGCCCACCAGCTTTCTCCTCCATCGCATCATTGCGTTTTTCAACGTCATCTGGGACGAGGCTGAAGAACTCCAGCGCCTGGCGGAAATTTCTGATCCCAAAGTGACTATCGACACCGGCGGCTTGGTGCCCGAGGCGACCGAACTGACCAATCGCCTGCGCGACAACATTGAGCGGCTTGAGGCGGAAGATTTGAAGTTCTTGCGCGATGAACTTGTAAAGCGCGCGGGCCGGAAGCGCTGAGGCGCCGACCTTGCACTGAACGGCACCTCCCCCTTGACGGGGGAGGCTGGGAGGGGGTGCGCCGCAAGCGCAATGCTGGCCGTCACCCACCCCAGCGCCGCTAAGGCCTTCGGCCTAGCTTTGCCACCCTCCCGCAAGGGGGAGGATGAATGAAAGATCAGAGCACGAACTTGCTCAGATCCGTATCTCCGGCCAGTACGCCAACCTTCTCGCGCACAAAGGCGGCGTCGATCTTGACTGTCTGCCCGGCCCGGTCCGGCGCATCGAAGGAAATTTCCTCGACCAGCCGTTCCATCACGGTCTGCAACCGGCGCGCGCCGATATTTTCCACCGAGGAGTTGACCTTCACGGCCGCGTCGGCAATCGCCTCAATGGCGTCCTGCGTTACCTCGAGCGTTAGCCCTTCGGTGCCCATCAAAGCCACATATTGCTTGATAAGGCTGGCTTCGGTGTCGTTGAGGATGCCGATGAAATCCTCGCGCGTCAGCGCCTTCAATTCCACGCGGATCGGCAGGCGGCCTTGAAGTTCGGGCAGGAGATCGCTCGGCTTGCTCACATGGAACGCGCCGGAAGCGATGAAGAGGATATGGTCGGTTTTGACTGGTCCATATTTGGTCGCAACCGTCGTGCCCTCAATCAATGGCAGCAGATCGCGCTGCACGCCTTCACGCGACGGCCCGCCCTGCACGCCGCCCTCGCGGGCCGCGACCTTGTCGATCTCGTCGATAAAGACGATGCCGTGATTTTCCACCAACTCGATGGCTTCGCTCTTGAGCTGGTCCTGATCGAGCAGCTTGTCGGCCTCTTCGGCGATCAGGGGTTCATAAGCGTCCTTGACCTTGATCTTGCGCTTGACCCCGCGCCCGCCCATGGCCTGCTTGAACATGTCCGAAAGGTTGATCATGCCGATGCCGCCATTGGGCATGCCAGGAATATCGAATCCCCCTGTATTGGCCGCCGGCTGCATTTCGATCTCGATTTCCTTGTCGTCGAGATCGTTATTGCGCAGCTTGATGCGGAAACTGTCGCGCGTGGATGGCGTGGCCGAAGTGCCGACCAAAGCATCGAGCACGCGCTCTTCGGCATTGTGATGGGCCTGTGCCTGCACATCGCGGCGGCGCTTATCACGCAGAACGGTGATACCGGCTTCCACCAGATCACGAACGATCTGCTCCACATCGCGGCCAACATAGCCGACCTCGGTGAATTTGGTGGCTTCCACCTTGACGAAAGGCGCCTGTGCCAGCCGCGCCAGACGGCGCGAAATCTCTGTCTTGCCGACGCCGGTTGGCCCGATCATCAGGATATTTTTGGGGCTGACCTCGCGGCGCAGCTCGGCAGGAAGCTGCTGCCGACGCCAGCGATTGCGCAAAGCAACCGCTACAGCGCGCTTGGCATCGGCCTGACCAACAATATGGCGGTCGAGCTCGGAAACGATCTCGCGCGGGGAAAAATTGGTGTCACTCATGTTCTGACTTTCCTGGTGCCTTATCGAGGAAGCGCACCATCAGGTGTTCGTCGAGATATCGACCGTTCACGAAGAGATAGCGGGGCTCGGTGCCGTAGATTTCAAAGCCCAGCTTTTTATAGAGGCGGATGGCCGGCTCATTTTCCGACCAGACGCCGAGATGAATCTGGATCACCCTGTCCTTGGCATAGTCGAGCAGATGCTCGATCAGCGCTTTGGACATGCCGGTGCCCCGATGCTCGGGTTTCACATAAACCTGGATCATCCAGCCGCGATGCCGGTCCTTGTGGCCCTCATTGCCCAGAAAGGCATTGATGCCGCCAAGCGACCCATCCGGCAGAAAAGCCCCAAAGATGGTCAACGCTTCGAGCGTCTGCCGAATATCTGCATCCGACTTCTGCTCGAAGGCTTCCGCCGATGACAAAAAGGCTTCGGGATGGTTGGCCAAAGCTTCAAGCCGGATGGCGCGATAAGCCGCCGCGTCATCAACGCCTAATTGCCGGATTGTATAGGTCACGCGTCCAACTCGATGGTTTCGACCGTCACATTGCCATTGGTATAGACGCAGATTTCTTCGGCGATCTTCATGGCGCGGCGCGCAATATCCTCGGCATCGAGCTCGGTCGCCTGATGCAGAGCCAAAGCCGCCGAATGGGCATAATTGCCGCCCGAGCCGATGGCGATGACGCCGTGATCCGGGGTCAGCACGTCGCCATTGCCGGTGAGGACGAGCGTGTCCTTTTTATCGGCCACGATCATCATCGCTTCGAGCTTGCGCAGATAGCGGTCGGTGCGCCAGTCCTTGGCCAGTTCCACCGCGGCGCGCATCAGCTGATCGGGATATTGCACCAGCTTGGCTTCGAGCCGCTCGAACAGGGTGAAAGCGTCGGCGGTGGACCCGGCAAAGCCGCCGATCACCTTGCCGTCTGCCAACCGCCGCACCTTCTTGGCGCCATGCTTCATCACCGTGGGGCCCATGGAGACCTGGCCATCGCCAGCCACCACGACCTTATTGCCCTTGCGCACGGAAACGATAGTGGTCCCGTGCCAGCCGGGATTTGTGTGTTCACTCATTGGGGGAATTACTCCGAACTGTTGAGTGATATTTAGGGGCCCCGGCAGCGATTGCAACCTGAAGCGCCCTAACCCAATCTTCACGCAGGCGTGCCTATCTGCTACTCACCCGCCATCCGCCGGAGACACACCCATGCGCAAAGCCAAAATTGCCCGCAAGACCAACGAGACCGAGATTTCCGTTTCGATCAATCTCGACGGCACCGGCAAGCATGCGATGAAAACCGGCGTCGGCTTTTTCGACCACATGCTGGACCAACTTTCGCGCCACTCGCTGATCGATATGGATGTCACCTGCAAGGGTGACCTGCACATCGATTCCCACCACACCGTCGAGGATGTCGGCATTGCCTTGGGTCAAGCGCTCAAGGATGCGCTGGGCGACAAAAAGGGCATCCGCCGGTATGCCTCGTCCGACTTGCCTATGGACGGCACTTTGACCCGCGCCGCGCTTGACGTGTCCGGTCGCGCCTTTCTCGTATTCAAGGCTGAGTTTTCGCAAGGCAGGATCGGCGACATCGACACCGAACTGTTCCGCGAATTCTTCCAGGCCTTCGCGGTCAATGCCGGCATCACGCTGCACATCGAAAACTTCTATTTCGACAACAACCACCATCTGGCCGAGTCGATGTTCAAGGCCGTGGCCCGCGCCCTGCGCGATGCGGTGGAAATTGATCCACGTATGAGCGATGCCGTGCCCAGCACCAAGGGCACGCTCTAGGCTTTCGTTTCCAGTGCTTTTGCACTAGAGCAGCGTCAAACACCAAGTGTCACCCCGGCGAAGGCCGGGATGGCACCGGGGTCGTGGAGAATATGCCATGAGCACCATCGCCATCATCGATTACGGCGCCGGCAATCTGCGTTCGGCCGCCAAGGCTTTCGAGCGCGTAGCCCATGAACGCGGCAAGGGCGACGAGATCATCGTCACCGCGGATCCCGAAGTGGTCCGCAAGGCTGACCGCATCATGCTGCCCGGCGTCGGCGCCTTCGCCGATTGCATGGCCGGACTTGAAGCGGTCTCCGGCATGATCGAGGTGCTGGACGAAAAGGTCATCAAGGGCGGCGCGCCCTTTCTTGGCGTCTGCGTCGGCATGCAGCTTCTCGCCAGCGAAGGCCGCGAAAAAACCGTGACCAAAGGCCTCAGCTGGATTCCTGGCGCCGTCGAAAAGATCGCCCCTTCCGATCCGGCACTGAAAATCCCGCATATGGGCTGGAACACGATTTCGGTGAGCCGCCCTCATGCGCTGCTTGCGGAGGTCGAGACTGGGCCGAACGGTCTGCACGCCTATTTCGTCCACTCATATCACTTCAAAACCGACGATCCGGCGCACACCATTGCCACCACCGATTATAGTGGCCCACTCACCGCCTGTATTGGTCGCGACAACATTTTCGGCACCCAGTTCCACCCGGAGAAAAGCCAGGCGCTGGGTTTGAAACTGATCGAAAACTTCCTGGGATGGACCCCATGAGAAGCCCCCACCCAGCCTCCCCCGGAAGACGGGGGAGGAGCCGCATCGTGCATGTGGCACTGTCCATGATTGAACGCCGGCCCGCTCCTCCCCCTCCTGAAGGGGGAGGTTGGGTGGGGGTCTTTTCCGCGAGTACACAGCCATGATCCTCTTCCCCGCCATCGACCTCAAAGACGGCCAGTGCGTGCGCCTCAAGTTGGGCGATATGGAGCAGGCTACCGTCTTTAACGACGATCCCGCCGCACAGGCAAAGTCGTTCGAAGAACAGGGCTTTGAGTACCTGCATGTTGTCGATCTCAATGGCGCCTTCGCTGGCGAGAGCGTCAATGGCGCGGCGGTGGAGGCGATCCTCAAAACTGTAAAATTCCCTGTTCAGCTCGGCGGTGGCATTCGCAATCTCGGCCATATCGAGTCCTGGCTGGACAAGGGCCTCGCCCGCGTCATTCTTGGCACCGTCGCCGTCCGTGATCCGGCATTGGTGAAAGAGGCCGCGCAGAAATGGCCCGGTCAGGTCGCCGTCGGCATTGATGCGCGCAAGGGCATGGTGGCGGTGGAAGGCTGGGCGGAGACGTCCGAGTTGTCCGTCATCGAACTGGCCAAGCGCTTTGAAGGGGCGGGCGTCGCCGCCATTATCTATACCGACATCGACCGTGACGGCGTTCTCGCCGGCATCAACTGGGACTCGACGCTGGAACTGGCCCGCGCCACCTCCATCCCCGTCATCGCCTCGGGCGGTCTCGCCTCCATGGCCGATATCGAGCGCATGACCCAACCGGATTATGCGGTGCTCGAAGGCGCGATTTCAGGGCGAGCCCTTTACGATGGACGCATTGATTCACGTGAAGCACTGGCGATGTTGAGAGCGGCATGAGTGCGGTCGCCAGACGTTTCCCATGGAAAGTCTATGGTCTGGCGCTGGTCCTGATCGTGCTCTTCGCCACCGCGCCATTGATCGGCGTGGTGATTGCGAGCTGGCTCGCCGAGGCCAATAGCTGCATGCTCAATGAAGGATCGGTAAATCCCTGCATTATTTTCGGCATGGATTGGGGCGGCGCGCTCTATACTTTGTTCGTGCTCGGCTGGTTCATGCTGGCCACCCTGCCCTTGGGCGGCGGCGCGCTGATCGTCTTTGTCATTGTCTTCATCATCCACTATCTCGCTTGGCGCAACGCACAGGATGCCCAATGAGCCTTAAGACCCGCATCATTCCCTGCCTGGACGTGGCCGGTGGCCGCGTTGTGAAAGGCGTCAATTTCGTCGATCTGGTCGATGCCGGTGATCCGGTGGAAGCGGCCATGGCCTATGACGCGGCGGGCGCGGACGAGCTGACTTTTCTCGACATCACGGCCAGTCACGAAGGTCGTGACACCATTTTCGACGTCGTGGCGCGCACCGCCGAGCATTGCTTCATGCCGGTGACGGTGGGCGGTGGCGTCCGTTCTGTGGATGATATCCGCAAGCTGCTGCTGGCCGGAGCCGACAAGGTGGCGATCAATTCCGCCGCCGTGAACGATCCCGATTTTATCGCCCGGGCGGCGGACAAATTCGGCAATCAATGCATCGTCGTCTCGGTCGATGCCAAACAGCGCAGCGATGGCGGCGCTGGCTGGGAAATTTTCACCCATGGCGGCCGTAAGCCGACCGGCATCGATGCGGTGGAATTTGCCGCAAGCATGGTCGAGCGGGGCGCTGGCGAATTGCTGGTCACCTCCATGGATCGCGACGGCACCAAGTCCGGCTTCGATCTCAAGCTCACCCGCGCCATTGCCGACAGCGTCGAAGTCCCGGTCATTGCCTCGGGCGGCGTCGGCACCCTGCAGCATCTGGTCGAGGGCGTCACAGAAGGTCATGCCAGCGCCGTGCTGGCTGCCTCGATTTTCCATTTCGGCACTTTCACCATTCCCGAAGCCAAGGCCTATATGGCCGAACACGGCATCGCCATGCGGATGGACTTCGCAGGCGGCCAGGCGGCTTAAGTCTGACGTGACGGTTTGCCGTTTTTTTGCTCTAAGCGTCTCAACACACACGATGTCACCCCGGCGAAGGCCGGGGTCCATCCTGGGATCTCAAGCTGGATCCCGGCCTTCGCCGGGATGACACCGAGGATGAGGAGCCTTCCCAGCCCATGACTCTCGAAGAACTCGAAGCCCGTATCGCCCTCCGTGCGGCGGCCTCGCCAGAGGACAGCTACACCGCCAAGCTGATTGCTCGTGGCATCAACAAGGCGGCGCAGAAGTTGGGCGAGGAAGCGACGGAAGCTGTCATCGCAGCCGTCAGCAATGATCGCGCCGAACTGGTCAAGGAAAGCGCCGATCTGCTCTATCATCTGCTCGTCGTGCTCAAGGCCGTCGACCTTCCCCTGGCGGAAGTGATGGCCGAGCTCGATGCGCGCACCGCCCAGTCGGGTCTGGCTGAAAAAGCATCGCGCAAGGATAGTCTCTGATATGGCCAAGCGCCCACCCGCTCTCGACCCCTATCGCCACTTTACCAAGCAGCAATGGAGCGACCTGCGCAACGGCCAGCCGATGACGCTGACCGAGGACGACATCAAGCGCCTGCGCGCTCTGACCGACCCGATCTCGCTGGCCGAGGCCGAGGAAATCTACCTGCCGCTGTCGCGTCTGCTCGCCTACTACGTCGAAGCCATTCAGGGCCTCAACGCGGTCTCGACCCGCTTCCTCAATACGCCGAACGACAAGGTGCCCTTCATCATCGGCGTCGCCGGTTCGGTGGCGGTGGGCAAATCCACCACCTCGCGTATTCTCCAGGCTCTGCTGTCTCGCTGGCCATCCAGCCCCAAGGTCGATCTGGTGACGACCGATGGGTTTTTGCACCCCAATAAGGTGCTCCAAGACCGCGGCCTGATGCAGCGCAAGGGTTTCCCCGAAAGCTACGACCGCGCCCGCTTCGTCAATTTTCTGGCTGACATCAAATCCGGCAAGGGCAAGGTTTCGGTGCCGGTCTATTCCCACCTCGTCTATGACGTCGTTCCCGGCGAGGAAGTTATTATCGACCGGCCCGACATTCTGATCGTCGAGGGCCTCAACATTCTACAGCCCGGCGAGCTGCCACAGGATGGCGCGCCCATTCTCTTTGCCTCGGACTTCATCGATTTCTCGATCTATATCGACGCCGATGTCGAGGATTTGCGCGACTGGTATGTCAACCGCTTCTTCCGCCTGCGCGAAACCGCCTTCCGCGACCCCACCTCCTTCTTCCGCAAATTCTCCGAAATGAGCGAAGAAGAAGCCGGCGCCTTCGGTCGCAATGTCTGGCAGACCATCAACCTGCCCAACTTGCTCGAAAACGTACTGCCCACCAGAGGCCGCGCCGATCTCATCCTGAAAAAAGGCAAGGATCACCGCGTCGAAGAGGTCAAGCTCAAGCGGCTGTAGCGACTAAAGATGGACCACCCGGTCAAGCCGGGTGGTGACGATTGTTGGAATTGCCAATACAATCACACCGTCATTGCCCGGCTTGATCGGGCAATCCATCTTTAGTGAGCGCCCTAATACGTCCCCTGCTGCGGCTGGCTGAGAATGATCAGATTCCCATCCGGGTCCCGCAGCTTAGCCGTCTTGAAAAAATCCCCGATTGCCTTGGCCACTGGTTTGATGCCGTGCATTTCGAGCCGCGCCAATTCCTCGGCAATGTCATCGACGATCAGCATGATGACGCTGGCGCCCGCGCGGTCCTCGTCACTCATGACATGCACCCAGCCACCGCCGGGCAGTTTCCATTCGGCCACATCGGCCATGGTGCGCGCGTCGGCGGGGCGGCCAAAAAGATATTCGTACCAGACCAGAGAATTGGCGAGGTCTTCCACCGCGACACCGGCCAGCACATTGGTGAGGGTCATGGACAGGTCCACTTTCTCTTTTTGCTTTTGCGAATCGTAGCACACTTGCACGCAAACGGGCACCGCAGTTGGCGGCGCGGTCCCGCACTGCTATAGGCGGGACATATGCAGGGAGTTTGCGGCATGACCAGATTGCGCATCATCATTGCGGGCGCGGGCGGACGCATGGGCGCTGCCAATATCCGCGCCGTCGCCGCTCACCCCGATTTAGAACTGGTCGGCGCGCTGGTCCGCCCCGGCTCGACCGTCCTCGGGCGCGATGCGTGGGCCATGGCGGGTATCGATGCGCTGGGCGTCGCCGTCTCTGACAATCCGGCGGCATTGGTGGATAAGGCCGATGCCATCATCGATTTTTCTACGCCTGCGGCAAGTGTGGCGCTGGCTAAGCTCGCTGCACAATATGGCCTCATCCACATCATCGGAACGACCGGCTGTCTTGAGGCCGAAGACGCAGCCATTGCAGAATCGGGCCGAAATGGTGCGCGCATTGTGAAATCCGGCAATTTCTCTCCCGGCATGGTGGCGCTGGCTGTTCTGGTCGAAAAGGCCGCCGCCGCGCTGTCGGACTATGATGTCGAAGTGCTCGAAATGCACCACAATCTCAAGGTCGATGCGCCCTCGGGCACGGCGCTGATGCTGGGCGAAGCGGCCGCCAGGGGGCGCAATATTTCGCTCAAGGATCACTCGGTGCGGGTGCGAGACGGCCACACTGGCCCACGCGAGTTCGGAACGATCGGCTTTGCCACCCTGCGCGGCGGCAATGTCATCGGCGATCACATGGTGATCCTCGCTGGTCCCTCCGAACGCATCGAACTCAATCACCGTGCCCAGGACCGTACGATTTACGCCAATGGCGCCATCAAGGCGGTGCTATGGGCCCACCGGCAAAAGCCGGGCCTCTATTCCATGGCCGATGTGCTCGGCCTCTCCGACTAAACCTTAAGGACAAAGATATGACCGGCACACTCATTCTCGTTCGCCATGGCCAGAGCGAATGGAACCTCGAAAACCTCTTTACCGGCTGGCGCAATCCCAACCTGACCGAGCAGGGTCAGGGCGAAGCGCGCGCCACCGGCAAGGCGCTCAAGGCTGCCGGCATCGTGCCGGACCTCTATTACACCTCCGCTCTGCGGCGCGCTCAGCACACGCTCGATCTGATGCTCGAAGAAATGGGCATTCTCAACGTCACCATAACCCGCAATATCGCGCTCAACGAACGCGATTACGGCGACCTGTCGGGTCTTAACAAGGACGATGCCCGCAAGAAGTGGGGCGAAGAGCAGGTTCTGATCTGGCGCCGCTCCTTCGACGTACCGCCTCCGGGCGGTGAGTCGCTTAAGGACACTGCGGCCCGCACCCTGCCCTATTACGAAGCCGAAATCCTGCCCCAGCTCAAGGCCGGCAAAACCGTGCTGGTCGCCGCGCATGGCAATTCTCTGCGCGCGCTGGTCATGGCCATTGAAGGCCTGACACCCGACGAAATTCTCGCCCGCGAAATCGGCACTGGCGAGCCGACCGTTTACAAGATCGGCGCCGACGGCAAGCTCGAACAGCGCGTTACTCTTTGATGATGAAGGGGCTGGCTTCGCTGGCCCCTTTCTCTTCCTTGGGCTCGACATAGAGCTTGAGCGTCAGCATGCGGCCCACGGCATAGATCGGCGTGGCCAGCGCAATCCCCATAATCCCGAACATCGTGCCCAGTACCGTCATGATGCTTAGCGACCAGGCTGGTGACAGCTTGATGATGCGCTGTTGCAGCATCGGCGTCAGGATATAGCCCTCAAGGTTCTGGATCAGGAACAGCCCAATAGCACCAAGGATCAGCACATTGGTGTCCTGCGCTGCCAGGGTCAGCAGCACCGGTACCGCCGAAAAGATCGGCCCGAGAAATGGAATAAAGTTGAGCGCGCCGGACAGAAGACCCAGCACTGGCGCGTTCGGTATGCCAAGTGCCCAGAGCAGCAGGAAGACCAGCGAACCAATCAGAACCATCATGGCCAGCTGCGTCACCATCCAGCCGCGCAGCGCCTCCCCGGTATCGCCCAAAGCCGCTGAGATGCGCGCCCGGTGACGGCGCGGCATCAGCAGCAAAAAGCCATCGCGATAGGCCGCGGGGTCAATGGCAAAGAACAGGCCGAGAAAAATGATGATGACGGCATTGCTGAAAATGCCCAGCGTCGAGCCGAACAACGAACTGGCCTGATTGAATAGCCCTCCGGGATCAGGGAAGAGAGTCGTCACCATCGTTTCGATGTCGGAGCGGCTGATCTCTCCCACCAGACCTAGCTCCTGCAACTCGCCATAAAGACGGGTAATTTCGCTGACCAGCAGGCGGAACAGGTCCTGCACATTGCGCCAGAGGCTAACCCCGCCCAGCGAGAAGGCGACAATAACAAAAATGAGAATTGTGACGCTGACCAAAACCAGCAGTATCGGACGGGGCCATGGTGCGATGCGACCGAGGGCACGCACTGCGGCATCCAGCACGCAGGCAATGAGAATACCGGCAAAGATCAAGAGGATCGGTGTAGAAACATGCCAGGCCAGAAGCAGCGTGGCGGCGAGCAAAACGCCGGTAACGATAGCGCGCGTGCTGCTGGTCATGAAAAATTCCCCGAATTGCCTCTTCCCTGACTAACGCATGAAGCGTCGAGGATTTCCAGCACCAACCGGATTCACGTGGAACTCTTCGCCGCGGCCGCTACGCGGCAAAATCGGTCCGGTGGACCGATTTTAGCGGTGAAGGCCACGAAGCCTATGGCTGAGTGGCGGGCAGAACGTGAACCTCGAGGGCCATGAGAGCTGTGCTCGAATGGCTCGGTATCTGGGACTAGTAAACCCTCATCCCCGCGTCGAAACCACCCCCGCTTCCCATCCAAGAATCGCCCGCTTACGCGGCATGCCCCAATGATAGCCGGTCAGCGCGCCGGATGTGCCCACCACGCGATGACACGGCACCACAAAACTGATCGGGTTCTTCCCAACCGCCGCCCCCACGGCGCGCGAGGCTGTCGGCTTGCCAATATGCTGCGCTACGCTCGAATAGGTCGTTGCCCTGCCCACCGGAATCTTGAGCAATGTCTCCCAGACCTTCACTTCAAAATCCGTTCCGATCAGCACCACCCGCACAGGCTGTTCTGCGGACCAACGCGATGGCTCGAATATGCCAGCAACCAGCGGAGCGATTTTTGCATCGTCGCGGCTGAACCGTGCCCTGGGCCAGCGATTGGCCAGATCTTCGAAAGCGGCTTCGACGCTCATATCCGCATCGGCAAAGCCAAGTCCCGAAATGCCATATTCGGTAGCCGTTACCACCGCAGTGCCGAATGGCGATGGCGCCACGCCCCAGATCATGTCGATCCCCGCACCGCCGGCCCGGAAGGCACCGGGCGGCATGGCCTCGTAGGTGACAAACAAATCGTGCAGCCGCGAGGATGAACTCAGGCCCACTTCATAAGTGGTGTCGAGCACGCTGGCCTGATCACGCAGCAGGCCTTTGGCGTGGTTGAGCGCCACGGCCTGCGCAAAGCTCTTTGGCGACAATCCGCACCAGCGCCGAAACAGATCGGTCAATTGCCGCTCGGTCAGGCCAAGGGCGCGGGCAAAGCGCGGCAGGTCGGTGGCGTCCGGGCCATGTTCGCTCAGATAACGAATGGCGGCGCGGATAATGTCGTAGTCGCTCTCGGGAGCAAGGCTTGCAAGCTGGTTCATATCCGGCTCTTTCATCGATACCGGTTTGCCTTAACCCTGCACCTGCCGCATGGCGACCCGGATTTGACCAAGTTCACGCGCCGCGTTTTGCTTGCCGCAAGGCTGCACCAAAGGCTTTGGCGAAGCTCGATTTGTCATTTCGGCCGAGAAAAGCCCCCAGCTCCAGCTCGCCTGTGGGGTGACGCAGGAAAATGCCGGTGGTCCGTTCATATTCGTCGCGTGCCAGCCGCAATTTCACATCTGCGGGCTCAAAGCGTTGCATGGTCTTTTCCGCTCCGGGTCGCGCCTCGCTGATTTCCAGCTGATCGGGCCACAGCGTCACATTTTGTAAATGCTGACTGCGGCGTTTCTGGCGCATGCCGAATGCAGCCAGCCCACCACCAGCCAGACCATAGGCCACAAGCCCGGGCGCAAGAAATTCAGGAACGGCGAGAAGAAAGGGCACGCCAACAATGAAGGTTAGGGCAAGAGCAAGCCAGCCGCCGGCCGTCTTGAAGGAACGGTCGGGTCGCAACGTGGCCGCAAACAGGGGCGTGGTCTTGGTGACTTGCATCGGGAACTCTCTTGCTCGAAATACTGGCAGAGATTCGAGAGCGAGAGAATGGCCATGCCTAAAAAAGTGAAGGCTTTGAGCAAGGCAGACGCAGAGGCGATCTTCGAGCGCTTCCACCAGATCGAGCCCGAACCCAAGGGCGAACTCGACTATGTCAACGCCTTCACTCTTCTGGTGGCCGTGGTGCTCTCCGCCCAAGCCACCGATGTCGGCGTTAACAAGGCGACAAAAAAGCTCTTCGAGCTGGCGCCCTCCCCCGCGGCCATGGTGGCTTTGGGCGTTGAGACCATCACCGAACATATCAAAACCATCGGGCTCTATCGCGGTAAGGCAAAGAATGTTTTTGCCTTGAGCCAGATTCTGATCGACCAGCATGGCGGCGAAGTGCCTGACGATCGCGAGGCGCTTGAAGCGCTGCCCGGCGTTGGCCGTAAGACCGCCAATGTCGTGCTCAATATCTGGTTCAAACAGCCCACTATTGCAGTGGATACCCACCTGTTCCGCGTCGGCAACCGCACCGGGCTCGCGCCCGGTAAGAATCCCCTCGAAGTGGAAAAGGCGCTACAAAAACAGGTGCCCGCCCGCTTCATGCTCCATGCCCATCACTGGCTGATCCTGCATGGCCGCTATATCTGCAAGGCGCGCAAGCCTGAATGCTGGCGTTGTCCGATTGTGGATTGGTGCCGGTTCGAGCCCAAAACGCCCTTCCCCAACAAGCCCCTTCCCAAACACGTCTAGCTGCCATAACCGCGCGCCATGGCGGCAGCAAAGATCGGGATCAGCAGCAAAACGCCAGCCTGCGCATGAACGAAACGGCGATTGGCTTTGATTTCGGCCAGTGGTGGTGCGTAGTCGGCCAGTCCCTCGCCTGCCTTCACCCAGCGCCTGATCGCTATGGTGGGCGGAATGGTCAGAAGGCCCATGATCAGGAAAGCGCCCATCTTGCCCCAGAAAGCGTGATTGCCCCAATAATAGTTGGCATCCACGCTTCCGAGAAATACGCGCAGCACGCCAACTACGATCACCAGTCCCGCCACCACGCCATAGGCCGCATCGATCCTTGCAAGCTGGTTGATCCGCGCCCCCGAAAGGCCCGGACGCAACAGCGCAAATTCTGCAGCAAACAGGGCGACGAGCGTAAACACCGCGACATGATGGGCCGAGGCCAGAACCAGGTCCCAATCCATGGGAAAGCTCCATGTTGACAATGCTCACATGATTTCTGCATATGTAAACAATGTCAACATCATCGCAAAATGCGCCCTATCATCATGGCAATCTCCGTCAGGCCTTGCTTGAGGCCGGATTGATCATTCTCGAAAAACAGGGCGAGGCTGGCCTTGGCTTGCGCGATCTGGCGCGAGCGGTGGGCGTGTCCTCGGCTGCGCCCTATCGCCATTTCGATAGCCGGGCTGCTTTGCTGGAGGCATTGGCGGTCACCGGCTTTCAGCGCTTCACCGCCCGCATGCAGGCCGTTATGGCCAGTGCGCCGGATGATCCACTGGCAGCCATGGGCAAAACCTATGTGGTTTTCGCGCTGCAAAATCCCAATCTGTTTCGCCTGATGTTTTCGCCGCAATTGAAAAAAGACGCCCGACCGGGCCTCAAAATGGCCGCCGACACCGCCTTCGACACTTTGCGTCAGGCCGTGGGTAATGGCGCCGACGCGCGCATTCGGGCGCTGGCCGCCTGGGCCAAAGTCCATGGCCTGGCTGTGCTGTTGTTGGACGGCCAGATTGCTATCCGCGCGGGTGAAGATAGCGAAGCACTCGTCGCCGAAATCATTGGCTCGCTCTGACATTGCCCGATCCGGCGCAATGCTCTAAACCGGCCAACGGCCAATTTTGCAACCAGCGCCGGACCCCCGCATGACCCAGACCCGCTTCGACGTGCTGACCATCGGCAATGCTATTGTCGATATCATCGCTCCGGTAGAGCCCGGCTTTATTGAAGCCGAAGGCATGCAGAAGGGGATCATGCACCTGATCGATTCTGATCGGGCCGAAAACCTCTATGGCAAAATGCCTCTGTCGCGGCAGCAGAGTTCGGGCGGCTCGGCCGGCAATACCGCTGCTGGTGTCGCTTCGCTCGGTGGCCGCGCCGCCTTTGTCGGCAAGGTAGCGGACGACAACCTGGGCGACGTATTCGACACCGATATGAACAATCTCGGCGTTCACTACACAACTTCGCGCCTCAAAAACGGCGCGCTCACCGCCCGCTGCATGATCTTCGTGTCCGAAGATGGCGAGCGCACCATGAATACCTATCTCGGCGCCTGCCACGAGCTGACCGAACGCGACATCAATCCCGACGAGATCGGCGGCGCCGCCATCACCTATATGGAAGGCTTTCTCTGGGACCCGGTAGAGGCCAAAAAAGCCTTCGTGCTGGCCGCCCATTATGCGCACAAGCATGAGCGCGCTGCCGCCTTCACCCTGTCAGATCCCTTCTGCGTCGATCGTTATCGCGCCGAATTCCTCGATCTCATCCGCTCCAAGACAATCGACTATGTCTTTGCCAATGTGCATGAGCTGAAATCGCTCTACCAGACGGATGATCTGGGCGAGGCCGTGCGAGAAATCGCCAAGGATGCGGAAGTTGCTGCCATTACCATGGGCGCCGATGGTGCCATGGCCGTGTTCAATGGCGAGGTGATTTCTGTTCCCGCCTTCCCGGTTGATAAAGTGGTGGACGCCACCGGCGCCGGCGACCTCTTCGCCTCCGGCTTTCTGCTCGGTCTTGCGCGCGGCCAGAATATGGACACAGCCCTCAAAACCGGCTGCCTCGCCGCCTCGGAAGTCATTTCCCATATCGGTGCGCGGCCGCTGATCGATCTGAGTGACTTGACCCGTCAGCATGGATTGGCCGGATAGCGCCGCAGCGCCTTTACATCCGCTTTTGAGAAGCAGAGTTAACTCTGATCCTATTGGCTTGTTCGCTTGTGCCAACACAAACGCCGCGCTGCCCTCGGGCTTGACCCGAGGGCCTGTAGGAGAGCCCCAATTTTCTAGCTTCTTTGCGGAGGCTGACGGCCCTCGGGTCAGGCCCGAGGGCAGCCTTGTGGTGGGGACGAACTTGGCATTCAAACGTCCAAGGCGAAAACCCTAAGCCAAACTCACCCGCTTCCCGTCCATCTCCGCCAATATCGCCCGCGCTGCCGCCGCCGGATCGCCAGCCTCGATGATCGGACGCGCCACCACCAGATGGCTGGCGCCAGCCGACAAGGCTTCCGCCGGGCCCATCACCCGCTTCTGGTCGCCCTTGGCAGCGCCGGCCGGACGGATGCCGGGGGTTACCACGGCCATTTTCGGGCCGACAATGGTGCGCACCATTTCGGCCTCATGCGGCGAGGCGACCAGCCCGCCGATCCCGGCATCGCGCGCCTGCTGTGCCCGCAGCGCAACGAGCCCTGCAGTATCCCGGGCAAATCCGGCCTCTGCCACGTCCGCATCGTCCATCGATGTCAGCACCGAAACGCCGAGCACGCATAGTCCCGATCCTGCCGCACCGCGAACGGCAGCCCGCATACATTGGGGATAAGCATGAACAGTCAGCATGGTCGCGCCGGTTTCGGCAATTGCCGCCACGCCTTTTTCGACCGTGTTGTCGATATCGAGCAGCTTGAGGTCGAAAAACACCTTCTTGCCAGCCGCCAGCAATGTCTTGCCCAGCGCGAAACCGTCGGCGCCATAAAAACACTGATAGCCGATCTTGTAGAAATCCACTGCATCACCGAGGAGCGAAACGATCTCCTCGGCCCGTGCGCGTGACGACACGTCGAGCCCTACGATCAGTTGACCGGCCATTTTTCTCTCCCGCGATGTGCTGTATTCCGCTTCGCCTAGACCAATTTGCGGGTCCCGGCAAGCCAGTCAGGCAAACCAGTCCGGCCCGATTTCTTCCATCGCCGTCCATTCGCTGAGCAATGTGCCCGCCGCCATATCGAAGATAAACCCGTTGCCGCCGCCTCGGTCGGCCCAGCGGCTCTGGTCTTCTTCACGGGAAATAGCACGTCCGCCAATATGGCATTTGAGCAGCGTGCCCACCGCGCCATGCCCGCAGAAAACTGCAAACGCATCGGTGGGAATGTCGGCCAGCGCCATGCGCACGCTTCCGACAATCCGCTTCTGCGCGTCGACCGCTCGCTCCCAGCCACTAACGCTCTCCTCTGGCGCTGCAAAGAAGCGGTCGGCATGGTCTTCAAACAGGGCTGGCGGTAGAAAGCCGGTGGCGCTGCGATCATTCTCGCTCATATCATGATCGGTGAGGATGGGCGTGCCGGTTGCTGCGGCAAGGATTTCGGCCAGCTCCAGCGCCTTGGTTTCGCGGCTCGAAAACAGAAACGCTCCGCCCGGCACAATGCCGCGCGCGACAAACGCCTCGGCCCGCGCCCTGCCTTCGTCTGAAAGCCCCCAGAGCGGAACCGGTACATTCGGGTCCATGCGCACCTGCGGATGGGTCAGGTAAAGCGCCCGCAATCCCTAGCTCCGATTGATCTGGGTAAGATCGGTCACCATGGTTTCAACCTTGCGGATAATGGCCTTCTCGACCGGCTCGCCATTCTCGTCGAACGCCCCTTCCGCCGGGCCGATCCCGAGCAGACCCGGCACCACCAGTCCGCCGATTTTGCTGAGGCTGTCCTGCAGGTGGCTCAGCGCCCAGATCGTTCCATATTTGCCCGAGCTGACCCCGCCAATGCCGAATACCGCATGGCGGAACGGGCTTGGTTTCTGCCGCGAGAGCCAGGCCAGCACATTCACGAGAAGCGGCGGCAGTCCGCCATTATATTCCGGCGTGGCGATGAAGATGATGTCGGACTTGCGCCAGAGCTCCGCCAGTTCCCCCGCCGCCTCGGGCACATTGTCCGGCTCGAGGTCTTCATTGAAAATCGGCATATCAAAATCGGCGAGGTCAAGATCGGTCACCTCCACACCGGCCTCCCGCAGCTTGCGCCCGATATGCAAAGCCAGCTTGCGGTTTTCCGATCCCTTGCGGATCGACCCAGACAGGGTAATTGCCGTCTTCATTTTCTCTCCAGCGCGCTACTCTGTCGAAATCGGCTTCCGCCATTCGTCAGGATGATAACCGGGTAGGATAAGATTGCCCGGCGCATTCAAGCATAAGCGCCTTCAGGAAGGAACGCTCCATGTCTGCCATGATTTTCGTCAACGTGCCGGTTCGCGATCTCGATGCGGCAATGGCCTATTACAAGGCGCTGGGTTTTGCGCATAATCCCGATTTCACCGACGAAACTGCCGCCTGCGTGGTCATCAGCGACACGATTTTCGTCATGCTGCTCACTCATGCCAAGTTCAAGGAATTCTCGTCCCGCCCGATTCCGGATCCCAAAGAGCAGACACAGGCGCTTTATGCCCTGTCCCGCGACAGCCGCGAGGCGGTGGACACGATCGCAGAAGCGGGCCTTAAGGCCGGCGGGTCGGAATATCGCCCGGCGCAGGATATGGGCTTCATGTATTCACGCGCCATCGCCGACGTGGATGGCCACGTCTGGGAATATGTCTGGATGGATATGAGCGGCATGCCCTGAGAACCGTACCGCAGGGCAAATCGCGCCAGTGGCGCGATTTGAGGTGAGCAGGCCATGAAAGCTATGCTCGAATGGCACGAACACTCAGTCCTTCTCATCTCCCTCTAACAGAAGGTGGTGTGCAGCGCCGGATGGGGGACGCTAATGGGCTCCTCAGCCTTCATTCCATTCGAACGTAGCTCTTACGACCTTACCCGCCATTCGAGCACAGCTCTCATGGCCTTAAAACCTAAAATCGCCCCGCCGGGGCGATTTTGCGCGCAGCGCCGGTTTTAAGCCTCAAACATCTTCTTGAGTTTGTCGAAAAAGCCGCCAGAATTGGGGCTGGTCTCGCTGGTCTCAAGCGCAGCGAATTCTTCGAGCAGTTCACGCTGGCGCTTCGACAAATTCTGCGGCGTCTCGATATCGAGCTGCACATAAAGATCGCCGACATCTTTGCTGCGTAGCACCGGCATGCCCTTGCCCTTCAAACGCACGCGCTGGCCCGGCTGGGTGCCGGTTGGCACTTTCACCTTGGCCCGGGATTGATCGAGCGTCGGCACTTCAAATTCACCGCCCAGCGCCGCCGTGGTCATGGCGATGGGAACGCGCGCATAAAGGTCCGCGCCATCGCGCTGGAATAGATTGTGCGGGCGGATGGAAACGAAAATATAGAGATCGCCCGGCGGGCCGCCGCGCAATCCCGCTTCACCCTCATTGGCGAGCCGAATGCGGGTGCCGTCCTCGATGCCCATTGGGATATCAACCGACAGCTTGCGATTCTGCTGCCGACGGCCCTGGCCACCGCAATCGGTGCAGGGCTGGTCCATCATTTCGCCACGGCCCTGACAGACCGGACAGGTGCGTTCGATGGTGAAAAAGCCCTGTGCAGCGCGCACCTTGCCGTGGCCATTACACTGGCGGCAGGTATGGGTGCCGGTGCCGGGCTTGGCGCCATTGCCATCACAGGTTTCGCAGGTGGCAAGGCTGGGCACGTCGATCTCGACCGTGCTGCCCTCAAAACTCTCTTCGAGGTCGATTTCGAGATTATAGCGCAGGTCGCTGCCACGCGTCTTGGCGGCTCCGCCGCCGCGGCGTCCACCGCCCATGAAGTCGCCAAAAATGTCCTCGAAAATATCGGACATCGAGGAAGAAAATTCGGGCCCAAACCCGCCCGGACCACGGCCCCCGCCCTGCTCGAAAGCGGCGTGGCCAAACCGGTCATAGGCGGCGCGTTTCTGGCCGTCTTTCAGCGTGTCATAGGCTTCGTTGATTTCCTTGAATTTGGCTTCCGCCTCGGCATTGCCCGGATTGCGGTCCGGGTGAAACTGCATGGCGAGCTTGCGGTAGGCGCTCTTGAGGGCGGCATCGTCGGCGCCCTTCTGGCAGCCGAGCACCTCGTAGAAATCGCGTTTGGCCAAGGTCAAATCTCTCTTCGATCGCGCCACACACGGCGTCGCGTCTAAAACAAACAAAAGCCGGCGCGACCGGCATTGTCCCGCATATGGGCAGGCGCGGCGGTATTAGCAAGGGGAAGCGTCTGGATCAACCAACACGGATTCACGTGAAACTTCGAGCCGTCCCGTAAGGCAAATCTCTCCAGTGGAGAGATTTGAGGCGAGAAGGCCATGATACCTATGCTCGAATGGCGCGGCCAAACGCACCGCCATCTCCACCCGTCACCGCCCGGCTCGACCGGGCAATCCATCTCTCTTGCGCGACACCCCCAAAACAAAAAGCCCCGGCGTTTCCACCGGGGCCTTCATATCGTTCAGACAGACAACTTACTTCTTATCGTCGTCCTTGACCTCTTCGAAGTCAGCGTCGACGACATCGTCGTCATCTTCATCCGCCGTGCCATTGGCCTTGGCTTCGGCTTCCGCCTGAGATGCCTTGTACATGGCTTCGCCCAGCTTCATGGAAACTTCGGCCAGCTTGCCGGTCTTTTCCTTGATCGCTTCGGCATCGTCGCCTTCCAGAACCGACTTGAGATCGGCAATGGCGGCTTCGATCGCGGACTTGTCTTCAGCCGAGACCTTGTCACCGTAATCAGCCACCGACTTTTCGGTCGAGTGGATCAGCGATTCGGCCTGGTTACGAGCTTCCACCGCTTCGCGCTTGCGCTTGTCGGCTTCGGCATTGGCTTCAGCGTCCTTGACCATCTTTTCGATGTCGGCGTCGCTGAGACCACCCGAGGCCTGAATGCGGATCTGCTGTTCCTTGCCGGTGCCCTTATCCTTAGCGGACACGTTAACGATGCCGTTGGCGTCGATGTCGAAGGTGACTTCGATCTGCGGCACGCCGCGCGGTGCGGGCGGAATACCGGCGAGGTCGAAATTGCCCAGCAGCTTGTTGTCTGCCGCCATTTCGCGCTCACCCTGGAACACCCGGATCGTCACAGCCGACTGATTGTCTTCAGCGGTCGAGAAGGTCTGGCTCTTCTTGGTCGGAATGGTCGTGTTGCGATCGATCAGGCGGGTAAAGACGCCGCCCAGGGTTTCAATGCCGAGTGAAAGCGGCGTCACGTCGAGCAGCAGCACGTCCTTGACGTCGCCCTGAAGCACGCCGCCCTGAATGGCAGCACCAAGCGCCACCACTTCGTCCGGGTTCACGCCCTTATGGGGTTCCTTGCCGAACAGCTGCTTGACCGCTTCCTGCACCTTGGGCATGCGGCTCATGCCGCCGACCAGCACGACTTCGTCGATCTGGCTGGCGGAAACACCGGCATCCTTCATGGCCTGCTTGCAGGGCTCGATGGTGCGGGCGATCAGGTCGTCGACCAGCGATTCGAGCTTGGAACGGCTCAGCTTCAGCGTCAGGTGTTTTGGGCCCGAAGCGTCGGCGGTGATGAAGGGCAGGTTGATTTCGGTCTGCGTCGCGCTCGAGAGTTCAATCTTGGCCTTTTCGGCAGCTTCCTTGAGGCGCTGCAGAGCGAGCTTGTCGGAGCGAAGGTCGATGCCCTGCTCCTTCTTGAACTCGTCGGCCAGGTAATCGACCAGACGCATGTCGAAGTCTTCACCGCCCAGGAACGTGTCGCCATTGGTCGACTTCACTTCGAAGACGCCATCGCCGATTTCCAGAATCGACACGTCGAATGTACCGCCGCCAAGGTCATAGACCGCGATGGTGCCGGAATTCTTCTTGTCGAGGCCATAGGCCAGCGCAGCCGCAGTCGGTTCGTTGATGATGCGCAGCACTTCAAGACCGGCAATCTTGCCTGCATCCTTGGTGGCTTGGCGCTGGCTATCGTTGAAGTAAGCCGGCACGGTGATCACCGCCTGCGTGACGGTCTCGCCGAGATAGGCTTCGGCGGTTTCCTTCATTTTCTGCAGGATCATGGCCGAGACCTGCGACGGCGAATACTTGTCGCCCGAGGCTTCCACCCATGCGTCGCCATTGTCGGCAGACACAATCTTGAACGGCACAAGGTTCTTGTCCTTGGCCACGACCTTGTCATCATAGCGACGACCGATCAGACGCTTGACGGCGAACAGCGTGCCTTCGGGATTGGTCACGGCCTGCCGCTTGGCGGGCTGGCCGACGAGACGTTCGCCGTCCTTGGAAAAGGCGACCATGGAGGGCGTGGTGCGCGCGCCTTCCGCATTCTCGATCACTTTGGGATTGCTGCCGTCCATCACGGCGACGCAGCTATTGGTCGTACCAAGGTCGATACCGATAACTTTAGCCATTTACTCAGCCTCTCTTTCAGCGAACCCATAACAAAGCCCCATGCGGCAGCCTTGTGCCCCTCGCGGGTCGGGTCCCTCGTAGGATTAATGTCGCCCGTTGCCGGGCCTCGGGGCGTATATAGGGGGGTGTGGGAAGGGCTTCAAGCGCACAGAACAAGAGTTTTGCCTTGCTTTTTTGCAAAGCAGCGCCACCCGGGCTGGCCGGGCGGCGAAAGCGGGTCAGTCTTGGATCGTATAGCTATCGAGCGTGCAGATATCGATCTGTGGCTCGACCAGTTCGGCCCCGTTCTCCATCACGAAGCGGAAGTCATAAAGGCACTGGTCCGAGCCATCGCCAATCGTGGCCGTGGCCTGATAACCGGCCTCGAGAATCCCGCTATCGCCCAACAGGTCCTCGCCCCAGTTGTTTTCATTGCTGGGCGTGGTGAAGAAATAATGCAGGTCGACCGAGCTGTCGTTGATGATTGTGAATTCAACGGTCTGTGCTGCCGCAGGCGCAATGGCGGCCACGAGCAAAAGGGCGGCAAGGCCGCCCGCGAGATTCTTGTGCATGGAAAATTCCCTCAAACCGGGCGTTTCGCGCCGGTCCGACATATCTGCCACTGCTGGCGACGCGCGCCAACAGAAATTTGCTGTCTGATGGGAGTCAAACCGTCTCTTTCCAACCGTCTGCTCCGGGCCTAGAACGCGGTTATGCTCACCACAGGCACAGTTCTTCTGCACGACAACCAGACCCCGCACGGGCAAAGCCTGCTGTTTTCTGCGCCGCGCGAAGTGCTGGTGGCCCATGATGCAGTTTCGGCGCGTGCAGCATTGACCCGACTGGCCCAGGCTGGCGCAGATGGTCTCTGGGCCGCCGGCTATCTCACCTATGAGCTTGGCTTTTTGTTCGAGGAAAAGCTGCACGCCCTGTTGCCGGAGCGGAGTGAAGCACCTTTGCTCTGGTTTGGCCTCTATGATGCACCGCGCCCTTTGAACACTGGCGAGGTCAGTGAGATGCTGGCCCCCGCAGCAGAAGGTCGCGCCGTGGACATCAAGCCCGGTCTGGATTTTGCTGCCTATGAGACCGCCTTCAACCGCGTAAAAGACCTGATCGCGGCTGGCGATACCTATCAGGTCAACCTGACCATGAAGGCTGGTTTCCAGCTCGACGGCACCCCCCTCGGCCTCTATCGCACCCTCGCCCAGAGCCAGCCGGTCGCCTATGGCGCCTATATTGATGCGGGCGATCACCATGTGCTCTCCCGCTCCCCCGAACTTTTTGTCTCGGGCACTGGCAATCTCCTCAAGGCGCGGCCCATGAAAGGCACGCTAAGACGTGGCCGCACCGCCGCTGAGGACGAGGCGGGGCGTTTGGCGCTGGCCAGCGACGAAAAAAATCGCGCCGAAAACCTGATGATCGTCGATCTTCTGCGCAACGATCTCGGCCGCATCGCCGAAATCGGCTCGGTCGAGGTGACCGACCTCTTCACCGTTGAAACCTATCGTAGCCTCCACACCATGACCTCGGGCATTACGGCGCAGAAAAAGCCGGGCGTGGGACTGGCGGAAATGCTGGAAAACCTCTTCCCCTGCGGCTCGATCACCGGCGCACCAAAAGTCCGCGCCATGGAAATCATCCATGAGGTCGAAGCTGTTCCGCGCGGTATTTACACCGGTTCCATCGGCTATATCGCCCCAACAGGCGATTTCAGCTTCAATGTCGCCATCCGCACCGCCGTCATCCACGCAGACGGACGCGGCGAAATCGGCATTGGCGGCGGCATCGTCGCCGATTCAACCGCCGGGGCCGAATATGAGGAGGCACTGCTCAAATTGAAATTTCTTTCCGATCCGGCCCCGCCGGTGACCCTGATCGAAACCTTCAAATGGACGCCCGGCGAAGGCTACGCGCTGCTTGATCGCCATCTCGATCGCCTGCTTGGCTCGGCCACCTACTTCGCCCTCCCTGTCACGCGACAGGCCGCGACCGATTTTCTCGAAACCCAGAGCAGGGGCTGGTCCGAGCCGATGCGCGTCCGCTTGACGCTCTCTGAAACAGGCCTCGACCTCACCGCCGTCTCCCTGCCCCCGAACCCCGCCAAATTCCGCTTCGCTGTTCCGCCCGAACGGCTTGATTCGGCCTCGATCTGGTTGGCCCACAAAACCACCAACCGCGCCTTTTACGATGCGCCGCGTGAGCGCGCCCATGAGCGTCACGCTCTTAATGAAGTCGTCTTTCTCAACGAGCGCGACGAACTGACCGAGGGCTCATTCACCAATCTGTTCATCGAGAAATCCGGTAATTTGCTCACGCCTGCCCTCTCTTCCGGCCTCCTGCCCGGCACGTTGCGCGCCGAGCTGATCGCGCAAGGCAGGGCAGAAGAACGCGTCCTCACCCTTGCCGATCTCGCCTCCGCCGATGCAATCTATCTGGGCAATTCCGTGCGCGGTCTCATTCGCGCCGAGTGGGTAAGGGAATATGACGATGACGCTTGAGATTGGCCCCGATGACGTTCTGGTCGTTGTCGATGTGCAATATGACTTCCTGCCCGGCGGCAATCTGGCGGTGGCGGGCGGCGACGAGATCGTGCCGCTGATCAATAAGCTCGCCGGAAAATTCAAAAATGTCGTGCTGACGCAGGACTGGCACCCGAAGGATCACATTTCCTTTGCCAGCCAGCACGCTGGCAAATCTCCGTTCGACACCATTGAGCTGGACTACGGCACCCAGGTCCTCTGGCCCGATCATTGCGTCTGGAACAGCCACGGTGCGGAAATTTCCCGCGACCTCCAAATACCTCATTCCCAACTCGTCATCCGCAAGGGCTATACCCGCGCCATTGATTCCTATTCCGGCTTTCAGGAAGCCGACCGCGAAACGCTGACCGGCCTTGCCGGCTATCTCGGCGAACGCGATCTCGGTCGTCTTTATATCGTCGGGCTCGCCACCGATTTCTGCGTCGCCTGGACCGCCATTGACGGCGCAGCCGGCGGCTTCGACGTCACCGTGATCGAAGACGCCACCCGCCCCATCGATTCGAACGGCTCGCTCGAAAAAGCCTGGGCCGATATGGACGAGGCCGGTGTGCAGCGCATTCAGAGCCGAGAAATATTGGGCTAGATCGCGTGCCGCAGGCAAATCGCTCGAGTGCAGCGATTTTAGCGAGCGAGGCCATGAGAGCTATGCTCGAATGGCGGGGTAACGAAAAAGGGCGCCCGACAGCGCCCCTTCAACTCAATGCAAAACCGGCTCAGGCGCTCTTGTCGACGCCATCGCCTTCCGGCTGTGGCGCAGCGCCGCCGCCCTTGGCCACGCCAACCATGGCCGGACGCAGCACACGCTCGCCAATAGCAAAACCTTCCTGCACCACCTGCACCACCGTGCCCTCGGGCACATTGGGGTTTGGCACTTCAAACATAGCCTGATGCTTGTGCGGATCGAACTTCTGGCCCGCCGCTTCGATCTTGGTCACGCCGTGCTTGGCGAGCAGCCGCTGGGTTTCGCGCTCGGCCAGCTCGATGCCTTCGATCAGGCTCTTGAGCGTACCGTCGGCAGTTTCGCGCACATCGGCGGGAATCATCACCAGCGCCCGGCTTAGGGCGTCGGTGGCCGAGAGCATATCGCGGGCAAAACCGGCAATGGCATAGGAGCGGGTATCGGCCACATCGCGCTCGGTACGCTTGCGCAGATTTTCCATTTCGGCGGCGGCGCGCAGAACGCGATCCTTCAGATCGGCATTCTCGGCCTGCAAAGCCTCAACGGGATCGACTTCCGGCGTTTCGATTTCCGGCACGTCAACTTCCGGTGTTTCGCCCTGGGCGGCGTTTTCGTCGCTCATTTCTGCCTGCTTCCGTAAAAGGTTAGTCTCTTGCCTCGCCATATCGGCCAAGCGCGTTGGCAATTCAAGCTTATCGCCGTGTAGAAATTGGTCCAGTGGACCAATTTAAGGCGAGAAGGCCATGAGAGCTATGCTCGAATGGCGGTCATTAGCGCTTGCGCGCCATCATCGCCGAGATGACATTGGCAGTGTAATCCACCACCGGCACGATCCGCGCATAATTGAGCCGTGTCGGTCCGATCACGCCCAGAACCCCGACGATTCTATCGTTCGCATCCTTATAGGGCGAGAGGATCACCGACGATCCCGAGAGGGAAAAGAGCTTGTTTTCCGAGCCGATAAAGATGCGCACGCCCTGCGCCCGCTCCGCATCGCCGAGCAGATCGAGCAAGCCATCCTTGCTTTCGAGTTCGTCGAACAATTGACGCATCCGCATCAATTCGTCGCTCGCCATGGCATCATTGATGAGATTGGCCCGCCCCCGCACGATCACGGTCGGCGCGCCATTGCCCTTGGGGTCGGTCAGCGTTGCGATGCCCGCATCCACCAGCTTCTGTGTCAGCTCGTCCAGCTCCGCCCGCTGCTCGGCCCGTCGCTCCTGCAAGACTTTTCGCGCTTCCGAAAGCGTCCGCCCCACCACGTAATGGGCCAGATAATTGCCTGCCTGCTGCAAAGCGCTCGCCGTATAACCCGGCGGCAGGTCGAGAATGCGGTTCTCTACCTGCCCATCGGCCCCCACCATGATCGCCATGGCTCGGCTGGCATCGAGCCGCACGAATTCGATGTGCTTGAGCACCATATCGGCCTTCGCCGCGATGACCACGCCCGCGCCCTGGCTTAGCCCTGACAAGAGCGAGGAGGCTTCGGTGAGCAGGTCTTCCACCTGCCGATGCCCGGCATTGCCTTCGATATGGCGGGAAATCTGGCTGCGCTCGGTTTCGTCGACGCTGCCCAGTTCCAGCATTGCATCGACGAAAAACCGCAGGCCCTGTTGCGTCGGCGCGCGGCCTGCCGAGGTATGCGGCGCTGCGATCAGCCCCAGATCTTCAAGATCGGCCATCACATTTCGGACAGAGGCGGGCGAAAGTTCCACCTGCAAAAGCCGCGACAAATCCCGCGACCCGACCGGCAGGCCGGTATCGAGATAGCGCTCCACCAGCCGCCGGAAAATCTCTTGGCTGCGGGAGTTGAGCACGGAAAGAAAGTCTTCGGCCTGTCTGGTCATCTGGGTTTGACTAAAATCGTCCGCTTTAACCTTGGTCTATCATTTAAGCGCATAGCGCCCATCCGCCAAGCGTCGGGCGCTTGTGGGCGGGTTCGATGAGGGTTAAGACGCAGTTAACGCCAAAAACCGACTGGACTTATGATGCGGCCATCCGGACGTCAGCCCTCCGATATGCGGGCAGTGACCCTCGAACGAAACGTTGCCATGAAAGCCGAAGGCTCCTGCCTCGTTGCTTTTGGTAATACGAGGGTCCTGTGCACCGCCTCGGTCGAAACCTCTGTTCCCGGCTGGCTGCGCGGCAAGGGCAAGGGCTGGGTCACCGCCGAATATGGCATGCTGCCCCGCGCCACCGGCTCGCGCACCCGCCGCGAAGCAACCGCTGGCAAGCAATCGGGCCGCACGCAGGAAATCCAGCGCCTTATCGGTCGCTCCCTCCGCGCCGTGGTCGATCTCGAAGCTTTGGGCGAAGTCCAGATCACGCTCGATTGCGACGTGCTTGAAGCCGATGGAGGTACCCGCACTGCCTCGATCACCGGTGCCTATGTCGCGCTGGCCGATGCCATTGCATGGATGGAAGAGCGCAAGCTGAACAAGGGCGTGGTGCTCAAGGATAGCGTCGCCGCCATTTCCTGCGGCATCTATCGCGGCACGCCCGTGCTCGATCTCGACTATCTCGAAGATGTGGAAGCGGAAACCGATGCCAATTTCGTCATGACCGGCTCCGGCAAATTCGTCGAAATTCAGGGCACCGCCGAAGGCGCCCCCTTTTCCCGCGAAGAGCTCGAAAGCCTCATGGGCCTTGCCGAAAAGGGCATTGGCGAATTGAGCATTATGCAGAAGACGGCTCTGGGCGCATGATGTCCTGGCTCCGATCCCCTTCAGCCCTCATCCGCTTTTCTTTCTTTCGAAAAGACAAGGCCATGGTGTCGCGTAGACCACACGCGGCGGATGAGGCGGGTTTCCGCCATGACAATTGCCCCATCTGGAACGACATCCAACGCGCCCTCGACGGAGCCAGCAAATGACCACCATTCCCCGCCTCCGTCCCGGCACGCGCCTCTGCATCGCCACCCACAATGCCGGCAAGCTCACCGAATTCCGCGAATTGTTCGCGCCTTTCGGCCTCGAACTGGTTTCCGCCGGTGAGCTCGGCCTGCCCGAGCCGGAAGAAACCGGCACCACCTTTGCCGAAAACGCCCGCACCAAGGCCCACGCCGCCGCCAAGGGCGCCAATATGCTTGCCCTCAGCGACGATTCCGGCCTCTGCGTCGACGCGCTTAATGGTGACCCCGGCGTCTATACCGCCGACTGGGCTGGCGTCCCGCGCGATTTCAACCGCGCCATGAAGCGTGTCGAAGACGCTCTTGAGGCTGCCGGCGCGATCTCCCCTGGCCAGCGCCGTGCCTCATTCAACGCCACGCTTTGCCTCGCCCATCCCGACGGGCGCGATGTGCTCTATGTCGGCAAATGCGACGGCACGCTGATCTGGCCCCCGCGTGGCGAACAGGGTCATGGCTACGATCCCATGTTCATGCCCGATGGCCACGACATCACCTTCGGCGAAATGGCTGCCGAAACCAAACACTCCTGGTCGCCGGGCCAGCAGGGCCTTTCACACCGCGCGCGGGCCTTTGCGCAATTCGTGGAGAGCCAGATCGATCATGGGTGAGCCACAGGCCGTGAAGCTGTCATTGCTCGCAGGTGGTGCCGCCACCGCCTCCCTCCCCCTTGAGGGGAGGGACCGAGGGTGGGGGTTCAGGCGCTTCCGCGAATCCGAACTCACGCACCTGGTAGGGGCTACTTCAGAACCCCCACCCCAGTCCTCCCCTCAAGGGGGAGGGGGCATATCGAGGCTCATCATGGATCGGAGCATATAAATGGCCCCAAATCCCAACGACCTCTTCGGCATTTACGTCCACTGGCCCTTCTGCGCCGCCAAATGCCCCTATTGCGACTTCAATTCCCACGTCCATCGCGGCCCCTTCGACGAAGATGCCTATGTCGAAGGCTATAAGCGCGAAATCGCCCATATGGCGGCGCTTTCGCCCGGTCGCTTGGTCCAGTCGATCTTTTTCGGCGGCGGCACGCCCTCGCTGATGTCGCCCAAGGCCGTCGGCACCATTCTCGACGCCATTGCCGAGGAATGGCAGATCGACCGCAATGCCGAGATCACGCTCGAAGCCAATCCAACCTCCGTGGAGGTCGATCGCTTCAAGGGTTTCCGCGCTGCCGGCATCAACCGCGTCTCATTGGGCGTACAATCGCTTCGCCCCGGCCCGTTGGCTGAACTTGGCCGCCGTCACACGGTGGAAGAAGCCGTCGCCGCCGTGCGCATTGCTCAGTCGGTATTCGAGCGCTCCAGCTTCGATCTCATCTATGCCCGCCCCAAGCAGACGCTTGAGGATTGGGAAGACGAGTTGAAAGAAGCGCTCTGGTTGGCCCGCGGCCATATTAGCCTCTACCAGCTCACCATCGAGCAGGGGACGCGCTATTTCGATCTGCATCAGGCCGGCAAACTCGCCATGCCCAATGAAGATCTGGCCGCCGATTTTTACGAGTTGACGCAGGAACTGACCGCGCAAGCGGGCATGCCCGCTTACGAAATTTCCAATCACGCCGTGCCGGGCCAGGAAAGCCGCCATAACATGCTCTATTGGCGCTATGGCGAATATGCGGGCATCGGCCCCGGCGCCCATGGCCGTCTCATGGTCAACCACCAGCGCCACGCCACCGCCACCGAAAAAATGCCCTTCGATTGGCTGAAGCGCGTCACCGAAAATGGCCATGGCATGGTCACCGACGACGTGCTCACCTGGGAAGAACAGGGCGACGAATATCTGGTCATGGGCCTGCGTCTCAAGGAAGGCATTTCCCCTTCCCGCTTCATGTCCATTTCCGGCCGCGGTATTTCCGAGCAGCAGATCATGACGCTCAAAGGCTACGGCTTCCTCGAAACCCTCCCCAACGGCAATCTGCGCGTCACCGAGAAGGGTTTTCCTGTTCTTGATGCCGTTGTTGCAGATCTCGCAGCTTAATTACTGTTGACTCCATAAAGGATAAGCAAATTAAATTGCTCTCAACTTTGGGGGCAAAAATGAGAGCTGAAAGTAGCGGTGTTCGACTAGATGAGCTGGACGCAGCTCTGGTCAAGGGAATGATCATTCGTGGCGACCGGCATCACGACATTGCTGCTTGGTTCGGAGTGAACCAAGGGCGGGTTGCAGATGTGAAGAACGGCGATTTATTTCCCGATGTGGAACCCGCAGACGAATCAAATTTACCGCCGGTGGGGCCTTACTCTTCGGGCAAGTCGGTGCATCAAGCCGTAGCCGCATTGGATTCTGCGAAAGTAGCGCTGACTTTGGCGATGGAAGAAGTGGAGAACGCACTTTCCGAGGTTCAGAAAAGAACCTCTGAAACCTAAATCTTCGCCGCTTCCAACGTCGTCACCCCGCCCGTCCCGATCTGCCGGATCACCAGCGCATAATCGCTGCGCCCATTGGCATTGAAGCGGAAGAGGCCATCGCGTCCGGCAAAGCCCGAAGGGTTCGTAAGAAGTGCCGCACTATAGGGCGGATTGGCCAGAGATAGCGTATTCACATTGGCCAGAATCGTCGCCGTATAGGCAATAGTGGCCATTTGCGGCGGTGCCGAACCAAACTGGCGCTGATAATCGCCACGGATGGCATTGAGCCCCGCTTCATCCACTGCTGGAAAGATCGCGCCGGCCAGAGCTGGATTGGCGAAGAGGCTCGAATCATTGGCCCAGTCCGCCGACCCGACGAACTGCACGAAATCCTTGTCCACACCGGCCTGCCGCACCAGCCCGGCAAAAGTGGTCGCGCTCGCCCGATCCGGCAGAAACAGCGCATCGATCATGCCGCTATCCATCATCGGCTTGGCCTGATTGATGATGCCCTGAGCCTCGGACATGTCCGAGAATGTATAGACCGCGCTGGGCGAAAACCCGACCGCCACCGCCTGCTGTCGAAATGCCATGGCCAGCGCTTCGCCATAAGGCGTGGATGGGAAAATACCTGCCGGTCCACGCCGCCCCTGTTCGCGCAGATAGGTCAGCGCCCGCTTCATCTCGGTGTCGGGCAGAACATTGAGCACATAGACGCCCGGCCCCGCCACGCTGCCATTATTGGCAAAGCCGATCAGCGGAATATTGGCCGCCCGCGTTACATTGGCGGCGGCACTGATCTGCTCCGCCGTCACCGGTCCCAGCACCAGTTTCGCGCCGTCCCGCACCGCCGCGTTGGCGGCATTAATCGCGCCTGCTGGCGTGGTCCCGGTATCGCGCAACGTGATGTGGATATTTTCCCCGATATTGGGGCTGGCCTCAATAAAGGCCACGGCAAGTTTGCTGGCATTGGCCAGAGCCATGCCCAATTGCGTCAGCGTCGGGTCGCCCGACAGAGGCAGCAGCAGCGCCACTGGCACCGCGCCGCGCCCAAACCGTTGCACATTGCCAGATGGCGCTGGCGTCATCGGCGTGCCGATCGTACCACTGCCCGGTTGCGAAGTGGCACCCCCATCATCGCCCCATGGCAATGTCAGGCTGCGCGATCCGAGCTGAAACGTACCACCAGAACAGCCCGCAAGCATCGCAGTCAGCCCGATCATCACCGAGCGTCGGCTCCAGTTTGGCGCTTTCGCGTCATTGCTCACGAGATGACATCCTCAACGTGCACAGTCTGTTAACAAACTCGCCCCATTTCGTTAATCAAGGATTGAAGCGTGAAGGATTGGCGATGAGCACCGAGACGAAAGACTATTTTATCGCCGGAAGCCGCCTGTCCGCGCCGCCGCTCGCACCCGGCCTTTATGTCGTCGCCACGCCCATCGGCAATCTGCGCGACATCACCCTTCGCGCACTCGAAACCCTCGCCGCAGCCGATCTTATCCTCTGCGAAGATACCCGCACCTCGGCCAAGTTGCTGGACCATTACGGGATAAGTGGGAAAAAGCAGGCTTTTCATGAACATAACGAGCGCGGCAAAGCCGATGACATTGCCGCCCGCATCGCGTCGGGCGCTGCCATCGCGCTGATTTCCGACGCGGGCACCCCCCTTCTCTCCGATCCCGGCTTTCCGCTGATCCGGGCGCTCGCAGAGCAAAACCTGCCGGTCTTTCCCATTCCCGGCGCCTCTGCCCTGCTCTCGGCTTTGGTGGTGGCGGGCCTTCCCACAGACGCCTTCGCCTTCCACGGCTTTCTGCCCCCCAAAGCCGGCGCCCGCGCTAATGCGTTGAAAAAGCATATCGATTCACGTGAAACATTGGTTTTCTACGAAAGTCCGCGCCGCCTGGGCGATACGCTGGCCAGCATGGCCGAAGTCCTGGGCGATCGGCAGGCAGTGGTCGCTTTGGAGCTGACCAAGCGCTTCGAGCGCACCCACCGCGGGAGCCTTGCCGAACTGGCCGCTGAATTTGCCGACGCCGAGACCAAGGGCGAAGCTGTCATCGTCGTGGCCGGTGCCGCCGAACCCAGCGCCCCCGCCCCCGAAGACTGGCAAGCGGCTCTGAAAGAATCCATGGCCGCTCAACCCCTTCGTGCCGCAGTCGATGAGGTCGCCGCCCGCTTCGGCCTCAAGCGCAAGGAAGTTTACGATGCCGCGCTCGCCCTCAAAGCCTCCAGCTAAGCGTCGTCTCGCGGCGGAAAAACAGGGCCATCGCGGCGAGGCTTTAGCCGCGATGTTTCTGCAGGCAAAATTCTATCGGCTACGCGAAAAACGCTTCAAAACCCCGGTCGGCGAGATCGACCTGATCGCCGAAAAAGCCGGTACGATTGTCTTTGTCGAGGTCAAGACCCGCAGCAAAAATGCTGACGAAGCCATGGCTCTTGGCGCAGTCAATCCTTCTCGCATCACACGCGCCGCGCAATATTGGCTGTCCCGCCACCCAGCCGAAAACGGCAAGGATATGCGCTTCGATGTGATTTTCCTTGCACAAGGGCGCTGGCCACGCCATCTCATCAATGCCTTTCCCGCTGTCTGAGTGATCCCATGAGCCTCAAAGTCGCAGTCCAGATGGACCATGTCGCCACTATCAACCCGCTCGGCGACTCGACTTTCGCCATGATGCTCGAGGCACAGGCGCGCGGTCATGAGCTGCTGCATTATACCCCCGATACACTGTCGCTGAACGGCAATGTCGTCTCAGCTTTGGCGCAGCCGATTACGGTGACGGATGCCGAAAAGGGTCAGCATTTCAGCTTGGGCGAAGCCAGCCGGGTCGATCTCTCCACTCAGGATGTGGTGCTGATGCGTCAGGACCCGCCCTTTGACATGAACTATATCACGCTCACCCACCTGCTTGAGCGCATCCATCCCAAGACGCTGGTGGTCAATCCGCCAGCCGCCGTGCGCAACGCGCCGGAAAAAATCCTCGTCACCGAATTTCCCGAACTGATGCCACCGACTCTGGTGACGCGCGACCGCGCCGAAATCCATGCCTTCCGCAAGGAGCATGGCAACATCATCGTCAAGCCGCTCTATGGCAATGGCGGGGCCGGTGTGTTCTTCATTCAGGAAGGCGACCACAATCTCGCCAGCCTCCTCGAACTGTTCGAGCAGAACTACCGCGAACCCTTCATGGTGCAGCGCTATCTGCCTGACGTGCGCAAGGGCGACAAGCGCATCATCATTATCGATGGCGAGCCGGTGATGGGCCTCAACCGCATCCCCGCCGATGGTGAGGCGCGCTCCAATATGCATGTGGGTGGCCGTCCCGAACTTTCCCCGCTTACGGAGCGCGAGCTCGAAATCTGCGCCGCTATCGGACCCGCGCTCAAGGAGCGGGACATGATTTTCGTCGGCATCGACGTTATCGGCGGCTATCTCACCGAGATCAACGTCACCTCCCCCACCGGCATCCGCGAGATCAAGCGCTTCGGCGGTCCCGATATTGCGGTTCTCATCTGGGATGCCATCGAAAAGCGCCGCGCCTGACGGGGTTGGCGCGGAGCAACAAATGCCCTAGTCCTTGGCTTTGGGTCCGGGGACGAACATGAACACATTCCTTGTCGCATTCGCCACTTTGTTCGCGACGGTCGGCGTAGCCGATATCGCGTTCATCTTTGCGGCTTTGACCAAGGATAATACCCCCGCCCAGCGCCGCATTTTTGCGACGCGCGGTGTGCTGGTGGCGCTCGGCATCCTCCTGTTCTTCGCCGTGCTCGGCAATCTGATTCTGGATGTTTTCGGCATCACCATCCCCGCCCTGCGCACGGCTGGCGGCATTCTGCTGCTGCTTATTGCCATCGACATGGTCTTTGCCCGCCATTCTGGCGGCACCGGCACCACCGATGAGGAAGAGCTGGAAGCTCGCAAAAGCCACGATATTTCGGTCTTTCCGCTCGCCATGCCCCTCATGGCCGGTCCCGGTGCCATCTCGGCGGTGATCCTGCTCACCACCGGTGCGCAATCCGATCTCGAATTCTGGCTGGTCCTGCTCGCCATTATCGTCATTCTGGCGCTGTGCTGGCTGACACTGCTCATCGCCATCCCGATCCAGCGCCTTCTGGGCCTCACCGGGCTTTCGGTGGTGTCGCGTATCGTCGGTATTCTCCTAGCCGCGCTGGCGGTGCAATTCGTCTTCGATGGCATCAAGGCCAGCGGCCTGCTGGGTGCTTAGCGGAGCACGGCCCGGTCGTTAATCAAATCTTAACAGCGCTCTTGATTCCGCCTGAGCACAAGCGCACACAAGACTAACCTTCACAGGAGGAGGGTTTGTCAGATGCGTTTAGCCCTTGTTCTGCTTTTTCTGATCTTTGCGGTTTTTTCGGCCAGCGTCTCGAGTGCAACCAATGCCTATTCGGCAATCGGTGACGCGCCCAGTGCTTGCCGCGCGGATTGCTGATCGGCCCGCGCTGACGGATCAAAACCGACGCCAAAAGCGTCCACACGCCCCTCTGGCGCGCGCATCAACTCATCAAGTGTAAAGCCGGGCCCGCTCGCCTGCGGTTCGTTGGCCAGCAGCAGATCGTCCGCCCGCTGTGGTGCGCGGCTGAGCGGGGTGACAGCCCCCGCCACTTCGAGCAGCCTGATCTGGCCCAAACCCTGATAGGGCGGACGCAACATGGTGGCGGAATCGGTACCCGAGAGCGGGTCGGCAATGGCAAGGCTGATGCCGCCTCCGCGATAAAAGCCGCGTATGGCCTGACTGATATAGAAAGCCAGCTTGTCCGATCCGGCATTGGAAAAATGAATACCATCATCCTTGCGCATCAGCGCATTGGCGCCATTCACGTCCGGCCCATAGGCCGAATAGCGCCCGTCTTCGCCGACAAAACGATCATAGATATCGAGAAACTCCGCGCCGCCCGAAAAGGCCGCCATTTTGTGCAGGGCGCTGATCTGGCTGATGGCCGTTGAATATTCCGAACGCGACATGGGTGGCAGGCCCAGCCAGATCACCGGCTTGCGCGCCGCGCGCAATTGGGCAAGGAACTGGTTGAGGCGTGCCTGATAAGCACTGACCCAGCCATCGCTCAAGGCAGGGTAAGTCTGGCCATTGGAGCGGATTTCCTGCCGGTCATTGACGCCGATGATCAGCACGGCGATATCGAAACTATCGGCAGCGATCTGCTTGGCCAGCGCATCGTTCCAGTCGAAATAGTCGTCGCGCACAAAGCCCGATGAGCTGATCCCCTGCCCCAGCACAATCAGGTTTGGATCATCGGCATAAAAGCGTTCCAGCGCGCGCGACAGATCGATGGCCAGAGAGTCGCCGAATACGGCAAGCCGCGTGGCGTCAGGCGCCTTGTCGATCACTGGCTTTGGTGGCGGCAGGCTGGCCTGGGGCGCTGGTGCAGCGCTGGGCCGTGGCTGTGTGCGCTGGATGGGGGGCGGCGCTGGTTGCGGCTCGCTGCCAAAAAGCAGATCGAACAGAGTGCGCCGCTTGGTCTCGGTCTGCTGCGCCACCAGCACCCGCTCGCCCGTCGCCGCCTGCGCAAAGGCCGGGGCCGCCTCGGCAAAGGCGATAAGGCCGATCAGCAGAACCAGAAGAAGGCGCTTCATCATCAATCCCGAAATTCCGCCCCTCTTTAGCATTCCGACGGCCACAAGACCACGCCGCTCCCGATCGCTTTACCGCGTGGCCGCCTGCAAGGCGTCATAGGTAGACCGGGTCACAAACCCATCGGCGACCTCGCCGCGCATCGCCTGAAAACGCGCATAGGCCGCCTGTGTGACCGGGCCGATACGTCCGTCCACGGCGCCGTCATAAAAGCCCAGCGTTTTCAGGCTCTGCTGAATGGATTGCCGCTGCGAAAGGTTGGGAAAGCTGGTTTCGCGCGGCCATGGTTGCACGAAAGTACCACCGCCCTTGAGCCGATCGGTCAGATGCGCCACCGCCATCGCGTAGCTGTCGGAGAAATTATAGCCCTTGAGCACCAGATAATTGCCACTCATCAGGAATTTTGGGCCGTTCTTGCCTGCCGGAATGTAGAGAAAGATCGGCAGATTGGCGTCGGCAAAGCTGCGCCCAGCAACGCGGGTAATGCCGCGCTCGGCAAAGAAAGCGACAGGCCGTAACTGCTCCCGCGACGCCAGCAGATAATCAAAATCTGCCGGAACCTCGACCTCAAAGCCCCAATCCACGCCCGGCTGATATCCGAGCGCCCGCAGATAGACCGCGCTTGTCGCCAGCGCATCGGCGAGCGAATTGTGCAGATCGACCCGGCCATCGCCGTCGCCATCCGTGCCATGCGCCAGCACATTGGCGGCATTGACCTGCAAATGTCCGATGGCCCCCGCCCACGATCCGGACGGCGCCACGCCACCATTGGCCTGCGCCAGTTTCAGCGCAGCAATGAAATCGCCCTTGTCTTCGACGAAGCGGCTGCGCTGCTGAAAAACCAGCGTGGCGAGCGGGCGCAGAATGGGCGCGATGAGTTTTTCATTGCCCAGCACCGCACCGTAATCGGTTTCCATCCCCCAGATGGCGCCCAGCAGATAGGGATCAACGCCATAGCGCTGGCCAATGGCAGAGAACAGGTCGGCATTGCGCGAAAGAGCCACCTTGCCGCGCTCGATCCGGCCCGCATTGATGCGGGTATCGAGATAGTCCCAGATCGGCGTCGTAAATTCCGGCTGCGTCTCGACCAGATTGGGCACGCGCGGATCAGGCGTCATGCCTGCGGTGACGGCATCGTAAAACGCGCCATCGACCCCGGCGCGCACGGCTTCCGCCCGGAACGAGGTCAGAAAATCCGAAAAGCTCCCCGCAGACTGGCTCAGCGCCGGCAGCGCCAGAGCGAGCCAGATCAGGGCTGCGAAGAGCTTCGTCATGTGCTGTCTCACCTGTTGCGGGTGATCAGGTGCCGCTCCCAAGCATAAGCGGTTTCCACGATCTCGTTGAGATCGTCATGCTCGGGCACCCAGCCGAGCAGCTTGCGCACTTTCTCGCCAGTGGCGGTAATCGAGGCCGGATCGCCGAGGCGACGCGGCGCTTCATCGGCGCGCAAATCGACGCCGGATACCCTTCGCACCGTCTCCACCACTTCGCGCACCGAATATCCGCGCCCATAGGCGCAATTGAGCGTCGTGCTGTCGCCGCCCTTCCGCAGGTGTTTGAGCAGCAGCGCATGGGCCGCGATCAGGTCGGTGACGTGGATATAGTCGCGCACGCAGGTGCCGTCGGGCGTCTCGTAATCGGTGCCGAAGATGTTCATCTTTTCGCGCTGGCCCAGCGCGGTCTGGCACGCCACTTTGATAAGATGGGTCGCTTCAGGCGTTGACTGCCCCGAGCGCTTGCCGGGATCGGCGCCCGCCACGTTAAAATACCGCAAGACGCCAAAGGTCATGGGATGGGCGGTAGCCACATCGGCCAGCATCCATTCGGTCATCAGCTTGGAGCGGCCATAGGGCGACATCGGATTGAGCGGGGTGTCTTCGACCACGGGGGCCAGCCCGGTCATGCCATAGACGGCAGCGGTGGAGGAAAAGATGAAGTGTTTGACCCCGCCTTTCACCGCTGCCTCGATCAGATTGCGGGAGGTGGCGGTGTTGTTGGCGTAATATTTAAGCGGGTTAGTGACCGATTCGGGCACGACGATGGATCCGGCGAAATGCACGATTTCGGTGATTTTGTGCTTGTCGATCAGACCTAGCACAAACTCTGTATCCCCGGCATTGCCCTGCTCGAACTGCGCGCGCCCGTCTATGGCCCAGTCAAAGCCGGTGATAAGATTATCGAGCACCACGACATCTTCGCCGCTATCGGCCAGATTCAGCACCATATGGCTGCCAATATAGCCGGCGCCGCCGGTGACAAGAACGGTCATGCTTTTGCTCTCCAGATGAGAAATGCTATGAGGGGCAACGATATGGCCCAGATATTGATTTAGCTTTACGTCTAGATCAGGTCCACAATGGAGAAGTTTCCCGTGTCCAAACGCGTCCGTACAGCAGTTTTTCCAGTCGCCGGTCTTGGGACGCGGTTTCTGCCAGCGACCAAGGCCATGCCCAAGGAAATGCTGACCGTGGTGGATCGTCCGTTAATCCAATATGCGGTCGATGAGGCGCGCGAGGCGGGGATCGAACACTTCGTCTTTGTCACCGGGCGCAATAAGGGCGTCATTGAGGACCATTTCGATCGCCAGTTCGAGCTTGAAACCACGCTCGAAGCGCGCGGCAAGGTGGCAGCGCTCAAGGAATTGCAACAGGACCTGCCCTCGGCTGGCCGCACCAGCTTCACCCGCCAGCAGGAACCGCTCGGTCTGGGCCACGCGGTCTGGTGCGCCCGCGATATCGTGGGCGACAATCCCTTCGCCCTGCTCCTGCCCGATATGCTGTTCAAGGGCGAGCCCGGCGTGCTCAAGCAGATGATCGACGCCTATGAGGAAAGTGCGGGCAATGTCAT